>Ga0114958_10000135_pt1 | contig 60801 bp, 42 predicted proteins | sample C_130208_EF_Meta_FD_89577 | JGI IMG/M metagenome (GOLD analysis project Ga0114958, IMG submission 89577) | Freshwater microbial communities from Lake Croche, Canada to study carbon cycling - C_130208_EF_MetaG | ecosystem: Environmental > Aquatic > Freshwater > Lake | place: Lake Croche, Canada... | reverse complement strand
GATCTTCTGGTGGCCGCGGATGCCGGCGAGGGCTCGGTGGGCGCCGTCGAACTGTCGCTCGCCGCCAAGATCGCCCGACCGCAGGACGAACTCCACAAGGTCGCGCACCGAAATCGTGTGCAACGGCTTTGAAATCGGGGTGATCATGGATGGCCCCCGCTCTCACCCGCGAACAGCAGCGTTGATTCCAACTCCATCCGCTTTCCCGTGACGCTTGGTTCCGGTGTGGCGAACGGTCGCGTGCGCCGCGCCTTTGCCTGCATGAATTGAATCACGGTTTCCAAGTCGGCATCGCGCATCGCCAATTCGTGAACGTGGGTCAGTGTCTTGGTTTGTTCTCCAATCCAGACAATGAATCCGTCATGGTCGCCACCAAAGAGCTTCGTCAAAACCATTTCGATACTGCGGCAACTGGATTCGCGGTCTTGCGCCTCGGTGACGGCGGCAATTTCCCCGAGGCTTCCATGCACCCAGCCTGCCGGCATGGCCGTGGATCCGGATGCAGGATTTACGGCAAACCAAAGCAGACGCGCCAGAGCGGCACGCAAATAAACAATCCCGCTGCCGAAAGGACCCAATGCCTGCCAGCCAGAGGCGGGCGTCTCGGTGATGGCCAATTCCAGCGTTTGTGAGGTCCGGCGCCAGATGAGAAAGCGCGGTGTCGCCGGCCACACCCCCGCGCGATTGAATTTGGGTTTGAGTGCCAGCAGCAATTCGGCTTCCTTGTTGAGCGCCGCCGATTCATCGGCGCATTCCCGCACTTCAATACGTGCCACTTGGCTTAGCAGGAGTAGATGCCGGCGTCCTAGCCGGTCAGGATTGGCGACCCGGTAGCAGCCCAATCGCTTCCGCAGGTTCTTGGCTTTGCCCACGTAAAGCACCAGCCCGGCGGCATCGTGCATCAGGTAAACACCGGGGCGATCTGTCAGCTGCCGGAAAAATTCATGGCCCAGCCGCTCGACCAGTGGTCGCGGATCGGGGAACAGCAATTTTTGTGATGCCGGCACGGAGCTATTAAACGCCAGTGACTGGGACAACGGAAGTCAAACCGGCCAGAATCAAATTTACCGGGTTGTTGGTTTCAAAAAAAGTCCGGCCACAATTTCATAAGAGTGCAAACGGTCTTCCACACGATAAAAATCCGACTGCAAAATCAGGTCATTCGCCCGGGTCAGCGTCAGGGATTCCCGCAACTTGTTATCCACGGTGTTTGGTCCGCCAATCCCGGCCGCGCCCAGAAACGCTTCCACAGAGCCCTGCGCGTCCGCATTCCACAGCCCGTCCATGCCCGGGCACTCAAACCACAAGACCACCAAAAGTTATGTGAACAAGTGATGGGAGGGCAGGGGAGAAGTGTGTTTTGTGGCGGGGCCTGGCGTGCTTGCGGTTATTTTAGGCCTATGACGGTATTTGGCATACCCCGGATGCCATACTCTGTGCCAAGTGCCGCATTTAATCCTATGCAATCTCCGCGATTACGCATGGACAGGGCGGCTCCAGTCCACTCACGCTCAAGGCTTAATCAGAGCGGGGAACTGAATATGGGATTTCACGATCAAAGCGCGGTCCGAATGCAGCCTTCCAAGGGCATGGAGGGGGCTGATTGCGTTAAGTTTAAGCAAAAGCGGCGTGGCGAGTTCCTCAACCCTAATCACCAACGACAGCTCCGGCCTGCGCGACATCCGCGAACCTCCTCTCCGCCCTCGTCGCCGAACTCACCTGCACCCCAACGCCCGCACCAAAAAACAATTTCTTACGATTTATGGGTCGACAGACTCCACTGAAATGGTAGAGGTGCAGGGTGCCGTTCACATTTAACACCAAGGTCATTACCGTCGGTCATCTGCCCGGGCATACGAACGGGAAAGTTGCTCTTCTGAAGGCGAATGGATTCACCGATGTTTCAGCGATTCTCTGCGAGTCGATGCCGGTGGAGGAAATCAAAGCGACCCTTAAGAACAGCCCCGATTCGTTTTTCCTGGTGGGTGGAGCCATGATGACGGGTTTTCCTGATTTAATGGCCGATGTGCTGTGTTTTATTTCTGAGCATTGCCCGACGATTTTGGTGCATCAGACTGTCAAAGCCGATTTCGATGCAGATGTTGTTTGGCCCCCAACCGAGGCACAGGTCAACAAAAGCGCCCTCAACATTTGCATGAGGATGCTGGAGCAAGGCAAACGTCAATGGTCGTGAAGGATTGCCAGGGGGCCACTTCGAGGATGGCTCCGCTTGTATCCAGCGCGAACCTGGTGAGCGGATTCAAGAGGGTGTGAGGCCGGGGAGTGATTGGACCACTCGCAATCTTGGTCAGTCAAGCCGCAGGGGCCAAGTGGAAATAGGGAATGCCGGGTTTGTGCCGCTCCGCGGGAGCGTGGATTTTGTCTTGGACCGGTTGCTCTAGAGAGGTCGTTCCTAGGGAGCTCTGCTGTGGCATCTCGATGTTGCGATCGCGTATCAGCCCAATGCGGCAAGGTCTTTCAAGCGCCGTAGGCGCGGCCTGTCTGTAGACCCGCATCCATCCAAAACTCCTCCCCAGCCCCGTCGGGGCGGCACAGGGTGACAAAGTGCCCAGCGGCAAGTAAGGGCGGGGCACAGGCGCAAAACAAATTGGGTTTGCCTGAGTTGTGAACTTTACCGTCTGTGCCGCTTTTGCGGAGCCGGTCGATTTGCCATTATGTGTCTGGCGCCGTTTTATTTAAACACGGTTCAGGTCAACCGGATTTTTAGCGGCTTCAATTTGGCGTCACTGGCGGCCAGTCTGCCATCCACCTCGACGGTGAGCTTGCCGTCCTTCCAGCGGACATTCAGGTCATGGCCCTTGACCCGGATGTTCCGAGCTTCAAGACGCATCAGCCCCATGTCGAGCGGGTTGATGAGGACTTCATCAGAAATCGGATCGGCCTCAATACCCACGACGTGTCGCATGATCAGGTCGATGTAATAGGAATGGGCATAATCGAGGCTGGGAGCATTCGGGTCGCCGGTGATGGGGTCGAAATACTCGGAGATGCAGGGGCGATTCAGGTCGGCTTTGATGAAATGGACCATTGTGTAGCGTCGCAGGAATTCCGCCGCGCCCGGCACCAGTGACGGGTCGAGCTGCTTTGCGGCGCGGGCAGCGGCGTCGACAACGTGGCTGGTGGTCATAGGCCAGCTGCTCCAATTCCAATAGGACCAGCCCATTTTACGCAGGTCGCCGCGGTAATCCATCGAGATGCTCGGGATGGGGAAAGGGGTCCAGAACTCAGCCGGGTTGAACAGATGCTTGAAGATCGGGACTTGGTTTTTTTCGGCGATGCCGGCCCAGAAGGGATAAAAGCCCGTCGGTGATTTCACCAGCGCCCATTGTTTTGTTGCTCCGTCGCGGTCGTAAAAGAAGCCGGTGGCCGGATCCCAAAGGTTTTTAAGAACCAGACTGCGGGTGCGTTTGGCTGCCGCCAGCCAGCGTCTGTGTTCCGACTTCTCACCGATGATTTTGGCGATGTCCGACATCGCCATCATGTTGGCGTAGGCATAGCAATTCTCATCTAATGTTTCCTGGCGGTAATGCCGGTCTTGATCCACCTGCTTGACCATTTCCGTCGCGGTGCGGGGAATCCTGGTGCCGGGCCTCATCACAACGTTTTTTTCGATCTTTTCCCCCAGGCTGGCGGCGTCGGCGTCATCCTTCGGACGCCAGGTCCGCTCGTAGCCGAGCTGGTTGTCGTAGGGATGGAAGTAGAGAAAGCGCGCTCCCCATTCCTGGCCGGTGATATTGCTCCAGGGATAGGTTTCGTAGAGGCCGTCCCGGTCGGCATCGAGTTCGCGGTCGTAGAGTCCGGTGGCCTGCTGCAGTGCCGGCCACAACCGCCGCAGCAGCGCCCTGTCGGGATGCAGCGCATGGATGTCGGCCAGCGCCTTGACGAGAAAGTTGTGATAGGGAAAGTCGAGTGGTTTTCCATCACGGCTCGTTCCGCGATTGGCACCGTCGCCATCCAGCGTGTCGGGATAAATATGGTTGGCCAGATTGCCGTCGTGGAGGTTTTCGTAAAAGGACTGGATGTTTCCGTAGGCATAGTCTGGCGAGCGCATCCATCGCAGATCGATCGTGTTGGGGCCGCCGGAGTAGCTGATGAGGGCGTCGAAGCCGACCGTTCCCTCGCGTGCGAGGGGTTTGATCCAGTGCCCGAAGCCGCCCACATTCATTTTCGTCAGCAGCGACCACCAGCGGAAATAATAAAGCTTTTCCAAATAGGGATCGTCGCAGGTGAATGTCGGAATCTCCTCAGTCAGGACGTGGTTCCAATAGAGGGTGCTCTCCGTGTGTGGCTGTGTGCCGAGGCGGGCGAGGCGAACTGTGTTTTCCAAATCCGCTCCGATGGCCAGAGCCACCACGCAACTGACTGACTTTCCGGCTGGAATGGGAATGTCCATCCACATCCTGCCTTTGGAAACAGTGACGGGGTGTGAGGCTGAGAGCGCGCCGAAAAGCTGCGGCACAACCGTGCGCGGGTAGCCGGCGCTAATCTTGCAGGTCAATCTGCCGTCCTGCAGCTTCACATCCTCGACGCCTTGCAGATCAAAGCCCAGCCGCACGGTTTGATCATGGCTGGTGGGGTTTCTAAAGGCATGCTCGGCGAGCACGCTGTCTGCAGGTCCGATCCAGCAATACTTCTCGGTTGTGATTCCTTCGATCAACTGTCCTTCGGGGCCGGCGAGTGTGTCGGGCTGAAGCTGCACGAAGTCGGGACGCCATTCCACAATCCGGCCCCCGAAGAGGCTGGACTTGGTGGAGAGATCCGCCGCCATGTAGATAAGCCGGGCTTTTGCGCCGAATATGGCGGAGAGGTTTCCAGGCCGGCCTGAAAAATCCCGGTCGGATCGGCCGCCGAGCAGTCGGCAAATGTCCCCGGTCTGCGCCGGTGTTTCAGCCGCGAGCGGATTGGCAGCAAGGATGCAAAGCAACGCCGCGGCCAGGGTTGCTTGAGCCAGAGATGTTCGTTTCATGAATGGCTGATTTGGTGACTGGTGGCAAAGTTACGGGTGTTATGAAGGACGATTGGCATGGATGAGGTAGAGCTCTGGTCCCGCTGCCTGCCTGAGGGGCGGGGGGATTCGAAAGCCGCTGCCGGATCGCGTAAGGTGAAGCATAGCCTGCGGAATGGTTGAGACCAACGCTCCGATCCCGCCTTGGATCAAGGCAGCTCCTTGAGGCGGATATTGCGAAACCAGATGGGCCCCTCCTTCTCATAGCCGTTGAGATGCCCGAGCCATCCGATGCCGCCGGAAGCGCGGCGCAGTCCCGGGTGGGCCGTCCCATCGAGGCACTTTTCAAGATCCAATCCGTTCAGGTCGACATCCACGATGACATTCCCATTGAGCCGGACCCGGATATGGGTGCTGTCGGCGGTGACCTCCTCGTAATTCCATTCCCCGGCGGGCTTGAGGGAGCCGCGTTTTGACGGAACCACCCCATAGATCGAGCCGTGCATTTGGTAGGGATGAAGGTTTGTGAACACCGGATGGGAATCATCGAGAATCTGGATTTCGTTCCAGACGCTTCCATCGGTGCGGAAGTTCAGGCCGTTATTGGCCGCAGGAGAAAGTTTCACTTCGAACCGCATGACAAAGTTTGTGAACTCGGACTTGGTGCAGGCCAGATAGCCGCCGTGATGTCCGTGGCATAACAGGAGGCCGTTGGTCACCACAAAGTCCGATCCTCTCCAGCCGGTGAGGTCTTTGCCGTTGAACAGGGATGTGAAACCCGTTTCGTCCTCCGGCATTGTGGAAAGATATTCATCAATCCTCCTTCGTTGTTCTGAAAGGCCGGTGAGCGATGCCGCCTTCTGCAGGGCGGCGATGGCCTCCGGTCCCCGCAACCCCGAATCGGAGGCGGTCTGGGGGCAGGCGATCAGTGCAACAGCGAGGGCTGCTTCGGTTTTCAGGGCTTCATTCATCAAGCAGGGTGCCGCCAATGCCAGGGCCTCCAGAGTTTTCACTCCGGCCAGTCCGGCCAGAACCGCTTTCTTTTCCTCCGGCCGGGCGCAGTGTTCAAACGCCTGTCGGTAGAGCATTACCTTCTGATCGGCCGTTCGGCCTTCATCCAATCCGATCTGCCGTATGAATCCCGAGAGCACCGCCAGTTGAAGGCCGGGTTCCATCGGCGAGTTCAGCCTCTGCTGGAGCACTGGCAGGGGAGCGGCTGTGGGCCAGGCTGCCAGCGCCTTCAGCGCAGTCATCGACACCCCGGACTCAGGCGAGTTGAGGGCTTCCTGAACCAGGGGGAGGCTGGCGGCGTCGCCGATCTCTCCCAGGATTTTTAGGATCAGGTTTTGTGTCACAACGTCCTTCAGGCCGGGGTAGGCCGCGCGCAGGAAGCGGGTTGGATCCGATTCTGTGCCCGCTCTGGCCGCGACAGATTCCACCGCGTCACTGGCTGCGAGGAGACCCTCCCCGGGCGCGGCGTGGATGAGCAAATCCACCAAAGCGGGCAGGGCATTTGTTTCCGCAACCCGGCTTAGAGCCTTGAAGCAGAGAGTGCGAAGTGCGGGGTCGTTTTGTCGGGCGAGTTGAATCAGGGCTGGTGTGGCAGCGGAAAGCTTGCGTTGTGTCACTGTGCGGAGTAATTCGAGTTGAACCATGCGATTGGTCCCGTTCAGAAGGCGGAGGATCTCCCCGTCGACCGCCTGTCCTTTGAGTGCGTTGAGGCTGTTGCGGGCGGATTCGCTGATGGAGGCGTTATTCTCCGAGGCCGCTTGCGCCAGAAAGGCAACCGCAGAGGCATTCCCTAATTCTCCCAGCGCATCCAGCGCCGCAATGCGGGCGGGTGTCTCGCCGGACTGCGCCGTTTTAACGATTTGAGGCAGTGCCGCTGGATCCTGACGATAGGCCAGTATCCCCAGGAGTTTGACCTGAAGGTTCGACGGCAAACCCGGGAGGGCTTGAGCAAGTTCCAGAGTGGCTTTTCTTCCGGGAATCTGGCCGGCCAAGGACAGGGCCGCCGGCTGCATGGACAGATCGTTGTTTTTAAGGATGTTCAGGACCACGGTGATTCCCTCGGGTCCGCTTGCGGTGACGAGTCCTCGCAGGGCGAGGGAGCGGATATCCGGAGAGGAGGCGTGCCAGAAGAGCTTTTTGTAAATCGCCAGCGCTTGGGATTTCTTTTTGGCAGCTGCCAGAAGATCGGCACATTCAAGGTAGGCGTCCTGAACCTCAGTGAGAAAATTCCCTTGCGCCTTTATCGAGAGGGTTCTCAGCGCACGTTCCGCTGCCGGACCGCCCATCTTTCCCAGCGCCGCGACTGCGGCGGATGCCGCGGCCCCATCCGGCCCCGCTCCCAGCTCCGCCAGGGCACGCACCGCTTGCAGGTCGTGGAGCAAGGCCAGCGAATTGACTAATCCGATGGTGGTGCGTCCCGTGGTTTTGGGCAGTGCCAGGCGCAGTGCGTTGCGCGCTTGATAGCCGCCGATTCGCTCCAGGGCATAACGGGCCATGTCGCTTGTCCCGGGATCGGTCAAGAGCGGGCTGAGCGCCCCCACCTCGGCTTCGGTTCCTATGATGGCCAGTTGCCGGCAGATGAAATCGCTGAGAAAAGTGTTGGTGTTTTTGCGCAGCAACGCCCCCAGTTCCCCTGCCAACCATCTGCTCTCATCGGGATGGTTCGCGCTGGTCCGGACCATTCCGGCTATCCGGCCAAAGGCGTCACCGCCTTGGTTAAAGTCATGGGAACCAAGGTGGTTAAGCGCGGCAGTGAATTCCTTCGGTGACACCGCGGCCGACATGGCAGCCGGGGAGCACAAGAGGCCGAGCAGGATTCCGGCGGCGCAAAAAACGCCCGTAAAGCGCTGCATAAAGTGGCGGGATGCGAGGGGGTTCATCAGGCACGGTTTCACAGATGCCACGGGCTGCGCAGTGCGCGGGAAATCATGCGGTTGGCCGTGTCGCTGTTGGCGAAGCGTTCGGTCACCGGATCCCAGCCGAGCGGCTTTCCCAGATCCATTGCGATGATCGCCAGATGGCACAGCGAGGCGGACCGATGCCCGACTTCGGCCGGTGAAATGGTGGGGCGCCGGTTGCGGACGCAGGTCAGGAAATTCTCCACATGATTGTCCGAGCGATAGACGCGGGTCTCATCGGGCTTGATTTCAATCCGCTGGTAATCCGCGGAGCCGGAGGCGATGGACTGCGAATTCCAGCTGTAGAAAAACCAGCCTTCCGATCCCGTTGCTTTCAGTCCGGCGTCGCCTTCAACGGCCTCCTTGACCGTCACCTTTGCGCCATTGGCGTAGGTGAATTCGACGTTGTATTTGGAGTAGACATCCCAAAATCCGCCGGTCATCCGTTCCCCCTTTCCTGCCACACCGACCGGCCCGCTTCCATCGGCATCCAGCAGCCATTGGGCGAAATCCAAGAGGTGCGTGCCCCAGTCGGTGATGTAGCCGCCGCCATAGTCCGAGCGCCAGCGGAAATCCCAGAAGCATCCGCCGCGGTAAGGCACCTTGGGCGCCGGTCCCAACCAGAGGTCATAGTCGAAACCGTCCGGCACGGGTTGGATGGGGGGGAATCCGGCCGCCCGGTTTTGGGCCTCCACGCCCCGGCTGTTGGGCAGGACGATATCCAAGGAGGTCAGCTTGCCCAGCCGGCCGCTGCGAACCAGTTCGCAGGCATGCCGCAGCCGTTCGCTTGACCGGGTTTGGGTGCCGCTTTGATAAATCCGGCTGTGACGTTTCATGGTGGCGCACAAGGCCTGTCCTTGTGTGAGGGTGAGGGTCACCGGCTTTTCGCAGTAAACATCCTTGCCCGCTTTGGCCGCATAAATCGAGGCCGGGGTATGCCAATGATCCGGAGTGGCGATGTAGACCGCATCGATGCTTTTATCCGCCAGCAACTCGCGGAAATCCGCGTGCCCCGCACACCCTTTGGTTCCGTAGGCTGCCTCCACCGCATCGATGCCCCCCTTGACCCTCCAAGCGGCTGTGTCGCAGACCGCCGTCACTTGCCCGAGAGAACACGCCAGGAAACCGTTCTTGAGCACATGTAGGCCACGGTCGCCCGCTCCAATGAGTCCCACCGTTACACGATTGCTGGGCGCCACGGAACCGTTGAGCCCCAGGGCCGAGGAGGGGATGATCATGGGAAACGCAAGGGCGCCGGTGGTGGCGGTTGCGGCGTGTTTGAGGAATTGGCGTCGGTTCATTTTAACTCAATGAATTTGTTCGGACTTTCTGCGCGGCAACAAAATTCATTTGAAACGGATTTTTCCACTCCAACGCGGCTGCCACTTTTTGTTGCATTGACGCAAACCAGCCCTCCATGAGCCGGTCCCCGCGCGGATGGAGTGTCCGATCCTCCTTGGCCGGCGGAGAAATCCTTTGCAGGCATCCTCCGGAGGGCTTGGAACCGTCAGCCGTTTTTCACCACGGCCCTTTTTCCAGGTCGCCTGGGCGATAGAACACGACCCAGCCGCTTGATGCCGAGCCGACATCGATGGAGTTCTTGTTGGCCGGATCGAACCTGCGCCACAGCACGCTGGCGTCCTCGTAGAGAAAATTGCCGCCGATAGCAACGCCCTTGCTGTCGCGGTGGTTGGCTGTCGGGAAACTCCCGCTTGTGCTGCTTCCGAACCAAGTCAGGTTGGGCTGGCTTCCCGTAGCCTGAATCTTGTCGATCATCACCGGAGCCTTTCGATAGGCGCCTCCGAGTTTTTTGCGGTAGGCCCATTCCCCCAGACCGTCGGAGTTGTAATCCCATCCGCCGGAATCCCGGCCTGGCAGGTATTGGTAGCCGATCAAGTTGACACGGGAGGCGTCCGACTCCACGGCGCGATGCCACTCATCGGTCGGGCAATAGAGCACGTCCTGTCTGCTGCGCAACGACTTAACAGCGCCCGGGCGGTTGGGATAGAGGTATTGCGGATAAAAGGTGGTGTTCAGGCCCAAGGCCATCCAGGCAAAACCATTCGCTCCGTCCGAGGTGGGATTATCCGGGAATCTATCGCGGTTGTCGCCGGCATACAAAGTGATTGCGATGCCCCATTGCTTGAGGTTGCTGGTGCATTGGATCCGGATGGCTTTCTGCTTGGCCTGGCCCAGCGCCGGCAGGAGCATTGCCGCCAGAATTGCGATGATGGCAATGACCACGAGCAGTTCGATCAACGTGAAACCGCCGCGCCCGCCGAGGGGCGCCTGGTTCCCGCGGCTTGATTCATAGGTGAGGGGCGCAACGCCCGTTCTCCGAGGCCAAAGATGCCGGAAAAGAGTTTGTGCTGCTCGCATGGGCATAGTGATAAAAATCACATTGCACGGCGTGATGCCGCATGTCGAGCGGGATATTTTCTTGGGTGTTTATCTGTTTTATGAAGTTTGCCGAATAATTCGCGCGGAAGACAATGCGCACGGCAATCATCTTGAACACATCTCACCCAAAATCATGAGGTGTGGGCTGGTGCAATGGGCATGTTTTTGGTTCGAGCTCCGCCGGGTCGCATTGACCCAATACACGCACTTCACACCGCCTCTCCCCCGCCCGGCGGGGGGAGTGCGGTCGCAGGTCGGGGGATGGGCGGAGGTAATGCTCCAGGAATCGAGATGGAGGGTCCAAGCGCTTCGGCTCGCAGACCCGGATTCCAAACCCGAAAACCGGCATCGCTGCGCGGTTCGTCTACTTGCCCGCCACGGCGCGCAACCATGTGTGCGCCATCAGCGAGGCGCCGGCACTTGTGGGGTGCACCCCGTCCCCGGCCCAGTGCGCGGGCGGGGCGTATTTCACCGCCTCGTCGAACATGGCTTGGAACGGCACGAAAGTGGCGTGGAACGAGTCGGCCACGCGCCGGGCGGAGGCGCGGTAGGTGTCGAACTCTGGAAACCATTTCTCGTTCACCGCGCCGCAGCGCAGCACGAAGGGTTCGCAGATCACGAGTTTCACCTTGGGCAGGGCCTTGCGGGTCCGCTCCAGCAGCGCCCGGTAGTCGCGCTCGTAAATCTCCACGGTCCCATTGTAGTTGCCGTTGAGTTTGTGCCAGATGTCGTTGACTCCGATGAGAATACTCACCAGGGCTGGGCTGAGGTCCAGGCAGTCGGCCTGCCAGCGGTCGGCAAGTTGAAAGACTTTGTTGCCGCTGACGCCCCGGTTGTAAACCAAGAGGTTCGCGGCGGGATGGTCCACCAGAAGCTCCGCGCCAGCCAGCCAGGCATAGCCGCCACCCATCGCGGGTTGGTTGTTTGGCAGCCCCGTCTTGGAGCGGTCGCGTCCCGCGTCGGTGATGGAGTCGCCCTGAAAGAGAACCACATCGTTTTTCTTAACCAGCGAGCGGGGTGACACAGGCCAAGCCTCGCCGGCCCGGGCCGCGTCGTCAGGAAGCAATGCGCCCAATCCAGCCGCCCCAAGGGCGAGACCGGAGGCGGAGAGGAACCGGCGGCGGTTCACGCCAGTGCCAGCATAGGAGTTGGTGTTGTTTTCGTTCATAGATTGACATCATGCTGGCAAAGTGCGCAGCAATTGAAAAGAGTGGAATCAGTTGAAAAGCCGGGGGCGCACCGGCCGGGATTACGGGGTGGGCCGCATGAACCGCCTCCCGGTTGCACCTTGAAAAAGTAATCTTTTGCCCGCATTGCCGCACCGTGGTAATGCCATGCCTTTGGTGACTTCTCATTCAAACAACGAGGGTTTTTCCTACCGCTGTTTCATGAGGCGAAGCCCGGGGGGATTGGTGATGCTTCTGGTTTGGGCCCCGCCTGATGGGGGGCTTACCACAATCCGGTGATGCGTCCGCCGAGTCGGATCCAGAGAGGGGTGGTGATCAGGCTGGCGAGGGAGGTGCCTAGGACCACCTGCAAGGCGGTGCGGGGGTCGCCGCGATAATGTTTGGCCAGCACGATGGGCAAAACTGCCGAGGCCATGGCACCCTCCACCACGATGACGCGTTTGAGTTCCACCGAGCAAGGCAGCCAGCGTGCCAGAAGGAGAAAGAGCACGGGCATCATTACCAGCCGGACCAGCAGGGCGGCGGATATCACGCGGAGGCTGCGGCCGCCGCGGATTTCAGACCAGTGATCGGCCACAATGGCGCCGATCATGAGCAGGGCCAGAGGGATGGCGCATTGGCCGAGCCAATGCACGCTTGTCAAGGCTATGTGTCCAGCTGCCAGCAAGAGTGCGGGTGGCGGGATGAGGCGTCCCACACCATTGAGCGTCAGGGCCAGGAGGAGCGCCAGCAGCGGGGCGTTGAACACCCGCCGCCAGCCGCCCTGCCATCCGGTGCCCGACAAAACCCAGATCCCCAACGTCCACATCACCAATTCCACGCCGACGTTATGAATGAGGAGCACGCCGACCGTGCCGGAGTCAAAGAGCAGCAGGCACAAGGGCAGGGGAATGTATCCGTAGTTTTGCAGGCCGGCGGTCAGGGTGAAGGTCCGCCGTTCCGCAAGGCTTGAGAGGCCAAGGCCCCGGGCGGTGAGCCAGGACAGGGCAAGTCCAATCAACACCATTAGAATGCCCACGAGCGGAGGCAGCAGCAGGTTTTCCGTCCGCTGCAACGCTGGGTTGCCCAGAACCGACTCGAAGATGAGGGAAGGTAGGAGGATGTTGACGCACAGGCGCAGCAGGCTGTGATCCGCCTCCCGGCTGATCCAGCGGATCCGGCGCAGGCCAAATCCGGCGAGCATCAAGCCATACACCGGCAACACGGCTCCGAACAAAGTTCCCAAGGTGTTCATCAAAACAAGTCAACCTGAGCCGTCTATTAAACGCAGTCGCCTGGATCCAACGCCTTTGCGCCCGGATTTTAAGGCCCTGCTTAGAACTGCTTCAAGAACCGGACGTCGTTTTCGTAGAAGAGGCGGATGTCGTTGATGCCGTAGCGCAGCATGGCGATACGCTCAATGCCGAACCCAAAAGCCCAGCCGGTCCACACCTCGGGATCGTAGCCCACGGTTTCAAAGACTTGTGGATGGACCATGCCGCAGCCGGCTATCTCCAGCCAGTCCTTGCCCATCCTTTTCACGAGTGCGTTTGTGAAATCAATCTCGTAGCTCGGTTCGGTATAGCTGAAATAATGGGGGCGGAAACGGATTTTCACATCGTTGCCCATCAGTTCGCGGAAGACAAACTCAACCGTGCCTTTCAGGTCGCCGACCGTCACGTTCTTGTCAACATAGAGCCCTTCGATCTGGTGGAAGGTCGGGTTGTGCGTGGCGTCGGCGTTGTCGCGCCGGTAGACCCGGCCTGGAACGATGATGCGCACGGGCGGCGGCTGGCTTTTCATCACGCGGATCTGGACGGAGCTGGTGTGGGTGCGGAGCAGCTTGCCCCTTGCCGGGTCCCTTTGTCCGTCGGATTCGGGAAGGGCGGCCAAACCGGAGGCTGTGTTTGTGCCGATATAAAAAGTGTCCTGACTGTCGCGGGCGGGGTGGTCGGCGGGGGTGTTGAGCGCATCGAAGCAGTGATACTCGTCCTCGATCTCCGGCCCGTCCGCCACCGCGAAGCCGATTTTGCGGAAGGCGCGCACGATGTCGTCAGTGACCTGGGTGAGGGGATGCAGTTTGCCCAGGGCGCGCCGGCGTCCGGGCAAGGTGAAATCGGTGGGTTCCTTGGGCAGGGCGGCGGCCAGTTCGAGTTCTTCGCGCCGTGCGTTCAAAGCGCTTTCCAGTTCGACCTTGGCGGCGTTGATGAGTTTGCCCGCTGCGGGCTTTTCCTCCTTTGAGAGCGTGCCCATTTGTTTCATCAGGGCGGTGAACCGGCCGTTGGGGCCGAGCCACAGGCCTTTGGTCTGCTCCAGAGCGGCGGCGTCAGGCGCGGCTTGGAGTTGGGTCAGGGCGCTTTGTTTCAGCGGCTCGATTTCATCAAGGAATCCGGACATAATGACCGCAGTTTAATGGGAACAGGCGGCGAAGAAAACAAAGAACCTTCCCTTCCGACGGGTTGCTTTTCCTGCCCTGCAGAACCGATGAAGCGGTTGAATCCGACGCGTTCGCTTTTTTATCCGGGGGGGTGGGCTTGCCTCGGAAAGTATTTGGGACCAAGCGGTTCCACTGCATCAGGGCGGCTGGTTGTGAGGAGGGGAGAGGGGTTGCCGCCGGGAAACTTGTTTTTAAAAAAAAAGGGGATCCTGCTCATTTCCGGATTGACGGCGGGCCGTTCGCGTTGAAACTCAAGCCATGTCAAATTCCCGTTTTGCTTTCCGAGGCGCCTTTCTGCTCGTGTTTTGCGTTCTGGCCGGCGCCACGGCGCAGGCGTTGAACCTGCCCAAGGTTTTTTCCGACAACATGGTGATTCAGCAGGGCCAGCCCGTGCGGATCTGGGGTTGGGCTGAACCGGGGCAGCCGGTGGAGGTTGCCTTTGGCACACGCAGGCAAACTGCCACGACCGGCCCGGACGGCAAGTGGACTCTCGCTTTGGAGTCCCTGCCCGCCAGCACCACTCCGGCTGAACTGACCGCTGCGGCTGGAGGCAAGCAGATCACCATTAAAAACGTGCTCGTGGGCGAGGTCTGGATTTGTTCGGGCCAGTCAAACATGGAGTGGTTGCTTCGCGATACTGACGGGGCCAAGGAAATCATCGCGTCGGCGGACATGCCTCTGATCCGGCAGTTCAAGGTGCCGCATGTGACCAATGCGAAACCGCAAAAGGATCTGCCCGGGGACTGGGCGGTTTGCTCGCCCGCCACGGCCGGTAATTTCACCGGTGTGGGTTTTCACTTCGCCCTGCAACTCTTCAAAAAACTCAACGTCCCCATCGGCCTCATCAATACCTCCTGGGGCGGCACCCGGATCGAGCCTTGGACCGACCCGGACGGTTTTAAGATGTCTCCGGCACTCAAGGAAATCTCGGATCAGGTCGCCAATGCGGATCAGGTCCACCGTCGGAATCAGGCAGCCAAGCTGGACCAGCTTGAGAGTTGGGTGAAGCAGAGTCGTGAAGCTCTGGAAAACGGGGGTGTTCCGGCCGCTTTCCCCGGCGGTTTGCCCGAACACCCCTTGAATGCCGCCGACCGGCCCACAGGGATCTACAATGCCATGGTGGCACCGCTCGTCCCCTATGGGATTCGGGGAGCTTTGTGGTATCAGGGCGAGTCGAACAACGGCGAAGGAATGCTCTATACCGAGAAAATGCGGGCTCTGATCAGCTCTTGGCGCCGCCTTTGGAACCAAGGCGAATTTCCTTTCCTCTACGTCCAGCTTGCCCCCTACCGCTATAACCGCCCCGAAGCCCTGCCCGGCATCTGGGAGGCCCAGCGTTCTGCCTTGGCCATCCCCAATACCGGCATGGCGGTGATCACCGACATAGGCAACGTCTCTGATATCCATCCCCGCAACAAGCAGGAGGTCGGGCGCCGGCTCTCTCTCTGGGCCCTGGCCAAGACCTATGGCGTCGGGGGGCAGGAGTTTTCCGGGCCGGTTTACCAGTCAATGCAGGTGCAGGGGGGGAAGGTCGTGCTGGCTTTTGATCATGCCGATGGGCTCAAGTCGCTTGACGGCAAGCCGTTGAGCTGGTTCACCTTGGCCGGAGAGGATGGGAAATTTGTTCCCGCCCGGGCGGACATCGTCGGCAACACCGTGGTGGTCAGCGGCGACGGGGTCGCAATCCCCAAGGCGGTCCGGTTTGGTTGGGATGAAACGGCTGAGCCGAACCTGGTCAATGCCGCCGGTCTGCCGGCTTCGCCTTTTCGCACCGGCAACTGAGGGAAGCCTGTTGCCAAAGGGTTGGTTTCCTGAAATGTTAAAGCACCCTGAATCTTATCTATGAATTCTTCCAATTCCTCGCGCCGTGATTTTCTCAAGGCCTCCACTCTTGCAGGTTTGGGCGCCACATTGGCCCCGACCTCCAACGCCTCCGCCGCTCCCAAGGAAAGCGGCGGCCGCTTGCATGCCTTGGGCCAGGCCCTGCGGCCGCGCCCGGCCGGCAACAAGCCCGTGCACCAGCTCGCCACGCCGCCGCGGGAAAAAATCCGCGTTGCCGTCATCGGCCTGAGCCGCGGCATGGCCCATGTCAGTGCCGCCCTAAGCATTGAGTTTGCCGAGGTTGTGGCTGTTTGCGACAAGCGCGACGATCGCGCCAACCACGCCGCCAAGGTCTGCGGGGAGAAAGCCGGCAAGCGCCCCGCCGTTTACAGCGGAACCGAAAACATCTGGGAGAAAATGGTCCAGCGCGAGGACATCGACGTGGTCTATATTGCCACCCCGTGGGAATGGCATGTGCCGATGTGCCTGCGCTCCATGGAGCAGGGCAAACACGCTTTCGTCGAGGTCTCTGCGGCCGTGACTCTGGAGGACTGCTGGAATCTTGTGGACACCAGCGAGCGGACGCAGAAGCACTGCGTCATGCTGGAGAATTGTTGTTATGGGGAGAATGAATTGTTCGTGCTGAACATGGCCCGCGAAGGGGTTTTCGGGGAGCTCACCCATGCCGAGTGCGCCTATCTTCACGAGTTGCGCGGGGTGCTCTTCAGCCTGGGTTCCGAGGGCGATTGGCGCCGGGAATATCACAAGACCCACAACGGCAATCTTTATCCCACCCACGGTCTGGGACCCGTGGCCCAATACCTGGGCATCGGCCGCGGCGACCAGTTCAAATACCTGGTCTCCATGAGCTCTCCCGAACTGAGCCTCACCAAGGTGCTTAAGGAAGTGAAACCCAATGGGGGGCGGCATTCTTCCGAGAAATATGTCTGCGGCGACATGAACACTTCGATCATCAAGACCGAGTTGGGGCGCACCATCATGATTCAGCACGACGTGGTCAGCCCGCGTCCCTATAGCCGCATCAACGCCCTCTACGGCACCGATGCCACATTCTTTGATTACCCGGCCCGGCTCTCCACCGCGTATCCCAAAACCTTCGGATTGTCCTCCACCGGCTCGCATGAATGGCTTGAAGACAAGGATATGGCCATCATGCGCGAAAAATTCACCCATCCACTCTGGAAAAAACTCCAGACCCGAGCCGCCGGTTCCGGACACGGCGGCATGGATTATGTCGTCAACTGGCGCCATCTTGATTGCCTTCGCCGCGGAGTCACACCTGACAGCGTGGTGTATGATGCCGCCTCCTGGAGTTCCATTCTGGAACTCACGACGCGCTCCGTCTCCAACGACAGCATGCCGGTGATCATTCCTGATTTCACCCGCGGCCTGTGGAAGACGATGCAACCGCTGGGCATTGCCAGCTGAGTTAAGGGGGACAGGCGTGTTCGGTGTTGAGTCAAAAAAGATAGGATCGAAAACTGTAGCGGCGGTTTAAGGCCCGCCTGCCGGCCACGCTTGCGGGTTTCGGGGGCGGGAATGTTTTTTGACCGGCGCGGTCTGCAAACAGGCCGTGCCTTCCGTTTTCCCGCGGGCTTCCCGAACACGAGGGGTTTGCACAGCAGGATTGATTTTGAGGGATCGGGCTTTTGACTTCCCCGGCCTGCGGCCCGGGTTTGTGTCGGGATGAACGGTTTAAAACAAGGATTGACAGCGGCAACGCCCGATTCAACACTCGTCCATTCTTTGTTTTGGAGCACGACTTGCCTGAACGGGATGTCAATCTAACCGCATGTATTTCAGCAGCCATGAACAGACGTAGATTCCTCACTCAGACGGGCTTGGGATTACTTGCTGCCTCAGCCGGCACGGCCGGCCGCAGCGCCGGTTTGAAATCGGAGCCAGGCCGGGGGCCATTGATTGTTTCCACCTGGGGTTTTGGCAAGGCGTCCAACGACGCGGCGCTGAAAGTCTTGGTCCGCGGCGATTCCATTTTGGACGCCGTGGAGCAGGGGATCTGGGTGACGGAATCCGATGCGGGCAATTCGTCGGTCGGTCTGGCAGGCAACCCCAACGCTGCCGGCGTGGTCCAGCTCGACGCCTGCATCATGAATGGTCCCAACCACAAAGCGGGGAGCGTTTGCGCCCTGGAAGGGATACGCCATCCTATTTCGGCCGCGAGGCGGGTGATGGAAAAGACCCGGCACGTGATGCTGGTGGGTGAGGGGGCTAAAATGTTCGCCTTGGAAGAAGGGCTGGAGTCTGTGGGGGGGGATTCCAGCGGGCTTCATACCCAGTGGCACAAGCAACGGATGTCGCAACAATCCCGGGAGTCTGCAAGGAAACCGACCGGCCACGACACCCTTGCATTGCTGGTGTTGGGCGCGAACGGGGATATCGCGGGCGGTTGCTCCACCAGTGGGTTGGGCGGCAAACTGCCGGGGCGGGTGGGGGATTCGCCCATCATTGGCAGCGGTTTGTATGTGGACAACGCGGTGGGGGCGGCGGGGGCAACCGGGCTGGGTGAAAACGTGATGCGTTATTGCGCCTCATTTCTCATCGTCGAGTTCATGCGCCAGGGAATGGCGCCTCACGAGGCCTGTATGCAGGTCATCCGGCGCATCTTGAGCAGCGAACCCAAGGGCGCAAACCTCGGTATTAACTTCGTCGCGCTCGACAAGCAGGGACGCTACGGCGCGGCGGGAACGGATCGCGGATTTCAATACTCAGTGACCATGCCCGAAAGCAGCCGTGTGCTGCCCAATCCGGCCAATGGCAAACTATAAAAATGAGCCGGCAGCGCATCACCTTGGAAATCTGCACGGCTTCCCCCGAAGACTGCGTGGTGGCGGAGCAGGGCGGGGCCGATCGAGTCGAACTGAACTGCGCCCTGATGCTTGGCGGGCTGACTCCGTCCTTGGGCAGCCTGCGCGAGTCCAGGGCGGCCGTCAGAATTCCTCTTATTGCCATGATCCGGCCTCGGGCGGGAGGGTTTTGCTACAGTGCCAGCGAATTCAAAGTCATGCAGCGCGACGTCGAATCCGTTCTGGCCGAGGGGGCAGACGGCATCGCTTTTGGAATCCTGACTGCTGGCGGAAAAGTGGATATGAAGCGGTGCCGCCAAATCGTGAGGATGGCGGGGGGGCGGCAGGTGGTGTTTCATCGCGCGTTTGACGTGGTGCCAGAGCCGATTACGGCGCTGGACCAATTAATCGATCTGGGCGTGACCCGAGTGATGACTTCCGGCCAGGAAGCCAGCGCCTACAATGGCGCCGCTGCAATAGCCCGTCACCTCGATTACAGCGCCGGGCGCATCGAGATCCTGCCCGCCGGCGGCATCAACCGGTTCACCGTCGACGACGTGGTGAAGCGGACCGGTTGCAACCAGGTCCATGCCTCGTTGAGTTCCGGTCGAAAGGATTTGTCTGTCGCAGTCCGCCCTCAGGTGTCCTTTGGGGGGAACCTCAAGCCCCCGGAGGATGAGTTTGCAGTCACTGATCAGAAGGCGGTGATCCATTTGCGCCGGACCTTGGCTTGAGCCAAACCTGCGGACTCTCGGGGTTTTTCTCACCGAAGGTTTTTTGAGGCGTCGGCTGAGTTTAATCTTTGATCCGTCGCGGCTTTAGATTCATGCCAGCCCCCCCAGTCTTTCCCAGCCGGTATGCTTTGCGACGACGACAAGGTCGATCCTTCCCCGAATGAAACCGGTCCGAAATCCCCGCACATCTCCAAAAGGTGGAACGGGGAATTATTCGGGGTAGGGTGCGGAATTTTCCCGGTGATTGCGGAGTCGGAGGGCGTCTGCCTGCCGGCTTTGCTCCTGTAAGATTATTCCGGATCAAAGCGGATAAGCAAATCAATGGGGTCAAAGGCTTTAAGTCCCCAGCCATTAGCGAGCCACCGGCGCGCTAATCCGACTTTGTCCGGATGATGCTTTGCGGCATCGATGGCACCGCGAATGTCGCTGCCAAGGCTGTTAGTTTTCGTTTTTTCCGGGATTCGGAGGGCGTGGAGGATCAATTACGCTTCAAAATCCTCCTCTTGCACGATTGGGTTGGGTTTTCCATGCACACGGTCCGTGGTCCCATGGTCCGTTGCCTTGCTTTCAAGCGCCGGAGGCGCGGCCTCGCCGGCGCGACCTGTCTATAGATCTGCGTCAAAGCGGCAAGCGCCAAGCGCCAACGGCGCAGAACACGCGCAAAGCAAATTGGATGTGCTTGGGATGCGCGTCTGTTGGATGTGCCGCTCCTCTGGAGCTTGGATTTGATTTGAACCGGGGTTGCTATAGACAGGTCGCTCCTACGGAGCTTGGCTGTGGCACCTCGGGTTGCGGTCGCGTAGCGGCCCAATGCGCTGGTTGTGCGCTTGTCTCAGCGGTGGTCGTGCGGTGGTCGTGCGGCAAGGTCTTTGAAGCGCCGTAGGCGCGACCTGTCTATAGATTTGCGTCCATCTAAAAATCTTCCCGAGCCCCGTAGGGGCGGCACAGGGCGCGGTCTGTCTAGGAAGGGGTTTTGGATACCATCCTTTGGATGCGCTTACCGCTTACCGCTTGGCCTTTGCCTGAATTGTGCCGTTCCTCCGGAGCTTCAAGAAAGCCACTTCAGCTGCGAAGTCCCGGTTGACACTCATGACCGCCTCAACGCTCTTGAGGGATTATGCCTGCAGCCATGCATTCATAACTCCATTCAAGTGTCATGAAATCAAGAAAATCCCCGCCTTAATATGAAGATTTGCGGGCGTCTTTGATAATTGGGCGTTAAGTCCGACAGTCAAGGACCTAGGATTGCTCCGCAGTCTGCACCGGGAGCGTCCGTCTAAATGCGCCGCAAAATTGAGGGGACTGTCCCCCCCTGGTTTTTCATCCACGAGGGGCGGCGGAGCGGGGTGAAAGGAGGGGTGTTTTATCTTCAGTTTATTTTATTCAATTATTCTTGTTTTTTTTTGGAGGGGGGAGACAATCAGTCCGAACCACTATCACATCACAGAAACGCAAGCTTCAACGCTTTGTTTTTCAGCAAGGCGTTGTCGTATCCAGCTTGGATGCGAAATCTGTTTTGTGAACAGTGAAAAAACCAAACACGATCAAAGAAGAAAACAATGAAAATCCCTAGACTTCTCATTCCAATCCTGACCGGCGCTCTGGCCTTTGCCGGGCTGAGGGCATCCGGCACGATAGTCACAATGCTTCCCGCCAGTCTTGCGGGTTCCATAAGTTCGTCCAGCCAACGCGGGTTTCTGGTGCGCACGGCTCAGTCCTGGTCCACCAACGGACCGGTTCAGAACAGCTATCTGCGCGCCTTCAGGCAGATGAACGGCACACTCTTGGACGTGAATAATCAAGTGGCTGCCAACGCAGCCTATGCCGGCACGAACACCGACGGGAGTTACACCGTCGACACGATCGACTTCGAGAAGGACGGCTATGCTATTGACGTCAAGGATGGCTCGGGGACAATAGTAAGAAGCTTCTCTCCTGGTTTATTCCCCGGCATTCCGGGTCCGGAAGGATCCACCAGTAACTTTACTGTCGAGGTGGTCACCTATCTGCAGCTTCAGGCCGGGACAAACTTGTTTGGTGTTTCCTCGGGGGCTGAACGGACCGATGTGCCCGACGACGATGGTTTTTATGTTTTCACGGGAGCCAATCCCCGCGACTTTTTCGCGACCCAGATAGGGGCCGCCGAAAAGAACACGTCGCAGCCTTTTGCGAGCAATCAGCATCTGGAAACCCAACTGGTTTTTGTTGCGCCTGTCGCGGGCATTTACCCCATTCGATTCCTTTATTGGCAGACCGGACATGGCGCCAATCTAGAGTTTTACTCGATTGATCCCCTCTACGGCGGCCGCATTTTGGTGAATGACCCGAATGATATTTCTTCCGTTCCCGCCTACACGGACAGCACTTTGGCTGCACCCAATGCCCCGTATGTGGCTGAAGTCAGTCCGCTACCCGGTTCGGCTGGGAACGCTGCCGCCACTCCCGTCACCGCATTGCTGATCGATGGCACTGCCACGGTCAACCTGAGCACGGTGGCGCTGACGCTCAACGGAAATCCAGCCACCATCGCCAAGAGCAAAATCGGCGGCAGGACCACGGTGAGCTACTCTCCTGCGCCGCTGCGGGTGGATCCCAACAATGCCATGAGCTTGACCTTCAGGGATTCGGCCTCTGTGTTTAAGACCAACAACTGGGCCTTCACCATCAGTGTCGCCGGCGGCAACTCCGCCACCGTGTTTGGCCAATGGGATTTCAACTACGGCGATTTACGGGCCACCATCGGTTATGACCTGCATTATCTGGATCCGACCTTTGACGGGCCTGCCGGTTCGGCGCCGTCCAAGACCCAATTCGGCACGACGGCCTTCTTCGGGATTCCCGACATCAACGGCCAGGTCGCCCGTGTCATGCACGTTCCCGGCGGCTTGGATGCGCGCTATGGCTATGCGATGACCCATGGGATCTCGCCCAACGGCGGCGGCACCAAAGTCAACCAATACACCCTGATCATGGATGTGTATGTCGCTGCGACCGGTCCGGGAGCGGCCTCGCTCTGGCGGGTGCAGCCCACCGGTTCTTCGGATGGCGATCTCTTCTGGCAGGGTAACAATTTCGGTCAAGGTGCTAGCGGTTACCTTGGCAAAGGCACCTTCACAGCCGGAGCCTGGCACCGTGTGATCGCCGCTTATGATGAAGCGGCTTCGACTCCCGTGGTCACCAAGTTTGTGGATGGCATCAAGCAGAACGATTGGACGGCCAACCAAGGATTGGACAATTCGCGCCGCGCCATGTCATCGGTCGCCTATTTGTTTGCCGATGGCACACCCACTGACGAGCGGCGTGAGATGTGGGTCAAGAGTGTCCAGATTCGCGCCGGCAAGCTGACCGACGCCCAAATGGCTCTGTTGGGAGGAGCTGACGCGGCAGGTATTCCGTCCAGCATCCCTGACAGCAGCGTGGCTGGTCAGTGGGACTTTCAACGCGGCGACTTGAGCGCCTCCATCGGAGCGGATTTGGCCTACCTTGATCCCACTGTGGACGGCGGCACCAACAACACAAGCGCTCCCGGAGATGTCACCCGGTTCGGCAGCTGCAGCAGTCTGGGGGTTTCGTTGATCAACGGAGTGGATGCCAACATCATGCAGGTTCCCGGGGATCTGAATCCCGGGATCGGTTATGCCATGACCCATCGTATCGCGCCCAACGGTGGCGGCACCAAAGTCAACCAGTACACCCTGATCATGGATGTGATGGTGAACAACACCGGTCCTGGTGCAGCCGCGCTGTGGCGGGTGCAGCCCACCGGCTCTTCCGATGGGGATGTGTTCTGGCAAGGCAATAACTTTGGCCAGGGCGGAGGCGGTTACAACGGCAAAGGCACCTTCACGACACTGGCTTGGCATCGCGTTGTGCTGGCGTATGACGAGGCGGCCGCGACCCCAGTGGTCACAAAATTCGTGGATGGCATCAAGCAGGATGATTGGACAGCCAATCAAGGGTTGGACAATGCGCGCCGGGCCATGTCCCCGGTGGCCTATTTGTTTGCCGACGGGACGCCCACCGACGAACGCCGCAAGATGTGGGTCAAGAGTGTTCAGATCCGAGCCGGAAAACTCTCCGACGCGCAAATCGTGGCTTTGGGCACCGCTGATGGCAACGCCATCCCGGTGGCTACCCCTGCCACCAGCGTCGCTGGTGAGTGGGACTTCGAACGCGGCGACCTTTCCGCCACCGTTGGCAAACCCCTGCAGTATCTGAATCCCACTGTGGACGGCGGCACCAACAACACAAGCGCTCCAGGAAACGTGACTCAATTCGGGACCTGCAGTGGTCTGGGGGTTTCGCTGATCAACGGAGTGGATGCCAACATCATGCAGGTTCCTGGCGATCTTAACGCGGGAATCGGCTATGTGATGGATCATGGGATTGCCCCCAATGGTGGCGGCACGAAAGTCAACCAATACACCCTGATTATGGATATGATGGTGAACAGTAGCGGTCCCGGTGCAGCTTCGCTTTGGAAGGTGAACCTCACCGGTAACGATGGGGATTTGTTCTGGCAAGGGAATAACTTTGGCCAGGGAGGTGGCGGTTACAACGGCAAAGGCACCTTCACACCCGGAGCTTGGCACCGCGTGGTCGCCGCTTATGATGAAGCGGCTTCGACGCCCGTGGTCACCAAGTTTGTGGATGGCATTAAGCAGGATGATTGGACAGCCAATCAAGGTCTGGACGCTGCGCGCCGGGCTATGGGGCCGCTGGCCTACTTGTTTGTCGACGGGATCGGAACCGTCGATGAACGTCGCACGATGTGGGTCAAGCGGATACAGATCCGTGCCGGCAAGATGTCCGACGCGGCCATCATCGCCTTGGGCACTCCCTCTGCCGCCGCTATGCCGGTATCCTCTGTGGTGCCGTCCGCACCCGCACTTACGATGAGCCCGGTGATTGCCGGAAAAACCATCCTTCAGTGGCCGCTGAGCGTCAGCGGTTACACCTTGGTCAGTTCCTCCACCTTGACGGGGCCTTGGTCGGCGGTTTCGGGTGTTGCAAACAACGCCGTCGAAGTCGCTCTCGGTGCCGGTAACAAGTTCTTCCGGCTGCAACAGTAAGCCGTTCAACCGGTGCGCACCGCGGAGCCGTCTCGAACGGCTCCGCGGTTTTTTTGTTTAGCCATGCTCTCCTCAGTCCGAAAGTTCAGGCTGGATGCGCAGGACATCGTTCCGCGGGCCGCGGCCGTGCTAGACCGCTGATTCGGTTTTTGATTCGCATCCTTCCGCCGCATTACTGAACGGTCACGCTTTTGGCCAGATTCCGCGGTTTGTCCACATCGCAGCCCCGGGCCACAGCCATGTGGTAGGCGAACAATTGCAGCGGAATGGTGGCCAGAATGGGATACACCGGCTCGGCGGTGCGCGGCAGGTAGATGACGTCGTCGGACACCTGGCGTATCTGCTCGTCGCCTTCAGTGGCCACCGCAATGATCGGCCCCTTCCGTGCGCGGATCATGGAAAGGTTGGCCATCGTGCGGTCATACATGGCGTCCTGGGGGACGAGGAAAACCGTGGGTGTGGCCGGCTCGATCAGGGCGATCGGGCCGTGTTTCATTTCCGCGGCTGAATAGCCTTCGGCATGGATATAGGAGATTTCCTTGAGTTTGAGAGCGCCCTCCAGAGCGATGGGATAGGTGTAGCCGCGGCCGAGGAAGAAGAAGTCATCAGCCCGGGCATACTTCAGGGCGAGTTGCCGGATGAGATGGTTTTGTTGGAGGATGGCTTCGATCTGGGCGGGAGCGGCCTGCAGGGCGCGGAGGATTTCCAGCGCGCGGTTGCCTGATAGCATGCGCATCCGTCCCAGGTGCACCCCCAGCAGCGAGAGGAGCGTGAGTGTTGAGATGAAGGCCTTGGTGGAGGCGACGCCGATCTCCGGTCCGGCGTGCATGTAGATGCCGCCGTCGGATTCGCGGGCGATGGAGCTGCCGACCACGTTGACAATGGCCAGGGCGCGGTGGCCGCGGCGCTTGGCTTCGCGCAACGCGGCCAGCGTGTCGGCGGTCTCCCCGGACTGCGAGAGTGCCAGCAGGACCGTGTCCGGCTCGAGCGGCGCGTTGCGATAACAGAACTCGTGGGCGAACTCCACTTCCACCGGCAGGTGGGCCAGCTCTTCGATGAGGTATTCGCCGACCAAAGCGGCGTGCCAGCTTGTGCCGCTGGCCGCAATGATCACCCGGTCTATAGCGCGCAATTCCGCCGCGGTCATGTTCAGTCCGCCGAACCGGGCGGTGGCGTTCTCTGTGTCGACCCGACCGCGCAGGGCGTTTTCAACGGCGCGCGGCTGTTCGAAAATCTCCTTGAGCATGAAGTGTTCGAACTCTCCGCGCTCGGCATCCACGGAGCCGAACTCGAGCTTGCTGATCTTGAATCCGGCTGAGACAACCCCGAGGTTTTGGACCTCGAAGCCGTCGCGAGTCAGGGTGGCCACGTCATAATCGTTCAGGTAAACCACCTCCCGCGTATGTGACACCAAGGCGTTGGCGTCGCTGGCCAGAAAATGTTCCCCCTCACCAATCCCGATTATCAGAGGCGATCCGCGCCGGGCGCCGATCAGGATCCCGGGTTGGTCGGTGCAGATGACGGCGATGCCGTAGGTGCCGATGATTTCGCGGAGGGCCTCGCAGACTGCGAGCAGGAGTGGGTTGCCGCTGGTGGGTTTGTCGCGGTGGAGTTGGTAATGTTCGCCGATCAGATGGGCCAGCACTTCGGTGTCGGTGCTGGAATGGAAGGAGTGACCTGCCTGGGTGAGGCGCTGCTTGAGCCGGTCATAGTTTTCAATCACCCCGTTGTGGACGATTGCAATGCGGCCGGACTGGTCCAGATGGGGGTGGGAATTCTCATCCGCGGGCGGGCCGTGAGTGGCCCACCGGGTGTGGCCGATGCCGGTGTGGCCGTGGACCGGCTGATCGAGCAGCAGGCAGGCCAGGCCCTCGTTGATCTTGCCCATGCGCTTGCGGACCTGCAGGCCCGTGCCGTTCAACACGGCCAAGCCGGCGCTGTCGTAGCCCCGGTATTCCAGCCGGCGCAAGCCCTCCAGCACGATGGGCTGTGCCGCCTTAGAACCGATGTATCCAATGATTCCGCACATAATATTGTCTTTCCTCCTTGAAACAGTTGAAACCGGACAAGCTCTTTATCGGGGTAAATTGCGCGGCCGACAAGTTTAATTGCCGGGTGGCAATTCCCGGGGACAGCAGGCCGGAAGCGGTTGTGTCGGATTCCTTCCAAGAATCATAAGGCTGACTCATCGGTCATTCAGGATTTGCGCATCTTGGGGGTGTCAGTGCGCGAAGCGCGAAAAGGCTTTCGGGGCGGGGACCATCGAGGGTGTCAATTCATGCTCGCCATCGCAATCGGGGTGAACATCTGATCGTGCGAACAGGGGGGAAATGGGATTTGCTCCTGTCTCCGAGCGCCTCCTTACGTCGGCGGCCACAGAACGGAAGAGCAGCGTGTCGCACAGAGACTGGATTTTGCTTTGGTTGAAACAGTCGGAGGAAAGGTCCGTAGGCCGGAAGTTTGCGGATTTTGTGCTTCAGCCTGAGACTGGCCGGTGTTCACCAGTGCGGCCAGAGCCGCAGAAAAGCCAGTTGCGCATCCCGATCCGGCAGGGCTTCGAGCTGGAGGTTGCTCAGGAAGCGCGGCGGATAACCCGTCTCCAGCGACAGCACCTCCACCGCGGGACCGGTGACGGTGAACACGGCGCGCCAGGCACCGCAACCAATGACGAAGAGCGTATCGCCGCGGCGTCGGATCCGCCGGGTCCGGTGTGGAGTGGGGTCGCGGGCCAGGAGCTCGAAGAGACGCGGCCGGAAATCAATTTGCCATTGGTCCAGCAGCCACTGGGCCTGCAATTGGGCCAGAGTGGCGAGGTGCACGGTGAAGGCCGCAGGCAGGGAGAGCTCCGCTTCCACCTGATCTGTCCACCCGGCGGCGGCTTCTGGAAAGGCGTCATAGGCCGGGATGTAGGGTTTGATGTCGAACACCGGTGTTCCCTCCACCAGATCGCAGGCGCCAAGAATCAGTTTGCGGCCTTCAATCCGCAGCAGGGGCACGGGAGTCATGCCCAGTGGATTGGGGCGGTGCGGTGAACGGGTGGCGAAGAGGCCGCGTCGCCGGGCCGGGCCGCGAGGCGGGAGCACCAGAGGGCGCCAAGTCTGGTTTCGATGGAACCACCAGAGCAGCCAGATGCGGGAGAACCCGGCCAGATCTTGCAATGCCGTTTCGTAGCCCCGGTCCGGTAAGAGCTCGAGCACATTCTGCTCCGGATTGTTTTCCGAAGGCTGATGGGGAGTCTGGAATTTAACCTCTTTGCCGGTGCGGATGAACCCGATGGGGTGGAGTGTGAGCGATGGATCCAAATTGCCTTTACGGTAGCAACCCTTTGGTCAGCGGCCTTTTCTAGGGACCCCCGCCCCGGTTCAGTCAGGTGCGGGAGGCGGCTGTTGCAGGGAACCGGTGGTCCTAGGGATGGGGCGCTTCGCCGGGCTGTGGAAAGCCGGGTGTTTCAGTCTTCGGCTCTTCCTTCTTCTCCACCATCAGTTGGGCCCGTTCCTTGACGAGAGATTCCAGAGACCAACTGGAGATTAAATGCGTCCAGCCCTGATGAGTCTGTTCCTGTTTGAGTTTCTCCTCGAGTTTTTGAGATTGCGCCTTGAACTCTTTGTCGAGTCTGTCCTTATCGGCCGGTTTTTCGTCCTTGGCTGCAGCCCGTTGCTTGGGGAGGTTGGCTGAGACTGAAACCGTGAGGGGCAGGTCGTCGTTTCGTTTGGCCCCGACCTTCAGGTCATAGTGAAATCCATCGAAGGTGTCCACGCTGACGGTGGTGACGCCGCCGCCGGTGAGTGTGTCGCCTGAAATCACGTCGTTGATCGAGGGTGAGCTGAGAGGGGTGGCGAATGCGGAGGTTTTGGCGGAATCGAGAGCCTCGCCGGGTTTGAGGTCTGCCAACTTCCAGTCGCCTGATTCGGTTTCGCGGCTGAGTTTCCAGGAGTTTGTGGCTGCGGGAAAGGTGACTGTGAGTGAACGGGCTTTCTCAATCTTAATGAAGTCTTTGTTCAACCAGCTCTCCGGCCGTGGTTGCAGGCTTTCAAGGGGATCCGAGATGACGCTGACGGTGCCCGGTTCGGCTGTCATGACATAGCGGCCGTCGGGAAAGCCGCCGTCGGACTCGCCGTCAGGCGACGGGCGGGAGGATTTGCGGAGATGGGTTTTGCCGACGAGCAGGGTGGAAAGGGTCTTGTCTCCGGCCCCCTTGAACTCGACCACCAGCGCCGCATTGGTGTCCGGTCCGGACGGGGCAAGGTGCAGTCTTGGGAGTTGGGAGGGGCCCACCTTTTCGGTCTGGACCACCTTGAGGTCGCGGGCCTTGAGGAGGAATTCGCTGATCTGAGTGAAGTTGGCCGGGTAATCGTGGCGTTCGCGCACGCGCCAGGCATCGGATTGTTTGATCAGATTGACCTCGTTGGTGCCTTGGCGGAGGACCAAGCGGGTGATGTCGTTGACGGGGAGGTTGGCCAACAGGCTGCCGCCGGTGGCGCCTGAGGGAGGCTGCCAGGAGTGCTCACGTTGCTGATAAACCATGAGGCCGGCGCCGCCCACGATGACGACCAGACCAAGAAGGATGCCGAGTTGTTTCCGATTCATTTTGCCGAAGTGCGTTTGCGTTTGTAGAGCGCCAAGCCCAGGCCGGACAAGCTGACCAGCAGCGGCATGGCGGCGATGTTGACCCACTTGACCCTGTTTTCGAGGGCGTCGATGTCATGACGCAGGCGCTTGCGCTCCTCCTTGAGCTGGACTTTGACTTGGCCCTCTTTCTTGCGGAATTTTTCCAGCTCGGCGGCCTGTTCCGGGGAGAGGATGAAGCGTTGGTTGCCCTGCTTGGACTGCTGTAGTTCGGAGAGGCGCTGCTGCGTCTCGCTGAGGCTCTGCTCCAGTTCCTTGATCTTGCTCTGATACGCCTCTTCGGCCTGGGCCTGCATCTTGCGGATCAGGGTGAAGGGATGGCTCTGGGCGGCGCGGCTGCGGACTGAGATGAGGTTGCTGTCGCCGCTGAGTTGTTCGACGGCGTTTTGGACGAAGGTGAGGTTGCCGTTCATGGGCTGAGCCAGATTGCCGAAGGGCGTCTGCATCTGGCGCAGGCAGAATTGATCGGCGAGCATGTCGGCATCTCCCACCAGGATGACCACGCCGTCCTGCTGGCTTTCTTTGAGCGAGGCGGTGTCCAACTTGTTGGTTGCGCCCTTGTCTTCGTCGGGTTTGCCGTCGGGGAAAGCCGTCTTGAATTTTCCGGTGAGGCGGACGGCTAGGGCGTAACTGGTGCCCGAGGGTTTGAAATCGCGAATAATGCTTTCGCCCCCCATCTGGGCCAGGAAACCTTCAACCAGCTGGGAGTCCGGTGTGCTTTGCAGAAGCACTGTCTGCTTCAGGCCGGCGGCCGGTGTGCCTGTGAACGCCCCTGCCAGAGGAAGCCAGATGCTGTCAATCTGACCGCTGGCCATGTCCTCCTTGTTGATCCCTTCGTTAACCAACCCGAGAAAGGCCGGAGCCTCGCTGGGTTGGCCGTTGCGTCCGCCCACCTGCATCTTGAAGTTCAAATCCGCGACCACTTTGGTGGTGTCGAAACTCAGGCCCCAGGCTTTGAGCAGCTTGTCCAGGGAGGATCCCTTGGCAGGCATGCTGCCCATCATGGGATTCTGCTGGCCGCTGCGATCCGAGAGCGGGGAGGGATCGAGAAAGCCGATCAACTTGCCGCCGCGCAGGACAAACTGGTCCAGGGCAAACTGTGCCTTGTCGGTGATGTCCCGGGGATGAACCACCAAAAGGACCCGAATGTCGGAATCGATCTTGTCGGAGTCCATGGGGACCGTGCGGACGGTGAAGTCGTTTTTGAGTTCGGTGATGAGAGACCAGGGTTCCTGACCCTGACCGCCCTGGCCCATTTGCATCATCATGGGATTGCCCGGGGCGCCGAAGAGGGTAAGGGGGGTCATGACTCCGACGACGGGGCGCTCGGGTTTCATGACCCGGGAAACGGCGCGAGACAAGTCGTATTCGAGCATGGGTTCGCGGCTCGGGTCGAGAAAGGCGATGGCCTGCTTTTCATCGAGCACGCTCACAGCCAGGCCGAGATAAAATTTCTCGCCGCTGGAAAGGGCCTGGCCCTCCACGCCGTCCAGCTTGGCTGAATCCTCGGCGTTGGAATCGGGCTGCGGATCGAGTTTTTCAATGGTCAGATTGCCTCCGGCGATCTGTTTGTATTCGGCCAGGAGATCCTCCACGCGGCGGGCGTAGTCGCGCAGGTAGATTGTTTCCGGGGATGCCTGCTGGACTTGGGTGCAGTAGAATCGGATTTTGACCGGCGTGTCGAGCTTTCGCAGGATTGCCTTGGTGCCGGCGGACAGGGTGTGGGCTTTTTCGGCCGTGAGATCCGCCCGCACCTTGACGGTGCCGGTAAGGAAGTTGACCGCCACGAGCACCAGGCCCATCGCCGCCACGCCCAAGACGGAGAAAAGAAATGTTTCCAGAGATTTTTTTTGCATCGCAACTCCTTTTTTTCAACCCGCGCGGCGGCCGCGCAGAATCACGCTCGTGCTGAACAGCGAGAACCCGATCAACGACAGGTAAAACACAAGGTCCCGGGAATCCACCACGCCCTTTTGCAACCCCTCAAAATGAGTGATCACACTGAAGGACGCCACGGCCTCGACGAACCACGGCCGGCCCGAGCTTTCCAGCAGGCTGATGACCGGGGGGAACCCGGCCAGAATCAGGAACAGACAGGCGACCACCGAGAGGATGAAGCTGACCACTTGGTTCCGGGTGAGGGCGGAGGTCAGACAGCTTACCGCCAGGTAAGACCCGGCCATGAGCCAGCTGCCCAGATAACCGGCAAAGATCACCCCGTTATCCGGGTGGCCGAGATAATTCACGGTGAGCACAATGGGAAAGGTCATCGCCAAGGCGACGCCCAGAAAGAGCCAGCTTGCCAGAAACTTGCCGACGATGGCCTGCCAGGCAGTGATGGGCATGGTGAGGAGCAGTTCGATGGTGCCGACGCGGCGTTCCTCGGCCCAGAGGCGCATGCCCACAGCCGGCACGAGGAAGAGATAAAACCAAGGATGCCAGAAAAAGAAGTTGGCCGCCAGAGAGGCCTGTCCCCGGGTCAGCAAGGTGGGCTGCACCGCAAAGGCGAAAAACCCGCAAAGGAGCAGGAAAATGACGATGAAGATGTAGGCCAGCGGGGAGGAGAAATAAGCCCCCAACTCGCGTTTAGTGATGGTTTTGATGTTTGCCCAGGAATTCATTGCTTTGCCTCCGCCTGCTTGGCTGTGTCCGGCAGGGTGATGCTACGAAACACCTCGTCCAGCCGGCCCTCTTCGGTGTGCATTTCCTCTATTCTCCAACCCTGCGCCGCATCGGCCACGCCCTGTGCCAACACACTGTTGGACCCGGGTTGGGGGAAGACCCGGGCCGTGACGCTGGTGGCATCTTCCTTGATCACGGTGATTTTCTTGGCAGCCGGGATTTGGATTAACCGCTGCTGCAGTGTGGCGGCGTTGATGCCGTTGACGCGCAGGGTGACGGCACCGGACCATTCGGATTTCTGCCGCAGCTGTTGTGGCGTGCCGTTGGCCACAATCCGGCCCCGGTCGATGATCACGGCCCGGGAACAAACCGCATCCACCTCTTCCAGGATGTGGGTGGAGAAAATGATGGCCTTGGTGGCGCCCATGCGCCGGATGAGCTGTCGCACCTCGTGTTTCTGGTTGGGATCCAGCCCGTCGGTCGGCTCGTCCAAAATGAGCACATCCGGGTCGTGGATGATGGACTGTGCAAAGCAGGTGCGATGGCGGTAGCCCTTGGAGAGGGTCTCGACGCTCTGATGCAGCACGGTTTCCAGGAAGCACATTTCCACCGCGCGCGACACGGCTTTTTTGCGGGCCCCGCCGTGCAAGCCGCGGATTTCCGCGGCGAAACTCAGGAAGCCGTGCACTGTCATGTCAGTGTAAGCCGGGGCGTTCTCAGGCAGGTAGCCGATAAGCCGCTTGGCCGGGAGCGGATTTTCCAGCATATCAAAGCCGCCCACGGTGATTTCACCGGATGTTGGAGGGATGAAGCCGGTGATCATCCGCATGGTGGTGGATTTGCCGGCCCCGTTGGGTCCCAGAAAGCCGAGCACCTCGCCGCGTTCCACGGCAAAGGAGATGCCGTCCACGGCGTGTTTGGCGCCGAAAAACTTTGTCAGGTTGTTGACTCTTATCATATCCATCAATCACGCATGCCCAAATGAGAGGCGTCTAAGTAGCTGTTCCAGCGGATGAAAGCAAACTTGTTTTCACCGGCGTTGTGTTTGGCCCGCGCCTTTTTTACAATGCGCGAACTGTCTTGCTTTGACAGTTGACTGCGGAAATGTTCAATTTTTTTTTCAACGGGTTCAGACCCCGGATGCGGTTGGTTTTTTGCCTCTGGTTCGCGCTGAATTTGGCGGCCTGTCGCACCGCCCCGCCCATGTCCCGGGCCGATCTGTCGGCCCCGGGCTGGAAGTCTCTTCAGGGTCAGGCGGTGTGGCGCGCCGGGCATCATGCCCCGGAAATCGCCGGGGAACTCCTTGTGGCCACCCATGTTTCCGGCCGTGTCCTGCTGCAATTCACCAAAAGCCCCTTTCCCCTGGTGATCGCCCAAACCTCAACCAATGGCTGGCAACTGGAGGTGCCGGCCCAAGGCCGGTTTTATTCGGGCCGCGGCCCTTGGCCGGCGCGGGTCATCTGGTTTGAACTCCCCCCGGCTTTGGCGGGGCGAGCCATGCCCAATCGCTGGCGTTGGCGTTTGGCTGAAAACCGCAGCTGGCGGCTGGACAACCCCGCCACAGGCGAAAGCTTGGAGGGCTGGCTCAACCCATGACCCGCCGCTTCGGTATCTGGCTTTGGCTGCTCTTGATCGCGCTTGCGGTGTTGGGCGTGATTCGATTGCGGTTTGATGTGGAGATTCTCAACCTGTTGCCCGGCGACGCGCCGGCGGTGCAGGGGTTGAAAATCCATCAGCAGAATTTCGCCAACGCCCGCGAACTCATCCTCACCCTCCATGCCCCCGATGCCGAGGCGGCCGAGACCGCCGCCCGAGTAGTGGCGGGGCGGTTGCGTGCGGCGACAAATCTGGTGGCCCGGGCCACCTGGCAGCCTCCCTGGCTTGAGCATCCAGGCCAGGCCGCCGAACTCATCGGCTATCTCTGGCTCAATCAGCCGCCCGAAACCTTCACCCGGCTCATCCGCAGCCTCTCCCCAGACCGGCTTGCGGTCACCCTGTCGGCGGCCCGCGAACAGCTCTCCACCACCCTTTCTCCGGCCGACATCGCCCGGCTCAGTTACGACCCCTTCGGCCTGACGCAACTGCCCGTGGGCGTTGCCGGCGCCGCGCCTGCGTTCGGTCAGGGACAGGAGCTTTTCAGCGGGGCGGAAGGCACCTTTCGGCTGGTGTTCGTCCAGGCGTCCGGCGGCTTGGGCAGCTACCGGGATTGCCTGCGGTGGTTGAAGGCGGTTAAGGACCTCGTTGAGTCTGCGCGGCGGGAAAACCTCATTCCAACCGGGGTGGAGATTGGTTACACGGGGCGTCCGGCCTTTGTGGCTGAGATTTCCAGCGGGATGGAGCGCGACATTACGGTTTCTGTCGGCGGCACCGCGCTGATCATCGCCGTCCTTTTCTGGCTGGCACACCGTCGCTGGAAACCCATGCTTTGGTTGCTGACGTTGCTGGCCTTGATCCTGGCTGCCACTCTGGCCCTTGGGGGCCTTATTTTCGGCGCGATCAGCGTAGTGAGCATGGGCTTTGCCGCAATCCTGCTGGGGTTGGCTGTGGATTATGCGGTCGTGCATTATCAGGAGGCTCTGGCGCATCCGGACCTGTCCGTCCCTGAAATCCGCCGTGCGATTGCCCCGAGTATTTTCTGGGCGGCGGTGACCACCATTGCGGCATTTTTGGTGCTCAATTTGGGCGGTCTGCCTGGGCTTGCCCAGCTCGGATCGTTGGTGGGTTTGGGTGTGGGAATTTCCGCCTGCGTTATGATTTTCGCTTTCCTGCCGCCGCTTTTTCCAGACCGCCGGCGCGCTGGGAACAAGATGCCCGGAGTTCATCCGGCTGCCTTGTCCGCCGGCAGCCGGAGCCCCGGGGTCCGCGCATCCCAGGGGGGGCGCGCAGGGTTGGCGCGGTTCTTTGTCTTTGGCGCCACGGCTTTTCTGGTGGTCGCGTCGATCGCCACGCTGGTCTTCGGTTTTCCGAAAATGGATGCCACCGCCAACGCATTGCGCCCCCGGAACAGCCAGGCTTATGCGGCTCTGGAGGAGATCAAGCGCCAGTTTAGTCCGCTGCGCGAACCGCTCTGGATGTTGGTGGGGGGGCGGACGGAGTCGGAAGTGGCTCTGGGATTGGATGCTGTGGAGCTGGTGCTGGGTAACGCTGTTTCCAACCGGACGCTGAGCGGTTTCACGCTGGCGGCGCCTTTGTGGCCGCGGCCGGAATGGCAGCAAGCCAACCGGGCCGCCGCCGCCCGCTTGGCGGGACGTCGCGCCGAACTGAATTCCGCCGCGCAGTCCGGCGGGTTCACTTCAAATTCCATGGCCCTGGCCGGAGGGGTTCTGGACACCTGGCAACGAGCCGCGTCGTCCACCAATGTCTTTTGGCCGACGAACGACATGAGCCGCTGGATTTTCGAGAAACTGGCGGCACGCGATGACACTCGTTTTTACGCGCTCAGCCTGCTTTATCCGGATGCTTCCGCCCCGGTCTGCGCGTTGATGGGGTTGGAGGAGCAATTGCAAGCCGCCACGGCAGATCCCGCCCTCGGCAGGCGTGTCTGGCTTTCGGGCTGGGAATTGCTCGGGCAGGGGATCCTAGCCAGTGTGCGCGGCAACTTATGGAAGCTGGTTTTGCCCATGCTCGGTCTGGTGTTGATTTCCCTGGCGCTGGCCTTTCGGCGGGGTGGGGAGGTCTTGCTCAGCCTGGCCATATTGCTCCTGAGCGGTTTGGTTTTGCTGGCGGTGATGCGGTTGGCGGGGTGGTCGTGGAATTTGTTGAATCTGATGGCGCTGCCTCTCATTCTGGGAACCGGGGTTGATTACAGCATTTTCATGCAGCTGGCTTTGCGGCGCTATGGGGGGGATCTGCGGCTGGCGCACCGCTCGGTTGGCCGGGCGCTGCTGCTCTGCTGCGGCACGGCTGTGGCAGGCTTCGGGGCCATTGCATTCTCCAGCAACGCCGGCATGGCCAGTCTGGGCCGCCTCTGCGCCGTCGGCATCGCCTGCAACGGGATCATCTCCGTCTTCCTCCTGCCAGTGTGGTGGCGGGCGTTGAGCGGACACCAGCCGCAAAAAAACGCGGGCCCCAATCCGTCTTCTCCCATCGATTTTCCGCCCCTGACCTCCGGTCCTCTGTCGCCGTCGTCGCTCTACCGGGCGGAACTCTGGCAGGCCGGCCTGTGGGTGGCGCGCAGATTGCCCCGGTCTGTGTGTCTGCGGCTGGCGGTGCTCGGGGCTGCGGTTTACTGGCGGGTGGCGAGGCGGCGGAGGGAGATCGTGATTGCCAATATTTTGCCCGTGCTGGCGGGGGATCGGGCTGAGGCGCGCCGCACCGCCCGTCTGTTGGGTTCAGAGTTTGCCGTCAAGTTGGTGGATCTGTGGCGTTATGAAGCGGGGTTGCCGGTTGATCAATTGTTGAGCGGTGCCAGTGGTTGGGAACATTTCTTGTCCGCACAGGCCCGGGGCCGGGGGGTGCTTTTGCTCACCCTGCATCTGGGCAACTGGGAGTTTGGCGCTCCTTGGCTCAAACGGCAGGGGGTGTCACTGCTCGTCATCACCCTGCCCGAGCCGGGGCGTGATTTTACCCGGTTACGGCAGGCTTCGAGGGCGGCACATAACATCGAAACGCTGGTCATCGGGGAGGATCCGTTTGCATTTGTGGAAATCATCCGTCGGCTGGAGGCTGGCGCCTGCGTGGCGCTCCTTATGGATCGTCCGCCTCCGGCCACGGCGGTGAGCGTGGAATTATTCGGCCGGCCCTTTGCCGCCTCCGTGGCGGCCGCCGAGTTGGCCCGCGCCTCCGGTTGCGCCCTGCTCCCGGTTTACCTGCCAAGGATGGGCGGGGCCTACGCCGCGCACACGCTGCCGGAGATTTTTTATGATCGTGCCGCCCTGCGCGACCGGGCCGTGCGCCAGGCTCTGACACAGCAGATACTACGTGCTTTCGAACCGGTTATCCGGGCGCATTTGGATCAATGGTACCATTTTGTCCCCGTCTGGCTTGAGCCGGCAAAGCCCCGGGATCCATGCACGCATCACCCATGAAATCAAACATATCCAGTCTTAAGAGTTCCGTGCCCGGCGGTCCGCGCCGCGCTGTTTGTTTTTTGACCCTGCTTGCAGGATTTCTGCTTGGCCCGTGGAGTTTTTTCGCGTCCGCAGCGGCGGCACCGACCCATTCCTTGATCGTCTCCTGGCTCGCCGTGCAGACCAATGTCCAGACTTGGTCGGCGGATTTTGTGCAGACCCGCACGCTCAAGTCGCTGGTGCAGCCGCTGACCGCCACCGGGCATTTGTATTTCGCCCAGCCCAACCGTTTCCGCTGGGAGCTGGGGCAACCCGCCCAGACTCTGGCCGTGCGCGACTCCAACGAGATGGTGGTGATTTATCCGCGCCTCAAACGGGCCGAGCGCTATCGGCTCGACGGCCGGCAAACCGGGCCGTGGCGTGATGCCCTGGCTTTGCTTGAGGCGGGCTTTCCCCGCAGTCAGGCCGCCATGGAGGAGCAGTTCCGGCTTGCCTCGCAAACGGTGACCAATGGGGCGTGTGAATTGGAGTTGGTCCCCAAAGCCGCAGCGGCGCGGCGCCTGATGCCCCGTATGAAGATCTCCTTCGCGACCAATGATTTCATGCTGTTGGCCACCGAGTTGGAGTTTGCCGACGGATCGACCCTGCGCAATGACTTTGCCCGCGGCGGCATCAATGCCGCTCTGGATGCCACCCTTTTCACGCCGAAAATCGCCGAAGATTTCAAGATTGTGGAGCCGCTTAAAAACCATCCATGAACGATCCGCTCAAATCCGCCTTGCAATCCCTGCCTCACGGGCCGGAGTTCCGTTTCATCGATCGATTGATCAGTCTGGAGCCCGGCCGCAGCGGGGCGGGGGAGTATTTGGTGAGGGGGGATGAGCCTTTTTTGCGGGGACATTTTCCCGGGGAACCCTTCTTTCCCGGTGTGCTGCTGGTGGAGGCTGCCGCCCAGCTGGCCGGGACCGTGGCACAGAGCGACCCGGCGTTGCCGCCGATGTTGGGCCTTAAACTTACCGCTCTGCGCGGCGTCAAAATCCTCGGCTCGGCCCGGCCCGGGGAAGTCATTCGGCTGGAGGCCCGGGTGATTGCGCGTTTGGGGAACTTGATTCAGTCGCAGGCATCGGCGTGGGTAGGGGATCGGCTGGTGTTGCAGGCCGAGTTGACTCTTAGCGGCGATCTGGCGGGGTAGGCTCTTGAGGCCGGCCTCATCGCTGCAGGCCCGATTCCGTTGCCGGCTGTTTACAGCGAGTGCGCTCGGGATGTCAAGGAGGTCATCCGCAATGAACTGGAGAGCTCTAATGAATCCAGTCTCCGGTAACATTTAGCCGTGAGTCAATTCGAATGGGCGGAATGAGATTGCAAACCCACCGCAGCGGATTCATTGTGGACGCTGCGTGGGCCGTTGTTTTTTATTCATCCCTGTTGTTTGGCTGGGCTAAACGGATTGGTTTGGCTTTTTTTAACCCGCGGGTAGGATGTGTCTGCTATAGTGGAATTCATGCAACGCAACCGCCGATGTTGGATTTGCCGGATGCTGTTTTTAGGCGCAGGGTTGATGCTTTGGCTGTCCGAGCTGGAGGCGGCCAACACCCTGACATGGAGCACAAGTCAGAACCGCGTCAGTGCCGACTTGCAAGGGGTGGCCTTGCCGCGATTGCTGCAAGGGGTGGCTCAGTTGACGGGTTGGACGGTTCTGGTTGAGCCGGGAACCGTGCATGAGGTTTCCACAAAGTTCAAGGACTGCCCTCCCGGAGATGCGCTTCATCGTTTGTTGGGTGATCTGAATTTCGCCTTGTTGCCGCAGACCAATCACCGGCCCTGTCTGGTGGTGTTTCGCACCGCACAAGCCAAGGCGACTCTGGTGATAGCACCTTCGGATTTGAACGCGACGAACGCGGCGCCCGCCTGCGCAATTGCCAACGAGTTGGTCGTGCGTCTCAAACCCGGTGCCAGCATCGATGAGCTGGCCAGGAAACTGGGTGCCAAGGTCCTCGGTAAGATTGACAGCCTCAACGCCTACCGGCTTGGGTTCGGCGATGCGGATGCGGCCTCAGCGGCCCGGGAGCAATTGTCAGGCAATCCGGAGGTGGTCGGCGTGGAGTCCAATTATGTCGTGGCCCCGCCCCCGGCCCCGCAACCCTTGGTCAATAGCCCCAATCTGCCTTCGCCGGTGCAGTTGAAATTAAGCCCGCCCAACGGTTCGGGGAAAATTATTGTCGGTCTTGTGGACACCGCGTGGCAGCCGCAGGGCAACGCTCTGGATGCTTTCATGCTCAAAACCCTTTCGGTGGCCGGCAGCGCCAGTCCGGATCCAACCGTGCCGACGCATGCCACGTCGATGTATCAGGATATTCTCAGGGCCCTTTCGGCCGAACCGGGTGGTGCGTCGGGGGTGCAGGTGGTCAGTGTGGATGTCTACGGTTCCAACCCCACTGCGAACACCTTTGATGTGGCGCTGGGCATTGTGAAGGCGGTTGGCAGCGGGGCCAATGTCATCAATCTGAGTCTGGGCAGTCCCGGTGAGAGTGCCGTGCTGCATGACATCATCCAGCAGGTCAAGCAAAGCGGCATTCCTATGTTTGCGGCTGCCGGCAATGATGCGTCGCCCCAGCCGTTTTACCCGGCTGCCTATCCGGAAACCATCTCTGTCACCGCCAGCAGCCAGGGGCAGTTGGCTAGCTACGCCAATTATGGATACTTCATCAATCTCATCGCGCCGGGTTCTGGTGTGGTCTATTTTGGTGGTTCAGCCTATCTGGTCAGCGGCACCTCGACCTCCGCGGCCTTCATGAGCGGGAGGACCGCGGCGCTGGCTGATGCCAACCATCTCACCGCCGCGGCTGCGGCGGGGCAGCAGCTCAACTCCCCGTCCTTGAAATTCATCCCGCCGCCGGCGCGCTAAGGGAGACTTGACGCTTGCGCAGCCGTGTGGGCTGACTAAGCTCAAGGGTGGTTTGGCCCAGTGATCGCCATTTTTTTCTGCTGGCCGTTTTATTCTACGGTTTGAGCATGCTTTACTCGGTGTTTGCCTGGCGCAGAGGGTTTCGCCAGGACAACCGGGTGAATTATCTGCTGCTTCTGCTGGCTTGCGGCTTGCACACCACGGCGATGATCCGGCGGGGGTTCTCGCTCAACCAGTGCCCGGTCAACAATCTCTACGAGGCCACGCTTTTTCTGACTTGGGCTCTGGTTGCCGCCTACCTCATGGTGGGTTTTTGGGCCCGCTTGCGTTATCTGGGGGCTTTCGCCTCTCCGGTGCTTTTTGCCATTGGCGTTTTCGCCTTGATGCCGGCGTTGGATCCGCCGCATGGACCCAAGCCGGAGTTTTCCGGGGCGGGGGCCAGCCTGCATGCGGCGCTGATTCTTCTTGCCTATGGATCCTTCGGACTGGGGTCGGTATCGGGCGCGATGTTTTTGACGCAGGAGCACAATCTGAAGTTTCATAAACTCCGGGCGGTGCTGTCGTATTTCCCCCCAATACAGCGGCTTGAAATGGCGACTTTGCGTTTGGTTTTGGCCGGGTTCCTTCTGCTCACTGTGGGGCTGGGCATCGGGGCCCGGCTGCCCCGCCCGGCCGGGCCCGGGTTGCTTCAGGATGCCAAGGTCATTTGGTCCGGTGTGCTTTGGGTTTTGTATCTGATGCTGCTTCTGGCCCGCTGGCGGTTCGACCAGACCGGCCGCCGCTTTGCCGTCGCCACCATCGGGATCTTTCTTTTTGTCATGCTGACCTTCTGGGGCACGAATCTCCTGTCCCCGCTTCATCACCCATGATTTTTGTGCTTGGCATGAGTCACCGCTCCTCTCCGGTCACCATCCGGGAGCGATTCGCTTTTACGGAGGAGAGGATTCCTGAGGTCTTGGAGGAACTGCGTCGACAGGGGCTTGCCGAGGAGGGGGTGATTCTTTCGACCTGCAACCGGGTGGAGCTTTATGTGGCGACGGGGCTTGATGCGCAGGCTGCGGGCCGGGAGTTGAAAAAGTTCCTGACCACGCTCCATGACTATCGCGAACCGATCACAGACGAGATTTACGCGCTGGCCGAACCGCAGAGTCTGCAGCATCTGTTCCGGGTGGCTTGCGGGATCGACTCGATGGTGTTGGGGGAGACGGAGATTCTCGGTCAGCTTAAGAAGGCCTACGATCTGGCGCTTCGGCACCGGCATACGGGAGGCCGGCTGAACAAGGCTTTCCAACGCGCCTTCAATGTGGCCAAACAGATCCGCACCGAAACTAGCATCCAGCGGGGCAGCGTTTCGGTGGCGTCCGTGGCGGTGGAACTGGCGGAGAAGATTTTCACTTCGCTGGCCGACCGGCATGTGATGGTCATCGGGGCCGGGGACACGAGCGAGAAGACGGCGCGGGCTTTCATAGCGCGGGGGGCCAAGAGTCTGGTGGTGGCCAATCGCTCGATCGAACGGGGGCAGGCTCTGGCTGCGGAACTGGGCGGTCGCGCCGTGCAGTTTGACAGGTGGTCGGAGGAGTTTGCCCGGATTGACATCGCGGTGAGCAGCACGTCCGCGCCGCATTTCATTTTGGATCGTGTCTTGTTGGAGCCGTTGATGAGATTGCGCAAGAACCGGCCGCTGCTGCTGATGGATCTGGCGGTGCCGCGCGACATTGATCCGGCGGTGGATGTGATGCCTAATGTTTATTTGTATAACATCGACGATCTTCAGGCCATAGCCTCTGATTATCTTCAGCAGCGGCAGGAGGAGATAGAGCGATGCGAAGCGATCATCCGGGAGAAAGCGGCGGGGTTGCTTGCGGCGCGGGGGCGGTCTGAGGGGGGGGCATCAGTGCGGGCTGCTTTCGGTTCCTAATCGTCGATTTTCGTGGTTCTGCGGCTGTTTTGAATTTAAGGTGCTCCACAGATCTGAAAACCAAACAAGCCATTTTGATTGCGACCCGGGGCAGCGCGTTGGCGCTGGCCCAGGCGAACATGGTTTTAAGCCGATGCCGCGCCGCTTTTCCCGCCGGCGTGTTTGAGCTGAAAATCATCAAGACCACCGGTGACAAGCTTCAAACCGCCTCGCTGGCGCAGGAAAACCGCAGCCTGCCCAAAGGTCTTTTCACCAAGGAACTGGAAGTGGCGCTGCTCAACCACGAAGCCGACCTGGCTGTGCACAGTTTGAAAGACCTGCCCACCGAACTGCCAGCCGGATTGTGTCTGGGCGCTGTCACGCCCCGCGCCGATGTGCGGGATGTGCTGGTCTATCGGGATGCCGCTTTTCTCGCAAAACAGGGTTTGGCAGGGCGCGGTTTCAATCCCGGCCTAGACCTCAGGCAACTGCCCGATGGCGCGGTGGTGGCCACCAGCAGCACGCGGCGCAAAGCCCAGCTGCTGGCCTTGCATCCCGGGTTGGTGGTGACGGATATCCGGGGCAATGTGGCCACCCGGCTGCAGAAGCTCATGAGCCAACCCGGGTTGGATGCCACCGTGCTGGCGCTGGCGGGAATCAGCCGCTTGAACTTCACCCTGTCCCCGGAAGGCGTGTTGAGCGGGGATACTGTGCCTGAGGGGGTTCTTGCCACCGTGTTGTCGCTGGAGGAGATGCTGCCTTGCGTGGGGCAGGGGGCCATTGGATTGGAGATCCGGGCGGAGGATGGGCCGATAGCCGGACTGTGCTCCGGCCTGAATGATTTTGAGACGATGGAGTGCGTGACGGCGGAGCGGTCTTTTCTCGCAGCCATGGGCGGCGGTTGTCAAAGCCCGGTGGGTGCCTACGCCGAGATTATGGATGGTGTCCTGCGTCTGCGGGCGGTCTCTTTTTTGAATGAAACCGTGCGCCGGGCCGAAGGTCGAGGGTCTGCGGGCAAGGCCCGGGAGTTGGGGCGGCAGATCGCAGCTGAGTTGGCCGGGTGCGCCAGTTAGCGGATGATTCCCGATTCCCGTTGGCACTCGGTTTCTTGAAAGGAGGCTGGCAACGTAACCTTCATCCCGGCGCAGTTCATGGGCGGCATGGCAGGCTCCGGATCTGTCAGACACCATGGAATCAACGCTGGTTTAGCAAATCAAATAAACCACAACAGACGAGCCATTAAGCAGAGATTACAGACTATTGGACACTGGACGCCAACTGGTTTTTGCGCATTTCTATGCATCCCCATATTATTTTTGCGTTTAAAAGCGTGAGTGTCGACCGGTGGAAGCCTGTGTTGTTTGCATTCCTGCCGATGTGTTTTTTTCGTTGGCTCTGCGACAGTGCGGATGCAGAAAGAGTTGCTGGAGCCGCGCAAGCAGGCCGCCGATTTGAAGGGTAGGCAAGTCAGTTCAACAGACTCGGTGTAACAAGTTGTCGGATGCAGCCGCCATTGGTGCTGTCAGTTTTGCTGCCGTGCTTCGTGCCACGGGGCGGCGGCGGCTTTTGTCGTTTGCCAGTTTTTTAGCGGTCACGGGCGGAAACACTCGGAAATCATATTTATGCATCGTTTAACTCAACTCGCATTGGGCGGCATCGTCGCATTGTTGTTTGTTGCAGGCTGCTTGCCGGGACCCCGGGCCGGCCAATCGCCGGGAGTCAGGCCCGGTCCGGGTGTTTTTTTTGTTGCCACCAACGGGGATGACCATTGGTCGGGAGGTATGCCGTTGCCCAACGAGCGGCGGAGCAACGGTCCCTTTGCGACATTGGCTCGGGCGGTGGATGCGGCGCGTCAGTTCAAGACCGGCTCGGCCGGCGGCGCGGGCCCTTCGGCTGCTATCTTTGTGCGGGGCGGGACTCATTTTTTGAGCGAGCCGCTGGTGCTCAAGCCTGCGGATTCAGGTCTGCGCATTCAGGCTTATCCTGCCGAGCATCCACTGGTCAGCGGGGGGCGCCGGATCTTGAAATGGGATATGGCCACAATCGACGGGAAATCATTCTGGGTATCGGACATTCCCGAAGTGGCCTCAGGCCAGTGGTTTTTCCGGGAACTCTGGGTCAACGGAAATCGCCGAGGCCGTGCCCGCTATCCTGCCATGGGCACGCTGCAAATCGACAGCCTGACGGACAAGTCCTCGCAATGGACCAACAGCAAGTCCTGTTTCCGCTTTCGTCAAGACGATCTCAAAGACTGGCCGTCCTTGACCAATGCCGAAGTGGTGGTTCTCTCGCTTTGGGTGGAATCCCGCCTCTCGATCGCCAGCGTGAATGAGGCTCAAAGCGTGGTGTGTTTCGGGCAATCCCCCGTCTTTGGAATGCACCCGGGTGATTTGTATTATGTTGAAAATGTTTTTGAAGTGCTTCAAACGCCCGGTGACTGGTGCCTGGACAGGGCCAAGGGCAAGCTATTCTACCTGCCCCTGCCTTGGGAACGACCGGAGACGACCGAGGTGATCGCCCCGGTTTTGTCCCAGTTGGTGAGGTTGGAAGGTCAAGGGCAGGCGGCGCAGTTTGTGGATGGGGTTCAGATTGTAGGTTTGGGTTTTGCCCATGCGGAGTGGGGGCTGCCGCCGGGCTCCTCCGGGTTTCCCCAGGCGGCGGTGGGCGTGCCGGGGGCTGTGTGGGGGCGGGGAGTGCGGCGCTGTTTGTTTGAGCATTGCACCTTCTCACACCTCGGCGGCTACGGCCTCGAACTGGCGCGCGGCTCCGAATCCAATCGGATCTCCCGCTGCGAGTTTAACGACCTTGGCGCGGGCGGGATCAAGATCGGTGAGATGGAACTGCCCGGTACGAAGGCGGAGGAATCGCGGGGCAACGAGATTTCGGATTGCCATCTTCACCACGGCGGGAGGGTGTTTCCCAGTGCGGTGGGGATCTGGATCGGCCAGTCGCCCGACAATCGGATCAGGCACAATCTCATTCACGATTTCTTTTACACGGGTATTTCCCTGGGCTGGACGTGGGGTTACGGTGCGGCGCTGGCCACCAACACACTGGTGGAGTGGAACCATATCCATCACATCGGTATCCAGTCGGACGGCGAGGGGGCGTTGCTGAGCGATCTGGGGGGGATTTACACGCTGGGTCGGCAAACGGGGACGCGCATCGTGAACAATCTCTGGCATGATATTGCCGCCACCGGCTACGGAGGGTGGGGGATTTATTTTGACGAGGGCACTTCGGGCATCCTTGCGGCCAGCAATCTGGTTTATCGCACCACGCACGGCGGATTCCATCAGCACTACGGGGCAACCAATCTTCTGGTGAACAACATCTTTGCCGTCTCGCGGGATCAACAGTTACAGCGTACCCGACAGGAACCCCATGTCAGTTTTACATTCACCAACAACATTGTCTTCTTCGACCACGGCCAGTTGCTGGGCTCCAACTGGAACGATGATAGGTTCATTTCCGAGGGCAATCTTTATTGGGACACCCGGCTGGCTGGGCAGAGCAACGGCCTGCGGTTTGCCGGGGCGAGCTTGGAGGAGTGGCGCCGTCGGGGTCACGACCGGCTTTCGATTGTTGCAGATCCTCTCTTTTTCGATGACCAACGCGACGATTTCAGATTGCGGCCGAATTCCCCGGCCCGGGCTTTGGGATTCCGTCCGATTGATCTCCGGGCTGTTGGGCCGAGGTGACGGAATCATATCTGTCCCCAGTTGCGTTTGTTGGGGGGGATTCGGCCTTGATGTTCGGGTGGTGGAATTCCGGTTTGCAGGCATCTGCTCAATTGCCCAACCTGCCCCGGACAGTTAGAGTGTCCCCCTGTGAAATTAAAAGGCAAAGTTTATCTCGTTGGCGCCGGGCCGGGTGACCCGGGCTTGATTACGCTGCGCGGTGCGGAACTGCTCCGCCGCGCCGAGGTGGTTATTTACGACATGCTGGTCAATCCGGAGCTGTTGCGTCTGGCTCCGCTGAGCGCAGAGTTAATCTCGCGCGGCAGTCAGGGCAAATCGGAAGCCCTTTCACAGGAGCAGCTCAACGAGCTCATGCTGTTCAAGGCGCGGGAAGGCAAATGCGTGGTGCGCTTGAAGGGGGGCGATCCTTATATTTTCGGGCGTGGCGGCGAGGAGGCGGCGGAGTTGGCACGGGCGGGAATTGCTTTTGAGGTGGTGCCGGGCGTTTCCTCCGTGGTGGCCGCACCGAATTATGCGGGCATTCCGCTCACCCATCGGGATCATTGCTCCACTTTCACCGTGCTCACCGGCCATGAGGATCCCGAGAAGCCGGATTCAAATCTGAATTTCGAGGAGTTGGCCCGCATTCCCGGGACAAAAATTGTACTCATGGGTCTGGAACGCCTGCCGGAGTTGACCGCCACACTGGTCGCCAAGGGCATGCCCCCTTCCACACCTGTGGCAATGGTGCGCTGGGGCACAACCGGCCGCCAGCAATCCATCGTAGGCACTCTTGCCACTGTTGCCGGGCTGGCGGCGGCGGAAAAAATGACCGCGCCGGTCATCACTGTCATCGGCAGCGTGGTCAACTTGCGCAAGGAACTGAACTGGTTTGAAGGCCGGCCGCTTTTCGGCCGCCGCATCGTCGTCACCCGCACCCGGGAACAAGCCAGCCAGCTTTCCTCTTCCCTGGCCGATCTGGGGGCGGAGGTGCTGGAAATCCCCACCATTAAAATCACCGCTCCTGAAGTGAAGGACGGGATTATCGACGTGCTTCTGGAGTTGGCCTCCTACAACTGGTTTGTGTTCACCAGCCCCAACGGGGTGACCGCGTTTTTCGATTTGTTTTTCAAGCGCTTCCAGGATTTGCGGGATCTGGGCGCCGTGCGTCTTGCGGCGATCGGTCCGGCCACAGCCGCCCGGCTGCAGGAATTGCATTTGCAGGTGGATGTCATGCCCGAGGAGGCGCTGGGTTCCAAGATTGCCGCCGCGATCAACAAGTTTGAGAACGTGGAGAATCTGAAGGTGTGTCTGCTGCGCGCCGAGGTGGCGAGCCGCGAATTGCCCGAGGCCCTCGAAAAGCTGGGTGCCATTGTGGATGATATTTCGGTCTATAAAACCGTTCCGGAGACGGAGGATCGCAACGGCGCGGCGGCAAATCTCCTGGCGGAGGGTGCGGATTGGCTCACCTTCACCAGTGGATCCACGGTGGAGCATTTTCATGCGCGGTTTGATTTGCCGAAGCTGCTGAGGAGTTTTCCCCTGGCCAAGTGTGCGACCATCGGGCCGGAGACGAGCAAGGCGTTGCGGGTGCTGGGGGTGGAACCGGTGCTGGAGGCCAAAACCCATACTTTGGAGGGATTGGTGGCAGCCCTCTTGAAAGCGGAAAAGCAATGAAGTGCGAGCACGACTAAGCCCGGGGCGCCGGTTTTTTTCCGAACACATTTCCCCAAAGGCTGTCCATGAAGGTGTTGACCAGTCGAAACTTGATTCCTTGGGGCTAGCCAGCTCAGACTGGGCGAAGGTAGCAATGCGAAATTTGTGGTCTCAACGGAAAAGCGGCGGCCGGGTTTGGCGTCACATCGGGGCGCTGATCTCCTGCCTTGGCCTGTTCCTATCCGCGCTGGCGGGTTCCCTGTCCGCCGCGAGTTTCACCGCGGTTCTGGACCGGGACATGGTGAGCATGGGCGAAAGCGCCATGCTGACGCTGAAGTTTGAAGGCGGGCAGCCCAAGGGTTTGCCCGGCCTGCCGGCGATTCCCAATCTGCAAACCGCCGACCGGGGAACGTCCCAAAGCATTAGTTTAGTCAATGGGGCCATGTCCACCAGTATTTCCCAGACGATTGAACTGATTCCTCTGCAGCCCGGGGAATATATCATTCCTGCACTGCGGGCGAATGTGGCGGGCCAGAGCCTGAGCAGCCGGCCGCTGCGGCTCAAGGTCGTGAAGGATGCGGCTGCGGCTGGTGGGGAGGCTCCGTTGGCCTTTTTAAAACTGGTTCTTCCCAAGAAGGAGTTTTTCCTCGGGGAGGTGGTTGAGGTTCAGTCCCAACTCCATGTCCGGGACGGGGTTGCCAATGCAGACAACGTGTTCCGCTGGTTCGAGAACCTGGGCAGCTCGGTGCTAAAGGCCGAGGGATTCAGCGTTCTCAAGACAGCCCAGTCCCAGCAACTGCAGCGGGTGCAGGTGGGCAATGCGATTTACGTGTTTGCCACGCTCACCACATCCCTGACCCCGGTCAAAACCGGGGCGCTTACCCTAGGCTCGTCCAGCGCCATTCTGCCGCTGCAGATTGCCGGGTCCAACCGCCGGCGCGAGGGAATCGATCCTTTCGGCATGTTTCAGCAGTATGAGGAACGGCGCGTTACCGTCGTTGCGGAAAACATTTCTGTTAAGGCCATGCCTCTGCCGCGGGAGGCGGCACCCGCTGATTTCTCCGGCGCGGTTGGCAATTATTCCCTCGCCGTCACCGCCGGTCCCACTAATGTCGCCGTGGGCGATCCGATCACCCTGAAGATTCAAATCAGCGGGCGCGGCGCGCTGGAAGCCTTGGCGCTACCGGTGCAGGGTGCCTGGCCAAAATTCAAGGCCTATCCGCCCACCGCCAAGGTGGAAACAACGGACCCGCTCGGCATCGAGGGAAGCAAGACTTTTGAACAAGTGGTCACAGCCGAAACTGCTGATATAAAGGAGTTGCCCGCCCTGAACTTCAGCTTTTTCGATCCGGACAAGAAGGTTTATCGAACCCTCACCCAACCGCCCTTTGGGTTGGTGGTCCGTCCCAGCAGTCCGGTCGCCCTACCGTCCGCCGCCCTGGCTGCCCGCACCTCCCAGAGCGAGCCGGCTCAGTCGCAGGACATCATTCATATCAAACAGAACCCGGGCCGCGTGCGCCGGTCTCTGGAACCTTGGTTGTCACGTCCTTTTTTTTGGGGGGTGCAGTCCGCACCCGTGCTGGCTTTGATGGTGTCGGTGGTCTGCCGCCGAAAGCGTGAGTCGCTGGCGAACAATCCCCGTTTGCGCCGGCAGCGGCAGGTGGCCCGGCTTGTGATCGAGGGGGTGGGAGATCTGCGGCGCTTTGCGTCGGAAAACAATTCCGAACTGTTCTTCTCCACCCTGGTCCGCTTGCTCCAGGAGCAGCTTGGCGAACGCTTGGACCTGCCCGCCTCGGCCATCACCGAGGCGGTGGTGGCCGAGCAGATGCAACCCCGCGGCCTGCCGGCGGTGACGGTGGGCGCGCTGCACGACCTCTTCCAGACCTGCAATCTGGCGCGGTATGCTCCCATTAAAAGCAGTCAGGAATTGGCTGCGTTCATTCCCAAGATTGAATCAACCCTCCGCCAGTTACAGGAGTTTAAGGCATGAATCCCGGCGGCAACTCTTTGATTTCCCTCTTACATCAGTTTGTAAAGGGCAGGCCCTGGCTCTTGGTGTGGAGCCAGATGCTGTTTCTAGCCGCACCTGTTCTGGGCTCCGGTTCCGGGCAGGGTTTTCAAGCCGGATTTGATGCGGCAAACAAGCTGTATGAACAGGGCCGGTTCACCGATGCGGCAGCCGGCTATCAGCAACTCGCCCAAGCTGGCACCGTCTCGGCGGCGCTCTACTTCAATCTTGGCAATGCCTGGTTCAAGTCGGGTGAAACCGGTCGTGCCCTCTTAGCCTATCGCCAATCCTCGCAACTGGCCCCGCGCGATCCGGATCTGCGGGCCAATCTCCAGTTCGTCCGGAATCGGGTTTCCCGCCCCACTCTTCAACCCGGTCCGGTGGAGCGGGCGTTGAACCACCTGACCATGGACGAATGGACTGGGGCAACGTGTGCCGTTTTTTGGATCTGGCTGGTAATGCTCATTCTTGTCCAGTGGCGGCCAAGCCTGAAAGCGGCTCTGCGCGGCTATCTTTATTCAGCCGGTGCGATTGCTGGAGGGCTGGCTCTTCTTCTCGGGGCGGCGTTTTACAGCTCCCATTCTGTCTTGCCGGCAGTTGTCGTTATGACGGAGGCTCTGGCCCACAATGGACCGCTTGAGGAATCCCCCGTCGCCTTCAAGCTCCACAATGGCGCCGAACTGGGGGTTCTGGATGAGCGGGATCAGTGGGTGCAGGTCACCGCCGGAACCCAGAGCGTCGGCTGGGTCCGGCGTGATCAGTTGCTTATGATCCCGCCCGGTTGAGGGGGAGGTCGGGCTCAAAGCCGTTTTTCGTCCACGTCAATCACATCCACAAAGGTTTTAATCTCGTCGCGTTTTCCCGCGCCGCATTCCTCCTTGCGCTGTTGGAAGCGGGCCATGGCCTGCTGGTCGCCGGCCAACGGACGGTGAAGCATGTCCTCCCAATGTGCCGCCTTTTCGGCTTCGCTGCGTTTGACGTGGCGGCGGATCCAGTCGCAGACCTCGCCGTCGGTAATGGAGTTTTTCACGGCCTCGACCAAGGCTGCGTTGGAGAGGCCTGCGGCTTTGAGCCACATCCCGTCAAAACCTTTGCCGAGGTTTTCCTGATAGTCGGCATGCAGCCGGCCGGCGAGGTGCAGGCGGATTTTGTCGATGTAGCGGGGCAGGTAATGCCAGCCGTCCATGGTTTCGCGAGGGCTCCGAGGATAGATGATATTGCTCATCCGCCAAGGATTGGTGGAGCCGGGGCGGCTGTCAATTCTGCGTGCTAAAAGCCGAGAGTGCTGGTGCGAGGGTGGGAGGTGTTGTTTTTCTGAAATTCAGTTGAAATTCCCGGGGACTCTCCCATGCTGCCGATATGGACCAGTTTGATTTTGACGTGGCGATTCTCGGCGGCGGGAGCGGTGGGTATGCGGCGGCGCGCACGGTGGCGGGTGCCGGTTTGCGCACCGCAGTCATTGAGGGCGGCGAAGAGGTCGGGGGCTTGTGTATTTTGCGTGGTTGCATGCCCACCAAGGCTTTGCTTTACGCGGCGGAGGTGAAGCATCTGGCCGAACAGGCCGGGAACTGGGGGGTCCGGGTCGACAAGGTCGGATTCAATTTCGCCCAGGTCCAGGCGCGGAAAAACGCCATGGTCAAGGATTTTGCCGATTTTCGGCGGCAACAGCTCATGGACGGACGTTTCAAATTCTACCGTGCCCAGGCTGCTTTTCGTGATCCTCACACATTGGCGCTAAGCCAGGGCGGAACGATCACCGCCCGCCATTTCGTTGTCGCCACCGGCTCCCGCGTGGCCCCGCTGCCGTTGCCGGGCTTGCGGGAAACGGGCTTTCTCACCAGCGACACCGCCTTGGATCTGACGCGTTTGCCGCAGTCGCTGATCGTGCTGGGGGGGGGTGCCATTGCGTGCGAGTTCGCCCAGTTTTTTGCAAGGTTCGACGTGAAGGTCAAGTTGGTGCAACGCAGCGGGCATATTCTGCGCGAGTTTGACACCGACGCGGGGATTGAGCTTGAAAAGGTCCTGCGGCGTGAGGGGGTGGAGATTTACGCCGGCACGCGGATCACGAGCGTCCGGCGCGAAGGGGGACTCAAAACCGTCTCTTTCGAGCACCAGGGGGAAACCGTTTCCGTCTCGGCTGAGGAGATTCTGTTCGCGCTGGGGCGGGTTCCCAACACCGCATCGCTTGATTTGGCCAAAGCGGGAGTCGTTACCGAGCAGGGCCGGGTGATGACAAATGAGAAGATGCAGACCAGTGCTCCGCATATCTACGCGGTGGGGGATTGCGCCGGGCCTTACGAGATTGTGCATCTGGCGGTCCAGCAGGGCGAATTGGCCGGGCGCAATATCGCCGGATCGGGGGCGGCGCGGGGCATGGATTATCGGCTCTTGATTTCTGTGGTGTTCACCGAGCCGCAAGTGGCTTTTGTGGGGCTGACGGAAAAGGCGGCGGTGGCGCGCGGGGTGCCTTTCGTGGCGGCGGGCTATCCATTCAACGACCATGGCAAATCTCTGATAATGGAGGCGAAGGATGGTTTTGTGAAGTTGATCGCCAGCCCGACCGATGGCGAAATTCTGGGCGGCGCCTGTGTCGGTCCTGTCGCCGGCGAGCTGATCCACGAGATTGTTGTGGCGATGGCAAAACGGATGACGGTGCAAGAACTAGCCGCCCTGCCGCACTATCATCCCACCCTTGCCGAAATCTGGACCTACCCGGCCGAGGAACTGGCCGATAAAATCCGTCCCGGCCTGATAACCCCTTCGTAGCGCGGAAATGGCGGGGTGGTAACCCGGGGGGGCTGAGGAACTCCTCAGGTTGCTTTGGACAAAGTTGGATCCGCATCAGGCGGCTGGGCGGCATGAGGAAGTCATAGGCCACGAATGATTGCCGACTCCATCAAGATCTGAAAGGCTCGTGCCTTGAAAGTGGGAATCAAAAAAACGGCATCCTCGTTGGGTGGGCGACTGCTTACGGCTCGTTGGATGCGTGTCGGGTAGAGCCGCGGTTTTTAGGTTGAATGCAAAACCTGGTCGAAGATTTTCTCCAATACCTGCGCCACGAGCGGGGCCAGTCCGAAAACACGGCCAAGACCTACGCCGGGTTGCTGGGCAAATTCACCACATGGGCGGCGGGGCAGGGGTTGATGGATTGGACGGAGATCACCGCAGATCATTTGCGGGCGTTTCTGCGGCAGGAACGATTGCGACGGCTGGACTCTGAGCCCAAGGAGTCGACGCGCCGGCTCAGCGGCGAAACGGTTTATCTGGAGATCGCCGCCCTGCGGGCCTTTTACAAGTTTTCCGAGACGGAAAAACTCCTGCCGCTCAATGTCTCGGAAGACCTTTCCTTGCCGCGCCGATGGAAGCGCCTGCCCAAGGCGCTGAGCGATGCGGAGATTGCCAGGTTGTTTGAGGGTGAAGCTCTGCCGACACCCGGAGCCTTGTGCGATCAGGCCGTGTTGGAGCTGGCCTATGCTTCGGGCCTGAGGCTTTCCGAGTTGAAAAACCTGCGCTTGGAACAGCTTCATCTGGAGGCGGGTTTTCTCCATGTGATCGGCAAGGGGAACAAAGAGCGCGTGGTGCCGGTGGGGTCGAAGGCCGTGGCAGCTCTGACCCGTTATCTTGAGGCGGGTCGGCCCAAGTTGGTGACGCCCAAAACCCCGGCCAATGTTTTTCTCTCGAAGCGCGGCACCCCCTTCGCCGCCACCACGCTATGGCTGCGGATTAAGAACCGTGCGCGCCGTTCCGGCATCGAGCGCAACGTCACTCCGCACATGCTCCGCCACAGCTTCGCCACTCATTTGCTCGAGCACGGGGCGGATCTGAGGGTTATCCAGGAATTGCTCGGCCATGCCAGCATCGGCACCACCGAGGTCTACACGCACGTCACCGGGCCCCGCTTGCGGGAGATTCACCGCAAATTTCATCCCCGCGCTTAGGGCCCGGTAACCCAGGGTGCTTGAGGAGGGACGGATCTTTTTGAGGGGGGGAGCATCTCATTTTTTCAATCAGGCGCTCGGCGGGGAAGCCGGGTAGAATGACCTGCCTGCAGACCGCGCAATGCGGCAGCCGGAACTGCTCTGGGAAATATTACGGATTTGAATGACGGTAAAAACCACATCTAGCAGGGCGAGGATGGGGTGGGTAGTGTTTTTCAGGGCCGTATAAAAACGGAAACCACCTTGCGCCTGCTCCGGTTTTGCGACCGGCACCGGCGCGGATTTTGAGGGACTAATTATGCCGAAGCAAATATCGGATGAAATCTGCATGACGCGGCTGTGTTGGCGCTCTCTGCTGGCTGCTTGGTTGCTCGCATTCAGCGGGGTTTTCTGTTCCGAGGGGCAGACGGCTTTTTTTGATTTCGACACCGGCACCCCTGCGCCGGCTGTGAATCAGGGGCTTCCGCTGGACCAGACTGCCGGAGGTGTGACGGCATACTTTGTCGCGGCCAGTGGTAATTTCACCGTTCAAACCGCCTATTTCATAGGGTATCCAGTCTCAAGTTTCAGCAATCAGTTTCTTTATCCGGCCGGATCCAAAGGCGCAGTATTGGAAATCCGGTTCAGCGAACTGCTGACAAACATCAGTTTTTCTTTCGCCACGATCCAGATCTCCGCCATCAGCGGCATGGAGACCCCCATTCAATTGGTGGCTTACACCAACTCGGCCGCCACCCCGCCGGTAGGCAGTGTGAGTGCCGCCGGCATTTACGGCGGCGGTCCGGATCCGACGGATCCATGGCCGCAGGGGATTATTTCCTTCTCATCACCTGTCCGGTTTAATTTGGTCCGCATCAGCGTGCCCATCTTGGTGCCGGCCCCGGCGTTGGGACAGGCCACCGATTTTCTGATTGATAATCTCACGGTGCAGCGGGCCGGTGGGGCTTCGTGTCTGATTAGCTCAAGCGCCGCACCGATTGGAAGCGGGACCGTTGCGGGGACCGGGAGTTATTCGGCCGGGTTGACCGCGAGCCTGACGGCCACGCCGGCTTTGGGGTATGTGTTCAACAACTGGTCGCAGAACGGTGCTGTGATTAGTGCTGCCAATCCGTATTCCCTCAGTGCCATGACGAACCGGAATCTGACTGCGAATTTTGCGAGCGCCAATTACACGGTCAAATCGGGGGCTTCACCCTTTGCCGGTGGTGCAAGCAGTCTGGGGGCGAGCGGGTCGTATCCTGCGGGAACGAATCTGACGGCGATTGCCACCGCCAAGGCGGGCTATCAGTTTGTGAACTGGCTTCAGGGAGCAACTTCCGCGACGGCTACGAATGTCGCGGGCACGTCGACGAATCTCACATTCACGGTTAATTCGAATTGCACCTTGATTGCCGTTTTTTCGCCTCAGAAGACAGTCTCCCTGACTGCGTCCCCCGCCGGTTGTGGTGCCACCTCCGGGGCGGGGGTGTATGCAGCAGGATCGACGGTGACGGTGCTGGCCAGTGCCAGTCCGGGTTATAAGTTTGTAAACTGGCAGCAAGGTGGGGCGGTCGTGAGTACAGCCTGTAATTACAGCTTTGCTGTCAACTCATCCGTGTCATTGGTGGCCAATTTCCAACCCGTCTCCAGCCCCTCCCCGGTTGCGGTCCTACTCACCAACCTCATTCAGACTTACGATGGCACGGGGCGCTCAGTTTTGGCGGTCAAAACTCCGGCTAATTTGGCGGTGGCTCTAACCTATCAGGGAGGCACCCCGCCCACCAATGCCGGCAGTTACACGGTTGTCGGAACCATTCAAGACACAAACTATCCCGGAAGCGTGACCAACACTCTCGTGGTGAATCCAGCCCCTGTCACGCTGATTGCCAGCAGCCAGATGCGTGGCTATCTGGATTATAATCCGCCACTTGCCGCCACCATAATCGGCTTGGCAGCTCATGGGGATGGGCTTAACTACTCGATCTCCACTCCGGCGTCATTCTATTCGCCCGCGGGAACATATCCGATAGTCGTGTCGGGCGGCAGCAACCCTAATTACTCAGTCACGGTTTCCAACAGTGTCTTGGTTGTGGTTCCGGCCCCGGCCACGGTGAGCCTGACGAATCTGTCGCAGACTTACGATGGAACGGGCAAGGCTGCGGTTGCGATTGCCACTCCGGCAAACATAGGAATTGCACTGACCTACAATGGCTCGGCGAATGCTCCGACGAACGTGGGGGTGTATGGCGTTGTGGCCACAGTGGTGGATTCCAACTACGTCGGCAGCGTCACCAACACGCTGGTGCTCAGCCCAGCGAGCCTTCCAGCCATTTGGGCGCATCAGGCCGGTGCCATTCAGCCTTGGGATGCCACCGTGCTCTCCTTGGCGGATGGCTTGGCGTCCATCCACGGACTGGCCTGTGACGGAACAAATCTTTATGTCAACACCGGCGGGGGGGCGGTTTCTGTTTATGCGCTGACCGGTTCGCTTGTCTCCCGGCATGCTGTCGACAACCTTTCGATGTTAGGCGATCAGATGGCTTGCACAAAAGGGTATGTCTTCGCCCGCAAGGACTCATTCCTTTACCGTATCTCCACCGCAGACTGGTCAAGCGCCCCGGTAACAGTGGATGCGGGCTATCCCCTCTTGAACTGCAATGGCTGGGTCTCGGGGAGCCTCTTTGACACCCCCGCCGGCCAGCTGGGTGTCATGGGAGACCCGGGGGATGGCAGTCTCACTGCCCGCCTTTACTCTGTTTCCAGCGATGGATTGACCCTGACCTGGGATAGGGACTGCACCTTGGAGGGCATTTGGACGCCTGACGAACGCGGTACCGCTTCGGATGGCACATTTCTCTATCGAATTTCGGGTGATATGGGTTATAAGACCTACAGTCTTTCCTCCGGTTCGGAATCTTATGATGGCAGCTCATGGATCTTGAGAACGCTCAACTCCGGGGATGGTATCATCAATCCGACTTTCATCACCCGCAATCCCGTCACCGGGCAGTATATCATAGGTGATTTTCAACAGAGTCGGGTTCTGGTTTCGGCCCCTGCATGCTGGGTCAGCTTTGTTCCTGCGGCGAGCCTGACTTATGACGGCAGTGGTCAGGCCTTTGTGGCTTCGGTGCCCGGGGCTGGCAGTTTCAGCTATTCCTATCAGGGAACGGCAGCCACCTCGTATGGCCCCTCTTCGATCCCGCCTGCCGCCTCAGGCAGCTACACCGTCACGGCCACTTCCATCAGTCCAAACTATTGCGGCAGCTTGACCAATGCCTTCACAATCCTTCCCGCCACACCGGCTATAACTACTCCCCCTTTGGCGGCGGTCCTGAGCCCGGGCCAGTGTCTGGCCGCTTGCAGATTGAGCGGAGGCGCGGCCACTGTGCCGGGTTCTTTTGTTTTCAGCAGCCCGCAGACGATTCCGCCCGAGGGGAGCGACATTCAGACCGTGGTGTTTTTACCAGCGGACAGTTTGAATTATACCACCGCAAGCACCGCGGTCACCGTCACGGTCAGCAGCTCCCCGCCCGTCGCCCCGCCGCTGCTCATGGATGCGGCATCGGTGAATAATCAGATCTTTAGCTTCACCTTCTCGAATAGCCCGGCCGCTTCGTTTACCGTCTGGACCACCACTGATCTGCTTTCGGCACCAGCCTCTTGGACAGTGGCTGGAACACCCTCATACCAAGGGGGCGGAGTGTTCCGTTTTTCCACGCCGGTCGCCACCAACGAGGTGCGGCGTTATTACCGGGTCAGTTCCCCCTAGAACTTGATTGGAAAGAATCCGGTCGTTCTTGGGTGGATTCTGGTGTTTCTGTCGCTTTTCGGCGTGGAGACTTTGGCCGGCGCCAGGTTGAGGAACCCGGGGAAGACCTTGGGATCTCGCCGTCTGCCGCAGTCTGAGCAAGGAATCAGATGCTCGGTGTTAAAGCCGTAAAGGTTCCGCGTCATTTGTTGCCCGACCGCAGAAGAGTGCTGTTCCAGAATGGTCAGCGCGGGTCGAGGACGATTTTCAAGCGAAACGGCGCGTCGTTGCCGACGCGCCGTTGTGCATGGTGGAGCCTGTAAAGACCGGCTTAGTAGCGGTAATGTTCCGGCTTGTAGGGGCCGTTGGCCGACACGCCGAGATAATCGGCCTGTTTCTTGGAGAGCTTGGTCAGCTTGACACCGATCCGGTTGAGATGCAGGCGGGCCACTTCCTCGTCCAGTTGTTTGGACAGGCGGTAGACGCCGACTTTGTTGGTGCCGCGGTTTTTCCACAGATCAATCTGGGCCAGGCACTGATTGGTGAAGCTGGCGCTCATCACGAAGGAAGGGTGGCCGGTGGCGCAACCGAGGTTGACCAAGCGTCCTTCGGCCAGCAGATAGACGGTGCGGCCGTTGGGCAGCACATACTTGTCATACTGCGGCTTCACATTGATACGCTCCACCCCTTTGAGGTTGTTGAGGCGGTCGACCTGTATCTCGTTGTCGAAGTGGCCAATGTTACAAATGATCGCCTGATCCTTCATCTTGAGGATCTGCTCGACCGTGATGACATCGCAGTTGCCGGTGGTGGTGACATACATGTCTGCCGTGCCGAGCGTGTCTTCCAGCGTGGTGACCTCGAAGCCTTCCATCGCCGCCTGCAGGGCGTTGATGGGATCGATTTCGGTGACGATGACCCGGGCGCCAAATCCGCGGAGTGAATGCGCGCTGCCTTTGCCCACATCGCCGTAGCCGGCCACGACTGCGACCTTGCCGGCGATCATCACATCGGTGGCGCGTTTGATCCCGTCAGCCAGCGATTCGCGGCAGCCGTAGAGGTTGTCGAATTTTGATTTGGTCACCGAGTCGTTCACGTTGATGGCGGGGACCAGGAGTTTGCCCTGCTCGAGCATCTGGTAGAGGCGGTGCACTCCGGTGGTGGTCTCCTCGGAGACGCCCTTCCATTCCTTGACGACCTGACTCCAGAAGCCGGGGCGTTCCTTGGCCACGCGCTTGAGCAAGGTCTTGATGACGGCGATTTCGTGGTTGTCGCTGGGGGTGTTGACCCAGTTGTCCCCGTTTTCCAGCTCGTAGCCTTTGTGGATAAGCAGGGTGGCGTCACCGCCATCATCGACGATGAGTTGCGGGCCCAGGTTCCCGGGGTGGGTCAGGGCAGCGAGGGTGAAGTCCCAGTATTCCTCGAGTGTTTCACCTTTGTGCGCAAAGACCGGAATGCCTTCCTTGGCGATGGCTGCGGCGGCCTGGTCTTGCGTGGAGAAGATGTTGCAGCTGGCCCAGCGAACGGAGGCGCCCAATTCGACGAGCGTCTCAATGAGCACGGCCGTCTCGATGGTCATGTGCAGGGAGCCGGTCACGCGCACGCCCTTGAGGGGTTTGAGCGGGCCGTATTTTGCGCGGATGGCCATCAGGCCCGGCATTTCATGCTCGGACACCTGAATGGTTTTACGGCCCCACTCGGCCAGAGAGAGGTCCTTGACCTGGAAGTCGGGCTGGACGGCGGTTTTGGCCACGGCCTTGACGGTCTTGGCCCGGGAGGGGGTTAGTTTGATTGCGGGCATATTATTATTTCTATTTCTGGTTTCAGTGGGGTGTTTTCAGTGGCAAACCGCATCCGCGGTCTGCCGGTTTTCTCAGAGGGCGGCTAACAAATCTTCCACCTTGTTGGTGATTTCCCATGTCAGGTCGGGATCATTCTTCCCGAAATGCCCGTAGTTAGTGGTCTTTGAATAGATCGGACGGCGCAGGTTGAGCTGGTCGATAATGTCTGAGGGCTGGAAGCTGAAGACCTCGTTGATCGCGGCGATGATCTTGTCCTCGGGCACGGTGGCCGTGCCGAAGGTGTCCACGTGAACACTGACCGGGTCGGGATGACCGATGGCGTAGGCGAACTGAACCTCGCACTTGGCGGCGAGTTGGGCTGCAACCACATTCTTGGCGACCCAGCGGCCCATGTAAGCCGCGCTGCGGTCCACTTTCGTCGGATCCTTGCCGGAGAAAGCGCCGCCGCCGTGACGGCCCGAGCCGCCGTAGGAGTCCACTATGATCTTGCGTCCGGTCAGGCCCGTGTCGCCTTGGGGGCCGCCGACCACGAAACGGCCGGTGGGGTTGATCAGGAACTCGGTCTTGGCTGTGAGCATTTTGGCGGGCAACACTTTTTTGATGACCTTCTCAATGCAGAATTTTTCAATCTCCGCATGGTCCACATCGGCGGAATGCTGGGTGGAAATGACGACATTGGAGATGGCCACGGGAACGCCGTTTTCATAAATCACGGAGACTTGGGATTTGGCATCGGGGCGCAGCCACGGGACCTTGCCGCCTTTGCGGATCCGGGTCAGTTCCCGGCCGAGCCTGTGGGCAAACATGATCGGAGCGGGCATCAGTTCGGGGGTTTCATTTGCGGCGTAGCCGAACATCAATCCTTGGTCGCCGGCGCCCTGCTTGCCGGTCTTCTTGCCTCTGGCTTTGCGGGCATCCACGCCTTGGGCGATGTCGGGCGACTGACCGGTGAGGATCACGTTGACGAACACCTTGTCGGCATGAAACACATCGTCATCATTGACGTAGCCGATTTCGCGGATGGCTTGGCGGGTGATTTTCACCACATCGATCACCTCGGTGGGGTTGCGATAGCCGATTTTGGGGATGGTGATTTCGCCGCCGACGATGGCGACGTTGGATTTGACGTAGCACTCGCAGGCCACCCGGGAGGTCGGGTCCACGGTCAGGCATGCGTCGAGAACCGCGTCGGAGATGGTGTCGGCCACTTTGTCGGGATGCCCCTCGCCGACGGATTCAGAGGAAAAGATGTATCGATTGCTCATGGAATATGTGTTGTTTCAACCGCAGCGCCAATAACATATTGACGTATCATGATGTGATGATATATAGTTTTGGCACCGCGTCAACTTGTTTCCGGTAAAAAAGTTGCGCGCGGGCCCGAAACCATGCCCGCCATTTTAAAAGCACTCAAAGCCCTGTCCGACCCGACCCGGCTGCGCATCGTGGCGCTGCTCGTGCACGACGAGCTCTCGGTCAATGAATTGCAGGAGATCACCCGCCTGGGTCAGTCGCGCATCTCGACCCATCTGGGGCTGCTGGCCGACTGCGACCTGGTTCGCGCCAGGCGCGAGGGCAAGCGGACCTTTTACAAGCTCAATAGTCAGGCCGCCGGGGCCACCGGCGAGTTCATCCAGCTGGCGATCCGCGGGGCTCTTGAGTTGCCGGAGCAGGGGGGCGATCAGATCAATCTCAAGCGGATTCTGCACCGGCGCCGGGAGCAGGCGACGGTTTTTTTCAACCAGGTGGCCGGACGTTTCGACCGCGTTTATGGTCCGGGCCGGTCATGGCAGGCATTCGGGCATTTGCTGCTGCGCATTCTGCCGCCTTTGGTGGTGGCGGATCTGGGGGCGGGCGAAGGACTCCTGAGCGAGCTGCTCGCGCGGCGCTGCAAGAAAGTGATCGCGGTGGACAACTCGGAAAAAATCGTTGCCTTCGGCGCCGCCAAAGCGAAGAAGAACGGCCTGAAAAACCTGGAGTTTCGCCAGGGCGACCTGCAAAGCCCTCCGATCGAGGCCGGGAGCGTTGACCTGGTGATACTCAGCCAGGCGCTGCACCACGCTTCATTGCCTTCGGCGGCCGTGACGGCGGCGTATCAGATCCTCAAACCCGGCGGCCAGATTCTCATTCTCGATCTGCTAAAGCATGGGTTCACCAAGGCCCACGAGCTCTACGGTGACCGATGGCTTGGATTTGCGGAGAGCGATCTTCACTCCTGGCTTGAGACTGCGGGATTCAAACGCATTGAAATCAGCGTGGTGGCACGCGAGGAGCAGCCGCCGCATTTCGAGACGATGCTGGCCGGGGCGGAGAAGTGACCGTGTGTGGGGGGCGGCTGATGGGCAGTGCCAGAGCAGTGTTCCGGGGACGCGAATTTCAAATTGCTCTCGCGGCTTAAGAATCGGGGTGTGGTTCTAGAATTTTTCTGGCGGCCCGCAGGACCGACTGGGCCAGTTCGGGAGGGTGCATCACGCGGACATCGCCGCCCCAGCTCAATGCCCAGCGTTCCACCTCGCTCAGGGCGGAAAGGTTGAAGGACAATTCCACTTGGCCTCCTGCCAGTTCGGTGAGCTGCTGCGACTCGTGCCATTTTTTTTC
>Ga0114958_10000133_pt1 | contig 61378 bp, 54 predicted proteins | sample C_130208_EF_Meta_FD_89577 | JGI IMG/M metagenome (GOLD analysis project Ga0114958, IMG submission 89577) | Freshwater microbial communities from Lake Croche, Canada to study carbon cycling - C_130208_EF_MetaG | ecosystem: Environmental > Aquatic > Freshwater > Lake | place: Lake Croche, Canada... | reverse complement strand
GAGCGCGAGCGCGAGCGATTTCGCCGCCGCCCCGCCAATGGCCAGGCAGGCTGCAAGGCCGGGGCCGTTGGTCACCGCAACTTGGGTCACCTGGTCAAACCCCACCTCCGCCTTGGCGCGGGCCAGCAGTGGCCCGAAATGCCGCAGGTGCTCCCGCGTCGCGAGATCGGGCACCACGCCGCCATGCCGCTCGTGCAGTGCGATCTGGCTGTGCACCCACTCGCCCATAAGTCCCCGGGCGGGGTCAAACAACGCGACCGCGGTCTCGTCGCACGAGCTTTCGAGCGCCAAAATCATGGGTGGTCAGGGTTCAAGCGGCGCGGACCGCTCCCGCAGCAGCGTAATGCCCTTGAGGACGTCGAGCGCGGCCTGCAGCTGGCGGTCCTCGATCGGCGCAAAGCCAAACCGATCCTTGAATTCCTTCGGGTCCGCCACGTCGGGCCGCAGGTGCTGCAGCCGCAGCCGACTGTCCTCCTCCGGCGTCATCACGACCTCCACCTGCGGGGTGATGCCCTTCTCGTGGATGCTTACGCCGCTCGGGGTGAAATAACGGGCGGTGGTCAGGCGCAGCCCCTCCCCATTCTTGAGCTTGAAGATGGACTGCACGGAACCCTTGCCGAAGGAACGCTCGCCCACGACCACTGCGCGGCCGGTGTCCTTGAGCGCACCCGTGACCACCTCGGCCGCACTGGCGCTGCCGGAATTGATCAGGAGCGCGACCGGCAGCCGGAGCGGATCACCGTCGGCGCCCGCTCGGAACTCCTCGCGATCCGCGGCCTTGCGGCCCTGCGTGTAGACGATCAGCTCGCCCTTCTTGAAAAACGGCTCCGCCACGTCCACTGCGGCGTCGAGCAGCCCGCCGGGATTGTTGCGGAGATCAATGACGAGGCTGTCGATACCCTCCTTCAGCAGCCGATTGAGCGCGGTGTCGAATTCCTCGGCCGTATGGTCGGAAAACTCGGTCAGCTGGATGTAGCCGGTGTGGTCCGCCAACACGTGCACATCGCGCACACTCTCGAGCTTGATCAGCTCGCGCTCCAGCGTGAGGTCAATCGTCTGGCCCGTGCCCGGCCGCAGCAAACTCACGGCCACCTTGGTGTGCGGCTTGCCGCGCAGCCGGTCGATCACGCCTTCCATCGACAGGTTGCGCTCCAGCACCTTGCCATTGACGCTGACGAGTTCATCACCGCGCAGGATGCCGGCCTTTTCGCCGGGCGAGCCCGCGATCGGAGCGATGACGACCACGCGGCCCTTGCGCATCTCCACCTGCACGCCGATGCCACTGAAATCCCCGCTCAATTCCTCCTCGAGCTGGTTGTAATCCTTCGATTCCAGAAATTCCGAGTGTGGGTCCAGCGACTCCACCATCCCGTGGATGGCCGACTTCGCGAGGTGGTCATAATCCGAGGACTTGGCGTCAAAGTAGTTCTCGTTCACCAGCTGCATCACCTCGCGCAGGTACGACGAGGAGTGATCGAGTTCGCGGTTGGGAAACAACCCCCAGGCCAGCGCCAGCCGTGCCGCACCCAGCGACAAGACCAGGCCGAGCACCAAGCCGGCCGCGATGATGAGAATCCGTTTGAGCATGCAGGCGACTGTGTGCATCTGCTTCGGTTTGTAAATGGGTTCGTCGCTTCCATCCTCCTCCGCGCCCGCCGCGGAATTCCTTGCCGCCTTCCGCGCCACTGCCGGCGCGGCCGGGTGCCTGACGTTTGCCCAGTTCATGCAACTCGCGCTGTACCACCCCACGCTCGGCTATTACCGGCGGGACCGCACTCGCGTGGGTTATGGCGCCGGCACCGATTTTTTCACCGCGAGCACCAGCGGCCCGGTCTTTGGCGAAATCCTCACCGCTGCGATCGGGACCCTGCTCGCGGGCCGCCACCCCGGCGATTTCTCCTTCGTGGAGATCGGCGCCGAGCCCGGCGGCGGGATCCTGGCCGGAGTCTCCCACCCTTTCGCGACCGCGCGCACCGTGCAGGTCGGCGAGCCCCCGGCGCTCTCCGGCCCGTGCATCGTATTTTCCAACGAGCTCTTCGATGCCCAGCCGTTCCGGCGATTTGTTTTCCGCCGCGGTGCTTGGCTCGAGGTGAATGTGGCCCTGCGCGATGAGTCACTTGTCTTCCTCGAACAGCCCGCCGCCCCGGTGACCGGCCTGCCGACCGCGGCGCCCGAAGGCTACGTCATCGACGCCCCGCTCGCCGCCGCCACCTTGGCCGGCGAACTCGCCTCCCCGCCGTGGACCGGGCTCTTTGTCGCCTTCGATTACGGCAAATCCTGGCGCGAACTGACGGAGGCCTGCCCCGCCGGCACCGCCCGCGCCTACCACCGCCATCAACAGTCCAACGATCTGCTCGCCCGCCCCGGTGAACAGGATCTCACCTGCCACATCTGCTGGGACTGGCTGGCCGCTGCACTCTCGGCGCACGGCTTTACCACTCCGACGCTGGAGTCGCAGGAGGCGTTTTTCATCCATCACGCCGCCCACTACATCGCCACCACCACCACCGCGGAGGCCGCGCACTTCAGCCAGAAGAAACTCTCCTTGCTCCAACTGCTCCATCCCTCCCACTTGGGTCAGAAATTCCAGATCCTGCATGCTTGGCGCGACCGGTAAAATTCCCCTTGCCTCGCCTCCGACCCGACCTTTACTCCTAACCCTTTAACCAACTCAAAACCACCATGGCCAGAATCTGTGCAATCACCGGTCGCCGCCCCGTCAAGGGCTCGATCATCAACCGCAAGGGTCAGTCGAAAAAGAGCGGCGGCATCGGCACGCACGTGACCAGCATCACGAAGCGCAAATTCCGCCCGAACCTGCAGCGCATTCGCGTGCGCCTCGCTAATGGCGGCACCAAGCGCATGCTGGTCTCCGTCAAGGCCATCAAGGCCGGCCTCGTCCAGAAGGCCTAAGTCATTCCAGTCCTTTACTTTCCGCCCGCGGCCTACCGGCCGCGGGCTTTTTTGTACGTGGATATACGCATCCCGCCCAATTCGTCTTTCGCCGGTCCTTTTTCGTCCCACATTGGCGGCCTAAATGGACCAGCCTGACCCCTCCAAGCCACCTCAGGTCCCCGCCGTCGTTCCGAGCTTGAGCGCGGGCCCCTATGAGCTGTTGTCCGGCCGCGTGCTCGTCGTGGAGGACGACCTGCTGAATCAGCACCTCATCCGTCGCATGCTCGAGAAACATGGCCTGAAAATTACGGTCGTGGGCACCGGTGAAGCCGCGGTGGAGACCGCGTTGCGCGATCCGTGGGACGTGGTGCTGATGGATTGCCTGCTGCCAGGCATCGATGGATTCGCCGCCACCCGCGCGATCCGCGCCGGGCTCAACGGCCGGCCGCTGCCAATCGTCGCGCTCACGGCCAATGTGCAACCGGATGACCGTGCTGAGTGCGCCGCCGCCGGCATGGATGACTTCCTGCCCAAGCCCGTCAAACGCGCCGACCTTTACGCCTGCCTGAAAAAATGGCTCGCCCTCCGCCAGCCCTGATCAGGGTGACGCCGGCCGCCCTCATCGTGCCACTCGCTACAGGGCGCGGAAGACCACCGCGGCGTTCTGGCCGCCGAACCCGAGGTTATTGCTCAGAACAGTGCGCACCTTCGCGGCGCGGGCGACATTCGGCACGTAATCGAGGTCACAGTCGGGATCGGGCTCCTCGAGATTGATGGTCGGTGCAATCATGCCGGTCTGGATGGTTTTGACCGCGATGACCGACTCGATGCCACCCGCGGCACCGAGCAGGTGGCCGGTCATGGACTTCGTCGAGCTGACCGCAAGTTTGCGGGCGTGCTCACCAAAAAGTTTCTTGATGGCGAGGGTCTCAAACTTGTCGTTGTAAGGCGTGGAGGTGCCGTGGGCGTTGATGTAGTCCACCTCCTCCGGCTGCACCCCGCCGCACGCCAGGGCCCGCTTCATCGCCAGCGAAAGGCCCTTCCCCTCCGGATCCGGCTGCGTGATGTGAAAGGCATCGCAGGTGGCGGCATAACCCACCAACTCGCAGTAAATCCGCGCGCCGCGGGCCTGGGCATGCTCCAGCGACTCGAGGATCAGGATGCCCGAGCCCTCGCCCATGATAAAACCGTCGCGGTTCTTGTCGAAGGGCCGGCAGGCCTTCTGCGGCGTGTCGTTGCGCGTGCTCATCGCCTTCATCGAGCAGAAACCCGCGTACGACTGCTGCGTGATGGCCGCCTCGCTGCCACCGGCCACCATCACATCCGCATCGCCGCGCCGGATGGCGTGGAACGCCTCGCCGATCGCGTGCGTGCCGGTGGCACAGGCGGAGACGATGCCGAAATTGGGTCCGCGGGCCCCCAGGTCAATGGCGACGAGACCGCTGGCCATGTTGCCGATGAGGGCGGGGATCATGAACGGTGAAACCCGGCGCAGGCCGCGTTCGCGCAGCACGTCATGCTGCGTTTCAATTGTCTGCATGCCGCCGATGCCGGAACCGATGATGACGCCGACGCGATCGCCGTTTTCATGGGTCACGTCGAGCTGGGCGTCCGCCACCGCCTGCCGGGCGGCGACGAAGGCAAAGTGCGTGTAGCGGTCGTTGCGGCGGGCCTCCTTGGGATCCATGTGCTGCGCCGGATCCCAGTCGCGCACCTCGGCGCCGATCTGGCTGGCATAGGCGGTCGGGTCGAAATGCGTGACCCGGTCGATGCCACACTTCCCGGCCAACAGGCTGGCCCAGAAATCAGTCACATTGTGCCCGATGGAGGCGACCACCCCCAAGCCCGTGATCACAACCCGGCGCTGCAAAAGAGGGGGCGGTTCCATGCGGGCGGTGGGCTACTTCCTGATGTCCAGAAACAAAAAAGGCGTTCTGCGAAAATTTCCGTGGGGAAACAGGCAGAACGCCAAAGATTTTAACGAAACGAGGACTCAGGCTTTGCCGGCTTTGGCTTTGATGTAGTCGATGACCTGACCGACCGTCTGGAGCTTCTCGGCGTCCGACTCCGGAATCTCGCCTTTGATTTCGTCCTTAAATTCCTCTTCGAAAGCCATGATCAGCTCGACGGTGTCGAGTGAGTCAGCCCCGAGATCGTCAAGAAATGAGGCCGTCGGCGTAATCTGCTCTTCGTTCACGTTGAGCTGATTAACGATGATCTCTTTGACGCGTTGTTCGATGGTTTTTTGGTCTGACATGATGATAAATTCGGGTGATTTAGAGGGTTCACATCGCCATGCCGCCGTCAACGGCAAAAACTTGGCCCGTGATGTATCCGGCCTCTTCCGCGCAGAGAAAAGCGGTCATGTTCGCGATATCGGCGGCTTCTCCAAAGCGTTTCAGGGGTACGGCTTCGAGGATTTTTGCTGAAACCTCGGGATTATTGACGAATTCGGTCGTCATGTCGGTCTTGATGAACCCCGGCGCCACGGCGTTGACGGTCACACTCCGGCCGGCGAATTCGCGGGCGAGGGTCTTGGTCAGACCGATCATGCCGGCCTTGGCGGCGGAATAGTTGGCCTGGCCGGCGTTGCCCATGATGCCGCTGACCGAGGTGATATTGACGATCCGGCCCCAGCGGGCGCGCGTCATCGGGCGGGCGAGGTGCTTGGTCCAGTGGAAGCAGCTCGTGAGATTGGTCGTGATGACGTCGTTCCAATCGGCCTCGCTCATGCGGAAAAGCAGGCCGTCCTTGGTGATGCCGGCGTTGTTCACCAGGATGTCGATCGTGGGGAACTCGGCGAGCAGGGTCTCCGCGGCCTTCGCGACGGCCGCGCCATCCGCCACATCCACGGCGATGGACTTCGCCTTGCCGCCGGAGGCGGTGATGGCGGCGGCCACGGCGCCACAGGAATCGGCGGACTTGGAGACACAGATGACGGTCACGCCGTGTCGGGCCAGGGTTTCAGCGATGGCCTTGCCGATGCCGCGACCGGCGCCGGTGACCAAGGCGGTGCGATTGGTGAACGTGAGCATGGGGAACGCGCGTTGCGCGTAGGGAGAAAGGAGCAGGGAGAAGGGTGCAGGAACAAACAAATAATCCGGCCCCCGGGTCTTTTCTTTCCGTTGCTCACTCTTCCCTGCTCCCTGCCTCGTGCTCCTTCCCCCGCCGCGCGGAACGCGCGGCTAATACACGTCGCGCTGGTAACGCTTGTCCTTCTTGAGCTGCTTGATGACTTCCGCCGCGGCCGCGGCCTCCATGCCACCCTGTTGGGCGATGACCTCGAGCAACGCCGTGTCCACGTCCTTGGCCATGCGCTTGGCGTCGCCGCAGACGTAGAAATAGGCCCCCCCCTTAATCCAGGACCAGAGCTCAGCCGCGTTTTCGCGCATCCGGTCCTGGACATAGACCTTGAGTGTCTGGTCGCGGGAAAAAGCCGTGTCGAGACGCGCCAACCGGCCCTGCGCCTGCCAGGCGGTCCATTCCTCCTCGTACAGGAAATCCATCGCCCGGTGCTGGTCGCCATAGAAGACCCAGTTGCGCCCGCTCGCCCCGCTCGCGACCCGGTCCTGCATAAAGGCCCGGAAGGGCGCGATACCAGTGCCCGGGCCGACCATGATGACATCCTTCGTGCCGTCGTCCGGCAGGCCAAAATGCGAATGCGAAACAAAGACCGGCGCCGGGGTCACGCCCAGCTGCACCCGATCCGCCAGAAACGTCGTGCACACCCCCACCCGGTCGCGGTGATTCGTCTCATAGCGTACCACCGCCACCGTGAGGTGGATCTCTTCCGGGTAAAGTTTCGGAGAGGACGCGATCGAGTAGAGTCGCGGCATCAGCCGGCGCATGTGGTCCACCAGTTCCTGCGGCGTGAGCTTCGCGCTGGGAAATTCCGCCAGCAGATCCACGAACTCCCGCGCCTCGAGATAGGACGCCAGCACCTCCTTCGACTCCGGCAGCAACAGGCCGTCCAGCCGGCTCTTTTCATCGGCCTGGGTCGCCTTGGCGGCGAGGGTCTCGACGATTTTCTTCGTCGGACCCGCCAGCGCCAGCCGGTTGCGCAGGGCTTCCCGCACCGGAATCGGCGCCGGCAGCTTGAGCATCACCGGCGAAACCAGCTCCTCACCCGTGGCCCCCAGCCGGGACAGAATCTCGGATACTTCGGAGGCCCGGTTCTCGCCAAACACGCCCAGCGAGTCACCCGCCTTGTAGTGCAGCCCGCTACCCGCGAGGTTGACGGCGAAGTGCCGGGTTTCCTTCGCGGATCCCGGTTGGTTCAGCAGCCGGTTCTCGACGATGCGGGCGAGAAACGGACGGTCCTTGGAGTAAGTGGTGGCGTCAACGGAAGCAGACATGGCTGAGCGGATGAAAACGGCGCACCGTTGGCGCTGGCAAGCACGGTTTCACCCGGTGCGTAGGCTTGCTACGTCCCAAAATCTCCCGCCAACTGGCAGTCACTTTATGTCCGCCGTCGAACCCATCCGCCTCCAAAAATATATCGCTGACGCCGGCGTGTGCTCCCGGCGCACCGCCGAGGCGCTCATCTACCAGGGCGAAGTCTGGGTCAATAGCACCAAGGCCACCGTGGGGCAGAAGATCACGCCCGGCGTCGACAAGGTCACGGTCAGCGGCAAGCCCGTGCGCACCGTGGCCCAACCGAGGATCACCCTCGCGATGAACAAGCCGCGCGGGCTCATCTGCTCCAACGACGACCCGCTCCATACCGAGACCATCTTCAGCGTCCTCCCGCGCGAGCTGGCCAAGTATCGCTTTTTCTGCGCCGGCCGCCTCGACCTCGACAGCGAGGGCCTCGTCATCCTCACGACCGATGGCGACCTCGCCCACCGCCTGATGCATCCGTCCAACGTGGTGGTGAAGCGCTACCACGTGATCCTCAAGCAGCCCTTCCCTTCCGCGCGCCTGCCGCTACTCGTCAAGGGCATCGTGCTGGAGGGCGAACGCCTCAAGGTCGAGCGCGCCGCGCTCATCAGCCCGAACGCCTCCAAGGGCTCGACCAACCTCGACGTGCACATGCACCACGGCAAAAAGCGCGAGATCCGCCTGCTGTTCACGACCCTCGGCTACGACGTGAAGCGCCTCCGCCGCTACCAGATCGGCGCACTGCAGCTGAAGGGAATCCCGTTGCACGCCATGAAAGTCCTTTCTACGAAAGAGATCGAATTGCTCTTTCAATCGCCGCGCACCCCGCGCGCCGCCCTCGAAGCCTCCTCCACTCCCGTCGAATCCTGATCATGAAGACCATCCTCCGACTCCTGACCGTGTTGCTGGCCACTGCCGCCTCCGCGCTGGCCACGCCCTTGGCTGCGACCACCGCGGTCCACACCAAGCCCGACGAGACCGCACCCACCCTCACCGTCCTCAGCGCCGGCAGCGAGCCCATGCCGACGCTGGGCAGCACCATGGCCAACACTCCCGCCGGCTGGATGGCCGTCGAGCTGCCGGGCCCGTTTGACGGCTACGTGCAGAACCGCGACATCACCAAGAGCCTCGATGTGCGCGACGGCGCCGCCATTTACCTCGCACCCAAGCCCGAGGCCGGCGTCCTCGCCACGATGGAAAAGGGCGACAAGAGCAACATCACCGGCCTCCACGGGAAGTGGACCCAGATCAGCCTCCAGAAAAAGCTCACCGGTTACATCCGCCTCACCGGCGAGGGCAGCTATGGGGCGCCGGCGACCGGCGCCCCGGCCCAGCTGTCCATGGCCCTCCGCGACACCAACAATGCGCCCAGCGCCCAATACGCCCCGGTCTCCCCTGCACCCCTAACGCCCGTCGCGTACGGCGTGACCACCGCCGGTCACCCCGCGCCCATGGTCAATCTCGGCGACGGCGGCTCCAGCACCCTGCCCCGGCTGTTCCAGGGCAAGTTTGTCTCCACGCGCAGCGCCTTCAAGCCCCGCCGGCCCTTCGACTGGGCGCTCGATGACGACAGTGGCGAGCGCTACGCCTACCTCGACATGAGCAAGCTGCTGCTCACCGAGCAGCTCGACAAATACATCGACCACCACGTCGTCGTGTACGGCGCCGCCAAGTCCATGGCTGGCCGCAAGGACATCGTGATCGTGGTCGAGAGCCTGCAGCTCAGGTAATTTCTCCCTCCCCCGGCCGGCCGCACCCGCCAGCCGGCCTTCTTTTCATCCCATGGAACTCATCGACGGAAACCAAATTGCGGCGGCGCTGATCGCCGAGCTCAAGGCCGAGGTTAACGCGATCAGCGGTCGCAAGCCCTGCATCGCCCTTGTCCGCATTGGCGATGATCCCGCCTCGCTCTCCTACGTGACCAAAAAGGAGAAGACCGCCGCGGAGATCGGCCTTATCAGCCGCATCATCCTGCCGCCCGTCACCATTTCGCAGCCCGAACTGTTCGCCCTGATCGACCAGCTCAACGCCGATCCGACCGTGGACGGCATCCTCGTCCAGTCGCCCCTGCCCAAGCACATCAACGAGGTGGCGGTCTTCGGGCGGGTGTCAGCCGCCAAGGACGTGGATGGGTTCAACACCCTCAACCTCGGCAAGATCGCCCAGGAGGACGAGACCGGCTTCGCCGCCTGCACTCCCGCCGGCATCATGGAATTGCTCGCGCGCAGCAAGGTGGACTTGAAGGGCAAGCACATGGTGGTCGTCGGTCGGTCGCTGATCGTGGGCAAGCCCATCGCGCTGCTCGCGCTCCAGAAAAAAGCCGGCGCCAACGCCACCGTCACCATCTGCCATTCCGGCACCGCCAACCTGCCCGCGATGGTCCGCCAGGCCGACGTGCTCGTCGCCGCCATCGGCCGGCCTGAGTTCATCACCGCCGACATGGTCAAGCCCGGCGCCGTGGTCATCGACGTCGGCATCAACCGCGTGCCTGACGCCACCAAGAAGAGCGGCTTCCGCCTCGTGGGTGACGTGCATTTCCCCTCGGTTTCGGCCTTGGCCAGCAAGATCACGCCGGTCCCGGGCGGGGTTGGGCCCATGACGGTCGCGATGCTGATGAAGAACACCGTCAAGGCGTTTCGTCTCCAAACCTCGCACTAGCTTGCGCCGGGGCATTTCCGCCGCTTGGCTTTTGCCCGCAAATGGCCGCCGCTCCCACCATCCTGATCGTCGACGATCAGCCGATCAACGTTCAGCTGCTTAAACGCAAGCTGGAGCGCGAGGGTCTGCACGTGGTGCCCGCCTACAGCGGAAGCGAGGCCTTGGACCTCATCGCGAAGTCCAAGCCCGACCTGATCCTGTTGGACGTGATGATGCCAGACATGGACGGCATTGAGGTCTGCCGCCGGCTGCAGGCCTCGCCCGACACTCACTCCATCCCCGTTATTTTTGTCACGGCCCGCACGTCCAAGGAGGGTAAGATCGAGGGCCTGAGCGTGGGGGCGGTCGACTACATCACCAAGCCCATCGACCTCGACGAAACGCTGGCCCGCGTCCAGACCCAGCTCCGGTTCCTCTCCGTCAACCGGGAGATGGTCGACCTCCAGCGCCGGCTCGTGGACGCCCGCCGGGCCGCCACCATCGGCGCCGTGACGCAGGGCATCGCCCACAACCTCAATAATCTTCTGGGCGTTGTCATCGGCCACCTCGACCTGATCAAGGCCTACTACGACAAGCCCGAGCAGGTGAAGAAGAACGCGGCGCAGATCGACAACGCCATCGCCCGCATCGTCTCGATCATCAAGCAGCTCAGCCTGCTCGTGGTCCGGACCTATCCCCCGTTCACGAAGGGCAACCTCCAGACGCTGCTCGAGGGCAGCGTGCTGCGGTTCCAGACCGACAACAAGCTCACCGCGCCTGTCACCATCGACAACCCGCTCGGCGAGCTGCAAATCGACACCAACTACGAGGTGTTCGAGGAGGTCGTCTCAAAGGTGCTGATCAATGCCTGGGAGGCCTACGACACCCCGCCGGCCACCCCGCGGCCCATTTCCATCCACACCAAGTTCGCCGACAAGCCCGGCAAGGAAAAATTCATCGAAATCCGCATCGACGACGAGGGCCACGGCATTGACCCCGAGATCCGTGACCGCGTGTTTGAACCCTTCGTCAGCACCAAGCACACGGTCGGCGTCGGCATGGGCCTCACCATTGCGCGCCATGCGCTCCGCAACCTCGATGGCGAAGTGATGCTGAATGCGCGCGAGGGCGGCGGCACGAGCACAATCCTCCACCATCCGCTCGAGCAAAAGCCGCGCAAACGCCACGATGCTTAAATTTTCCTTCCTCGGTGCCGGCAACATAGCCTCCGCCATGGTGGACGGCCTGCTCGCCAAGGGCACCGTCACCCCGCCCGACCTCACCTGCCTCGGCGGCAGCGGCCGCAGCGCCGCCACCCTCGCGGCCCGCACCGGGATCAGCCTGGCCGCGGGACTCGAGGAACTCACCCGCGCGGCCGACGTCCTGGTCATCGCCTTCAAGCCCCAGCAGCTCACCGCTGCCGATCCGCGGCTCGCGACGCTCACGACGGGCAAGCTCGTGATCTCTGTTCTCGCCGGCAAACGCCTCGCCCGGCTCGCCACCACCTTCCCCGCGGCGCGCAATCTGGTCTGGGCGATGCCCAACACCCCCGCCCGCATCGGTGCCGGCATGACCGCGTGGTGCAGCCGTGCGCCGCTCAGCGCGGCGGACCGGGCGACCGTTGCCGCCCTGCTCGCGGCCCTCGGCAATGCGGTCGAGGTGGATGAGGCGCTCATGGATGTCGCCGCGGCGGTCAGCGCCAGCGGGCCCGCGTTTCTTTTCGAATTTGCCGCCGCCCTGCGCGATGGCGGTGTCGCCGGCGGTCTGCCGCCGGAAACGGCCAAGACCCTCGCCGTCGAAACCGTGCTTGGCGCCGCCCGCCTGCTGGCCCGCTCCGGCACCGACCCGGAGGAACTGCGCCGTCAGGTAACCTCGCCCAAGGGCATGACCCTCGCCGGACTGCAGCGCATGGAAGCACGCGATTTCCGCGGTCTGATGAGGGAAACCATCCTGGCCGCCAAGGCCCGTTCGGAGGAAATGGCCAAGGACGCCCCATGAGCCCCCTGCACGGCCGCATCCTGGTCACCGGCGGGGCCGGTTTCATCGGCAGCGCCATCGTCTGGGCGCTCAACCAGCGCGGTTACACCGACATCGTCATCGTCGATTTCCTCGCCCCGGAGAACAAGCGCACCAGCTCGCTCGCCGACCTCGACGAGAAGCGCAAAAACCTGCGGCCGTTGAAATTCGCCGAATACGTCGAAGCTGACGCCTTCCGCCGGCGCCTGACGAAGGACCCGCTCGCCTTTGGCCGCTTCACGGCAATTTTCCACCTCGGCGCCTGCTCCTCCACGACCGAAAACGACGCGGCTTACCTCGACGACAACAACCTCGCCTACACGCGCGAGCTCGCCGAATGGTCCCTCCGGCATGGCGCCCGGTTCATTTACGCCTCCTCGGCCGCCACCTATGGCGATGGCACACAGGGAATGGACGACAAGGATGACAATCTCACCCGGCTGCACCCGCTCAACCTCTACGGCGACTCAAAGCACAACTTCGATCTGCTGGCGCAGAAGCAGGGTTGGCTGCCCCGCATCGTCGGCGTGAAATACTTCAATGTCTTCGGCCCGAACGAGGACCACAAGGGCGACATGCGCTCGCTCGTGAACAAGGCTTACCAGCAGATCCAGGCCACCGGACGCGTGCAGCTCTTCAAGAGCCACCGCCCCGACTTCAAGGACGGCGAACAGATGCGGGATTTCCTCTACGTGAAGGATGCAGTCGAGATGACGCTGCACTTCGCGGAGAAGGCGCCCGCGGCGGGCGGCCTCTACAATCTCGGCTCCGGCCAGGCCAACACTTGGCTCACGCTCACCCGCGCCATCTTCGCCGCACTGGGCCGCGAACCGGCAATCGATTTCATCGCGATGCCCGAAGTCCTGCGCGGCAAGTATCAGTACTTCACCCAGGCCGAGGTCGAAAAGCTCCGCGCCACCGGCTACGACCGGGCGATGACCCCGCTCGCCGAGGCCGTCCGCGATTACGTGCAAGGCTACCTCGTGCCGCGCAAGAAGCTCGGCGAGTGAGTTTGAAGGCGGAGCGCGTGGTCCCTAACGCGTTGCCTGGCTCCGCCAGCGGTGAAACGTGAGCTCAAATCCCCGGCGCGTTGGGGAAAAACGCGCTCCACCTCGGAAATAAAAAAGCCGCGCTGGTTCAGCGCGGCTTCGTGGTGACCCCGGCGATCGCCTCAGGGCAGCTTCAGCAGCTCTTCCGCCGACCATTCCTTGCGGTCGGCTTCCTTCGCGTGGATGGCGGCGACCTGCTCGGACGTGACGGCGGGAGCCTTGTTGCCGAACGACGCGCGGATGTAAGTCAGCACGGCGGCGATCTTGTCATCGCTCCAATTGTAGCCGGAAGCGGCGACCTTGCCGAACACGGGCATCGCGGCGGCGCTATAGACGGTGCCCTTGACCGACACGGGGCCCTTCAGGCCGTGCAGCACGATGCGGATCAACCGCTCCTCGGAGCCATTGACCCACTCGGACTCGGCGAGCGGCGGGTAAACGCCGGGCACGCCCAGACCGGTGACCTGGTGGCAGGTGGCGCAGACGAGCTCGAAATTCTTTTTGCCCAGCACCATCGGGTCGATCTTCGCCACTGCGGTCACGCCCTTGGTGGAGTGGCCATTCTCGTTGAACACGGTCGCATCGTAGCGGGCCGAGTACTGATTCAGGTAGGTGCCGGCGTAGAAGATGAGTCCGCTGAACACGAACAGCAGCACGAGCGGCAGCATCTTGTAGTGGGCCCCGTCGTCGGGCTTGCGGCCCAGCAGCTTCTCGTGCGCGGCCTGCAGGCTTTCATCCGAGGCGCCGGCTTGCTCCACGCGCGGATCTTTGGGCGTCAGGTCGCTCATTTGGATTCACCCTCCTTGGTGGCGGCCGGCTCAACCGGCCGGGCCTCAGGATATTCGTAGACGTTGTTCAGGCTCTGCAAATAGGCGACCAGGGACACGGCGCGGTGCGTGGGGATGATCTCGTAGCCCGCCGGGGCGGCGGCCTTGAGCGCATCCGCCGAGCGTTCGCCGGTGATCTTCCGCTCCTCAAAGAGGAACCGGTAGGCCGGCATGCCGCCATGCGGCTCGTAAAGGTACTGGGTCAGGCGGGTGGCATCCACCGCGAGAGGCCGGGCGCCAAACGTCGCGAGATCCGGGCCGACCCGGCTCTCGCCGAGCTGCACGTGGGCTTGGCTGACATAATCGCGGGCCACGCTCTGGCGGTCGCCCCACCCGCGGGCCTTGTCGCTGCCAAAGTCCGGGCGGCGCACCTGCTGGGTGTGGCACGCGGCGCAGCCGAGGTCCTGGTAGACGAGCTGGCCCTGCGCGGCGATGCCGGGCATGCGCTCGGGGAAGGCCTTGCCCTCGTTCTCGTCAAAGTAAGGCGCGAGATGGCCGAGTTGGACATGGGAACCCATCACGATGCCGGTCCAGGCCAGCGCCACCGCGAGGAAAAGTCCCAGGAAAAAGGTGAAGCCGTTTTTCATGACACGGACGCCTCCATCGTCGGAGCCGGGTTGAAGACCGCGGGAGCCGCTGATTTGGCGGCCGCGAGCCAGAAGAGATGGGTGGCGAGCAAAAGATTACCGAGCAGCAGGATGGCCTGCCCCGCCGTGGCCGCGAGCAGCCAGGGACGGACATGACCGGCGATGTCCGCGAACGGGATCGCTGCGGTATTCAAATCGTGGCCTTGCACGCAGCCGGCGCCGATCAGGGTCACCACCAGGACAATCGTACCCGTGAGCGCGGCGGCGTAATGCGCGCGGATCAACGGGACCGACGGCCAGGCCAGGCCGGTGATGCGCGGGATGAGGAAGTAAATGGCGCCGTACATCAGCATCGAGAAGGCGCCGTTGAGCGCCAGTTGGGCCTGGCCCTCGCTGAAGTGGGTGAACTGGGTGTGCACCGCCACGCCGCGCATGGCCGTGTAGGCGTCGAGGAACCCGCCGGCCACGTAGGCCGCGAGACCGAAGGCGACAAACTTCAACACCGTGCTGCCGCCGCTGCAAAACGCCCCGCGGAGGTTCACCGCGACCACGATGTAGTGGAACAGCAGCAACGCGCAGGAGACCACGGCAATCGTGGCGACCCAGGCCGGCACCGGTCCGCCGATCAGGTGGCGGCCGCCCGTCCAGGCGCCGACAAAGAGCAGCGTCCAGAAGCTGAGCTGGGCAAAATCATAGCTGGGGATGATCCGGCCGGTGATCTTCGGCACGAGGTAATACGCGGCGGCGAGCGCCAGCGGCGCGAGCCAGAGCGTCCACGCACCCTGCACAAACCACCCGGCTACGAGTGCCTGCAGGACGCCGCGCTCGGGGGCGAAGACCAGCATCATCTGGGCGATGGAGAAGAGCCACGGGAAGAGGAACAGCGCGGCCACGGCGTACCATTGCGCGGCAAAGGTCATTTCCTTGCGGCGACCCGTCCAGGCCAGCACGCCGGGCACGGCAATCGTGCCATAGGCCACCAGCAGCATCGGGAGGACGTAGGCGGGCAGGTGCAGCCAGGCATTGGAGGTCATGTCGCCGGTGGCGATGCCCGCGATGCCGAGGATGAGGGCGAAATTCCAGAACAGCGTGCCGGCGACGACCCAGTTCAGGGAGCGCAGCGGCGCGCCACCGAGGCGGGCCAGCAGCCACAGGGCGACGGCGAGACCGGAGTTGGCGGCCCAGCCGTAGATGAACGCGGTTTCCTGGATGGCGGACAAACGGCCGTAAGTCAGAGCGGAGCAGCCGGCCATGAATTCCGGGGTGTGCAATTGCACGAGATTCGCGAGCGCCAGGATGCCGCTCAGCACCAGCCACAGCAGGGCGGAACCCAGCAGCAACAGCAGCGGCCACCGCGCGGAGGTGTCGATCTCGGTGACTTCGGCCGCATCAGCGGCTTGGGGGGCAGTGGTCATTACAAAAAGGTGGGTGCGGCAATTACTTCTTGGCCGCGTATTTCTGCACGGTGAGTTCCATGGCGACATCCAGCGGGAGCTGGACCACGCCGGCCTTCTGATCGACCCAGCCATAGCTCGCGGCCTGCTTCGACTGCTTGGCCTGGAGATCCGCCAGGTTCTGCTTGCGCTGCTCAGCAGTGCGAATGCCGTCGCCGGTGAACGGCCCGGTCTGGTGCGGCAGGTAGATGGAGTAAACTACCGCGGCGAACAGCGCGAAGCCGGCCAACACTGTCAGGATGGTCACGAGCGGGGCGGAACGGGAAGGTTGGTCACTCATGGTGGGTGAGGCTCTCGCCGACGCGCGGGTCGCGGATCGGGATCAGCTTGGTCGTCGGGAAGCTCTTCAGGTAGGCCCAGATGCAGACGCCACCGACCCCGATGACTGAGGTCAGCACCCAGAGCAGGTTGAGCGAAAGGAACGGGAGCGAGTCGCCGTGCTCATCCTTCAACGCCGGGAGGATGTTGTAGCAGAGGTCGATCAGGATGATTGTGAGGGTCCAGTAGGCGATGCGGCGGATGATGGGCGGCGTGACCTTGAAGCGATACGAGAGCAGCGCACAGAATGGGACGACGAAGTGGCCGAAGAGGATGACGAGGCCGACGTACCACCATTGGTTGGTCGAGCCGTCGTGGTTCAACTCGCGGAGGTTGTACCAGAAGGTTTCCTCGGGGACGTTGGCGTTCCAGATCAGGAAGTACTGGGAGAACGTGACGTAGGCCCAGAACACCGTGAAGGCCAGCATCAGCATGCCGATGCTGTGAAAGTGATTCGTGTTGATGATGCCCTTGTAGTCGCCGCGGTTGAGGAGCCAGACCATGATCAGCACGCCGCCGCAGAGGGCGCCGCGGGCACAGTTCGCGAAGAACCACACGCCGTACATCGTCGAGAACCAGTGGTACTCCAAGCTCTTGATCCAGTAGATCGCGGCGAAGGTCAGCGTGAGCGCCGCGATCGGCAGGCCGATGGCGGAGTTGAAGCGGTTCTGGTAAGTCCACTGGACGTCACCGTCGGAATCCTGCGTGAAGGAGGCCTTGCGCAGGCGGGCGGAGAGCCAGACCCAGGCGGCGAAAAACACGAGGGTCATGACCGTGAACGTGTAGATGTTCAGGAAGCCCTCTTTCTTCAGGTAAAGGATGTCGGTGCCGACCGTGCCGTGGCCGTGCAGGACGTGGGACTTGTCCATCCAGGGCCAGACAAAGCCCGGCTTGATCCAGGCCAGGATGAGCAGGGGCAGGAACAGCACGAAGAGCCACTTGAACGCCGCGAGGCCGTGTTCCCACTGGCGGCGGATGACCACGGACCACGACGCATCGGTGATGTGGTGGATCAGGATCATCAGCAACATGCCGATGGCGATGGCGGTCCAGTAAGAGACGCCCACGAGGTAGGACAGCGCCACGCCGTGCTTCTCGGGCGCGAACAGCGCCGCCAGGGCGGTCGCGGCGAGGCCGATCAGGCCGATGGTGAGCGCCTTGCCGGCCGGGGCGGCGGTGGAGTTAGCGGGGGTGCTCATTTCAGGCCAAGGGTTTCACGGGCGTTGGCGTCGGTGACATCCGCCGCGGTGCCCAGCTGGGCGCGCTGGAGGGCGCGGACATAAAGGATGACAGCCCAGCGGTCCTCGGGGAGGAGCTTGTCGGCGTAAGGCAGCATGTTCTTGTTGGGCGAACCGTGCGTGATGGTGTTGAAGAGTTCGCCCTCGGCCATCTGGCGCAGGCGGTCGTCGTGGTACGTGGGGGTGGCGCCCATGCCGTACTGCTTCGTGATGCCATTGCCGTCGCCCACCGCGCCGTGGCAGGGCGCGCAGTAGATGGTGAAACGGTCCTGGCCGCGGGCCATGAGCTGGTGGTTGACCGCGACCGGGAAGCCGCGGACCCAGCTGCCGTCGGCGTGCTTGCCGGCGTAGAGCGCATCGTCATTGCGCAGCGGATCACTTGAAACCACGCCCGCGGGCAGCGGACGGTCGGCGCGGCCGTCCGCGAAGAATTTGCTTTCGCCCTGCGGCTTCGGCTTGGGCTGGCGCTTCATGCCGGGGAAGGCCCATTCCGGAAAGACGTCGATCGGCGAGCTCGTGAACAGGGAGCCGCGGAATCCGAAGAGGGAAACGAGCAGCACGACCGCGAACGCAGTGATGAGGTAGACGTTGCGCATGGCTCAGGCTTCCAGCTCCTTGATCGACTTGCCGCCGGCCTTGGCGAGCAGCGCGGTGGTGTTGGCGAGGTTGAAGCGCGGATCGCGCGCCTCGATCACGATGAAAAAGGCGTCGTCCATGCCCCGCTTGATCTGGTCGTACTTCAGGACCGGGTGGTAGTGACGCGGCAGGCCGTTCACGACAAACATGCCGATGATCGTCGCGAAGGCGGTGAAAAGAATCGTCAGCTCGTAGGAGACCGGGAAGGCGAACATCGGGCTGAACAGCGGCTTGCCGCCGACGATCAGCTTGTAGTCCGAGGCGCCCGTCCACCAGATCAGCGACATGCCGGTGCAGAAGCCGATGAGGCCGCCGGCGAGGGAGATGCGGGGCACGATGGAGCGCTTCAGGCCCATCGCCTGGTCCAGGCCATGCAGCGGACACGGGGCGATGACGTCCCAGTTTTTGTAGCCGGCGTCACGCACCTGCTGCGCCGCGTGGTAGATTTCCGGCGCGGTTTCGAAGGTGGCGATCAGGCCATAGGAGGGTGCAGCCATGGTCGGGAAGATTAGGGGTGGTCGCCGCCGTGCACGTCCGCCTGGGGCGTGACAGCCTTGAGTTCCGCCATCGGCATGATGGGCAGGAAACGGATGAAGAGGAGGAAGAGCACCGAGAACACGCCGAAGGTGCCAAAGAAGGTGAAGATCTCGACGATGGACGGGCTGTAGTAACCCCAGCTCGAGGGCAGGAAGTCGCGGGCGAGCGAGGTGACGATGATCACGAAGCGCTCGAACCACATGCCGACGTTGACGAAGATCGAGAGGATCCAGACGAACCACGTGCAGTGCCGGACCTTCTTGAACCAGAAGAACTGCGGCGTGATGACGTTGCAGCTGATCATGATCCAGTACGCCCAGGCGTAGGGCCCGAAGGCGCGGTTGATGAAGGTGAAGCCCTCGTACGGATTCGCGCTGTACCACGCGATGAAGAACTCCATCGCGTAGGCGTAGCCGACGATCGTGCCGGTCGCCAACGTGATCTTACACATGCAGTCGATGTGATACTGCGTGATCAGGTCCTCGAGCTTGTAGACCGCACGGAGCGGCAGCATGAGCGTGAGCACCATGCCGAAGCCGGAGAAGATGGCGCCCGCGACGAAGTACGGGGGGAAGATGGTCGTGTGCCAGCCCGGGAGCAGCGACACCGCGAAGTCGAACGACACGATGGTGTGCACCGAGAGCACGAGCGGCGTGGAGATGCCGGCGAGGATGAGGTACGCCATCTCGTAGTTGCTCCAGTGGCGGTTGGAACCGCGCCAGCCCAAGGCGAAGAAGCCGTAGAGGAACGAGCGGAGCTTGTTGCCCGCCGCCTCAAAGCGGTCGCGCAGCACCGCGAGGTCGGGCAGCAGGCCGATGTACCAGAACAGGACGGAGACCGTGCCGTACGTCGAGACGGCGAACACGTCCCACTCGAGCGGCGAACGGAAATTCTGCCAGAGATAGTTGGAGTTCGGGATCGGGAACAGGAACCACGCGTACCAGATGCGGCCGACGTGGAAGACCGGGAAGATGGCGGCGCAGACGACGGCGAAGATCGTCATGGCCTCGGCGGCGCGGTTGATGGACGTGCGCCACTTCTGGCGCAGCAGGCAGAGAATGGCCGAGATCAGGGTGCCGGCGTGGCCGATACCGATCCAGAACACGAAGTTGACGATGTCCCACGCCCAGTTGACCGGGTTGGCATGGCCCCAGACGCCGACGCCCGTGGCGACGAGGTAGGTCAGGCCGGCGACGGTGAACGACGCGACGAAGCAGGCGACCGCGAAGCACCACCACCACCACACCGGGGTCTTGCCCTCGATGATGCCGCAGATCTTCTCGGTGATCCACGAGAAGCTGCGGTTGTTGGCAACCAGCACGGCGCGCGGCAGCACCGCGGGCTTCACTTCCCCAAGAATGGCCGGCGCAGCGGCGGATTCGGCGTGGGCCATTAGCTGAGCCCTCCCACGCGTTTGACCGCGTCAATCATGGCGTGGCCAGGTTCCTGCTTTTCCACGGCCTCGGGGTGGTGACCGCCGGGGTGGTTCTTGAGGTTGTATTCCTTGCGGCTGTACGGAATCGAGATCGCGGCGTAGTCGGGCATCGACGGGTTCGGGTTGCGGAGCTTGCCGAGATAGGTGGTGCGGGGACGGATGTTGAGGTAGCCGAGCAGCGCGTAGTCCTGCTGGCGGGCCTTGGCCTGGGAAACGGCGCTCCCGGCATCGAGGATGTTGCCGAAGACGATGGCCTCGACCGGGCAGACCTGCTGGCAGGCCGTCTTGATGGTGCCGTCCGGGACGCGGACGTCATCGAGCGAAACGGCGGCGCCGTTGTGCTCCTGGTTGACCTTCACCTTGTGCCGGATCTTCCCGTTCTGGATGCGTTGCACGCAGTAAGTGCACTTTTCCATCACGCCGCGCATGCGGATCGTAACCTCGGGATTCTTCACCATCTGCACGAGCTCGGGCATGCCCTTCGGGCCGAGCTGGCTGAGGTAGAGGCTGTCGAGCTGGCGCTGGTTGTAGTCGAAGAAGTTGAAGCGGCGGACCTTGTACGGACAGTTGTTCGCGCAATACCGGGTGCCGATGCAGCGGTTGTAGGCCATCGTGTTCAGGCCTTCCTCGTCATGCACGGTGGCGTTGACGGGGCAGACGGTCTCGCACGGGGCGAGCTCGCACTGCTGGCAGGCGATGGGCTGGAGCGAAATCTGGGGATCCTCGGGCAGCTCGTGGTTGCCCGGGCCACCGAAGGCGCCGGCGTCGGCGTTGCCATCGGAGTAGTAGCGGTCGAGGCGGATCCAGTGCATCTCGCGGCCGCGGAGGACCTGATCCTTGCCGACGATCGGGATGTTGTTCTCGGCCTGGCAGGCGACGACGCAGGCGTTGCAGCCGATGCAGGTGTTGAGGTCGATCGACAAGCCCCACTGGTGGATGCCGTCGAACTTCGGGGTCGAGTAAAGTGAACCGCCGCGGGGAATCTCAGCGGCGCGCTGCGCCGGCGTCATCTCCGTGCCGAGTTCGCCCAAAACGGACGGGCTGTGCGACTCCATGCCGATGCCCTTGACGTAGGCCAGGCCGGGACCGCCCTCTTTCGTGACTTCGTCGAAATTGGCTTCGCGAACGAGATCGCGGCCTTCCATCGACCAGTGCTCCTGGACGTTGGCGAGCTGCGTGCGTTCACCGGTGTCCACCAGCGTCGCGCCGGTGGCAAAGCTCATCGCCGCCGTCGTGCGGAGCGGATAGGCGCTGGTGCCAGCACCCTGCCCCACGTGGCCGGTCGCGGTGCGGCCGTAGCCGAGCGCGATGACGAGCGTGTAATTCGAAAGGCCGGGCTGGATGTGCACCGGGCCGCGGATCTTGCGGCCACCGACGGTGACCTCGAAGACGCGGGCGTTTTCCTTGCCAATCTCAAATTCGTTTTCCTCGACGCGCGCCACCTGCAGCAACGCGCCCTTGGGGTTGATGCCGAGTTCCTTGCCGAGCTTCGGGCTAACCAGGATGGCGTTGTCCCAGGAAATCTTCGTGATCGGGTCCGGGCATTCCTGCAGCCAGCCGTTGTTGGCGAAGCGGCCGTCATCCATCTTGTGGTCGGTGACGAAGCGGACCTCGAGATTCTTGGCGGACAGGACCTCAAACTTCGGCGTGGACGCAAACAGCGTGCTCGCGCCGGCGAGGTCGTAGCGGACGCCCACCTTCGGATAGGCCGAATCAGCCAGCAGACCGTCGTGGAGGAACTGGCGGAAGGTTTTCTCGGCGTCGGCGCCGGGGTTCAGGCCCGTGATCGTCGCGTAGACCTGCGCGTAGCCATCGGTCATTTCCTCACCCAGGATGTGACTGAGGATCTCGATCTCGGTCAGGCCGTTGAACAGCGGCAGAATCATCGGCTGCACCGGGACGATCGTGCCGTCCACCGTGCGGGCGTCGCCCCACGACTCGAGATAATGCGTGCTCGCGATCTGCGTGGTGGTCAGCGCGGAGGTCTCATCGGCGTAATAACCGACGCGGATGACTTCGGGCACGGACTTCTGCAGGCTGCTCCACTCGAGATCGGCCGGGGCGTTGTAGGCGGGATTGCCGCCGAGAACGACGAGGGTCTTGACCGAGCCACCCTTGATCGCGGTGGCGAGGGCGGAAATCGTGGAGGCACCGCTGGCACCGATTTCAACGAAATCAACCGTCTTGCCGACGTTCCCGAGGGCGGAATTCAGCGCGTAGACGATCGCGTGGACCGCGGCGGACTGGTGCGCACCGGCGACGACCACGCACTCGCCGGCATGATCACGCAGGTCTTTCGCGCAGGCGGTGAGCCACTTTTCCTGATCCTTGAAATCGAGACCCTGGGCCAGCGCATCGAGCGATGACGAACCCATGACCTTGCTCGCGAGGGCCGCGGCGAAGGCCGCCATGTGGCTGCTGGCGAGGCGCAGACGGTGATCCGCCATGCTGCCGGTGAGGCTGAGGCCGCTCTCCACGACGTAGAGGCGGTTCATCGCGTCAGCGCGCGACTTCACGCGGCGGCCCTGGGCGAACTCGCGGGCATAAAGCAGACTGCCGGCCTCGGCGTGGAAGAAATCGGCATCGAGGCTGACAATGCGCTTGGCCTTGGCGAAATGGTAGAGGGGCTTGACGTCGCGACCGAAGGCGGCGCGGGCGGCGGCCGCGGGCGGCTCGTCCTGCACCGGCTCAAACTCCGCCCAGATGGCCCGGGGGAACTTGGTCTTCAGCTTGCCCAGCAAGCGGGCCCGGGTCGGGGAACTGGACTCCTCCGCAAGAAAAGCGAGGCCTTCGCCCCCGTTGGCCGAGGCGGTTTGGCCGAGGCTGGCCAGCAGCGCGGTCACCTGGGCGGACGTGGCGTCCGCGCCCTTGATCGTGTGCTTGATGGCGCGGTCCGGATCGTAAAGGTCGAGCACGGAGGCCTGGGCCAGCAGCGTGCTGGCGCCACCGTGCGGGGCGTAGCTCGGGTTGCCCTCAAGCTTGGTCGGACGACCCTGGTGGGTCTCGGCGAGCAGCGGGATGGCGGACTTGCGCAACGGCATCGCCGTCGCGAAATAAAGCGGCAGACCCTGAATCACACCCTCGACCGACTTGCCCCACGGCAGCACATAACGCTCGGGACGGCGGCAGCCGGCGAGGCCGAGGCCACCCAGCGCGAACGAAGCGGCCATGATCTTGGTGAACTGGCGGCGGTCGACGCCCTCCATGGACGAGGAGCCCTCGGGGAATTCACGCGCCAGCTGCGCCTTGAAGCCCGGCGTGGCGGCCAGCTCATCGAGGCTACGCCAGTATTTCGGACCGGTGAGTTCGCGTTCCGAGGATTCAGGATGGTGAAATTTGCGTTTCATCGATGGCAGCCGGAGCAGCTTTGCGGAGGTTTGATGTTCCGGTCGGTCAGGAATTTATGCGCGGCCGCTAAGCCGGACTTCTGGGCGATGGTCGGCGAGTTCAGGTTGTAGATGTCGCCCTTCTCCCGGACAAATCCCGCGGGGTCGCGGTGGCAGTCGAGGCAGAAGCCCATGCTGAGGGGCTTGGCGTGGGCGACGACTTCCATCTCGTTAATCTTGCCGTGACATTCCACGCAGCTGACGCCGCGGTTCACATGGATCGCGTGGTTAAAATACGCGTAATCAGGCACTTGGTGAATCTTGACCCACGGCACAGCCTCACCGGTTTCGTAGCTGTGGCGCACGACTGCAAGCAGGGGGCTGTCCTTCTTCACCTGGTTGTGGCAGTTCATGCACGTCTGCGCGGTCGGCAGGTTGGCCACGCCGGACTTCTCGATGTTGCTGTGACAGTAACGGCAGTCGATGCCGAGCTGGCCGGCATGGAGGGCGTGGCTGTACGGCACAGGCTGGACCGGGGCGTAACCGACGCGCGTGTACTTCGGCGTCATGTAATAATTGGCGCCGGCCGTCACAATGCCGCTCAGCACCACCAGATACACAATGATCTGGAGCGGCAGCTTGTTCGCGGATTTGGGAAAGATGTTCGACATGGACCAGGGATACTCCGTTTAGCCGTGGCTCAGACCGTGCCGGCGTGACGCGCGACGGCCCGGGATTCAGCCCGAAGGGCAAAAATCGGCGCCGCGGCCAAGCTCGGAGCAGCCACCGCGGTGGGTTTCGCGAGGATTTTCGGGGCAAGGCCGGCAACGGCAACCAGACCGGTCAATTTGGCCAGAAATGTTTTACGCGATAGGTCGTAGCTCACGGGTCGTCGTTGTAGAGTTGGAATCGCCGTCGAAGGAACGCGGCGGAGTTTCCGTTGTAAATCAAAATTTCCGGGGGAATTTTCTTTCTCCCAGTCATAAGCGCTGGCTTGCCGCCTGCGCACTCCGACTTATCGGAGTGGCGGGAGCGGGAAAGGGATGAGGGAGCAGGGAGAAAGGGGCCGGGAAGACTGAGCTGACTCATCGCAGCCTCCTACCCTTGCCTCACATTCTTGCCCGCGGCACCTTACTCCCTTCTCCCTTCTCCCTTCTCCCTGCTCCTTGCTCCCTGCCCCCGCGCGGCGCGCCGGCGCCGCGTCAGACAAACAGGCCGTCGCGCATTGGGCGCACCGCGTCGCAGCGGTTGGCGATGTCGGGGTTGTGCGTGACCAGCACCACGGCCTGGCCGTGGTCCTTCGCGAGGCGCGTCAGGAGGTCAAACACCATGGCGGAGTTCTTCACGTCGAGATTTCCCGTCGGCTCGTCGGCGAGGATGATCGTCGGTTCGTTGGCGAGCGCGCGGGCGACGGCCACGCGCTGCTGTTCACCGCCCGAGAGCTGAGTGCCGAGGCGGTGGGTCTTGTCCCCGAGCCCGACCGAATCCAGCAGCGAGTGGGCGCGCGCAGTCATGGCCTCGGGCGACAGTTTGCCGAGCTTGCGCATGGGCATCATCACGTTGTCCAGCGCGCTGAACTCGAGCATCAGGAAGTGAAACTGAAAAACGAAGCCGATGTGCGTGCCACGGGCGGCGGTGCGGGCGGCGTCGTCGCTGTTCGACATGACCTGGCCGTTGATCGCGATGGTGCCGCCATCCGGCTGGTCCAGCAGGCCGAGGAGATAAAGCAGTGTGCTCTTGCCGCAGCCCGAGGGTCCGACGATCGCGTAGACCTGCCCGCGGTGCGCCTCAAAGGACACGCCCTTGAGCACATGCACCCTGCCCTCCCCCTGCCCGAGATAGCGGTGGAGGTCGGTGCAGCGCAGCGCGAGATCCGCGCTGCGCGAAGCAGGGAGCAGGGAGGAGGGAGCAGGGTTCACGAGGATGAAGGGAGCAAGGAGCAGGGAGCGGGGAAAGCCTAGATGAATTTTTCCCGCCGTACCGCTATAAATCGCGCGAGGCGCTTGGAGAGCCGGCGGGCATCGGCCATCAAGGCGTCCGCCGCGGTCGCGGGAAACAACCGGAGCCGCTTGGCAAGGTAGGTCTGCGAGCGGACTTCGCCGCAGGAACCTTTGGCGATAATGAGGTAACGGATAAACTCGGGGTTGGTATCCCGTTCGTAACCCTCGGCAATATTGTTGGAGACCGAGACCGACGCCCGCTGTATCTGGTCGCGAAAGCTGAAATCGTGGCAGTTGCGAAACTGCTCGTACACTTTGACGGCCAGTTCGACCGCCTCCTGCCAGACCTCCAGATTCTCAAAAGTATCTTCGCTCATCCTGGTCTCCATTTTCTCTGACCGTAATTTTTGCGCCCAGTTTGTTGTTATCAATCTGTTACTCCCTGCACCCTCCTCCCTCATCCCTCCTCCTGCCCCCTGCTCCTTGCCCCCTCCTCCCTGCTCCCTGCCCCCTCCTCCCCCGCGCTACTGCGCGGTCCCGCGGACGATGTCGCCGGGCTCAAGGCGGGCGGCGCGGCGGGCGGGAATGATGCTGGCGGCCATCACCATGATGGCGGCGGTGAAGATGGCCTCGAGGTAGTGCCAGATGCTGACCGAGACCTGGAACGTTTCGGTCTTAAAGATGCCGTTGATGGGGAGCGGGATTTGGGAAACCGCAAACGTGCCAATCGCCCCCACCAGCGCGCCCAGCAGGGCGCCGATGGCGAGCACGATGGCCGCCTGCCAGAGGAAGATCTGGGTGATGTCCCGGCGCTCGTAGCCCATCGAGCGGAGGATCGCGATGTCCTTGGTCTTCTCGAGGACGATCATCGCGAGCGTGTTGAACATCGCGAGGCCGGCGATGAGGGTGAAGACCGAGACGGTGATCGCGGAGGACACGCTCAGCGCGCGAAACGCCGACAACCACGCCTTCTCGCGCTCCTGCCAGGGTCGCGCGCTGTGGCGCAGCACTTCCTGCATTTGCAGGGCATCCTGCGGCGCCCGGTCCTTGTCGATCAGGCTCACCTGAATGAACGTGACCCCGATTGGCTTTTTTAGCAGCGAACGGGCCTCGTTGATGTGCACGTAGACGCGGGCCTTGTCCACGTCCGCAATGCCCGTCTCGTAAATCGCGCTCACGCGGTAGCGCCGCAGCTGACCCTGCACATCCAGCAGGAAGGAATTGCCCACTTCCAGTTGCAGGCGATCGGCCAGTACCTTGCCCACGAGCGCCCCGGTCGGTGACTCGCGAAAGGTGGCCAGCTCACCTTGGACGATCTGGTGGCTGAGGTCGGACACCTTCATGTGCTCGTCGAGGTTGATGCCGAAAACCTGCGCGCTCTCATTCTTGAAGGAACTGCGCACAAGGACGTTCCCGCGCAGGACGGCCGAGGTGCCGGCGACGTTTTCAAACTGCCGCAGGGCGGCAATCACGGCCTTGGGTTCCTCGACGCCCTCGATGTACTTTACGCCCTCCCGGTGGCTGATGATGAAATCCGATCCCGGCTGCGCGAACATGCTGCGCAGCGTATCCTGCATCTTGTCCTCGATCCGCATCGCGCCATCCGTGCCCAGGATGGTCTTGATGAAAAAATCCTCGAAGCCGCTGGTGGTCGCCTGGGTAACGATGAACAGACCGACTCCGAGCACGGTGCAGGAGAGGCTCATCACCATGGCGCGCTTCTTCGCGGTCAGGAAGCGGAAGGCGATGCGAAGGTTCGGCGACATGAAAAAACGCGGCTTAGAAAGCGCGGCCGGCGGGCGCTGCGCTATTTGACGAGCTCCGTCCGCACCCGGTCGCCATCGCGGTATTTGTCGAGCTCCTCGACGACTACGAGGTCGCCGGGCGCGAGGCCTGAGGTGATCTCGGCCACGTTGAGACTGACATAGCCGACCTCCACCTTGCGGAGTTGGATGCGGCCGTTTTGCACGACATAGACGTTGGTGCCGAACAACGCCCGCCGGGGAACCTTGGCCTTGGCCTCGCGTTCGCCGACGACGACGTTTGCTTCACCGGTCAGGCCGGGCACGAGCACCTCGGCCGGGCATTTGACGTCGAGATAGATCAGGTAGCGCTGGGTCTCGGCCTCGGCCGTGGGCAGGATCTGCCCGACCGTGGCGTCGAAGATGTCGGAATCGTGTCCCAGAAAACGCACCGTGGCCTTCTGCCCGAGCTTGAGGTCGGCGAAGTCCTCCTGGCTGATCTTGGCCTCCACGGTCCGGCTGGTGGCGATGAGGGTGGCGATGGTGGCGTTCGAGCCGATCAGGTCGCCCGGCCGGGCGTTGACGGCGGAGACGATGCCCTCGAACGGGGCGGTGATGGTCATCTTGTCGAGCTGGCGGTGCTGGACCTTGAGGGTGTTCTCGTAGCCGTCGATCAGCTGCTTGTTGGCGACATTCTCGAGCGCGAGCCGCTGCTCGATCTGCTTGACCAGGCGGCGCTGCTTCTCGAGTTCCGCCTGCGGATATTGGCCCGTCTTGGTGAGACGTTCGAAGTTTTCGAGCGCCTCCGCAGCGGTTTCCAGGTCGAGCTTGATGGCCGAGCCGACGGCGATGCGGGCCTTGGCCGCCTCGTAGTCACTCTGGGTTTTTTCAATGTCGAGGAGCAGGTCACCCGTGTCGATTTGCGCCAGCACCGTGCCGGCCGCGACCTTGGCGCCGAGGTCGAGGTCGCTCTTCACGATGCGGCCAGGCACCTCGCTCTTGAGCTCCATGATGAACTCCGCCTGCACCGTCACGCTGCCAGCCACGGCCTTGGTGGCGGTGCCGCTGGTCACGGTCGCCACGCGCGCGACCGGCTTGAGAAGGGTGAAAAGGATAAAGCCGAGGACGAAGACGGCCGCGGCGCCGAGGAGGATTTTTTTTCTCACGGGCGCGGCAGGTTGCTGAGGGCGGGATCCATCAGCAGGGTGGACAGGAAATCACCGGTTTTCATCAGGTAGTCGGACCGCGCGGCGAAGGCACTGATCCGTGAATCCAAATAATTCAGCTGGTAGGTATTGACGTCATTTTCCGAGGCCAAGCCGCGCGTGGCATCGGCCTTCCTGTCCCGCACCGCCCCGATGCTGGAAGTCAGGAGGCGGTCGGCGATGTCCATGCCCCGACGGGCAAACTCGACCAGTTTCAGCTGGTGACGGGCCTGTTCGGTGAGGTCGGCGGTCGTATCCTGGTAGCTCTGCTCCAGCTGGCGGCGACGGGCCAGGGAACTGCTCTTGGCCCCCTTGGTGGCGAAGCCGTCAAAAATCGTCCACTGCACCTGCACCCCTGTGAAATAGTCCCTCACCTGGTATTTGTTCGCTAGGTTGGTGGTGTAGCTCTGCTGGTCTTGGCTCGTGCCGAGGACAAAGTTGAACTGGGGCCGCAGACGGGTGTTGAGATTTTCAAAGGTCAGCTTCTCGACCTCGATCTGGTCACCCAGGTTGCGCAGGGTGTAGGAATTCAATTCCTTCTGGCTGGTAAAGGAGGTCACCAACGGCGCGAAGTCCGGGGCGGGACCGTTCAGCTCGGGAATATCATCGGGGACCTGGGCATCACTCAAGACCGGCGCGCCACAGAGCTTGGCGAAAACCGACTTGGTGTTGCCGTAATCTTCCTCCGCCTGATCCGTGGCGAGCCGGGCCTTGTCCCGGTTGACGGTCGGCACAAACATATCGGCATCCGAGATCACCTTCTTCTCCAGCTTGGTCTGGGACACGGCGTAATTGTCCTCGGCCATCTGCAGGCTGAGGCGGGCCTTGCCGAGGGCGGCCTTCTTGATGATGAGCTGGAGGTAATAGGAGCGGATTTCCTGCACCAGGATGCGGTAACCCTCGGCGGTCTGGCCTTGGGTCATGCGCAGCTGCAACTCGCCAATGAGGGTGTTGTTTTGCAGCGCCCCCCAGTGATAAATTGGCTGATAAAGGGATAGGTTGTAAGCGAGCTTGTTGGAGGTGGTCGGGTTGGCCAGATCCGCCCGGACCTGCCGGTCCCAAGGATAATAATTAAAATAGCCCGATACCGAGGGCAGCTGGCCGGCGCGCATCATGATGCGGTTGCCCTCGGAGGCGGCGTTTTCCGCATTGCGCGCGATCATGCGCGGGGACTGGCTCACGGCCGAACTTAGGATGCCCTTCAAGGCCGGGAGATAATTCTCCGGCACGGGCAGGGAGTTATTGTCGTAGCCTTGAGCACGGAGACCCGGCAGGGCGGTGAAAACCAGGGCGGATCCTAAGGCGAGGAAGTTGAGGGGAAGGCGCATGGCGAGGAAGGCGTGGGTTCTAGGATACTCTAAAGCGTGAGGGAGAGGAGGAAGACAGTCGAAAGAAGTGGGCGGGCGAGGAAGGAAATGAGGGAAAAAATCCTTAACCGTAAAAGCTAACACCTTATTCCTACCGCTTTTCGGCGGTGAGAGGCCGGATCGATTAACGCTCATTGATTGCATCGGTTCCACCACAAAATGCGAGACGCCATTTCGAACGGGGCTCATTTGGGTTGGGGGGCGCCGAGAGTTGCGCGCGCCAACCCGCGGGTGGAATTAGCGCTGCCAGTAGACAGCCGACGACGACGACAAGCGAACCCGCTCGGACCCGCCCATCGCTGAATTGCCTTTACTAAGCCTGCCCGGCATTACGTTTTCACCAGATGAGTCAGGATGCCGCCAAAGCCAGCTTCGCCCCTTTCGCCTTCGTCACCGACCTGTGGCGGCAGCGCGAGTTGCTCTGGCAATTCACCCTGCGCAATGTGGAAATGCGCCACAAGGGCAGCCATCTGGGCCTGATCTGGTCCTTCCTGAATCCGCTGCTGATGCTGGGGCTCTATACGCTGGTTTTCGGTTATATCTTCGGCGGGAAATTTGGCATCCTGCCGAACGAGACCAAGGTGGACTATGCACTGGGCATATTTTTTGGCCTCACGCTGTTCCAGTTTTTTGCCGAGGTGTTGGGTGTCTCCCCCCTCGCCATTGTCGGTAATCCAAATTTTGTTAAAAAAGTCGTCTTCCCCTTGGAAATCCTGCCGGCCGCCAATGTGGGTGGGGCGATCTTCCATCTACTCATCAGCCTGGGACTGACGCTCATTAGCGTCGTCCTCTTCGGCCAGGGGATCGGCTGGGGCATCCTCTGGCTGCCGGTCATCATCGCGCCGCTCGTACTGGTCGCCATGGGAACGGCGTGGCTGTTTTCGGCCCTGGGCGTATTCTTCCGCGATCTCGGGCAGTTCATGCAATTTCTCACGATGGCGCTCATGTATGCCAGTGCGGTGTTTTTTTCCGCGTCAAAAATCCCGCCGGCCATCTGGGTGTTTCTGCGTTTCAATCCGTTGCTCCTGGCCATTGAACTGGCCCGCGACGCCGCGCTCTGGCAGCGCCCCCTTAATTTCCACCACCTCGCCTATCTTTACGCGACCGGCGTGCTCGCCTGCTATTTGGGCCATCTGGCCTTCCGAAAGATGAAGCCGGCGTTTGCCGATGTGCTCTAGCTCTGCGAGCTCTGGAGCAGGGGGCACGGAGCAGGGAGCAGGATAAGCTCTCACTTTCACTTCCTCCTCCTTCTTTTTTCTGCCTTTCTGTCCCTCCCTTCCCCTTCCCCCTGCCCCCTTCTCCCTTTTCCTTTCTCCCTGCTCCCTTCTCCCTGCCCCCCGTCCCCTTCTCCCCTTTTTCCCTGCCCCCTTTTCCCTTTTTCCCTGCCCCCTGCCCCTTGCCCCCTGCCCCCTTTCAATCCATGACCCCCGGTCATACCATTTGGCTCTGCGGACTTTCCGGCGCCGGCAAGTCCACCCTGGCGGATGCCCTGATCACCACTCTGCGCACCCGGGGGATTCCCGTGCTGGCCCTCGATGGCGACGCCCTGCGCAACGGGGTTTGCGCGGGACTCGGCTTCTCGGTCGAGGACCGCGCGGAAAACCTGCGGCGCGCCGCCGGGATCGCCCGCCTGGCGGCAGACTCGGGCCTGTGCACCGTGGCCTCCTTCATCACGCCCTTTGAGACCAACCGCCAGATGGTGGGTGAAATCCTCGGCCGGTCGGGCTTGTCCCTAGTGTTTGTGGATGCGCCCCTGGCCGTCTGCCAGCAACGCGACGTTAAGGGTCTCTACGCGCGGGCCAGCCAGGGCAATGTGCCCCAGATGACCGGGCTGTCCTCCCCTTTCGAACCTCCAACCCGCGCCGACCTCGTGGTCCGCACCGCCGAGGAATCCCCCGCCGCGTCGTCCGCCCGCCTGCTGGCATTCACCCTTGCCCGGCTGCAGGCGGCGCCGGCCTGATTGCCCGGCATGTCCCTGTTGCACCTCAGTCAGCTGGATGCGCTCGAGCACGAGGCCATCCACATCATCCGGGAGACCGCCGAGCAGCTGCCCCGCTGCGCCATCCTGTTTTCCGGCGGAAAGGACTCGCTGGTGCTCGCCGCCGTCGCTCGCAAGGCCTTCGCCCCCGCCCCGCCGCCCTTCGCCCTGCTGCACATCGACACGGGCCATAACTTCCCCGAGACCCTCGACCACCGCGACCGTTTCGCCCGCGAGTTTGGCTTCCAGCTGATCATCCGCTCGGTGACCGACAGCATCGCCCGCGGCCGGGTGCGCGAGGAAACCGGCCCCAATGCCAGCCGCAACGCCCTGCAAACCGTCACGCTCCTCGACGCCCTCACCGAGCTGAACCTCGACGCCGCCCTCGGCGGCGGCCGGCGCGACGAGGAAAAAGCCCGGGCCAAGGAACGCATCTTCTCGCACCGGGACGCGTCCGGTCGGTGGGATCCCCGGCACCAGCGTCCGGAACTCTGGCATCTCTACAACGGCCGCAAGCAGGCGGGGGAGCATTTCCGGGTCTTTCCGCTGAGCAACTGGACCGAGCTGGATGTCTGGGCCTACATTGCGCGCGAGCAACTCCCCCTCCCCTCGCTCTACTTCGCGCATGACCGGGACGTTTTCCTGCGCCAGGGCACCCTGCTCGCAACCTCCCCCTACCTCTCGCTGCTGGCCGGGGAAAAGCTGCAGCGCGAGCGCGTCCGCTTCCGTACCGTGGGGGACATGACCTGCACCGGCGCCATCCGCTCCAACGCCGCCAGCCTGGCCGAGATCATCGCGGAAGTCGCCGCCTCCCGCCAGACCGAGCGGGGCACCCGCTACGATGACCGCCGCTCCGAAACCGCGATGGAGGACAGGAAACAAGCCGGCTATTTTTGAGGTTTCCGCCTCGTTTCTCATTTCCCAAGTTTCACCTTTCTTCTGTTCCGCCCCTCCGCCCTCCGGAGTCTCTCTTCCCCCTTACACCTTTCTTCTTTTCCGAGAATGGATCTCCTCCGGCTCATCACCTGCGGCAATGTCGACGACGGCAAGAGCACCCTCTTGGGCCGGCTGCTCTACGACACGAAGTCCATCTTCGAGGACCAGTGGGCGGCCGTGGAGCGGGCCAGCGAGCGCCGGGGCGACGCCGGCCCGAACCTCGCGCTGCTGACCGACGGCCTGCGCGCCGAGTGCGAGCAGGGCATCACCATCGATGTCGCCTACCGCTATTTTGCCACCCCGCGCCGCAAGTTCATCCTCGCCGACTGTCCCGGGCATTTCGAGTACACCCGCAACATGGTCACCGGCGCCTCCTCGGCCCACCTTGCCCTGCTGCTGGTGGATGTGCGCCACGGCCTGACCGAGCAGACGCGCCGCCATGCCTTCATCGCCTCGCTGCTGCGCATCCGGCACCTGATCGTATGCGTCAACAAGATGGACCTCGTGGATTTCTCGCCAGCGGCCTTCGTGCAGGTGCGCGAGCAGTTCATGGAATACGCGGAACGCCTGGACACCGTGGATATCCAGTTCATCCCGATTGCCGCGCTGCACGGCGACAATGTCGTCGAGAAATCCCCGCGCATGCCCTGGTACGAGGGTGCGCCGCTGCTCTACACGCTCGAGACCGTCTACGTGCGCAACGAGGCCAACCACATTGACGCGCGCTTCCCGGTGCAAACCGTGCTGCGGACTCCCGGCGCCGCGAACCCCGGATTTGTCGGTTACGCCGGTCAGGTCGCCAGCGGCGTCTTCCGCCCCGGTGACGAGGTCGTGCGCCTGCCCGGCGGAGACGGGGCGCGTATTACCGCCATCCGTGGACCGTCCGGTCCGGTCTCCGAGGCGTTCCACCCGATGTCCGTCGTGCTGGAACTCGATCGCTCGCTCGAGTTCAGCCGCGGCGAGATGTTGGCCAAGCCCGCCAACCTGCCCACGACGGGCGCTGACCTCGAGATCATGCTCTGCTGGCTGTCCGAATCGCCCCTCGACCCGGCCCGCCGCTACCGGGTGCGGCACACCACGCGCGAGACCGCGGGCCGCGTGGCGGCGGTGCGCTACAAGCTTGATATCACCACCCTCCATCGCAATCCGGACCCCACGCCCCTCGCGATGAACGAGTTCGCGCGCGTCGCCCTGCATACGGACGTCCCGCTATTTTTTGACAGTTACCGGAAGAACCGGCAGACTGGCAGCTTGATCCTAATTGATGAGCTCACCAACACCACCGTCGCCGCCGGCATGATCCTCTGACTTTGTATGAGCAACGATCCCGTCATCTCCGTTGAACACGTCAGCAAGGCGTACCGCATCTGGAACAGCCCGTCTTCGCGGCTGACTGCACCGGTGCTCGAGGGTGCGGGCGGGCTCATGGCCGGTTCACCCGGGCAGTGGCTCAAGGACCGCGCCGCGCGGAGCTATCGGGATTTTTTCGCTTTGCAGGATATTTCCCTGACGGTGAATCCCGGGGAAAGCATCGGCATCATCGGCCGGAACGGCTCGGGCAAGTCCACCCTGCTCCAGATCATCGCCGGCACCCTCCAACCCACGGTGGGCCGTGTGACGGTAAACGGGAGGGTCGCCGCGCTCCTCGAACTGGGCAGCGGGTTTAATCCCGACTTCACCGGCCGGGAAAACGTCTATCTCAACGCCGCCGTGCTCGGCCTGTCCCGCCGCGAGGTGGATGAGCGCTTCGACCAGATCGCGGCCTTCGCCGACATCGGCGACTTCATCGAGCAACCGGTCAAGACCTACTCCAGCGGCATGTTCGTGCGTCTGGCTTTTGCGGTGCAGACGGCGGTGGAGCCGCAGATCCTGATCGTCGACGAGGCGCTGTCGGTCGGGGACGTTTTCTTCCAGCAGCGCTGCTACGAGCGCATGCGGCAGCTGCTCGACAGCGGGGTGTGCATCATCCTCGCCTCCCATGACCTCGGCTCGGTGCAGCAGTTCTGCCGGCACACCCTGGTGCTACGCCGCGGCCGGGCCGCCTTCCACGGCCCCTCGGCCGAGGCCACCAAGGTGTATTTTCAAATCGAGCAGCAGGAGAAGGTCGCAGCCTTTGCCGCCCACTCCCCCGCGCCGGCCCTAGCGTCAGCCGAGGCCAGCGCACCACCCTCCCTCCTCAACTGGCCGTCCAGTGAGGTACTGCCCCCAACCGAAGGCGTGCGCGCCATCGGTAACGGCTGGGCGCGCTGCACGGTCCTGGCCGTTTGTGATGCCCAGGGCCGGGCCCGGCAGATGTTCCAGCAGGGTGAAACCGTGTCCGTCTTCTACGAATTTGAGATCCTGCACGACATGGAGTTCTGCTTCGGCTGCGTCACCCTGCGCGACAAGACCACGCAGGCCGTGCACTCGAAGATCACGCTCCAAGATGGTCTTCGCACGCCGGCGCGGGTCACGGCCGGTACGCGGCTGCGGTTTCGACAGGACACGACCCTCAACCTACATTGCGCCGACTACACGTTGGATATCGCCCTCGAGATGATCACCGCCGACCTGCTCGCCCTGCCCGGCATCACCTATGCGGATTTCATGCGCGCCCAACTGCGGGTATGCGAACTCCACGCCGTCGCGAGTATTGGGATCCGGCTACGCGAGGAAACCGCGCCTTTCCAGCTGCTGCATTTCGGCATGGCGGGCCTGCCCAGCCGCTCCATGGTGGACGTCATTCCTCCCTCCGCCTAAGCCATGTCGCCTCCGCTGCCGCCCAATAGCTTTTACCTGCTTTCCTACCCGCGCTCGGGCAACACCTGGCTGCTCAACTCGCTGGGCATGCTGATCAACTGCGTGGCCGGCGAGGCTTACACGCAAGACCCGCAGTTGTCCGAGCGACACGGCGAACTCGGCCCGGATTTCAATTTCCGCTGCAAGCCTCTCCAGCGCCCGGACCAGCCCATCTGCATCAAGTCGCATGACGACATGGGGGTCTTCCGGAACCAATATCCGCCGGCGCCGGTGGTTTATCTGGCGCGCGATGCGCGGGACTGCCTACTGAGTTTCTATTTTTTCCGCCAGGCCTACCCGAGCCTTCTTGCCGAGCAGCTATCCACCACCCTCATCCATGGCACCCCGGTGCAGCTTTCCCGGGGCAGCTTTGATCCCGCCTTCCGCGCCGAGGACTTCGCGGACTTTCTGCGGCTCGAAGCGCCGCTCTGGGCGGCCCATGTGACCGCGGCCCGCCAGAACCCGTCCGTCTGCTTTGTGACCTACGAGGAGCTGAAGGCTAATTTCGTTCCCACCTTGAACCGCATCGCCAGTTTCCTGCAACTGCCCGTCGCCCAGCCGGCCAGGGAGGTGGATAAGGTTTATCACAGCGGCTTCGCCAAGGTATTTTCAGGCAACAACCGAGATTTTTTCCGCCGCGGCCAAGTCGGCGACTGGAAGAACTGGTATCAGTCAACGCATGTCCGGCTGTTGGACAGCTTGGTCGGGCGGGAGCTGCGCGAACTGGGCTTTGAGCCAGATCTTCACTGGGCCTCGCACTATACACCAACCCAGCCCGTTGGCTGAGTCCTATCCTCCTCATCCGTCGATTCACTTGAATTATTTTTGCACGCATCTGGACGCCGGCCAACTGCCCAGGGTAGTGGCGCTACATCAGTCCTTGCTCACGCACGGCGGCGATTTTCAGCTGTTCGTCCTGGGACAGGATCCGGCGACGGTGAATGCGTTGGGTGCGACCGGCCTGCCGCATCTCCACTCGCACTCCGTGGCGGAATTGATCGGAAACCATCCCGCCCTCGCCGCCGCCCAGCAGGATCGAACGCCGGTAGAATTCCAGGCGACCTGCACACCGTGGCTGTTGCGGTACCTGCTCCCGCAGATTCCCGCCGGTGAGCTGCTGTCCTATGTGACCTCTGCGGCATATTTCTATAATTCACCGCAGGTAATCTACGATGAGATTGGTTCCACTTCCGTGGCCTTCACGCCCCCCCATCCGACGCTGGGGGCAGAGCCCCACATTACCTGGGTCAGCGTGCGGCACGATGCCTCCGGCCTAGAATGCGCCCGGCAGTGGGCTGAGGCCAGTTTGGCGGAGGAGTTCACCCCAACACGATTGGACGGCGACTCCGGCCCAAAATTTTTCAAAGCCTGGCGTGTCCGACATCCGGCGACTCGCATGATCACGCATCCAGGTGCCGGTGTTTCGCCAGCTAATCTCGCTGAGCGAGCTCTCAGCCTCACGGGACAAGCCCTCTTCGCCCGCGGACAGTCCGTGATTTTCTACGATTACGGCGATTTGGCCAGTCTCGGCCACCAGCTCTACGATTCCGGTCTGCAGCGCCACGGCGTCGCGCCAGACACCCTGCTTCGCGAGCATGTTTACAGGCCTTACCTGCGGCAATTGAGTAGCTCGAAGGAAGTCGAGCCGGACATCCTGCCCCCGCGCCGGGATGATGACCCTCGGTGTGGAGCGATCCTGACCGGCCTGCTCGCCCGGGCCGGCGCGGCGGAAAACGACCGCGCCGACGCCCTGCGCGCCCTGGAGAAAAACCGCGCCGACGCCCGCCAGGTAATCACTGACGTCCTCGCGAAGCAGGTGGCGCTCGACGGCTACACCCGGGAGGTCGAGCTGGAACGCGACCAGCAGCGCCAGGCGCACTTCGACACGAAACAAAAGCTCCTGGCCTTTCACGAGGACCTGGTCCGCAACGTCGCCTACATCAAAACGCTCCACGCCAAGGCCGACATGGTGCAAAATGCCGCCGTCGACCGGGAAGCTTATATCGCCAAACTCAATGAGCAGCTCGCGCGCCAGCAGAGCGGGGGCAGCGGGCCCGACCTAGGGGAATTTCAGCAGGCGTTGGAACCCCATATCCGCGATCTCCGGCGCGTCCTGGTGGCCAAATACCATCCCCGGCTGCTCCCCTCGATTCTCTGGCTGGCCTCACTGGGTATCGCCGTGGAGGTCCTCTCCAGTCCGCCCGAATTGGCAGGGGCGCCGCGGGGACCGGTGCATTTTTGGGCCGAGTCCCTGTGGGAATGGCTGGGCGGCATCAACAGCTTGTTCAACGAGCAGGGTTATCAGTTGGCCAATGCGGACGTGGGAGCCGGCATCGCTCAGGGCACGGTCCGCAGCGGCTGGGATCACTACCAGCGGTTCGGGCAGCGCGAGGGCCGGACGACCGGCGCGCCGCATTTCCGCGCGGGACTCGCCGATGCCGACGCCGTGCTGTTCGACAGCGCCGACGCCGGTCCGATTGTGCCCTGCCTCTTCGGGCGCCTTCAGCCCCACCAGCGTCTTTTCATCAGCAGCTGCTTCAATCCCGCCACCGTCTGGTTGCCGCCCGAAACGGCCCGCACCATCGTCATTGGCGATTTGCTGACCTGCCCTCAGCCGCCCCGGGTCTGGATCGGGCCGTGTCTGCCCTCCGCGCTGCCGGTGTCCCACCGGGCCGCTCCCGGTCCGGACCAAATCTATCCCGCCCTGCCCACCCAGCAGGCCCTATGGCCCAAAATCTCGGTGGTCACGGTGAGCTTCAACCAAGGCGCTTACCTCGAGGAGACCCTCCGCTCCGTCCTCGACCAGAATTATCCCAACCTGGAATACATCGTGGTGGACGGCGGCTCGACGGCCGGATCCGTCGAGATCATCCGGAAATATTCCGACCGGCTCGCCTGGTGGGTCAGCGAAAAAGACGAGGGCCAGTCGCAGGCCCTGAACAAGGGTTTCGCCAAGAGCACCGGCACCCTTCTGACGTGGCTGAACAGTGACGACCGGCTTGCGCCGGGCAGCCTCTTCACGGTGGCCCAGCAATTTCTCCTCCATGATCCCGACCTGGTGGCCGGCCGCTGCGCGCGCGTCACCGACCGGGAGCCGCAGCCGCACCACGTCCATCGCTCCGTCCTGACCTTCGGCCAGCTCCAGCCCCTGCCGCTGGCCGAGTTGCTCGACCTCGACCGCTGCTGGCTGCAGGGGTGGTTTTTTCACCAACCGGAAGTCTTTTTCCACCGCCGGATCTTCGAGCGCGCCGGAGGCCAGCTGCGCGAGGACCTTTACTACAGCATGGACTACGACCTGTGGGTGCGCATGGCCAAGGCCGGGGCGACGATTCTGCCGCTGCCCGAAATCCTCGCCATCTTCCGCGAGCACGGGAAACAAAAAACCGGCGGCGCGCACGTGCCCTACTTGCCGGAACTGCGGGCGGTCAATGCCGCCCACCGCCCACCGTCAGATCCGTCCACCGCCTGACCGTCCACCGTTCCGTCATGTCCTCCACCTCCGAAATTTTCCCTACTTGGATCGCCGGGCTCCGCAAATGGCACGGCTGGCTGCAGCTGTCGGCCGAGCGGGCCTACATGCACGCGGAAGAAGAGTACAACAGCCACTACGGCGTGGCCGCCGTCGAAACGCGCGAGGGCGAGGGATTCTGCAATCTGCTGCAGGCGCAACAAATCGACACCACCGGACCGGCGCTGGAGATCGGCTGCGGCACCGGCTATCTCTCCTTCGGACTGGCCCGGCACTATCCGGGTCCCGATTACCTGATCACGGATCCGTCCCCCACCTTTCTGCGGCTGACGCAAAGCCAGTTTGCCCCTGATTTTGCCGGGACCACCCGCCGGCACTACGCCGTGTTCAATGCCGACGACGCCGCCCTCCTGCCGGCCGGCATGTTCTCGGTGATCGCCCTGCGCTCCACGCTGCACCACATCCTGAAGGTGGAGGATTTCATTGCCGCCTGCGCCCGCGCACTCCGGCCCGGCGGTGCCCTCGTCATGGGCGCCGAGCCGTGTGAAACCGGTTTTCTGCTGATGGCCGCGGTGGCCCAGTCCATCCCCCACACGCTCAAGGCGGCCGGGGTCGAAATGCGTCCCGCCTGGACCGAAAAGCTGAACGACTTCACCAGCACGGTGCAATTCTGCTGCAACCGGGACATCGACAAGACCAATGGCGAGGACAAGCACTTCTTCGGCCCCTACGAGCTGGGCCGCCTCGGGGAAGCGCACGGTTTGCGCCTGGAGTTTCTCCCCACGGGCTCCTTCCAGGATTTCGCCCCGCCCTATGCCTCCGCCTTCCACTGCTTCAGCAGTTTTTTCCTGATGTACATGCAATTCTGCATGCGCTTCGAGGACCCCTTCATGGCGGCGATCCGCGAGCACCTGAAACCCCAGCTGAAGTTCATCGATGACTGCTACCGCAGCCATCCCGGGCCCGCGATCAGCAGCCTTTTCCTGCTCAAGAAGCCCCGCACTGGCGCCGCCTGACTTGGCCGGGGAGCCTTTCAACCCGCCCGGCCTTCCTGCCCGGGGTCGCCGTTATTCGGCTGGCCTGTCCCGTGCAATCCCTTCCTTTCAAGGGATTCCCATCGCTGGCTTGCAGGGACTCCGGAACTTGGTGTGATTAGACCCCTGCCTGCCCACCGGTCTCCTCCATGCGATATTTCTGCACTTATTTTGACGCCAACTACCTGACGCGCGGTCTCGCGCTGCACCGGTCGCTGGTGGCTCATGCCGGGGAGTTCGAGCTGACCGTGCTGTGTATGGACGGGGCCACGGAAACCGCTCTGCGCGCGCTGGCCCTGCCGCAGGTCCGGCTGTTGCCGGTGGCGGAATTGATCACCCGGTATCCCGCGCTCGCCGCCGCGCAGTCCGACCGCACGAAACTGGAGTTTTATTTCACGTGCACGTCATGGCTGATGCAGCACCTGCTGCCGAAACTGCCGGCCGGCGAGCTGCTCACCTATCTCGACGCCGACCTGTATTTCTTCAGCTCGCTGCAGCCCATCTACGCCGAGATCGGCGCCGCCCCGGTGGCCATCACCCCGCACCGTTTTCCGGCCTCGCTCGCCCACCTCGAGCGCTACGGCAAATTCAACGTCGGCTGGGTTTCCCTCCGCCATGACGCCACGGGCCAGGCCTGCGCCGCCGACTGGGCCGCAAAATGCGCCGACTGGTGCTTCAACCTGCTGGAAGCCGACCGCTATGCAGACCAAAAGTACCTGGACGCGTGGACGGAAAAATTTCCCGGCACGGTCAGCCTGCAGCATCCCGGCATCAATGCCGCGCCCTGGAACGTCAAGGATTGCACCTTCACCACCGGCAAGACCGGTGTCCGGATCAATAAACAGCCGCTGATTTTTTATCACTTCCACGCCTTGAGCCACCTAGGCCGGCACCTGTACGACCCCAGCCTGTACAAATACGACGCCACCGTGACCCCGGGCCTGCGGGAGTTGGTTTACCAGCCGTACCTGAAACTTTTGCAGGGTCCCGCGGCCCCCGCCGGCGAAACACCGGACCTCCTGCCGCCGTCACGCGCTGACGACCCGCGGAGCGAACTGGCGTTGACCCACCTGTTCGCCGTCCTGCAGGCGTGCGAGCTCGATCGCGCCGCCCGGCTCGTCGGCCTGGAGAAGATCCGCCAGTCGTCCCAGCAAGCCATTGAGGAATCCCGCGGCGCGACCAAGCAAACCATCCGGTTTTTGCGCGAAGTGGAGAAGGACCGCGACGAGTCCCAGCGGGCCATGAACCGTTTCCAGCAGGACGCGCGGGATCAGTTCGCCGCCACGGAACAAACGGTGGCCTTCCTGCGTCAGGTCGAGGCCGACAGCGCCGAGCGGCTAAAATCGATCAATTTCCTGCAGGACAAGCTCAAGACGGCCTATGCCGACCATGAGCACAACGTGGCCTACATGCAGCGGATGGACGCCGAAATCCAAGCCCACCTCAAAATTGCCGCGGACCGCGATGCGGTGATCGCCGGGCTAAACGAACGGCTCCGGGCAGCCACGGAGGAGCTGCAGCAGAAATCAGAGGCGGTCGCGCAGCTGGACTACAGCGCCGTGCGCGCCGCACTCGAACCCTACAGCCGCAATCTTCGCCGGGTCGCCGTCGTCAAATTTCACCCGCGGCTGCTGCCCCACATCCTCTGGCTCTCGTCCTTGGGCACCATCGTCGAGGTGTACGGCAGTCCGCAGGAATATGTGCGCAGCCGTTTCGGCCGGTTGCACTACTGGGCGGAGTCGTTTTGGGACTGGCTCGGGGAGATCGACAGTCTCTTCAACGAAAAGGCCTACCTCCTCGAGAACCCCGACGTGGGCACCGCCGTGGCGGCCGGGCACCTGCCCAGCGGCTGGGATCACTACCAGCTGTTCGGGGAGCGCGAGGGCCGGAAGGTCGGCAACGAAACCTACTGCACCGGTCTGGCCGAGTTCGATGCCGTGCTCTTCGACGCCTCCGACCGCGACACCTTGCTGCCGTGCCTGCTCGGCCGGATGCAGCCGCACCACAAGCTTTTCATCACCCACTGCCCGCCGACCGCGGACTGGCTGCCCCCGGATGCCGCCCGCGTGAGCATCCTCGGCGACACCCTCGTCTGCCTGCGCCCCCCATCGACCTGGCTGGGGCCGCGTCTGCCCACCAATCAGCTCGCGATCCACTGGCCCAACGTCCGGCCCCAGGATGTCTATCCGCCCCGTCCGGCCCAGCCGGCGGAGTGGCCCAAAATCTCCGTGGTCACGGTCAGTTATAACCAGGCCGCGTACCTCGAGGAGACCCTCCGCTCGGTCCTCGACCAGAATTATCCCAACCTGGAATACATCGTTGTGGACGGTGGCTCCACCGACGGGTCGGTTGAGATCATCCGCAAATACGCCGACCGCCTGGCGTGGTGGGTCAGCGAAAAGGACGGCGGCCAGTCGGAGGCGCTCAACAAGGGCTTCGCGCGGGCCACCGGCCGCATCCTGACCTGGCTCAACAGCGACGACCGCCTCGCCCCCGGCAGCCTGTTCACCGTGGGCCAGACCTTCCTCTTGCATGACACGGACATGATGGTCGGTCGCTGCGCCCGCGTCATGGACCAACAGGCGCTGCCGCGGCTCATTCACCGCAGCACGCTGCCGCTCGGCCGCATCGTGCCCCTGCCCCTTCATGAGTTGCTGGACCTCGGCAACTGCTGGCTGAAGGGCAATTTCTTCCACCAGCCCGAGGTCTTTTTCACGCGGGACCTCTTCGACCGCGCGGGCGGCAAGGTGCGAGAGGACCTCTATTACAGCATGGATTACGACCTGTGGGTGCGCATGGCCAAGGCCGGCGCCCGCATCCTCGCCCTGCCCGAGATCATCGCGATCTTCCGCGAGCACGATAAACAAAAGACCGGCGGGCTGAATGTCCCCTACCTGCCCGAGTTGCAGGCGGTCAACGCCGCCCACCGCTGATTTTCCGACCGATGTCATCCCCCGCCGACAAATTCCACGCCTGGGCCGAGACCCTGCCGAAATGGCACGGCCTGCTGCAGGTGTCGCCCGATCGAGCTTACGCGCACGCCGAGGAGGACTATGACAACCAATACGGCGTGACGGCCAAGGAGGCCGAGGACGGCGATGGTTTGTGCCGGCTGCTCCAGACGCACCAAGTCGACACCACGGGCCCGGCCCTGGAAATCGGCTGCGGCACCGGCTACCTGACCTTCGGCCTCGCCCGGCATTATCCCGGGCCCGATTTTCTCATCACGGATCCGTCGCAGGCGTTCCTGCGTCTAACCCAGCGCCACGTGGGCAACGACGAGTATCCGGCCCGCCGCCATTTCGCGGTGCTCAACGCGGACGACCTGGGTCAGCTGCCCCCGGAAATGTTCTCGGTCATCGCCATGCGCTCCACGCTCCACCACATCCTCGGCGTGGAGGCCTTCATCGCCGCGTGCGCGCGCACACTGCGGCCTGGCGGCGCCCTGGTCATGGGCGCCGAGCCGTGCGAATACGGCTATGTGCTGATGGGGGCCCTGGGCCAGACCATCGCACCGGTGCTGTCGGCGGCGGGGGTGGAGCTTTTGCCGGTGTGGAAAAAGCAGCTGGGCACCTTCGTCGACACCATCAAGTTCTACTGCCGCCGCGACCTCAACAAGGCCACGGCCGAGGACAAGCACCTCTTCAATCCCCACGAACTGGGCGAACTCGGAGCGACCCTCGGGCTGCAGCTGAAGTTCTTTCCCAACGCCACGTTTGGCGACTTCGCCCCGCCTTTCAAGCCGGAGTTCGTCAGCTTCACCGTCTTTTTCCTGAATTACCTGAAATACTGCATGCTCTTCGACGCGGAATTCCTGAAGCACATCCAGCGGCACCTGAAACCCCAGCTCAAATACATCGACGACTGCTACCGCAGCCACGTCGGCCCGGCCATCACCGGGGTCTTCCTGCTGAAGAAAACCCCCGTCGCCTCTGCGTCATGATTCCCGTGACCGACCAACGCCGCACGCCCGACCTGCCCCGGCGCGTCCTATTCCTCAATGACGTGGGTTTCCAATATGGCGCGGGCATCGCCCAATCCCGGCAACTGGAATGCATCATGGGCCTCGGCATCGAGGCCGGGGTGCTCACCTGGGCCCACGGCAATATCCAGCTGGAGAATGTCGCCACGCGCGTGATCATCCCTGAGCTGTGGCTCGGGATCCGCGAGGTCAACTCTCTCGAGGGCGGGAAAGAGCTGTCGGACGAGGCGGTCATCGCCGGCCTGCTCATGGAAGTCGCCCGGTTCAACCCGGAGGTCATCATCGTGGGCAACCTGCACGCCGCCCGCTGGCCGTTCCAGCTGCTGCCCGCCCTGCGCGGCCTCGGCTGCCGGGTGCTCGCGTTCCTGCACGACGCCTACCTGTTCACCGGCCGCTGCGCCTACCCGGGGGACTGCACCCTTTACCTCACGGGCTGCAACGCGACCTGCCCAACCGCCACCCAATACCCGGCGCTCAAACCGGAGTTGATCGCGGGCGCTTGGCAGACCCGCCGTGACCTGTTCGGCGGACTCGATGGCATCGAGATCATCGCCAACAGCCTCTGGAGCAAAAAAATGTTCCAGACCGCCATGCCCTCAGTCGGACACATCGAGACGATCGAGCTGAGTGCGAACGAGGACATCTTCAATTCGGCCGACAAGCTCGCAGCCCGCCGGCTGCTCGGCCTGCCCGAGGACCGGCCGATCGTGCTCTGCGCGGCGGTCAATTTTCAGGAGGAACGCAAGGGCGGTCGCCAGCTGCGGGAGATTGTCGCGGCGCTCGAGGGTGAGGTGCGCTTCACGGCCTTCGGCCACAATGCCGGCGAAATTCCCGGCGTCATCGGCCTCGGCTACCACCTGGAGGCGGACAAGCTCGCCGCGATTTACCAGGCGGCGGACATCTTCCTCAGCACCGCCACTGAGGAGGCGTTTGGCCAGACGGTCATGGAAGCCCAGCTCTGCGGCCTGCCCGTGGTTGCGTTCAAGGCCGGCGGCGTGGAGGAAATCGTGCGCAACGAGATCACCGGGAAGCTGGTCCGCAATGGCGAAGCAGCCGAGGCGGTCGCGGCGATCCGCACCATGATCCGGGACGCGCGCTTTATGGAGGTCGCACCGCCCTGGGCGCGCCAGCTGGCCCGGGCCCGTTTCTCGATGTGGTGGCAGGAACAGCGCTGGCACGAGTATCTGACGGGCCGCCGCCAGGTGGGCACCGGGCATCAGCCGCCCACCTTGACTTATCCCTTCGAAGAAAAAAAGGATGTCGTCTCCACCAGTTTGCACCGTCCCTCCTGGCCCGGGGCGGACTCCTTCCTGTCGGAGGAACACGCCCAAATCTTCGAAAAAACTTCGGCCCTGCCGGGCTGGCAGACCCCGGGCGACTCCTTCAAGCTTTACGAGTTGGGCTATTACGCCGGCGATGTGATCCTGGAGATCGGCACGTTTGGCGGCCGCTCGGCCACGGTCGAGCTGCGCGGCGCCCTCGCCAATCCGGCCCGCACGCAGCGCCCACAATTCTACGGCATCGACATCCTCGACGACGCGATCACCCGCACCCGGCAAATCCTCGTCACCGAGATGCTCGGGCAGTACTGCCACCTGTTCCACGGCGTCCTGCGCGACTTCGTCTCGCGGTGGTCGATCACGCCGACGATGGTATTCCTCGATGGCGACCACAGCTACGAAGGGTGCAAGGCCGACTTGGATATCCTCAGCCAGTACCTCAAGGTGGGAACCCCGATTCTGGTCCATGACTTCCACAACACCGAAAACGAGACCGGGAAAATCGGCGTCAAGCGGGCCGCCTTGGAATGGCAGGCCGCCGGCCATAGCCGGTTCATGGGTTGTCACGGTTGCTGTGCGCTTTATGTGACGCTCGACGACGGAAAATAACATGACCCTGTTTCTCGCCCATACCGCCCTCTTGCTCTGCGCGTCGTATGCCGCCGCGCGGCACGTGGTGCACGGCCTGGTCGGGCGGATCCTCGCCGCCACTCTCTTCGTCTGGGCCAATATTGTCGTCACCAGTCTGCTGCTCTCCGGTCTGCACCACCTCGGTTCGTCGGCCTGGTTCTTCCGCACCTCCCTCCTGCTCGCCCTGACCACTTGGCTGGTGCTGCGCCGGGTGCAACCGGAGCCCGAGCCCGCGAAGGCAGACGGTGACCCGTTCAGCCCGTTGCTGCTGGCGGCGTTTTTCCTGACGCTGCTCCCGATCGTCTACGCCGGCATCCGGATCGCCGCCACCTACGAGCCCAATAACTACGACACCCTGGTCTATCACCTGCCCCGGGCGATGTTTTACCTGGGTCAGAACACCCTGGCCCACTTCGACACGGGCAATCCGCGCCAGATTTATTTCCCCTTTAATTACAACCTGCTCCAGCTCTACGGCCTCATCTACAGCCCGCCGACGCAGGTCGTGAATTTCATCAATCTGGCCGCCTGGGGTGTCGCGGGCCTCGCGCTCTACCGCGTTTGCCGGCTGTGCGCCCTCCACGCCAACGCGGCCCTCGTCGCCATCTGGCTCGCGCTGACGGCGACGCAGGTCCTCGCCCAGGCCACCGCCACCACCAACGACCTGCCCACGGCCGCCGGGCTGCTCTGCTCACTGGTGTTTCTCCTGCGCTGGCGGCAAACGCGCCGAACGCGCGATGCGCTGCTGACCGGTCTCGGCGCCGGCCTGACCGTCGGCGCCAAGCTCACTGTCATCTTCTTCGCGCCCGCCGCGGGCCTGATCCTGCTGGCCGTCGCGTGGTCGCACGGGCGGCGCGGCGAATTCCGCGCCTTCTTCACCGGCCTGCGCGCCTGGATACTCCCGGGCGTGATCGCGCTGCTCCTCGCGTCGCCCTTTGCCCTGATCAACCTCGCGGAGAAGGGCGAGTGGATCAACAAGACCTACGATTTCACCCTGAACCGGCCCTTCTCCTTGGCCTGCGTGGCGCAGACTTCCGAGGCCTTCCTAGTGCAGTTTTTTCTCGAGCCGCTCCACCGCTTTACCTACGACCTGGAATTCACTGCTCAGTTGAACACCTGGGGTCAGCGGGTGTTCTTCCCTCACTGGAACGAGACCTATGCGTTTTCCCCGCTTTACCTGTTTCCGCCGGACCTGAACGAGGACCATGTCTGGTATGGTTTGGCCGGGCCGTTTTTCCTGCTGTGTGGCCTGCTCTGCCTCGTGCGCCAACGGCGGTTTCCCGCCCCGATCTGGTGGTTCGCCGCGCTCGGACTCGGCTGGCTGGCGACCTATTTCACCCTCAACAAGTGGTCGCTCTACAACCAGCGGTACTTTGTCCCGGCCGTCCTCCTGCTGACGCCGTGTGTCGCCGCCGTGATCGAAGCCCAGTGGCGCCAAGGGCGCTTCCGCCGCACCTCGCAGCATCTCCTCATCCTCCTCGCCCTGAGCGCCCTTTGGCTCGACGGGGTTTACCTGTTCAAGAACACCAGCCGGCCGTACGCCGCGCTCTGGGCCGGCACCCGCCCCCCGCCCGCCCTGCCCGCCCTGCCACAGCTCATGGTGGACCGCCTCTCGGTGCAGAAACGCATCAACATCGATTCCACGGATGGCAACGAACGCATCTTCCTACTGATGGACCTGGGCTTGGACCAGCGTTTCACCTCCTTCGCCAAGCCCAACCCGGCGGCCTACAATGTCTTTTCCGAGTGGGGCTTTCCCCGGAAGGTCGCCTATAGCAACATCGAGCAGTTATCCTCGTACACCGTGGTCGCGATCCCGACCAAAACCACGTCCGGCGTTGAATTCCTCGGCACCCTGGGCTCGGGCCAGCCGGCGCTGGATTATTACGGCCTTACGCCGCATCCCGAACAGGTGCCCGCCACCGAGGGCAATCACAACGTCCTCGTCGTACTCTCCTATGGTCCGCACAATCCCGGCCGCTACGCGCAGATGCGCGCCAAGGTCGCCGGCTTGAACGCCCCCGACCATGCCCGCCTCGTCCTCGGCGTCGAATATGAGGACGGCACCGCCGCCACGCTGGCCACGTTCACCACCTCGGGCGAGGCCCCCACCCCCGTCACCCGGCCTTTCCGTCGCTTCACCCTCCGGGTGGCCGACCAGGAAACCGGACAGGAAATCGGCCGCATCGACATTCCTTATCTCTTCCGCGACCAGCCGCCCGAGATCGAGGCCCCGGACAATCCGACCCAGATTTTCTCCGACGAACTCGTCGCCGCCGGGCCCAAGTCCTTGCTCCCCACCGCCGGCCTCGCGCCGCCCGAGGGTCCGTATCCGCAATGGGACCTGCCGCGCTTCCGCTGGGCCAAGTCGCCCGCCGTCCGGATCGAGATTCCCGCCCACCCGCAGCTGGGTCGGTTGGAATTGGCCTTCTCGCTCCGGCTGCACGTCCGGGATTCCGCCACGGTGGACGTGGTGCTCAATGGCGAGCTGGTGAAAAGCTATCCGCTCTCCGGGCGCACGGAATGGCTCACCGACACCCTCCTGCTCACGCCCCGCGCCGGCCCGAACGTCATCGAATTTCGCAATGTCATCGTCGGCACCGAGCCTGACTGGCTCGACTACCTGGAGCGTTATCCCGACATCAAGGCCTACGTGCTGACCCAAAAGATCCCCCTCGCGCAGGGTGCGCGCGAGCACTACGAGGCCTTTGGCAAGCACGAGACGCGCACGCTGATCCTCCAGCGCCACACCGAGACGATCACCATGCCGGAGCAGCTTTACTACGTGTTCCGCAACCTGCGCGTCGACGGCTTCCGCCAGCCATGAACTCCGCCCCTGCACCCGCCAGCAACCCGCGCCCGCCCGGCCCGGAGCGGAACGCCTATATCGACACCCTGCGCGGCTGGAGCATCTTCGGCGTCGTCTGCGTGCACTTCGCCGGCAGCTTCGTGACCACGGACAGCTTCGCCTGGAGTCCCTCGTTTTATCTCGGGCTGATACTGAACCAAGTGTTCGGGTTTGCCGTCCCGCTGTTCATCTTCCTCTCCGGTCTCCTGGCGGGCAGTTCCTCGAAGGTCGTGCCGCTAGGCGAATATTATGCCGGCCGCTTCTGGCGGATCGGTTTCCCGTACCTGGTCGCGAGCTTCGCCTCGTTCTTCCTGCTGAACAATTACGCAGAGTGGCAGAAGCTGCCCGACCTGGGCGCGCGCTTCATCTGGCTGGTCCAGCGGCTGGGCTACTACGGCGTCGAGCCCACGCTGTATTTCATCCCCCTCATCCTGCAGCTCTACCTGCTCCAACCCGCGCTGAAGGCGCTGCCCCGCTGGCTCCACCGGCTCTTCCCCGACCTCAGCCCGGAGCACTGGGTACTGGCCCTCACCGCGCTGCTGCTGGCCGGACATGTCACCCTCGGCCTGCTGTGCAACGGTGGCTCCCTCAACTACTACGTCTGGGGCCGGCCGAGCGTCCTGTTCTGGATGTTTTATTTCTTCGCCGGACTCCACTTCCGCAGCCTGACCGGCTTGCTTTCCCGGCGCGCGCTGCAGACCACCGGGGGCTGCCTCCTCCTGCTCGCCGCTGGCGCCATGGCGTGGAACTTCCAGCACCTGCTTGACCGCTCGGTCACTGGTGAACACTTCGAGCTCAACCGGCTCGACTTCGCCTATGTCCGGCCGGAAATGTTGGTCTACGACCTGGCCATGGTGATCGCGCTCGCCGCCGGCATCCCACTGGCTTGGAGCCTGCGGGCCAGCCTCGTTTCCTATCTGGGACGCTACACCTTGGAAATCTATCTCTGGCACATCCTGGTGTTGTATTTCGGGGTCTGGCAGTTCGGCGGGGCGAAGGCCGCGTGCCGGCAGCTGCCCGAGCTCATCGTCATCGTTTGCGCCGCCGTCGCCATCGTCATCGCCCTCACGGCCGATGGGCTGTCGCGACTGGTGAAGTACATCCGCCACCATCGGGTGGAGATCGTCGAGGTTGACTGAGGTCACCGCCGGCAGGCCCGGGGTCCGGGACTGAAATCGCTGTGGACATACCCCGGCGAACCGGGCTCTTTTATTGTCCAACCCTCCCGGCTTTTCCGTCTCCGACCGCCCCCATGGCCCCATCGAACCCTTCCTCTTCCCCCCGTATCGCGATCACCATCCCCTGCTATCAGGAGGAAAAAACGATCGGCCAGGTCGTGACCGACTTCAAGGCGCAGCTCCCGGATGCGGCGATCTACGTCTTTGACAACAATTGCACCGACCGGACCGCGGAATTCGCCCGCGCCGCCGGCGCCACCGTCATCCGCGAGAAAAAGCAGGGCAAGGGCTACGTCGTCGCCACGCTGTTCGAGGTCGTGGACGCGGACATCATCGTCATGATTGACGGCGACGGCACCTACGACGCCACCGCGGTGCATAGGCTGCTCGCTCCCGTGCTCGCCGGCGACGCCGACATGGTGGTCGCGGCCCGCCTCGAGCAATACACCGACAAGTCCTTCCGCAAGTTCCACGTCGCGGGCAACCAGATGGTCTGCGGCATCATCAACAAGATCTTCGGCGCGAACATCTCCGACATTTTCTCCGGCTATCGCGCCTTCACCCGCGAATGTGCGCAGGCCATCCCGATCACCTCGCGCGGCTTCGACGTCGAGACCGAGCTGACCGTGCAGAGCCTTTACCGCGGCATGGTGATCAAGGAGATCGAGGCGCCCTACGGCGAGCGCCCGGCGGGGAGTTTCTCCAAGCTCCGCACCCTCCCCGACGGCATGCGCGTGCTGCTGCGGCTGTTCCTGCTGCTGCGGGCCTACAAGCCGCTGAGCCTGTTCGGCACCCTCTTCATCGTGCTGTTCCTCGTGGCGGTGGGCACCGGCATCATGCCGTTCACGGAGCTGGTCCTGCACCGCTATGTCGCGAGCCGGGCCAGTGCGATTGTCTCCATCGCCAGCGGCATGCTGGCCTTCATGAGCCTGTCCCTGGGCCTGGTGCTCAGCTCGGTCAACCAGCGCTTCCTCGAGCTGGAGCGGGTCGTGGTCAAACGCTTCAAGCGTTAACCGCGCCGCCCCGCCGACCGCCGCCACCGTGGGAACCAAGGATTTCAACGCCCTGGACTTGTTCATCTGCCGCTGGCGCTCGGGCATTGTCCGGCGCTATATCCGGCCCGGTGCCCGGCTCATGGATTTTGGCTGCGGCCACCAGGCGCTGTTCCTGCAGGCCGTGCAAAAGGATCTCAGCCAGGGCATCGGGGTGGATTATGACGCCGCCCCGGCCCGCCCCGCGGCTAACCTCGAGATCCAGCAGTTTCACTTCAAGGACCGCTTCGAATTTCCCGACCGCAGCTTCGACCAAGTCACGCTGCTGGCCGTCCTCGAGCACATCCCCCTGGATCTCGTGGGTCCGCTCTTTGCCGAATTCCGCCGCATCCTGAAGGACGATGGCACGATCCTGCTCACGACGCCCACGCCCGCCTCGAAGCCCCTGCTGGAGTTCCTCGCCTTCAAGCTGAAGATCATCTCCGGGCCGGAGATCGCCGACCATAAGCACTATTACAGCCGGGCCGACATCGCGGCCCTCGCCGCAGGCCAGCGCCTGGCCTGCACCACCTACCGCACCTTCCAATTCGGCCTGAACAGTTTCGCCGCCCTGGCCAAGTCACCGGCTGCAACCTGAAGATCAACTGAACCCAACGCGGCGTCAGGGCGAATCTCGCCGCAACTCTCGGGCTCTGGCGGGCAGCCCGCGTGAGACACCGTTGACCGGGCTCAGGTGCGAAACTGCACTCCCTCTTCGGCCCAACCCCACCCGTCGACTTGCCAAACGCATCTCTTCCCGACAGATGACCGAATCTACCGCCCTTTCCCCTGACTGCCACGGAGAGCCCTCCACCCGTCCGGATGGAGTTGGAAAATAGCCACCCGCCCACAATGATGCTCACGACCAAGCATAAGATGAAGATTGCGCGCATCGCGCAGGTCCTGGTCATGGGTGCACGCCGGCTGGTTGGCCTCGGCGCGGTCACCCAGGTCAGCCGCCAACGGGTCCGATGGGACCTGGACTTGCGGGAGGGAATTGATTTCTCGATCTGGCTGCTGGGCTCATTCGAGCCCGGCACGGTCCACACCTATCGCAAGTTGATCCAAGCCGGGGACATTGTTCTGGATATCGGGGCCAACATCGGAGCTCATACACTGCACCTGGCGGGCTGCGTCGGTCCAGAGGGCAAAGTCGTGGCGTTTGAGCCGACGGACTTTGCCTTTGCCAAACTGGTGCGGAACGTCCGGTTGAATCCCGCCCTGGCCGGGCGCATTCAATGCCGGCAGGAAATGCTGGTGGATTCCGACACTCGGACGACCCCGGCCGTGCCGCTCTATTCCAGCTGGCCGTTGAAGCAGGATAAAGACCGGCACAATCTCCACTGCGGTCAACTGATGACGACCTCCGGCGCGAGAGCCCGGACCCTGGATTCGGCCATTGCCGAGCTTGGCCTGCCACGGATCGACTGCATCAAGCTCGATATTGACGGATTTGAGTGCGGGATGCTCCGGGGCGCCCGCGAGGTCCTGACCCGCTGGCATCCGACGATCATCATGGAATTGGCCCCGTATGTCCTGGCCGAACAGGGCACGAGTCTGGACGAGCTGGTCAAGCTGCTCGAAGCTTACGGCTATCGGCTCCACAGCGCATCCAACGGCCAACCGCTGGCGATGAACGCGCCCGAGCTCCTGCGGTTGATTCCACATGGGGCGAGCCTTAATGTCCTGGTCCGTGCCCCTCTGGAACAGACGGGGACCCCGTTCCAACCCAATGCCACCAGCCAGGATTTCCGGAGGGCCGCCGGATGAACACTGAAGCCACGCCTTACTCTAGCCGGTTGCCTGCCCTGGCCTGCGCCCTGGTGATTGTCGTCTTTGGCCTGATGATCGATTTGAAAGGGGTGCACAACGACGAGGGAATTCGGCTGGCCATCATGAATGGCGGACAGCAATTCATGCCCGACATCGCCGGCACCAACGCCAGCTGGCACCAGGTGCTGGCGTACAGCGCACCGTACGCCTACCAGCCGGCCTATTTCCTGTTGCAGAATTCACTCATGCGCGTGGCCCAGACACACAATGTGATCTTTCTGCGGCTCGTGAACGTGTTCTTCCTCTGGGTTTCGCTGCAAGGATTGCTTGCACTGTCGAAAACCTGGCGGCTGTTTCCGCGGCTGTTTCTCATCGGCCTGTTTTCGTGCAACGCCTATTTGTTCATGCACGTCCTGCAACTCCGCGAATACATCCTCGGGGTGACGTTCTATGTCTGGTCAACCTGGTTCGTCCTGCACCTGGATGCACGCAAACTTGATCGGGGATGGGCCGACGCGGGATGGTTCGCCGCCTATGGGGTGTTGCTGACACTGGGATTCTACTCCCAGTCCTGGGTGGTCTTCCCGGCCATCGGCCAGTTTATCTTCCTCGTCGTGCGGCCCGGTCGGGCCCGGGGGCGCTGCTATGTCCTGCTGGCACTCTGCTACGCGATTGTGCTGTCCCTGACCTGGCCCTACCTCGTCGCGCATCACGAAAAGGTGGATGTCGGTCGGTGGGGATTCCAGGGGACCTCGTTATCCGCCCAGCTTTCGAATGGATTTCACCTGGTCCTCTCCGGTCACATGACCGGCTTCTCCCCCTTCACTGACTTCCTGTTCTGGTTCTGGCTCGTCGTGATTGCTGGCGCGGCGCTGCTGCTGTTCCGCCCGCCCGCAACGGCTGGCGTGGCCCGGGCCGAGTACAAGCGCCAGGGCGCCCTGATGCTCCTGTCGATCCTGGTCACGCTGGCCTTTCAAATCGGTTATTTCCTCAAGGTGGACAACCTCTCGGTCTGGTATCGCTACTTCATTATTCACTATTTCTTCCTGACCTGGCTGGTCGCGCTCGCGTTCAAATACCTCTGCGACCTGCGCGCCGGCATGGCGGTTGGCACTGCGGTGCGGTCCACCCTCACTGTCGTGGTGACTGCGCTCGCCGCGCTCATGATTGCATCAGGCATTTATCAGACGCGAAGTTATTACCGGGATCCCTATATGGACACCGGGCTAAGCGCCGCCTCGAACTGGCGCACTTGGGCGACAGGATTGGCGCACATCATCCAACCCGATGATGTGGTGCTCACCTATGACTTCCTTGGCCGGGCCTCGCTGAGTTTCACCCGGCCCATCCCCAACCGGATTGTGCCACTGACGGATCTGGATACCGCCAACCTGCAGGCGGCCGGGCGGCTGGTTTATCTGGAGAACCTCTACTTCAAATCCCAACGGAGCCAACTGGCCACCCGGATGGCGGCTCTGGGCTTCGGATCCATGCGGGAGATTCCCATTTATAGCACCGACGGCACGATGACCCTTTCTGAATGTACCATCCTGACCTTCTCCCGCAGGTAGGAACCGGGGGCCGCTGCCTCGCCTCAAGCCCGCCGTTAACCACCCATGCCCTCCGAGTATTTTCAAACGCGTAACCCCCTCCCGCGCACGCCGGTGTGGCCCATGAACCTGCAGCCCTACCCCCGCCCTGATGCCCGGCAATCACCGGTTGCCCGCCCGCTGCCGCGATGAAGGCCGACCGGCTCCAGCCCATCGGGCAGCACAACATCGAGATCCAGCGCAACCGGTACGCTTGGGACCGCAAACCCATGTTGCGGGCGGTGTACCGGGAGTTCTACCAGCTGATCAGCAACCGGATCGATCCCCTCGTGCCCGGCCCCGTGGTCGAATTGGGCTCCGGCATGGGCCGCATCAAGGACGTCATCCCACAGTGCGTCACCACGGATTTGTTTCCCAACCCGTGGCTGGATCGGCAGGAAAACTGTTACGCACTGAGTTTCGCCGACGGTTCCGTCTCCCACCTGATCCTGTTTGATGTCTGGCACCACCTGCGCTTTCCCGGCGCGGCCTTGCGCGAGTTTCACCGCGTGCTGGCGCCGGGCGGCCGGGTGATTCTCTTCGAACCCGCCGCCAGCTGGATCGGCAGCTTCGTCTATCATTTTTTTCACCATGAGCCGATGGCGACCCGCGACCCGATCACCTGGGAGGCTCCCGCCGGATTTTCGGCCCGCGACGCGGACTACTACGCCGCCCAGGGCTCGGCCACGCGGCTCTTCTGGTGGGGTGAGGGCAAGGATCGCCTCGCCGGCTGGCGCCTGCGCGAGGTGCGCCCCGTCACCTCGTTCGCCTACTTCGCCTCGGGCGGATTTTCCGGTCCGCAGCTGGGCGGCCGTTTTCTCCATGGCCTCATGCGCGGCCTTGATTTTATCACCTCGCCCTTCCCCCGGGCGTCGGCCGCCCGCCTGCTGGTTGTCCTCCAAAAGGATCCCGCCTGACCGGGCCGGTCCCTGGCTTCGTCACCCATTCCGGGTCCCCCCGCGCTTTTCCAGCGTTGGCCATCGGTTTACACAATGCCCGGGGTTGATTTTATCGGGCTGTTCCGCGATGAATAACGCGCATGCTGCTTTCCATCGTCGTTCCCGTTTTCAGGGAGGAAAAGAACCTTCCGGAGTTTCTGCGACGCATCCAGCCGATCCTGGACGGAGTCAGCCCGGATTATGAGATCATCTTCGCGCTCGATCCCTCGCCCGACCGCACGGAGGACGTGATTCTCGAGGCCCGGGCCCGCGACCCGCGCCTCAAGCTCCTCAAGTTCTCCCGCCGCGTCGGCCAGCCCATGGCCACCCTCGCCGGCATGGAATACTCGCGGGGCGACGCCGTCATCGTCATGGACGTGGACCTGCAGGATCCGCCCGAGCTCATCCTCGAGATGGTCGCGAAATGGCGCGAGGGTTTTGACGTCGTGCTGCCCCAACGCCGCCACCGCACCGGCGAGCCCTGGATCAAGAAGGTCGTCGCCGCCACCGGCTACAAGGTGATCAACAAAATCGCCGACGTGAAAATCCCGCCCAACACCGGCGACTTCCGCCTGATGTCGCGGCGGGTCGTGCAGGAAGTCGTCCGCCTCAAGGAATCCCACGGTTTTCTGCGGGGCATGGTCGCCGTCGTCGGTTTCCGCCAGTGCCTGATCCCCTTCGACCGGCCGCAACGGTTCGCCGGCGAGACCAATTACAACCGCTTCCTCGGCTCCCTGCGCATCGGCTTCAACGGCATCTTCTGCTTCTCCACCTACGCGCTGTCGCTCAGCACCATGGCCGGGTTTGCCATCGCTTCCTGCTCCTTCCTGATCGCCCTCGCCTACCTGGTCATGAAGCTGGCGGGCTTTCCGTTTCCCCTTGGTAATCCCACCGTCGTCATCCTCATCCTCTTCATGGGCGGCATCCAGCTGATCAGCGTCGGCATCCTCGGCGAATACATCGGCCGCATCTATGAGGAGGTCCGCGCCCGGCCCAAGTTCATCGTCGAGCGCGCCGAGGGCTTCAAAAGCTGACGCCGATGCCCGCAGCGAACGCCGCCAAGTGGCCCAAGGTGCTGCCACCCCTCACGCCCGAGCAAAAGCAGCGCAGCGACGCATTCATGAAGCTGTGGCACGAGGTGCTGCCCCAGCGCTACGGCCTCGTCGAACGCTTCAACCACCGCTTTCCCGTGCGGCATTCGCCGGCCGGCTTTACGACCACCCTCGAGATCGGCGCCGGACTTGGAGAGCACCTCCAGTACGAGAAGCTCACGCCCACCCAGGAGCAGAATTACTACGCGAACGAGTTCCGGGAAAACATGGCCGCGGAAATCCGGCGGCGCCACCCCCGCGTCCAGACCGTGGTCGGCGACTGCCAGCAGCGCCTGGACTTCGCCGACGGCTGCTTTGACCGCGTTATCGCCGTTCATGTGCTCGAACACCTGCCCAACCTCCCCGCCACGATCCGGGAGGCCCACCGCCTACTGAGCCCCGCGCGCGGACGCTTCCTCGTCGTCATCCCGACCGAGGGCAGTCCCGCCTATTCACTCGCCCGCCGGATTTCGGCCCAGCGCGTCTGGAACCGGCAATTCGGCGGCGGCTACGAGGAATTCTACCGGCGGGAGCACATCAACCTCCCCGCCGAGATCCTCGCGGAGCTCGCGCCCTGGTTCACCGTCGAGGCCCGCAGTTTTTTCCCGCTGCGCGTGCCCTGGGTCTTCTGCAACCTCTGCATCGGCCTCAGCCTCGTGCCCCGGCCACAGCCACACGTGGCCCAGTGAGGAGAGAGGGGTGAAAGTGAACGTGAAAGGGTAAGGCAAAGGCATGCCGGACACCTCCAAACTTTCCCAGTACGGTGGCCATCAGAAGGCCTTGGCACTTTTTGACCTAGTGGTCACGGACCTCGCTGGGCTCACCCGTGAACCAGCTTTGCAGCGTCTCGTTTCCCAGCAGATCGCGAGCGCCGATTCGATCGCATCCAACATCGAGGAGGGCTACGGGCGGGGCTCGAAACGGGACTACGCACACTTTCTTATCATTGCGCGTGGTTCAGCGCAGGAGACCAGGGGGCGTTATGGACGCCTGAAACACTGGATTTCGACCGACGCAATTGTTGCACGCGTTGCACTGTGCGACGAAATCATCGCCATCCTCACTGCCACGATCCGCCGGTTGAGAGCCCAGGATGGGGAGTAACTCCAGTCTTCCCCCCTTTCTCACTCTCACCTTCACTCTCACTCTCCCATGCGTTCAGTTTTCATCACCGGCGCCGCCGGCTTCATCGGCAGCAGCCTGGCCGACCGGCTCCTCGCCGACGGCTTGTCCGTCGTGGGCTGGGATAATTTTTCCACCGGTCTGCGACCGTTCCTCACGGACGCGCACAAGCATCCGGGCTACCGTCTGGTCGAGGGGGACAATCTCGACCTGCCCGCCCTGACCGCGGCGATGGCCGGGTGTGATTTTGTGTTTCACCTCGCGGCCAATGCCGACGTGCGTTTCGGCACCGATCATCCCGGCAAGGACCTCCAGCAAAACACCCTCGCGACCTACCACGTGCTGGAGGCCATGCGCGCCAACGGCATCAAGCGCCTCGCCTTCTCTTCCACGGGCTCCGTCTACGGGGAGACCAAGGTCATTCCGACTCCCGAGGATGCGCCCTTCCCCATCCAGACCTCCCTCTATGGCGCGTCGAAGGTCGCCGGCGAGGGTCTCATCCAGGCGTATTGCGAGGGCTTCGGCTTTGAGGGCTACATCTTCCGCTTCGTCTCCATCCTGGGTGAACGCTACACCCACGGCCACGTCTTCGATTTCTACCAGCAGCTCATCGCCCATCCGGATCACCTGCGCGTGCTCGGCGACGGTTCGCAGCGCAAGTCGTACCTCTACATCCAGGACTGCCTCGCGGCGATGCTTCATGCCACCCGGCTCGGCCTCGCCGCGCAGGCCCCGCACCGCGTCGCGATCCTCAATCTCGGCACGGCCGAATACTGCCAGGTGAAGGATTCCATCGGCTGGATTTGCCGCGCACTCGGGGTGACGCCGCGCCTGGACTTCACCGGGGGCAACCGGGGCTGGATCGGCGACAACCCGTTCATCTTTCTCGACACCCAGCGGATCACCGCGAGCGGCTGGCAGCCCAAGCTCAGCATCGAGCAGGGGATCGTGCGCACGCTGCGCTGGCTGGAGGCCAACCGCTGGGTTTACACTTCCCGCGAGAGCGCGCCCCCGCCCCCGCGCGCATGACCTCGACCGAAAAACCCGGGCGCAACCGCTGGCTCTGGCTGCTGGCGGTGGGCCTGATGCTCGCGGAGTTCCTGCTGTTCGACCGGATGGCATCCGTGCACCACGCCTCGATTTATCCGCGGTGGAACGACCAGATCCAGTACCTGCGCGAATCGTACACGGCATTCGAGCAGGCGAAGGCCCACGGCCTCGCCGCCGGGCTCAAGTTTGCGCTGGGGAAACCCGCCCTGCAGGGCACGTTGCATGACACGTCCGCCCTCGTAGTTTTCTGGCTCACCGGCACCGCCTCGCGCAGCGCAGCGCTCAGCCTGAACCTGCTCGTCTTCCTCGCATGGCAGGCGTCACTGCTGGTAGTCATCGCGCGCCGGAGCGGCTCGTCGGCCCTGGGCTGGATGGCCTTCGGCCTCGTGCTCTGTCTGGCCGGGCCGTGGACCGGGGCGGCGGGCTCAGCGGTGGACTTCCGACTCGACCACGCGGCGATGGGTCTGATGGGCCTGATTTCCACGCTGGCGCTGCTGACCCGCGGATTCCGGTCGACCCGCTGGGCCGTCGCACTCGGGGTCGCCACGGGGATCCTCCTCCTGGAACGCTTTCTCACCGGCGTCTATTTCGCGGTCATTTTCCTGGCCAGTGCCGTTTGGATCCTGTGCGGCGCGGAGCGCGGCCGGCGGCTGGGCAACCTCGGGCTGGCCGGTCTATTGGCCGCCGCGTTGGCGCTGCCGGTCTTCTGGCTCAACCGCACCGCCATCTACACGTACTACTGGGTGGGCCATATCACCGGCGCGGAAGGCGCGGCGCGTTCGCCCGGCTTGGATTTGTGGCATTCCGTGCAGTTCATCGGCCGGAATCTCGGGCACCTGCACCTCGGGCCGTGGTTCGGCTGGACTGTGGCCGCGGTTACAACCGTCCTGCTGCTGGGCTTCCTGTTGGCCCGGGCCAAGCCCGCGCCGGGAACGGGCCCGGACCGCGACTGGCTCTACTTTGCCCTGGCCTTCTTGCTCCTGCCCGCCGCGGTGCTTTGCTTCCACCGGCAGAAATCGGAATATGTCCTCGGCGTACTGGCCCCGGGTTTCGTCCTGCTGGTCCTGTGGCTCTGGGCCTGGCTCTGGAGCCGCTTTGATGTTGTCCGGTGTCGTTTCGCCGCCCGCTGGCTCCCCGTGGCGCTGGCCGTGGGCGTGGTGGCCTCCGGTTCGACGTATTTCGCGCAGCGCCAGCTGGCCGCTCCGTACAGCGACGAATTTCGCGCCAGTGCCATCTCCGTCAATGCCATGGCGGACTACATCTACGCCCAGTCCCAAGCCCGGCATCTCGCCAACCCCTACATCGCGGTGGACCAGATCGTGGATTTCATGGACGCCCAGATCCTGCAGGTGATGTGCTATGAGCGCCACAAAACTTGGGTGCCTTTCGTCATCCAACTCCCCAACAGCATTCTCGAGGACAAGGACGAGGTCATGCTCTACCGGATGCAGCTCTGCGATTATGTCCTGCTGACGGACGCCATGCCGGGCAATGGCTACTGGCCCTATGACCGGCAGATGCGCCGGCTTTATCCCGAGTTGAAGGCGTGGTGCGAGGGTCACCTGCACCACACGCAGACTTTCTTCCTCTTCGGCCGTGAAATGTCGCTTTACGAAAAGCGGAATGGCTCCTGACATTCCCCTGTGACAGCCTGACCGGGTCACTCGCGCCCTCCCTTACCCTTCCGCCTTCATGAACCTCGTCGTCACCGGCACCAGCTCCGGCATCGGCCACGCTCTCGCCGAGCGGCTCCTGGCTAGCGGCCATCAGGTTTGGGGCCTCGCCCGCAGCGACCAGTCCGGCTTCGCGGCCCAGCATCCGGGAGCCTTTCGCGCGTCGCGTTGTGATGTCTCTGCGTGGTCCCAGGTCGCCGGCGTCGCGGCCGAGATCGCGGCCGCGTGGCCGCACGTGGATGGGTTGATCACCTGCGCCGGCGTGCATGGCGAGATCGGTCCGGCCCTGGCCGCCGACCCCGCCCAGTGGAGCGCCACGGTCCGCGCCAACCTCGACGGCACGTTTTTCGCCCTGCGCGCCCTGGCCCCGCAACTCGCCCGCGCCCCGCGGCGCGCCAAGGTCGTCTGCTTCTCCGGGGGCGGTGCCACCAAGGCCCGCGCCAATTTTTCCGCCTACGGAGTCGCCAAGACCGCCATCGTCCGGCTCGTCGAGACCGTGGCCGCGGAGGAGTCCCCCCGGCCGATGGACATCAACGCGGTCGCGCCCGGCGCCATCACCACCCGGCTGACCGAGGACATCATCGCCCGCGGGCCCGCGGTCGTCGGTGCGGCAGAATACCAAGCGGCACTGGCGCAAAAAAAATCCGATGGCGGCACCCTGACCAAGGCCTTGGATCTCGTCGAATGGCTGCTGTCGCCCGCCAGCGATGGCATCAGTGGCCGGCTGCTGAGCGCGCCATGGGACGATTGGAAATCCCTCGCCACCAGCCGGGAGGCACTGGCCGCCTCCGAGCTCTACACCCTGCGCCGCATCACGCCGGAGAATCGCAAATCGTAGGGGCGCAGTCTTGCTGCGTCCTGATTGACGTAGGTCGGGGGTTATCCCCGACAGGTTTTCGGTAGGTCGGGCGTAAAGCCCGACCTACGGCTGAGAGGTCTCAGCGAAACTACGCCTCTACGCGTTTCGGGCTCGGAATACGCGGTAGTTGAGCAGCAGGAACACCACCACGGTCGAGGGTGGCACCGCCACCGCGGTGGACCAGATTTTCTCCAGCCCGATGACATCCAGGCAGAGGTGGAAAACCGCGAGGTTGATAAGGTAGCTGATCACCACCGCCCCAAGGTATTCACGGAACTGGTGCCAGGTATCATGCCGCGCACTGGGCAGCGCCCAGAACCGGTTGAGGCAGTAATGCGTCAGCGTCGAACAGAGGAATGCCAGCGTGAAGGCCGGGTTCGTCCCCAGCCCGAGCAGAAAGAGTTTGATGGTCAAAAGCTGGACCACGAAGGCGGTCGCCCCCACGGCCAAGAATCGCGCAAACCTCACTTGCGTCTGCCGGTCGCTTAGCTTGGCCTTGAACATCGGTCCCAAGGAATGAATCGCGCCAACCCCGAGCAACTTAATTTCG
>Ga0114958_10000132_pt1 | contig 61458 bp, 61 predicted proteins | sample C_130208_EF_Meta_FD_89577 | JGI IMG/M metagenome (GOLD analysis project Ga0114958, IMG submission 89577) | Freshwater microbial communities from Lake Croche, Canada to study carbon cycling - C_130208_EF_MetaG | ecosystem: Environmental > Aquatic > Freshwater > Lake | place: Lake Croche, Canada... | reverse complement strand
CGGTTTTTTGTGAATAGTTTTTTCTTAATTATTTTGCGCTTCAGCCGTTTTTCCGACATGGGTTTGGATTATACCACAAATATAGAAAATTATATCAGCTTTGAATTTTATAAACTTTAACGTTCTTTACTTCTAAATCCTATTTTACTATTGATTTATTTTCTACATTTGCATATCATTTTAAACTTAAAACTATGAACGCTTTATACATAGCATTAGAACTAACGCCAGGTCATATAATGGTGATTGTAGTTGTGATTTTACTTTTTTTTGGAGGAAAAAAAATTCCAGAACTAATGAAAGGATTAGGTAGCGGAGTAAAAGAATTCAAAAAAGCAGCTCAAGACGATGCTCCCGCAGCAAAAAAAGAAGAAGACTCGAGCCTAAATGGGCAAAAAGACGAAGCAAACTAAAGAATAGCTTTTTTGAAATTCAAAAAAGATAAATCCCAAAATCCAATCTACAATGTTTGGATTTTGGGATTTTTATTTAAAAAATCATTGTCAACTGAATGCGTTTGCGTTCCTCGTCAACCTCAACGACTTTTACTTGAACGTGTTGGTGAAGTTTTACCACTTCGTTCACATCAGAAACAAATCCTTCTTTCAGTTGTGAAATGTGAACCAAACCGCTTTCTTTAATTCCAATATCTACAAAGCAACCAAAGGCGGTAATGTTGTTGACGATTCCAGGTAAAATCATTCCGGTTCGAATATCTTTAATTGTTTTTACATTGGGGTCGAATTCAAAAACTTTTGCAGCTTTTCTTGGGTCGAGTCCTGGTTTTAGTAATTCTTTAAGGATGTCTTTTATTCCTATAATTCCTATAGTTTCATTTGTGTAATTTTCTGGGGTTATTAAAGCTATTTTTTCTTTATTAGCTATCAATTCGTTAACCGAAATCTTTAAATCTTTCGCCATTTTTTCAACCTCAGGATACGCTTCGGGATGCACCGACGAATTGTCTAATGGGTTTTTTCCATCTTTAATTCTAATGAAAGCTACGGCTTGTTGATATGCTTTATCGCCTAATCGAGGTACTTTTTTTAATTGCTTTCTATCTTCAAAAGGACCATTTTCAGAACGAAAAGTCACAATGTTTTCAGCCATTTTTTCTCCTATCCCAGAAACATAACTCAATAATGATTTACTGGCTGTATTAATGTTTATTCCAACCGAATTCACACAGCGAACCACAACTGTGTCCAACTCTTCTTTTAATTTAGGTTGGTCAACATCGTGTTGGTATTGTCCAACACCTATAGATTTTGCGTCAATTTTAACCAATTCAGCCAATGGATCTGAAAGTCTTCTACCAATGGAAACCGAACCACGAACTGTGACATCATAATTTGGAAATTCATCACGTGCAATTTTACTCGCTGAATATACTGATGCGCCAGCTTCTGAAACCACAAAAACCTGAACTGATTTGTCAAAGGCGATTTTCTTGATAAAAAATTCTGTTTCACGACTTGCCGTTCCGTTTCCAATAGAAATGGCTTCAATATTATAGGCATTCACCATCGTCTTTATCTTCTTCATAGCCATAGTAATTTCATTCTGCGGCTGATGCGGATAAATCGTTTCGTTATATAATAAATCACCTTTTTCGTCCAGGCAAACCACTTTACAACCACTTCTAAATCCGGGATCAATGGCTAAAATTCTCTTTTCACCTAAAGGCGGTGCTAATAATAGTTGCCCTAAATTCCCAGCAAAAACTTCTATTGCTTTGGCGTCTGCTTTAGTTTTAGCTTCTTGCAACGTTTCATTGGAAATAGCTGGTTCTAATAATCTTTTGTAGCTATCTTTTATAGCTAATTCGAGATGTGGTGTTGTTTCATTATTAGCATTTATTATTTCATTTTCGATAAAATTAATAGCTTCTTCTTTTTCAATTTCAATATTGAGTTTTACAAATCCTTCGGCTTCGGCACGAAGCATGGCTAACAAGCGGTGTGATGGAGCTTTTGAAATTGGTTCTGCCCAATCGAAGTATTGTGAAAATTTTTGTGCTGCTTCTTCGTTTTCTTTTTTCTTGACCACTTTAGTTTCCACAAACGCTTTGCGTTGAAACATTCGACGAAGATTTTTTCGGATATAAATATTCTCGTTAATCCATTCGGCAATAATGTCTCGTGCTCCTTGAAGCGCTTCGTCTTCGTTTTTTACTTTGTCATTTATATAGTTTGTCGAAATAAAATCGATGTCGTCTTTTCCTTGTGCAAAAATAATTTTAGCCAAAGGTTCTAATCCGTTTTCACGAGCTATATCTGCTTTGGTTTTCTTCTTCTTTTTATAAGGCAAATACAAATCCTCTATCTCTTGTAAATCAAAACTATTTTCAATTTTTGATTTTAACTCAGGTGAAAGTTCTCCTTGCTCTTGAATGGTTTTGAGAATGCTTTCTTTTCGTTTTACAATTTCATCGTATTGTTTAGAAAGCTTAGTAATTTGTTCAATAACTACTTCGTCTAAATTTCCTGTTTGGTCTTTTCGGTAACGCGAAATAAAGGGAATCGTGCAATCTTCTGCTAATAATTTTAAGGTAGCGCTAATGCTTTTTAGTGAAGCCTTTGTTTGATTTTCTATAAATTGTAATTGGTTCATTTTTTAGTAATCCTTAATCCTGTACAATAAAATCTTTTGGGTCTTCTTTGTTAAATTCTGGTTGAATATTGATATGGTTGATATGAAATTGCTCAAACAAAACATTTTCAATTTTTTCTAACAACAAATTAAACTCGCTCATTTTTATATCTCTTGAACAATCAAGGTGGGCTTCCAAGTGTAATTCTTCGTCATTTAAATGCCAAATATGGATGTGATGCAATTTATTTACTCCGGATATTTTATGTACTTCTCGAACAATTTCTTTAATATCAATGTAATCTGGAGTGAAAAGCATCAACATTTTTGTAGCGCTTTTTATTAAATCAACTCCAACATAAATTAAATAAACCGCAATAAGAATGGTCATCACACTATCAACCCAATACCATGCATAAAATTTCATTAATAAACCACCTATTAAAACAGCAATAGAAGCCATCATATCGGTCAATAAATGCAAATAGGCCGATTTCATATTAATATTATGCTTTGCGTCTTTTTGTAAAAGCAAAACAGAAAAACCGTTTACAGCAATTCCTAAAAGTGCCAGCCAAATTACTAAACCTGATTGGATGGGATGGGGATTAAAAAATCTTTCAATAGCGCCATAGGTTAAAATCAACGCAACAATAACCAAAGTAATAGCGTTGATAAAAGCAGCTATTAATTCGGCTCTTTTATAACCAAAAGTATGATTTATAGAAGCTTTTTTTCTAGAAAGTTTATTAGCAAAGAGACTAAAACTAAGCGATAAAACATCTGAAAAATTATGAAGCGCATCCGAGATTAAAGCTAAACTTCCAGAAATAACTCCACCAACTACTTGTGCAATGGTAATTAAAAGGTTTAATAAAATAGAATAGACTAGATTTTTACCTTTTACTTCATGTTTATGAATGTGGATTACGCTCATATTATTGACAAGCTATTTTAGCTACTCTAGCGGCATGCCTTCCTCCTTCAAAAGAAGTGTTTAGAAAAGCATCTACCATTTCTATCGCTTGTTGTATTGAGGTAAATCGTGCAGGAATACTAATAATATTAGCATTATTATGTAGGCGTGCTAATACTGCAATTTCTTTATTCCAACACAATGCGGAACGAATGGCTTGATGTTTATTAACCGTCATATTAATTCCATTTCCTGAACCACAAATCACAATACCAAAATCAGCTTTTTGGCTTTCAACATCAATCGCCACAGAATGCCCAAAATCAGGATAATCAACACTATCAAAAGTATCTGTTCCGTGGTTTAAAATTTGATATCCTTTAAGTTCTAAAAATGCAACTATTGCTTTTTTATATTCAGGTCCTGCGTGATCATTTCCAATAGAGATTTTCATTATGTTTTTTTTGTGGTTATATTGACAAATTTAAGAAAACTATCAGTTAGAATTCTACTTTATTATAACTACTTGGTTTTTAATAATTAAGATTTTTTTAAACTGATTAATTTCTATAAATTTTTAAAAATAATTAAATTTTATTTAATATAAATGTTAAAATTTAAGAGTGTTAATAGTTATTTGCAATTCGTTGATAATCAGTTAACCTTAAATTAACATCAATTGTTCACAACTTTGAATAGAAAATTAAAAGTTTTTCTTTATTATGTTTAATTAAATTGTAATCCAAAATTGTAATTAGAAAATCAAATTTAGTTTCTCTTTTTTTTATAAAACTTATAAGCACAAAAAAGAAGGTTTTCAACAAAAAATAATGGTAAAACTTATTAAAAATAAATAAGTTTTTAACGTATTAATAGTTGTTAATAAAAAATAATTTTTAACTCATTTTAAGAACTTTACAATTACTTAACATTGTTAATTTCTCTGTATAAATTTACATAACTTTAAAAATATGATTTTTAATAAAAAGTTATTACAACTATTAACACGCTATAATAACCATCATAAATTTAAATTTAAATAAATCTTTTTTTTATTGATTTTAATAATTGTTGAAAACTCTAATTTTTTTATAAAAATAATAAATGTTATTTTTTCTATAAATCTTAATAATTGATACATTAATATTGATACTATTTCGTAATTTTAAACGATTATAGTAAAGATACAATGAGTAAGAAGCCAAAAAAGTTCGGGAAAAATGAAAAAACATTCTCCGAAAAAATATTTAAAATATTATCAAAAAATACTAACAAACCTTTTAATTTTAAGCAAATAGCTGCTATTCTTGAGCTAGACGATACTAAAAGTAGAAACGAAATCATAAAAGATTTAAAAATCTTAGCAGCTCAAAAACTAATTATTGAATCAGAACCTGGTAAATATTTAGTAAAAGCTTCCAGTCAGCAGTATTATGAAGGATATATTGATATGACTTCAAGAAAATCAGGATATTTTGTTTGTGATGAATTGGAAGATGATGTTTATATTCCTTTTATAAATTTAAATCATGCTTTAGATAAAGATAAAATAAAAGCTTATATATATAATAGAAGAAGTTCTAGAAAACCAGAAGCAGAAGTTATTGAAATTATAGAAAGACATAAAACTGAATTTGTTGGTGTGATAGATATTCAAAAGAATTTTGGATTTGTAACTACAGCAAATGCTAAAATGTATACAGATATCTTTATACCAAAAAATAAACTTAATGATGCTGAACATGGAGATGTAGTTTTAGTAAAACTGGAGGATTGGCCAGCAAAAGCCGACTCACCTTTTGGTTCAGTGATAAAAGTACTTGGAAAACCTGGAGAACACAATACAGAAATTCACGCCATTTTAGCTGAATATGGTCTACCTTATGACTTTCCGATAGAAGTTGATTCGTATGCAAATAAAATAGATACTTCTATAACACAAGATGAAATTGCTAAACGTAGAGATATGCGAAAAGTGCTTACGTTTACTATTGATCCAAAAGATGCTAAAGATTTTGATGATGCGCTTTCTTTTCAAGTTTTAGATAACGGAAATTATGAAATTGGTGTTCATATTGCCGATGTTTCTCATTATTTAAAAGAAGGAACTATTCTTGATGATGAAGCTTATAAAAGAGCCACATCGGTTTATTTGGTAGATAGAGTGGTTCCAATGTTGCCTGAAGTATTATCTAATTTTGCTTGTTCACTTCGTCCTCATGAAGAAAAATATACGTTTTCTGCTATTTTTCAATTAAATGCTAAAGCAGAAGTTCTAGATTCTTGGTTTGGAAGAACCGTTATTTATTCTGATCAACGTTTTTCGTATGAAGAAGCCCAAAGTATTATAGAATCTAAATCAGATGTAATTCCAGCAGAAATTTCATTAACTGGAAAAGAGTATAAAGTCTCACCTGAAATAGTTGCTGCCACACTGAAGCAAGATGAATTAGCTAAAATTCTTCGTCGAAAAAGAATGGCAGAAGGTGCTATTTCTTTTGATAAAGTGGAAGTAAAATTCAATTTAGATGAAAATGCTGAACCTGTTGGTGTTTTCTTTAAAATTTCAAAAGATGCTAATCATTTAATTGAAGAATTTATGTTGTTGGCCAATAGAAAAGTTGCCGAATTTATTGGAAAACAAAAGAAAACCTTTATTTACAGAATTCACGATGAACCAAATGAAGACAAATTAATCAACCTGCAAACAGTAATTTCTAAGTTTGGTTATGCGATAAACATGAAATCTAAACAAGATATTTCAAAATCGTTAAATAAATTATTAAATGATGTTAACGGAAAAAAAGAACAAAATTTGGTCGATACGTTGACCATTCGAAGTATGAGTAAAGCCAAATACTCTACCGAAAATATTGGACATTATGGACTAGCATTTGATTTTTATGGTCATTTTACATCACCTATTCGACGTTATCCAGATGTGATGGCTCATAGATTATTACAATTTTATCTTGATGGAGGGAAAAGTGTAAATCAAGATGAATATGAAGAAAAATGTGCTCATTCTAGTGATATGGAAAGTTTAGCAGCTCAAGCCGAAAGAGATTCAGTAAAATACATGCAAGTAAAATACATGCAAGATCATAAAGATCAGGAGTTTCTTGGAGTTATTTCTGGAGTTACTGAATGGGGAATTTATGTAGAAATTATTGAAAATAAATGCGAAGGGATGGTTAGAATCAGAGAAATAAAAGAAGATTATTATACATTTGACGAGAAGCAATATGCTTTAGTGGGACAAGCTACTCATAGTCTTTTGCAATTAGGTGATGAAGTATTTGTCAAAGTAAAAAATGCCGATTTGGTGAAGAAACAATTGGATTTTCATTTTATTAGAAGAAACGAGTAACAACAATTTTGTCTCACTGAGCGTAGTCGAAGTGCTTTTTAAAATTAAAATAATGAAAAAAATAATTTATAGTTTATTAATAGTCAGTTCAATTGCTTTCGGACAAGTAGAGAAAAATGTTGGTGATTTTAATAAGGTTACATCCTTTGATCAAATAGATGTTTTACTGATTAAGAGTGATGAAAACAAAGTAGTTATTAATGGAAACGAAGCGAACGAAGTGGAATTGGTCAATAAAAAAGGTGAATTAAAAATTAGAATGCCTTTTACAAAAATATTACAAGGAGATAATATTTCGGTGACTGTTTATTTTAAAAACATTGATGCTGTTGAAACCAATGAAGGTTCAAGAATAGCATGTGGAGACACAATTGAAGCAACCTTTTTTGATATAATTGCTAAAGAAGGTTCTGAAGTAAAGCTTATTTTTGATGTTGAAAAACTAAATGTACGAGCGGAAAACGGTTCTAAAATAGAATTGCAGGGGAGTGCTAAAAAACAGATTGTTAAAATAAATTCAGGAGGGATATATGAAGCGCCGGGCTTCAAAACAGAACATACAGCCATTACTGTAAATGCTGGAGGAAGAGCATTAATTTTTGCTACCGCAGTAGTTGATGCTGCAGTCAGAGCCGGAGGAAGTATTACTATATCTGGTAAGCCAAAGCAAATTAATAAGGATATTATGGTAGGTGGCACCATTTGCACAGTTGAACAAGCAAAGTAATTTTATTTTAAAATATAGATTTTAAATTATAAATTGCAGAGTCAAAATTATAAAAATGATATTACTCAACGATATTTTATCAGCCATTCCACTTGGTTTTTTTCTAAGTTTTATGATTGGGCCAGTATTTTTCGTTTTATTAGAGACCAGTGTTGTAAAAGGATTTAGAGCGGCTATTATCTTTGATTTAGGAGTTTTTTTAGCGGATATTATTTTTATTATAATTGCATTTTTTAGTAGTTATCGATTAATTCAAACTATAAAAGACGATCCTGCATTATTTATTTTTGGAGGATTAGTGATGTTGACCTATGGTATAATATCTTTTACTAAAAATAGAAAAGAATCAAAAAAAAGTATCGATGAAATAGATCCAAAAGAATTAGCTAAAACCAATTATTTATCCTTATTTATCAAAGGTTTTTTCTTAAATTTTATCAATATTGGTGTTCTTGGATTTTGGTTAGCTATACTAATAACAATTGGTCCACAACTAGAATTAAAAGTATCAAGAATGATTACTTTTTTTTCTACTTTAATAGTAAGTTATTTCATAACAGATATTTTTAAAATATTGTTAGCTAAACAATTAAGAAACAAACTAAATCCTAAAAATATTCTTTTAATCAAAAAAATTAGTAGTATTATTTTGATTATTTGTGGAGTTTTTTTACTCTCACAAGCATGGATTCCTAAAGAGCAAAAAATCATGAATTCTGCATTTGAAAAATTAGAGAAAAAGAAATAAATTTTTTAAAAAAAGAGCTACTATTTCTAGCAACTCTTTTGAGGCATCGCACGGATTCGAACACAATTTTAATAAATTTTTTCTAAAAATTTAACTAAAAAAAGAGCTACTATTTCTAGCAACTCTTTTGAGGCATCGCCCGGATTCGAACCGGGGTAGACGGTTTTGCAGACCGGTGCCTAGCCGCTCGGCCACAACGCCAGATTGACGGCAAATATATAAAACAATTGATAATTATCAATTGATAATTGATAATTTTTAGAATTCCTAATTCCTAATTTTGAAATCGTATTTCTTTTAACTACGGTATTCTTCTAGTTCAATAGTAACTGCTTCAACATCACCACCAATAGGAGGATTCAGTTTTGAAACCGCTAAAACTATTCTAGACACAGATGGAATTTTACTAAAAATCTTAGTAACAATTCGGTGACCTACATGTTCCAATAATTTAGAACGAATAGCCATTTCTTCTACTACAATTTTATTAAGTAAGACATAATCAACAGTATCTTTCAAATCATCAGTCATCGAAGATTTTCTTAAATCTGTTTTAATTTCCAAATCTACCCGATAGTCTGAGCCAATTTTTGCTTCTTCTTCTAAGCAACCGTGAAAAGAAAAAGTTCTAATATTCTGTAGTTTTATTGTTCCCATTTTTTTAGTTTTAGGTTTCGAGTTTTAGGTTTCGATTTGTTTGGTTTTTTATAAACTTGTAACCCGCAACTTGTAACGTTTTTAATATCTTTGCTAAAATTACAAAAATAATGTCAACAGAAGAAAAGTCACTTAATTTCATTGAACAAATCATAGAAGAAGATCTTAAAAATGGTTTATCTAATGACAAACTACGTTTTCGTTTTCCGCCCGAACCTAATGGTTATTTACATGTAGGTCATGCAAGTGCGATTTGTTTAAATTTTGGATTAGGAATGGATTATCAAGCACCAGTAAACTTACGTTTTGATGATACTAATCCCGCTAAAGAAGAACAAGAATATGTTGACGCTATAAAAAGGGATATTGAATGGTTAGGTTTTCAATGGAGTAATGAATGTTATGCCTCCGATTATTTCCAACAATTGTATGATTGGGCTGTCGAATTTATTAAAAAAGGAAAAGCTTATGTTGATAGCCAATCTTCAGAAGATATGGCCAAACAGAAAGGAACACCTACACAAATTGGAATCGAATCACCTTACAGAAACCGCTCTGTTGAAGAGAATTTAGACTTATTTACACGAATGAAAAATGGGGAATTTCCGAACGGAACTCATATTCTTCGCGCCAAAATAGATATGTCACACAACAATATGTTGATGCGTGATCCAATTATGTACCGAATTCTGCATGCACATCATCACAGAACAGGAAACGACTGGTGTATTTATCCAATGTATGATTGGGCTCATGGTGAAAGCGATTATTTAGAGCAAATTTCACATTCGTTTTGTACACTCGAATTCTTGCCACACCGTGAATTATACGATTGGTTTTTAGACCAAATTTATGATGAAATCAAAGTTCGACCAAAACAAAGAGAATTTGCCCGAAGAAATCTTTCTCACACAGTTGTATCAAAAAGAAAACTACTGCAATTAGTAGAAGAAAATCATGTTACAGGTTGGGACGACCCAAGAATGAGTACCATTTCTGGAATGCGACGCCGAGGCTATCCGCCAATGGCAATTAGGAATTTTGCGAACACTATAGGAATTGCAAAGCGTGATAACCTAATTGATATTTCTTTATTAGAGTTTTGTGTACGTGAAGAATTGAATAAGACGGCTCAAAGGTTAATGGCTGTGTTAGATCCAGTAAAATTAATTATTACTAATTATACAGATGAAAAGGTAGAATGGCTTGATGCCGAAAACAATCCTGAAGAAGAAGTAATGACTTATAGAAAAGTACCTTTTTCGAAGGAATTATTCATTGAAAGAGAAGATGCTGAGAGCTGGATTAGTAGTACTAATTTAGAATCAACTGAAATTAGATTAAAAAATGCTTACATTATTAAAATAAATAATAACCTTGTAATTAGTAAAGATAATAATGGAAATATTACCAAAGTCTACGCAACTTATGATTGTGAATCCCGAAGTGGAAGCGGCTCAGAAGCTAGTATGCGTAAAGTATCTAAAACTATTCAATGGGTTTCTATTCCATATGCTGTTGAAGCCGAAATAAGATTATATGATCGTTTGTTTACGGACGAATCACCAGATACGCATAAGGATAAAAACTTTTTAGAATTTGTCAATCCAGATTCGCTAAAAGTAGTTACTGGTTTTGTTGAAAATAGTTTGAAGAATGCAATGCAAGGAGATAAATATCAATTTACCCGTATTGGGTATTTCTGCTTAGATAAAGATTCTAATTTAAATAAACTAGTATTTAATAAAACTGTAGATTTAAAAGTTCTAGTAAAAGATAACAATAAAAAGGAAGAAAACCTTCTTAATTCAATCCCTAAAAACATAAGTACTTTCTTTAGAGAAGAAGATATTAATAATAAAAACTTAATTAGAGATAATATTGTTAAGAATATTAAAAGCATTAAAAATGTAGATTTATTAATAACTACATTTAATAAAAATGTTAACAATAATCGAAGTTCACTTTTATATTCAAACCTTATACTAGAGTTTTCAAGCAGTTTAAGTCCGTATGACATTGATAAAGAAAAAATAGATAAATTAGTTAGTTTTTCGGGAGCAAGCCAATCAGGAGAAGTAAGATATGAATTTGTAAAAGTATTTGAGAAGTTTGATTATCTTGTTGAAACATATAAAAATGAAATTATCAATTTAAGAGAAAATGAAACTGACAGTAAGATTTTGAAAGAACTTAATAATATTAAATTTTCTAAGTAATAGTCTATATAGATTTTCTAAATACAAAGTCCCTTTTTTAGGGACTTTTTCTATTATTAGAATTAGTTATTATTATTCAAAAAATAATTTAATATAGCTATTAAAAACCACCTTAATAAGTGGATTGTATTTCATTTTTAAAACTTCTTAATAGTGTTTCATCAATTGGCTAATAAACAGCTTCTATTTAGCTTTAAAATTAGTTTGGCCGTTATTTAATTTTAAATAGATTTTTTTGTAACTTTAAAGTACTAAATTTAGAAAACATGACAAGCAAAAATAGCGGTAGCGCAATAGCGCTTATAGTAGGATTAGTGTTAGGAATTTTATTTGCTCCCGATAAAGGTTCAAAAACAAGAGAAAAGATTAAAGATGGTTTGGATGATCTTAAAGATGAAGCTAAATCAAAATGGAATTCCCTTGAAACAGAAACCAAAGAAAAGTTTTCAAAAACAAAAGACGATTTGAAAGAAACAATTAATGATTTGCTTTCTGATTCAAGTTACAAAGCGGAAGAAGCAATTATTTTTTTAGAAGAGAAATTAGCCGAGCTTAAAAAACAAAACGCAAAACTTCAGAAATAATGGCTTTTGAAGAATTAAAACAAAACGCAGAAGGCATTCAAGAAAACACCAAAGCATATATAGAAACGAGTTTAGCGTACTATAAACTGTGGGGTTTTAAAGTGGCCATGAAATCAACAACATTAGCTCTAAAGTTTTTTTTGATTTCAATTTGCTTGATGATTTTTTTACTTTTTATTTCTATTGCGGGATCATTAGCTCTTGGTCAACTTTTTGGCAGCTATCCAATAGGTTTTTTATGTGTAGCAGGGATTTATTTTGTATTAGCTTTATTCTTGTTTTTAATCAAAGATAAAATAGTTGAAGGACCAATTTTAGAAATATTTTCAGAAATATTTTTTAACGACTAATTATGGAAACAAAAAAATATTCATCTTACGCTGAAATAGATTTAGACCTAAAAATCATTCAAATTGAAAGGCAGATTTATTATAAAAAAATACTTAAAAGTATTGATGACACCAAGGAAAGCATACTCCCTTCTAAAACAATAACTTTAGTTGGTAATATGTATGAAAAAGTATTTTCAGGAACTTATGGAACGATAATAAAAACAATAATTCCTATTGTAATTAACTGGTATTTAAACAGAAAAAGAGACAGTTAAGCCTCTTTATATTTGATACAAATGTCAATTTTGGTTTTATAATAGGTTTAAATTTGTCTGACAGATTATAATTAAAAAAGATTCAAGATAAACTTTATAATTATAAATAGTTTAAGTTTTTTATAAAGAAACTATTGCTTTTTCAAGTCTTTTAATGGTTTCCTCTTTTCCAATCAATTCAACAATATCAAAAAGATGGGGGCCTTTCAAGGCGCCCACCAAACTCAAACGAAACGGCTGCATTACTTTTCCCATTCCAATTTCGTTCTGCGTCATCCAGTCTTTTACAATAGTTTCAATATTAATAGAAGTAAAATCTTTTATAGAAAATAAAATTTCAATTAATTGCTTCATCAAATCGGCAGTATCTTCTTTCCAATTTTTAGCCGCTTTTTCATCATACGATGTTGGTGCTTCAAAGAAATAATCTGATAATTCCCAAAAATCAGAAACGAAGTTGGCTCGTTCTTTTATTAAGGAAACTATTTTAGTCATTAAAGGTTTGTTTGATATTTCGACGAAAGAGAAACCTTTTTTAACCAAATCATCCACAAATAAATCGGATAGTTTTTCATCACTTTGTTTTTGTAAATAGTGATGATTGAACCATTTATTTTTCTCTGGATCAAATTTTGCTCCTGCTTTGTGAACTCGGGTTAAATCAAATTTTTCAACTAATTCTTCCAGAGAAAATAACTCTTGCTCTGTGCCGTCATTCCAGCCTAATAAAGCCAAGAAGTTAATTACTGCTTCAGGAAAAAATCCATTTTCTCTATAACCAGAAGAAATACCTTCTTCACTTTTCCATTCCAACGGAAATACTGGAAATCCTAATTTATCGCCATCCCGTTTTGATAATTTTCCGTTCCCGACAGGTTTTAAAATCAATGGTAAGTGTGCAAATTCTGGAGCTTCCCAACCAAAGGCTTTGTATAATAAACAATGCAATGGCATTGACGGTAACCATTCTTCACCACGAATAACATGCGACGTTTCCATTAAATGGTCATCCACAATATTCGCTAAATGATACGTCGGCATTCCGTCAGATTTAAACAAAACTTTATCGTCTAACAAATTCGTTTCAAAACTAATAGCGCCACGAATAATATCATGCAAATGCAACTTTTGATTAACAGGAGTTTTAAATCGAATTACATAGGTTTCACCTGCCGCAATTCTTTTCTCAGTTTCTTCGGTTGAAATCACTAAAGAAGTATCCAGTTTTTCACGATTGTGCCAGTTATAAATAAATGTTTTTCCTTGTTCTTCATGTTGCTTTCTTTGAATATCCAAGGCTTCTGAAGTATCAAAAGCGTAATATGCCCAACCTGAATTTATTAATTGGTCTGCATATTGTTTATACAATTCTTTTCTCTCAGACTGTCGATAAGGACCAAATTTTTCGTTTTTACCAACAGTTTCGCTTGGCGCAATTCCTAACCAATCTAGAGCTTCAAAAATGTATTGCTCCGCTCCAGGAACGAAACGATTTTGGTCGGTATCCTCTATTCTCAGATAGAAAACACCCTTATGTTTTTTGGCAAATAAATAATTGAATAAGGCAGTTCTAACACCTCCAATGTGTAATGGTCCGGTTGGACTTGGAGCAAAACGAACTCTAACAGGTCTTGGCATTTTGTTGAAATTTTGGCAAAGATAATCAGAAGCAAGAAGCAAGAAGCAAGAAGCAAGAAGTTTTTAATGATATATAAAATAGAAAATTTTCTTTGGCAAATTTTTAACGCTTTGGTATTCGGTAAAAATTGTACTTTTATCGGTTATAAAAAGAAATTAAAAAAATTGGACAATTCGAAGATTATATATCAAAAGTTAGAAGGCTTCATTAATAAGTATTATACTAATCAATTGCTAAAGGGAATTGTTTTCTTTATAGGAATAGGATTACTGTATTTTATAGTTACTTTGTTTATAGAATATTTCCTTTGGCTTAAACCAGCGGCAAGAACCGTATTGTTTTCTTCTTTTATTCTCGTAGAATTCTTTTTATTTTTTAGATTTATTTGTTTTCCGCTATTCAAATTATCCAAACTTCAAAAAGGCATTGATTACGAAGAGGCATCAATTATTATTGGAAATCATTTCGGCGAAATAGAAGATAAGCTGACTAATTTTTTGCAGCTTTCTTATGACAGAAATAAATCGGAGCTGTTAGCGGCATCTATTGATCAAAAAGCAAATGCGTTGCAACCAATTCCATTTGGAAATGCTATAAATTTTGGAAATAATAAGAAATATTTGCCTTTGGCGATTATTCCAATTTTGTTTTTTGTGTTCTTTTATCTTTCTGGAAACAGCAATTTGATTTCACAAAGTTTGAACCGTGTCGTACATTTCAAGCAACAATTTTTACCACCAGCGCCATTTGAGTTTCAGGTTATAAATAAAAATTTACAAACTGAACAAAACAAGGATTTTCTATTAAAAGTAAGAACAAATGGCAAAGTAGTTCCAGAAAACGCTATGATTTTTATTGGTGATGAAAGTTATTTTATGGAAAGTATCAAAGCAGGTGAATTTGAATTTGTGATTCCAAAACCTTCTGAAGATATTGAATTTCATATAGAAGCCAATGACGTCTCGTCACATGATTATGAATTGAAAGTTGTTGCAGTTCCGTCGATTGCTAATTTTGAAATGGTGTTGAACTTTCCCAATTATTTGAATAAAAAATCAGAAGTTATCAAAGGAACTGGAAATGCTATTATTCCGGAAGGAACTCAAGTAACCTGGAGAATGAATACGCTCGCTACTCAAAAAGTAGATTGGTTAAATGAAAACGCCCGCTATGAGTTTGCTAAAAATGACAATATATTTACATTGTCTAAAAGTATTCTTCAGAATGTTGATTATCAAATCCTCACATCGAATAATAAAATTCAGAATTATGAGAAATTAAATTATCAGCTTTCCGTAATTAAAGATCAATATCCTAACATTACTGTGAACAACGCACCAGATAGTTTAAAGGTCAATAAGAACTTTGTTTTAGGACAAGTTTCTGACGATTATGGATTGTCTAGATTACAGGTTGTCTATTACCCAAAAGATTCACCAAATAAAGTTAAAAAAGCATTTTTAAAAATAAAAAAAGATGTTTATGACCAGTTTGTTTTTTCTTTCCCAAGCAATCTACAAGTAGAAGAAGGTGTTTCTTATGAATATTATTTTGAAGTTTTTGATAACGATGCTATTCATAATTTAAAAAGCACAAAGTCTTCCGTATTCAGCAATCGAATTGCAACCGAAACAGAGAAGCAAGACGAAATGTTACAGCAACAAAATGAAAACATTAATTCTTTAGCTAAATCTTTAAAAGCCCAAGACAAACAGCTTTCCGAAATGGAAAAATTACAAAAATTAGGTAAAGAAAAAGATAATCTAGACTATAAAGAACAACAAAAAGTAAATGATTTTATCCAGCGTCAAAAGCAACAGGATGAAATGATGAAAGAGTTCTCTGAAAAGATGAAAGATAATTTAGAGCAATTTAAATCAGAAAAGAAAGACGAAAAAAAAGAATTACTTCAAGAACGGTTAGAAAAAACAAAAGAAGAGTTAGAAAAAAACAAAAAACTATTAGACGAGCTTCAAAAGCTGAATGATAAAATCAGTAAAGAAGAATTGTTTGAAAAAATGGAGAAGTTCCAACAAGCCAGTAAAAATCAAACTAAAAGCTTAGAGCAATTGGTTGAATTAACTAAACGCTATTATGTGGAGAAAAAAGCAGAACAAATTGCAAATAAACTTGACAAATTAGCTGATAAACAAGATAAATTAGCTGACAAAACAGAGGAAAATAAAACGGACAAGCAAGATGAAATCAATAAAGAATTCGATAAGATTCAGGAAGAAGTCAACGATTTAGAAAAAGATAATAAAGAATTAAAAGCTCCAATAGATTTACCAAAAACAGAAGAAAAAGAGAAGAGCATAGATGAAGATTTAAATAACGCAAAAGACCAATTACAAAAACAACAGAAAGAAAAGGCAAAACAAAAACAAAAAAGTGCTTCAAAAAAAATGAAGCAAATGAGCCAAGAAATGCAAGAGCAAATGCAATCAGGCGAAAAGGATGAAATGGAAGAAGATGTTGCTATGTTGCGTCAAATTTTAGACAATCTTCTTGCGTATTCTTTTTCCCAAGAAGATGTAATGAAGAAGTTTAAAAACTTAAACAGGGGCGCTCCATCATTCAATAAAAACTTGAAAATCCAACAGGACTTAAAACAACAGTTCAAACATGTTGATGATAGTTTATTTGCCATGTCTTTACGCAATCCAAAAATTGCAGAGAACATCACAACAGAAATTGGAAACGTTCAGTATAACGTAGATAAAGCAATTGAAACTTTAGCAGAAGCTAATATCCCGAAAGGAAATTCACACCAGCAATATGCGGTTTCTTCTTCAAATAAACTAGCCGATATGCTGAGCGACATTCTTAGTGGCATGCAAATGAACATGCAGATGCAAGGTCAAGGTCAAGGAAAACCTAAACCTGGAAAAGGACAGGGCGCAGGAATGCAGCTGCCAGACATTATCAAAAAGCAAGATGGTTTGGGTGAAAAGATGAAAAAAGGAATGAAAAAAGGCGAAAAACCAGGAGAAGGAAAAGAAGGAAAAGAAGGAGAATCTGAAGGCGGAACCGAAGGAAAAAAAGAAGGTAAAGATGGAAAAGAAGGAAACGGCCAGAACGGCAAAAATGGTCAAGGAGACCGTAATGGAAATTCGCAAGGCAATAAAAATGGTGAAAACGGTCAAGATGGTGAAGGAAATGCAAAAGCCATTATGGAAATTTACAAAGAACAACAACAATTGCGTGAAGCTTTAGAAAACGAATTGAAAAAACAAGGTGTTGGAGGAAACGGTCAAAATGCAATTGACCAAATGAAACAAATTGAAAAACAACTTTTAAACAAGGGTTTTAATAATGAAAATTTACAAAAGATTTTAAATGTCAAATATGAATTATTAAAACTAGAAAAGGCAATACAACAGCAAGGCGAAGACAAGAAACGACAATCTGAAACTAATAAGAAAGAGTTTGGCAACAAAGCCAATTTGCTACCCTCAAAACTTCAAGAATATTTAAATAGTATAGAAATTTTAAACAGACAAAGCTTACCTTTGCGCTCCAATTTTAACCAAAAGGTTCAGGAATATTTTAAAACCAATGATTAGTTTCAATTACGAGTTAGTATTTACTTTGCAAGACGAGTCCTTATATTCGGAATGGATTTCTAAAATCATCAATTCTGAAATAAAGAAGGAAGGTGAGATTAATTACATTTTTTGCAACGATGATTACTTGCTAGAAATAAACAAACAATATCTAAAGCACGACACTTTAACTGATATTATAAGTTTTGATTACTCTGTAGGAAACGAGTTACACGGAGATATTTTCATTTCAATCGAAAGAGTTCGCGAAAACTCCCTAGATTTTAATGTTGATTTTCAAGATGAATTAAAAAGAGTTATGGCACACGGCGTTTTGCATTACTGTGGCTACAAGGATAAAAATATAGACGACAAAAAACTTATGCGTCTAAAAGAAGAGGAAAAAATGAAGATGTTCCACGTGAAACAAAATTAAAATGTTTTTAGAAAAATACGACACAATAGTAGTTGGGGCGGGTCATGCAGGGTGTGAGGCAGCAGCAGCATCGGCAAACCTAGGCTGTAGCACCTTGTTGGTTACTATGAGCCTACAAAACATTGCCCAAATGTCATGCAATCCAGCTATGGGTGGGATTGCAAAAGGGCAGATTGTTCGTGAAATTGATGCTCTTGGAGGATACTCTGGAATCATTTCGGATAAAACAGCAGTGCAGTTTAAAATGTTAAACAAATCAAAAGGACCAGCTATGTGGTCTCCAAGAGTACAATCTGACAGAATGCGTTTTTCGGAAGAGTGGAGGTTGAAACTTGAACAAACACCTAATCTTGATTTTTATCAAGAAATGGTCAAAAGCCTTTTAATAAAGAATAATAAAATCGAAGGAATTATAACTTCTCTTGGAATAGAGATTAAAGCCAAAACAGTTGTATTAACTAACGGAACATTTCTTAACGGATTAATTCACATTGGCGACAAACAATTTGGCGGAGGAAGAGCAGGAGAAAGTGCTGCTTATGGAATTACAGATGATTTAATTAAAGTCGGTTTTGAAGCTGGAAGAATGAAAACAGGAACCCCGCCAAGAGTTGATGGTCGATCATTAGACTATTCTAAAATGAAAGAAGAAGCTGGAGATTTGGTTCCCGACAAGTTTTCTTATTCAGATGAAACAAAACCGTTGACCCATCAAAAATTGTGTCACATGACTTACACTTCAAATGAAGTTCACAATATTCTTCGTGAAGGTTTTGACCGATCTCCCATGTTTAATGGTAGAATTAAAAGTATAGGTCCTAGATACTGTCCTTCTATTGAAGATAAAATTAATCGATTTGCTGATAAAGAAAGACACCAACTCTTTGTTGAGCCCGAAGGGTGGAACACAGTAGAAGTATATGTAAACGGATTTTCAACTTCTTTACCTGAGGATATTCAGTTTAAAGCATTACGCTCTGTAGAAGGATTTGAAAAAGTTAAATTTTTCAGACCTGGTTATGCTATCGAATACGACTACTTTCCGCCAACACAGTTGAAGCACACTCTCGAAACAAAGTTAGTTGAAGGATTGTTTTTTGCTGGTCAAATTAATGGAACAACAGGTTATGAAGAAGCCGCATCACAAGGAATGATGGCTGGAATTAACGCCGCATTAAAAGTAAAAGAACAAGCGCCCTTAATTTTACGTCGAGACGAAGCTTACATAGGGGTTTTAATTGACGATTTAATAACTAAAGGCACTGAAGAACCCTATAGAATGTTTACCTCACGTGCTGAATACCGTACACTTTTACGTCAAGATAATGCCGATTTTAGGCTAACTCCAAAGTCATTCGAAATTGGTTTAGTCTCTGAAAAAAGAATTAGAAGAATGGAGCATAAATTCAATGAAAGTGAAAAAATGGTTAACTTTTTCAAAGAAACCAGTGTTACTCAAGAAGAGGCAAATCCTGTTTTAATTAAAAAGGAAAGCGCGCCAATGGTTCAGTCTGATAAAATGTTCAAAGTGTTTTCAAGACCACAAATTGAATTAGACGATATACTAAAGTTTGAAAAAGTTCAACAATATATCCAAGAAAATGAATTAGATAAAGAAATCATCGAGCAAGCTGAAATACAAGTTAAATATTCAGGCTATATAGAAAAAGAAAGAAACAATGCCGAAAAATTAACCAGATTAGAAGATATTAAGATTCCAGAAAATTTTGATTATTATAAAATTAAATCAATGTCTACAGAAGCAAAACAAAAGCTAAGTAAAATTCGCCCCGTAACTATTTCTCAGGCTTCAAGAATAAGCGGAGTTTCTCCATCTGATGTTTCAGTATTATTAATTTATATGGGAAGATAATTTTTTGTTCCACGTGAAACTAAATCAGTCAAGCCTTATTAATACAGTGTTTATATGAGTTTTCAAAACAATATTTTTTTTCAAAAAGTAAAAGATTATTCTGTTTCGAAAGAAATTTTCGAATTGCATCATAATCCAGAATATGATTTATTAATAACTTTCCCAAAACCATCTTTAGAGCAATTACCTAGTTACTATGAAAGTGAAGATTATATTTCCCATACTGATGGTAAACGATCTTTGTTTGAAAAAGTCTATCATTTTATCAAAAGTATTGCAATCAAAAACAAAGTCAAATTAATTAATGCAAAATCAGAAAAAGGTAAACTTTTAGATATTGGCGCAGGAACAGGAGATTTTTTAGTCGCAGCTAAAAATGATGGTTGGCAAACCCTAGGAATTGAACCTAACGTAAAAGCAAAAACAATTGCAATTAATAAAGGAGTATATTTTGCCGATAATTTATCAGACTTAGAAAGCTATTCTTTTGATGTAATAACCTTGTGGCATGTATTAGAACATGTGCCTAATCTTGAAGAATATTTAAAAGAATTAAAAAGATTACTAAAACCCTCTGGCAAAATAATTATTGCGGTTCCAAATTTTAAATCTTTTGATGCAAATTTTTATGGAAGACATTGGGCAGCTTATGATGTGCCAAGACATATTTGGCACTTTTCAAAAACCTCAATCGATAAATTATTTGCAGAAAAACAAATGAAATTAGTCGAAGTATTACCAATGAAACTTGATGTTTTTTATGTAAGCTTATTGTCTGAAAAGTACAAAACAGGAAGTATGAATTTTGTCAGAGCTTTTTTTGTCGGTTTGAAGTCAAATCTCTCTGGAAAGAAAACAAAAGAGTATTCATCTCACATTTATGTGATAAACAATTAATAAAACGATAATAAAAAGCGATATTTAATCAAAACTAAAAATATATACAAACACATTCATAAAACATTAAAATGGCTAAAAACGCTTTATTGAAAGCTAAAAACCATAGAAAAATAAAATAAAAAAAGTTTTTTTAATAACTATAACTTATAGCGGTAAAAACCAAAGCGATCACAAATTTTCTCAACTAGTTTATAAAAGTATATTTTTATAATTTTGGCCAAAATATTTAATTTCATAATAATTACTTAGAAAATTCTAATTCTCCAATAACAACTTTAAAAAAATGATTAAAAAAACACTTTATCTTATTTCAATAGTTATTGCAATAACAGCATGTAACAAAACATCAGAAACGAAAGATTTTAAAACGGCTTACATAGATACTTCTAAATTAATGAAAGAATCTACAGAAGCTAAAGATATCGAAGCAAAATATAAAGACAAATCCAAAGTAATGGGAGGTCAATTAGAAGCTGAGGTTTCAAAGTTTAAATCAGAAGCGGCGAGTTTTAAACAAAATGCTATGGCTAACGGGCAGGCCTGGGCACAACAAAAAGGAGCTGAATTGCAACAAAGAGAGCAACAGTTGAATTACGCTCAGCAAGCAATGTTACAACAATTGCAAGAAGAAAGCGGCGTTGAAATGGATACTTTAGTTAAGACATATCGTAAAGCAATAAAAGACTACGGAAAAGAAAAAGGCTTTGATTATATTTATGGAACAGGCGAAGCCGCTTCTATACTTTATGCCAAAGACAGTTATGATATCACAAATGATATTTTAAAATCTGTCAACGATAAATATAAAAGCTCAGGAAAAAAGGTTAATAAGGCAAGCAATAAAAAAGAAGAAAGGAAATAAACTCTAATTCAATATAATTAATAAAGGGCAAATGATAATTTGCCCTTTTTTCTTTACATTGTTTATTATCAGCTTAACCACCAAACAGCAATAAGAGACGGGATAAAGTAAATCGCAATTGTTCTTGCGCCATCATAGTCTTTGGCTAATCTTTGTCCTAATAGTAAGAAAATCAATGTGATACTAGAAAAAACAGCGCCATAAAATCCAAATGTTTTTCCTCCATTTATCAGTAATTCTACACATCCTACAAGTGTTAAAACACCCGTTATTAATTCAAGAATTAAAATAATAAATAAAGCTAACGGTACATTGTTTTTTAAAATAGTTTGAGCAAAATGCCCTTTAAGCCAATCAACATTTCCTTGCCAAGAAAAAACTTTATCATAGGCAGATTGTATGTATGTAACCGCCAAAAAAAGCAATACTAAAACAGAAGCTGTATTATTCATAATTTATTCATTTTTATGGATTAATCTAGTAAGTTTTATGGATAAATCGGTTAAAATTATTTTAGCGTTTCCATTTCTTTCAATATGATATATTGCATCTGAAAGTTCATTAAAAATAGAGGTAATATTATTGCCATTCACAAAAGGAGCAAATTTTTCTAAACTAAAATTATCAATAGATGGTTCAAAATAAACCAATTTTTCAGTTTGATAATTTAAAAGCATTGCTTGTCTAAACATCATAACACAATAATCTAAAAATTGTTTCTGTCCTTCACGCCCAATACTCGCTATTTCTTCACTCCAAGAAATTAATTCTTCAATTGCAGCTGCATTTTGTTTAGCTCTAAAGGCAGCACGAACCCAATTTACAAACCATTTTTCAAAAGGCAAATCATTACTATCATTATTTAAAATATGAAGTGCTTTGTTATAATTTCCTTGTGATTGATGAGCTACTTTTGATGCTGAGGTGGTGTCCAAAAAAAATTTTTCTCGCATCGCTTTAGCAATAACAAATTCCGGTAAAGCACCAAAATTGAGAACTTGACACCTTGATCGAATGGTTTGAATGATATCTTCTTCATTTTCAGAAATTAAAATAAAAAGTGTTTTTTCTGGCGGCTCTTCTAGTAGTTTTAGCAATTTGTTTGAAGCCTCAATATTCATTTTATCAACCATCCAAATAATCATTAATTTATAACCACCTTCATAAGATTTCAATGCCAAAGATTTTAAAATATCCTGCGCATCTTCAACCCGAATTATTCCTTGTTTATTTTGAACACCTAAATGCTTATACCAATCAAACAAACTTCCATACGGATTTTTCAGAACGAATTCGCGCCAATCCACAATAAAATCTGCACTTTTTGGTTTTGATTTAACATCTTCATTAGCAACATTTGGGTATACAAAATGTAAATCTGGATGAGAAAGCGATTGAAATTTCAAATTACAACTTTCATTTCCGCCATTATTCTCCTCCCCATTATTATTACACAAAACAAATTGAGCATAGGCAATTGCAGTTGCTAAAGTACCGCAACCTTCGGGACCAACAAATAATTGCGCATGAGGAATTCTTCCCGATAAAGCACTTTTAATGAGATGATTTTTGATATATTCTTGACCAATAATGTCTGAAAATTGCATGAAGCAAATATACTAGAAATATTTAGCTATCATAAGTTGCAAAGTGTCATAGTGTCTTTTGAAACATAAAGGTTGCTTAAATTAGTACTGTAAAACTCTATTTATTTGAAAATAAACAGTTTAATACGTTTAAAAAGTACCTGTCCCATCGATAAAAGCACAAAAATCCCCGATGAAATTAATTTTGTTATATTTGCAATGTTTTATAACTATATAAAGAGTAAATGAAAACACTTCAAGATTTTAATTTCAATGCTAAAAAAGCAATAATCAGAGTTGATTTTAATGTTCCTTTAGACGAAAATTTTAATGTAACAGATGCTAACAGAATTGAAGCTGCTAAACCTACTATTGACAAAATTCTTGCCGATGGGGGTAGTGCGATTTTGATGTCTCATTTAGGAAGACCAAAAGGAAAAGAAGATCAATATTCTTTGAGACATATTATTACAAAATGTTCGGAAGTTTTGGGCGTAAATGTTAAATTTGCTTCTGATTGCATCGGTGAAATTGCTCAAAATGCTGCAAAAAATTTAAAACAAGGAGAGGTTTTATTACTGGAAAACCTTCGTTTTTATAAAGAAGAAGAAGCAGGAGACGAAAACTTTGCTAAAGAATTAGCATCTCTTGGTGATATTTATGTAAATGATGCTTTTGGAACAGCCCATAGAGCACATGCTTCTACCACAATTATTGCTAAATTTTTCCCAAATCACAAATGCTTCGGAATGCTCTTGGCAAAAGAAATAGAGAGTTTAAATCGCGTTTTAAATAATTCTGTAAAACCAGTAACAGCTGTTCTTGGAGGTTCAAAAGTATCTTCAAAAATTACAGTTATTGAAAATATTTTAGATAAAGTCGACCACATGATCATAGGTGGAGGCATGACTTTTACCTTTATTAAAGCACTTGGCGGAAAAATTGGAAATTCAATTTGTGAGGATGATAAACAAGATTTAGCATTACAAATTTTACAACTTGCAAAAGAAAAAAATGTTCAAATCCACATTCCGGTTGATGTTATTGCAGCAGATGCTTTTTCTAATAATGCTACTACGAAAATTGTTGATGTAAGAGAAATTCCAGATGGATGGCAAGGTTTAGATGCCGGTCCAAAATCTTTGGAACATTTCAAAGAAGTGATCATGAATTCAAAAACTATTCTTTGGAACGGACCATTAGGCGTTTTTGAAATGGAAACATTTGCCAAAGGAACAATTACGTTAGGAAATTATATTGCTGAATCTACTGCAAATGGAGCTTTTTCACTTGTTGGTGGTGGTGATTCTGTAGCAGCTGTAAAACAATTTGGGCTTGAAGATAAAATGAGTTATGTTTCAACAGGCGGTGGGGCTATGTTAGAAATGCTAGAGGGAAAAGTGCTACCTGGAATTGCGGCAATCTTAAATTAATTTTGCAGCAACACAATATTAAACAATAAATTACGTTACTAATTAGCTAATTAATAACAATTTAGATTTAAAAATATAACACTTTATAAATATAAAGTTATGATGATAAAAAAAACAATAACGTTTGCATTACTAATAGTTTCCTCCGTAATTTTTGCACAGGATGATTTGAGTATTGCCCCGTTTAAAAAGCCTCAAACTAAAAAAGAAGTTTTAGACTCAATCAAAGCTTCTTTTGTGCACGATAATATTGCATCGTGTATAGATAGTCTTTGGATGAAAGAATTAGCAAGTTTAGATCTTTATAATGAAATGACTTTAGACATTAAAAATATTAATGTTGATGAAAAAGTAGATTACGAATTACCAACAGAGCTTTTAAAAGAAAGATTAAGAAAAATGGATGAGAAATCACCATTTAACATAGAGTATAATGTTGGTCTAGAAAACGTAATAAAATCTTTTTTAAAGAACAGAAAAAGAGCCTTTGAAAGATTGATGGGCGTTTCTCAATTTTATTTTCCATTGTTTGAAGAGTCCTTGGCAGCAAAAAACATTCCGCTAGAAATTAAATATTTAGCAGTTGTAGAATCAGCTTTAAATCCAAGAGCAGTTTCAAGAGTAGGCGCAACAGGTTTATGGCAATTTATGTATCAAACAGGAAAACAATATGATTTAACTATTAATTCTTATGTTGATGATAGAAGTGATCCTTTCAAAGCAAGTAATGCAGCGTCCCAATACATGACCAACATGTATAAAATTTTTGGTGATTGGGATTTGGTTTTAGCATCTTATAATTCTGGACCAGGAAATGTGGCCAAAGCCATCAGACGTTCAGGCGGAAAACAAAATTATTGGAATATTAGAAAATTTTTACCTAAAGAAACACAAGGTTATTTGCCAGCTTTTTTGGCTACTATGTATATTTTCGAATACCATAAAGAGCACGGAATAAAACCAGACAGAGCTATTGCTAATCATTTCGCAACCGATACGGTAATGATTAAAAACGCACTTACTTTCAAACAAATTTCAGATTTGTTAGATGTTCCAGTTGCTGAATTGCAGTTTTTAAATCCCTCCTATAAAAGAGAAGAAATTCCTTTTATTACAGGAGAAAATCATTATTTAAGATTACCAATAGACAAGATAGCCATATTCACATCTAATGAAGATAAGATTTATGCTTTCGCAAATTATGAATATAGCAGAAGAGAAAGACCCTTTGAAACCATGTTGGCCTCAAGCGATTCTTCCAGCACAAGAAGCTTTTCAAGAGTTAAATATTATAAAGTTAAAAGAGGTGATAGTTTAAGTGAAATTTCAGATAAATATGGAATCACAATGGCAGAGCTTAAAAAATGGAATCACATTAGGGGAAGTAAAGCACCAAAAGGAAGAAGTTTAAAAATTTATACCACAGAAAGCATTGCTTTTACAGATAAAAAAATCATTAAACCAGATACCACTTCTGTAAAAGACACAAAAGCATTAGTATCAAATACCACTAAAATTTTCAAAGAAGAAAAAGTGGTTACTTTTAAAGATATTGTTAAATATCATAAAGTAAAAAGAGGTGATAACCTTGGAGAAGTAGCTAATAAATATGGTGTTTCTGTTGCAGAGGTTAAAAAATGGAACAAAATTAAAAGTGACAATTTAGCCGTTGGGAAAAGTCTAAAAATTATTAAAAACGAGAGAATAGTTACCACAGTTAAAAAAGAAGTAAAATCAGATAAATTAATTGTTGATAATAAGATAGAAACAGCAGTTGCCTCTAATGAAAATAATACAACTGCTAATCAAAATGCAAGTGATTATTATGAGGTTCAAAAAGGCGATAATCTTTTTAGCATTGCAAAAAAATTCAATGTTAGTTTAGAAGACTTAAAAAAATGGAATAATCTTAACGATTTGAACGTTCAATTGGGATCAAAATTAACATTAGCTGACAAAGAAGAATCTGCCAAAGAAGAAGCGCCAAAAACAGAAACAAAAATTGTAGAATATAAAGTTCATAAAGGAGATAATATTGCAAGTATTGCACATAAATACAATGTGTCAGTTGCCGATATTAAAGAATGGAACGAACTTGAAGACAATAATGTGAAACTTGGAACAAAGATTATTGTTTCAAAAACAGAAGTTGCCATAAGCGAAACAAAATCTTCTAAGAAAGAAACAGTAGCTTCAAACGAAAGAGATGAAGTGAGATTGTATTATGTAAAAAAAGGAGACTCTTTATTTAGCATTGCCAAAAAATATCCAGGCGTATCTATTTCAGATATTAAAAAATGGAACGGCATTAAAAATGAAAGTTTAAAACCAGGCATGAAATTAAAAATTAACGGTTAATCCGAAAATCTTCTATAAATTTGGGTTTTATTTCAGTTATGAATAAAACCCTTTTTTTATGCCTAATAATTGCCTCTTTGGTGAGTTCCTGTTCTTTTAAAAAAGACCCGCTTTCCAAAGATTCCTCAGCGGCAATTAATACCATTGCCGTTATTATTGACGATCAACTATGGAATGGCGAAGTCGGCGATAGCATTAGGAATAAATTTGCCTCTCCGGTTTTAGGACTCCCTCAAGAAGAACCATTATTTACCATTAATCAATATCCGGTTAAACTTTTTGAGGGCTTTTCAACTGATGCTAGAAATATTATTATTATCAAAAAGGATACGGATAATAAATTTGAAATTAAAGAAAATGAATTTTCATCACCTCAAAATTCCATTCATATTTCTGGCAGAACAACATTTGAAATCTTAGCTATTTTAGAAAAGTACACCCCAGACATTATCCAAAAAATGAGAACAATGGAAATTGCTCAAAATCAAAAGATTTTCAAAGACACTTTATTAATCACAAAAAAAATTCAAAAGAAATTTAATATCGATTTGCTTATTCCTTCTAAATATGAATACGTAATGCGAAGAAAGAATTTCATTTGGCTAAAAAGCGAAATCACCAGCGGGAACACTAGTTTGCTGGTCTATCAAATTCCTTTTAACAACATTAACTCAAATAATAACGTTAATAATATTATTAGAACTAGAGACTCAATTGGCAAACTCTATATTCATGGTTCCGAAAGAGGAACAAAAATGGTAACAGAAGAAGCTTATTCCCCCTATTTTTCCAAAACAATTTTAGCAGGAAGAAAGGCCTATGAAACCAAAGGTACTTGGCAAATGAAAAATGATTTTATGTCTGGACCATTTATCAATTACACTATTTTTGATAGAATGAACAGAAGAATTCTTGTTTTAGAAGGGTTTTGTTATGCGCCATCCAAAGAAAAAAGAGATTTGATGTTCGAATTAGAAGCCATCATCAAGTCCATACAATTCAAAAAATAAAAAGCACATGAATTTAGAATGGAAAATAAAGCGATTTGAGGCACTTACTATTGATGATCTATATAATTTACTACAATTACGCAGCGAGGTCTTTGTAGTTGAGCAAAACTGCGTTTATCAAGACATTGATGGTAAAGATCAAAAAGCGCTGCACTTGATAGGGGAAGACAAAGACAAAATAGTAGCTTACGCAAGGCTTTTTAAACCTTCAGACTATTTTGAACAAGCCTCGATAGGCCGTGTGGTAGTTAAAGAAACTTCCAGATCAAATAAATTGGGTCACATTTTAATGAGAGAAGCTATTCAAGCAATCGAAACCCATTTTTCAGCAACAAAAATTACTATTTCTGCCCAATTATATTTGAAAAATTTTTACGAAAGTCATGGGTTTATTCAAACTAGCGAAATGTATCTTGAAGACGACATTCCCCATATTGAAATGAAAAAAGAGTAAACTATATTTTTGTAATTACTAGTTCCACTCTTCTGTCATATTCTGTTCCTTTACCAAGAGGAACAGTATTGCCATAACCTTTGAAAGTCATTCTGTCTTTTGAAATTTTCTTAAAAATCAAATATTTATATACTGATTGAGCTCTGTTGGTAGAGAGTTGACGTTTTTTAGTGTCTAAGTCAATGGCTTCTTTTTGATAGGGAGGAGTGCAACATACATGGCCTTGAATTTCGAATTGTAGATTTTTATATTTGATTAGCAGTTTTGCAATTCTATCTAATGCCGTTTTTGTTTTAAAGTTTAGTTTACTGCTGCCTCTTTCAAATAATACATTGTCCAAATAAATATGGTCACCTACTACATGGTTTTTTTGAATGGTGTTATAAAAGCCAGGAATGATAATTTTGGGTAATGGTTTTAAATTTAAAACCACATCGACACGACGGTTTTTTGAACGTTTTTCGGGAAGATCTTCTACAATGTCATCGTCAATTAGAATTCTTCCTTTGCCTTCAATAGTTACTATAATTTTGCTGGTAATCCCGTTTTCTATTAATTTACTTTGAATAGTCGTAGCACGATCGGTAGAGAGTTTAAAGTTATAATCATCTTTACCCACATCATCAGTATAACCAAAAATTTCAATAGATTCTATTCGAGTAGAATCCGTGTTTTTAATAAAATCTACCACTTCCGTTGCTTGTTTATCATCTAATTTAAATTTATCAAATTCAAAGTAAACAGAATGTACAACTTCTTCTTGTGCCTGAAGCAAACTAAATACTAATAGCGGAAAATATTTCAGCAGTTTCATATTAAATTTTTAAAATCTTATTATATTCAATAGTATTGTTTAAAACATCAACTGCTTTTTTAACTTCAAAATTATTTTTAATGTAGTATTGATACAGTCCTTCTTTATATTGGTAGCGTTTGATTAGTTCGTCCAAAAGTAAATTTTTAATTTCTTTTTGGTTCTTGTCAATCAAGGTTTCTTCACTTTTTTGAATAGCATTATAGAGTTGTTGGTATTCAGAAGTTATGGCAGAGTCTATATTTTCTTTTTTGGCTTTTTCCAAAGTGTTTTTTATCGCTATTTCGGTTTCCGTATTGAAATCAATTTTTTCTTTTTTCAAATAGGATTTTAAGCCTGCAATATCAGCATCAGTAATCGTTGGAATTTTTTCGCCTAGACTAGGATTTTTGTAATAATAATAAGTAGCATAATTAAAAATTCCATCGTTTTTTTCCAAGGCTTCGGCAATCGAACTTTTTTTGGTGGCTTCTAGTTCCACATCTGGTAAAATTCCTCCACCATCATACACTGTTCTTCCTTTTTTGGTTTTGAAAGCGTTATAATTTTTTGCATCGGTTCTAATGGCTTTTCCGTTTTTATCTTTATGTGCATAATCCAAAGCCTGAATACATCTTCCAGATGGCGTGTAATATTTAGAAATAGTTACTTTTACTTGAGTGCCATAGGTCATATCAAATGGTCTTTGTACCAATCCTTTTCCGTAGCTCCTACTGCCAATAATCACGGCGCGGTCTAAATCTTGTAACGCACCCGAAACAATTTCTGAAGCTGAAGCACTTTTTCCGTCAACGATAACCACTAAAGGAATTGCAGCATCAATAGGTTCGCGAGTAGTTTTATATATGTTATTGAATATGGTGTTTTTCGATTTTGTAGTTACTATTGTTTCGCCTTTATCAACAAAGAAACTACATATGTTAACTGCTTCATTCAATAATCCTCCCGGATTGCCACGCAAATCTAATACGATTTGAGTAGCGCCATCGGCCTTCAGCTTTTCAAGAGCTTCTTTGGTTTCTGATGAAGCTTTTTGGGTGAATTGCGTTAATACGATATAACCTGTTTTGTCATCAATTTTACCATAAAATGGAACCGCTTTGACATCAACTTCGTCAAGCACTAACTGCGTGGTCAAAGGTTTTCCTTGACGCAGGTATTTTATTTCAATTTTGGTGTTTTTAGCGCCTTTTAATAGTTGTGATGCATCATCTTTAAAATCAGCCAATAGCACATCGCCTATTTGGGTAATTTCATCACCAGCTTTCAATCCGGCTTTGTCGGCTGGAAATCCTTTGTAAGGTTCTTTGATGATGAGTTTATCCTCTTTTCGCGTAATCATGGCACCTATTCCTGTGTATTCGCCCGTGTTGTTGATTTTGAATTTCACCACATCTTGCTCGTTGAAATAATTGGTATAGGGGTCCAAATCGGCCAACATACTTTTGATGGCTTTATCCATTAACTCTGCCGGATTGACTTCATCTACATAGTTTTGATTGACGGTTTTAAATAGTGTGGTGAAAATTTCTATTTGCTTCGCTATTTCGAAAAAATCATCTTTGAAACTAACCCCAACGAAAAAAAATCCGCTAAGCAGTATTGTGATTACATATCTTTTTTTGAATTTTGAAAACATAATTATAAAGTTTTTATAGCAAAAAATTCTTTAACAAAAGTGGTGAAATTTTATATTTCCACGTTTAGTGTTTTTATAAATTTTTTAAATAGTTGAATGGTTTTATCATTAATTTCATCATAGGGCAATCTGTCGCTGGTTTGATAGAAAAACATTAGACAATATTTTTGTTCCAAATGGTCTGTGAGCAAGTGTTTGTTTAGTCGGTAACATTCGCGCAACACACGTTTGTAATAATTCCTGTCAACGGCATGCTTAAAATGTTTTTTTGATACAGAAACCCCCATTTTTATTGGTACTTCTTCTTCAAAATCAAAAGGTACATAAACCAATCGCAACGGAAAATTACCCACCGATTTGCCTTTGGTAAATAACAAATCAATAATTTTTTTGCTCTTGAGTTTTTCTGCTTTTGGATAGGAATTAGACATGTGCTACTTATCGTTATAGATGTTGTACACGAATTTCACTTCATTATAATTAATGTAAACCTGCATACGGTTGTTTTCTTTTTTCTTGGTAATGATGAAAATTTTGCACTTCGAAAACTTGTTGTCCATACACTCAAACGGTACAATGTTTACATCGTCCGTATCTTCAATTTCGCCATAGGCTTTAATTTTGAACGACTGCACTTCAGAGGAATTCACGGTAATTAAATCTTTCTTGGCATCAAGGGTTATGAGTATATTGGCCGCTACAAAATCAGACCACTCATTCCAAGAGTTGTCGTCTTTTTTGTCCGTAAAACTCAGACTGCTTGTTTTAAAACGAATAGGTTGGGCAGTACTTTTTTGAAAACCCACTCCAAACACTAAGAGCAACAATATAATTTTTAGATGCTTCATGGTAAAAAAAATTTGTCGTAAAGCTACAAATTCTATCCCATAAAAAAAGCTAGTTCAAACTATGCTATTTTAATCATGATTTAGGCATTAAACTTTTTTAAGAGCTGGTTTCCTATTTAGTTCCCAAGCTATTGTTTTCGGGTTTTACATCGGCCATTAGCCCGCTTGGGTCAAGGGTAATTTTCTTGATAGCGGTTTTGGCTTTTGGAATTTCAAAAAAGTAAGTTGGATACGCCCAAGCCCAATCGCGCAAAATAGTTCTGGCAATTTCAGGCGTTGGGTTAAGTTTTTCAAAACTCATCATGCGCAGCGGGATATAGAATGTTTCTTTGGTGCCATCGGTATATTCCACCAAAACATCCATTGGCATAGGTGTTCTGCCAATTCGCTCTAAGGTTACGCCGGTTCTTGGCACGCCATCAGTTGCGCTTTCCACGGTTTTGATGCCATAGTCTATGGTGTTGTTGGTTTCCGTCCAATCGGTTAAATACCAATCTAAGTTCGCACCTGATACTCTTTCGGCAGTGCGTTTGATGTCATTAGGTGTTGGGTGTTTAAACTGGAAATCGGCATAGTAGCGTTTCAAGGTTTTCATTAGGTTGTCTTTGCCTATCAAATAAATCAATTGGCTCAGGAAAATTTCCCCTTTGTTATAGGAACTGATGCTATAAGGTTGGTTGCTGTCAAAACGGTCCGCATGAGTAGAAAGTGATTGTTCTTTGTCAGAGTTTGCCAAGAAATAATAGCCTTTGTAAGCACTAGCAAATGGGTTGGCTACCTTTTTTTCGGCCAGATCATTTACTGCCAAATCCTCGATAAACGAAGTAAATCCTTCATCCATCCAGCCGTGTTTACTTTCGTTACTTGCCAAGATGTGTTGGAACCAAGAATGCCCCATTTCGTGAGCAATTAAGCCTATAAAGCCATCTAATTTTCCTTCACCCAAAACAAGGGTACACATGGCATATTCCATACCTCCATCGCCACCTTGTATCACTGAGTATTGCTTATAGGGATATTGCCCCACAATCTTGTTATAGTAATCCATGATTTCAGAGGTTTTGGCTTGCGCTTGTTTCCAAGTGTCTAGGATGTTAGGGTTGTTTTTATACAAAAAGTGTAACGTCACGCCATCAGGTCGAAGCAATTTATCGTGAATATAGTTTTTATCGGCAGCCCAAGTAAAATCATGCACATTAGGAGCTATAAAATGCCAAGTGAGTGTTTTTTGTTTTTTTGGAATTGTTACTTTTACTCCTGCCTCTTCATAGTTATAGCCAATGTCATTAGCATTCAGCAAATAGCCACTGCCACCCAAAATATAGTTTTTATCAATGGTGATATTTACGTTAAAATTACCCCAAACGCCGTGAAATTCTCGAGCGATGTATGGGTCAGCATGCCAACCTTCAAAATCAAATTCAGCCATTTTCGGATACCATTGTGCCATCGAAAGCTCTACACCTTCTTTATTATTTCTGCCCGAACGACGAATTTGTAAAGGCGCTTGCCCGTCAAAATTCAACGTGAAAACCGAAGATTTCCCAGGAAGAATTGGTTTGGAAAGCGTAACTTCTAAAATAGTGCCTACTTCTTTAGCCAAAGCTGATGTATCATCTTGTTTGAAATTAGAAATTTTCAAATAGCCTATTTCGTTGGGTTGTAATTTGGCAATTCGACTTTCTTTGATTTCTTTACCATCGGCATTTTTTATTTTATTGACCATTCTGCTGTCAGGATCGGAAATGTTTTGCAAACGAATGTCCATTTCACTCCTTGGTTGGAACGCATTGTTGTATAAATGATAAAACACTCGTTTCAAAGTATCTGGAGAATTATTAGTATAAATTAATTCTTGTTTTCCATGGTATTGGTAGGTTTTTACATCTATGGTAACATCTATTTTGTAGTCAACGTGTTGTTGCCAATAGTTGGTTTTTTGTGCTACTAGTTTTGAACCCACCAATCCGAAAAGGAGAAATAAAAGTATTTTTTTCATAATTTTAAAAGAAAAAGGAAGCGGTTTATCTTCCTTTTCTGTTGAATTGTTTTATTTTTTTGCTTTGCTTTTTGCAGCTATTTTTTCTGCCATAAGTAAAGCGTTGTAAGCATTCACAATTTTACCAGAAACACAAGTATTAGCAAAAGACATTTCTTTTTTAGCTTCATCTACGATAACTTTTTCTGAAATTGGAGTTCCAGAATCCATTAAAATATGTTTTACTTGAGATGCAGAAAGTTTTGGATAATACGAACGAATTAATGCCGCAACTCCTGCTGCATTTGGAGACGCCATGGAAGTTCCTTGTTCGTATTTGTAATTATTATTTGGAACAGTGGCATAAATTGTTACCCCTGGAGCAAATACATCTACATTTTTAGCGCCATAATTAGAAAAACCAGCTACTATTTTTGATCCATAAACGTTATTTAAAGCTCCTATTGTAATCAAGTTATCAGCTATTTCTTTTCCGTTAACTTCGTCTGTTGGGAAGTTTGGTTCGGTATCAACATCTTTTGCATCATTTCCAGCAGCATGTACAATTAGAACATCTTTTTTAGCGGCATATTTTATAGCTTCCCAAACCCATTCTTTATGAGGAGAATAATCTTTCCCAAAACTTCCGTTGATTACTTTAGCACCGTTATCTACTGCATAACGAATTGCAAGAGCAATATCTTTGTCATATTCATCGCCATTTGGCACAGCACGAATCGCCATGATTTCTACTTTATCTGCCACTACACCATCGCCACCTTTTCCGTTTCCACGAATTTGAGCAATGATTCCTGCAACGTGCGTACCATGAAGAGCATCTTCTACATTTGGACCTTTAACATTTCCGTTGCCATAATGTGTTTCTTTCATGTCGTCTGGATTGTCTTTGACTTTTCTGCCAGCAAAGTCTATATTCAAATTATAGTTTAATTGGTCATAAACGTAGTCTGAATAAGATTTTATTTCCTCTTGAAAACCCTCTCCCGCTTCAGACGCTATGCTTGACATAATCATTTTACTACGAGTTAAACTAGCATCGGTAGTAATAATACTTTTAAGTTCCTGAAGAGTATATTTATCTTTTTTCAATTCATCGCGAATGGCTTTATCGGCTGCTACAAGCATGTCCACTTGTTTTTTTTGTGGCGTTAATTCGGCTATTTTTTTATCTAATTCCGCTTTCGCTGATTTGTAGTCTTCCGACCCGTCATCTCCTTTTTTAACAATGCGCGTTAATTCTAAATTTTCGTTAGTTGCTTCGCCAAGAAAATTCCATCCATGAACATCATCAATATAACCGTTTTTGTCATCGTCGATATTATTACCTGGAATTTCTTTACTATTGGTCCAGATTTTTCCTTTTAAATCTTCGTGGTCAATATCTAATCCTGAATCAATAACGCCTACAATAATTTTGATGCCTTTCTTGTTTTTCAAAAGTTCAGAATAGGTTTTATCCACACTCATACCAGGGATAGAGTCTCTTTTTAAATCTAAATTACTCCAACGTTGCTTTTGAAGTTCAGATAATTCATTTTTTTTGGCACTAAAAGTAGTGATGCTTTGTTGAGCATTTACAGAAGCACTCGCCATAAGGGCTACTATCAGAATGTAGAAAGGTTTTAGTTTCATTATGTTAAATTTGTTTTAATTAATAGGTTAAAAATATTGTCTTTATATATAATTTCCGAGTTTGTTAACACTAAATTAAGAAATCTTCACAACGGAAAACTTCTTTTAGTCGGATACCTTTTTCTGTATTTTCCACTGTGATAATTGGGTTGTGAGCGTCATGTTCTAACCATAAGTAATAGTTTTTTTCTGCTGCATTATGAAGAAATTTTGATTTTTCAGGCATGGTTAAAAGCGGTCGCGTGTCATAACCCATAACGTAAGGCAAAGGCAAATGACCAGCAGTAGGAATTAAATCAGCACAAAAAACAATTGTTTTATCTTGGTATTTAATATGCGGAATCATCATCTTTTCGGTATGACCGTCTACATAAAAAATGTCGAAATTTATTTCTTTTGCAAAGCTAAAATCACCTTCCGGCCTTTGAATGAAATTCAATTGACCACTTTCTTGCATCGGCAGAATATTTTCTGAAAGAAAAGAAGCTTTTTCTCTTGGATTAGGTTTTGTTGCCCATTCCCAATGATTATCATTAGTCCAATATTTAGCATTTTTGAAAGCCACTTCATATCCTGTTTTGTCATCATTCCAGTTAACACACCCGCCACAATGATCAAAATGGAGATGCGTCATAAAAACATCCGTCACATCATCCCTATGAAAACCATATTTTGCCAAAGATATATCAAGCGAATGCGTTCCCCAAAGAGAATAATAGCCAAAGAATTTATCTGATTGCTTGTTGCCCATTCCGGCATCAATTAAAATCAATCGATTTCTGTCTTCAATCAACATGCACCTTGCCGCAATATCAATCAAATTAGTATCGTCTGCAGGATTGGTTTTGTTCCAAATGGTTTTTGGCACCACACCAAACATAGCGCCGCCATCTAGTTTAAAATTTCCGGCTTCTATTGGGTATATTTTCATTTTCAAATCTTTTCACAAATTTATAGAATTTAAAATTGATTTTTTCTATCTACTTTTTAGTTATAAAAATGTTAGCGATAGTAGCAAAAACAGATATTTGTGTTAACTTTGTGCGTTATTTAGACAAAATTAAAATAAGTTATGATCAAAGTATCTGATGACGCAAGCAAAAAAATCGTTTCGATGATGAAAGAAGACGGTTTTGATGCTGCCAAAGACTATGTTCGTGTGGGCGTAAAAAGTGGTGGTTGCTCAGGATTGTCCTATGAATTGAAATTCGACAAAGGACTAGGTGAAAACGACAAAGTTTTTGAAGACAATAATGTAAAAATTGCCGTTGAAAAAAAATCATTTTTATATTTAGCCGGAACTATTTTAGAATTTTCGGGAGGATTAAACGGAAAAGGATTTGTTTTTAATAATCCAAATGCCAGCAGAACTTGTGGATGCGGAGAATCGTTTTCACTTTAGTCGAATTTCTAAAGTCATTAAATCGAAAGATTTGAGATGGCTTTAAGACTTTAGACTTTTAAACATTAAGACAAAAAAATGTCAAAATATACAGAGGAAGACTTAAAAGTCGAATTGGAAAACAAAGAATACGAATATGGTTTTTACACCGATTTAGATTCGGAAACCTTTCCTATAGGGTTAAACGAAGATATTGTTCGTGCCATTTCTAAAAAGAAAGACGAACCGAACTGGATGACTGATTGGCGCATTGAAGCGTTTCGTGCTTGGCAAGAAATGATTGAACCAGAATGGGCAAATGTACATTATGAAAAACCCGATTTTCAAGCAATATCCTATTATTCAGCTCCAAAAAAAGCAGATCCAAATAAAACATTAGACGACGTAGATCCCGACCTTTTAGAAATGTATAAAAAGTTGGGCATTTCTATTGATGAACAAAAAATGATGAATAATGTTGCAATGGATATCGTCGTTGATTCTGTTTCAGTAGCAACTACTTTCAAAAAAACATTAGCCGAAAAGGGTATAATTTTTATGAGTATTTCAGAAGCTATTCGCGAATATCCAGATTTAGTTCAGCAATATTTAGGAACGGTTATACCTCAAAAAGATAATTTTTATGCCGCTTTGAACTCAGCTGTTTTTTCAGATGGTTCCTTCTGTTATATTCCAAAAGGGGTTCGCTGCCCAATGGAATTGTCAACCTATTTCCGTATCAATCAAGCAGGAACGGGTCAGTTTGAAAGAACACTTTTGATAGCCGACGAAGGTAGTTATGTTTCCTATCTGGAAGGTTGTACGGCACCAAGTCGAGACGAAAATCAATTGCACGCAGCTTGCGTAGAATTAATTGCTTTGGATGGTGCCGAAATAAAATATTCTACCGTTCAAAACTGGTATCCAGGAAACAAAGAAGGAAAAGGTGGCGTGTTTAATTTTGTAACGAAAAGAGGTATTTGCGAAAAGAATGCTAAAATCTCATGGACACAAGTTGAAACAGGTTCGGCAATTACTTGGAAATATCCTTCAGTTATTTTAAAAGGCGATAATTCAATTGGCGAATTTTATTCGATTGCGGTTACCAATAATTTCCAACAAGCCGATACCGGAACGAAGATGACACATTTGGGCAAAAACACCAAATCGACTATTATTTCAAAAGGAATTTCGGCTGGAAAATCACAAAACAGTTATCGCGGTTTGGTTCGAATTAGTGCCAATGCCGATAATGCTCGTAACTTTTCACAATGTGATTCTCTTTTGATGGGAAATAATTGCGGCGCGCATACATTTCCATATATAGAAAGTAAAAATTCATCAGCAATTATTGAACACGAAGCCACAACATCTAAAATAGGTGAAGACCAAGTATTCTATTGCAATCAACGTGGCATTCCAACCGAAAAAGCGATTGCGTTAATCGTAAACGGTTTCAGTAAAGAAGTTTTGAACAAGTTGCCAATGGAATTTGCAGTGGAAGCACAAAAGTTATTGGAAATTTCGCTTGAAGGTTCAGTAGGATAATTTGAAAATTTTGTAATTTGAAAATTTGAAAATGAAAGAGAAAGATAATGTAATTATTAAATTGACATTTCAATTTGCTTTAGATATTATCAAATATTGTGAAGGATTACAAGAAGATAAAAAATTTGTTATTGCAAATCAGCTTCTGAAATCTGGAACATCAATAGGAGCGAATATCAGAGAGGCTCAAAATGCAGAAAGTAAGGCAGATTTTATCCATAAATTTAAAATAGCCGCAAAAGAAATTGAAGAAACAATCTATTGGCTTGAGCTTTGTAAGTTTTCGGAAAGTTATCAAAATCCTGATGTTTTAATAGAACAAATAAATACCATTTCAATAATAGTTAACAAAATAATAATAACAACAAAACAAAAATAAATTGAAAATTTAAAAATTAGGTAATTTGAAAATGAACCGAAACGTTATTCTTAAATTATCTAATTTCCAAATTTCCAAATTTCCAAATTAATTATGTTACAAATAAAAAACCTACACGCATCTGTTGAAGACAAAGAAATATTAAGAGGCATCAACCTTCTAGTAAATGCTGGCGAAGTGCACGCAATCATGGGTCCAAATGGCGCTGGAAAAAGCACACTTGCTTCCATCATTGCAGGAAATGAAAAATACGAAGTTTCAGAAGGCGAAATCCTTTTAGAAGGTGAAGATATTTCAGAATTGGCTCCAGAAGAAAGAGCGCACAAAGGTGTTTTCTTGTCGTTCCAATATCCAGTAGAAATTCCAGGAGTTTCGGTAACGAACTTCATGAAAACAGCCATCAACGAAAGCCGCAAAGCCAACGGAAAAGCAGAAATGCCAGCAAATGAAATGCTGAAACTTATCCGCGAAAAATCGGAATTATTAGAAATCGATAGAAAGTTTTTATCTCGTTCTCTAAACGAAGGTTTTTCTGGTGGAGAAAAAAAACGTAATGAGATTTTCCAAATGGCAATGCTAGAACCAAAACTGGCAATCCTAGACGAAACTGATTCAGGGTTGGATATTGACGCGCTTCGAATTGTTGCCAATGGCGTAAACAAATTGAAAAGTCAAGATAATGCAGTGGTTGTCATTACGCATTACCAAAGACTTTTGGATTATATCATTCCGGATTTTGTTCACGTTTTGATGGATGGAAAAATCGTAAAATCGGGTGGAAAAGAACTGGCTTACGAATTGGAAGAAAAAGGATACGATTGGATTAAAGCGGAATTAGAAGTTTAAAAAAGTTCTCTGTTTTCGGTTTTCTGTTAAAAACACTAACCGACAAACGACAACCGACAACAAAAAAAATGGAATTAAAAGAAAAACTTATATCATCCTTCATGGCTTTTGAAGAGCAAATCGATGTTCATTCTGAACTTCACGATATGCGTATTTCGGCTATAAAAAACTTTGAAAACAAAGGGTTTCCTACCAAAAAAGAGGAATCTTGGAAATACACCTCACTGAATGCTATACTGAAAAATGATTATTCCGTGTTTCCAAAGCATGAAAATGCAGTAGAATTTGCAGATGTGAAAAAATATTTCCTTCACGAAATAGATACACACAAAGTCATCTTTGTAGATGGAAAATTCTCTTCCTTTTTATCAGCAACAACTCACGAAGGATTGGATGTCTGCTTAATGTCTTCGGCTTTGAACAGACCAAAATACAAAATAGCTATTGATGAATATTTCAACAAAATAGCAAGCAAAGACGAAACGTTAACGACCTTGAATACGGCTTTTGCCAATGAAGGAGCCTATATCAACGTCCCTAAAAGTAAAGTGGTGGAGAAACCAATCGAAATTATTTATTTTTCAACAGGAGTTGAAAATGCTTTGATGTTACAACCCAGAAATTTAGTCATTGTTGGCGAAAATGCGCATGTTCAAATCATAGAAAGACATCAATCGTTAAACGATAACCAAGTATTGACCAATTCGGTAACCGAAATCTTTGCACAAAAAAGAGCGATTGTTGATTACTATAAAATTCAAAACGATTTGCAATCAGCCAACTTGATTGATAACACGTATATTTCTCAAAAGCAAGAAAGTTTTGTTTCGGTGCATACGTTTTCTTTTGGCGGAAACATCACTCGAAACAATCTGAATTTTTATCATTTTGGCGAAAGAATTGATAGCACGTTAAAAGGAATTACCATAATTGGTGACAAACAGCATGTGGATCATTTCACGTTGGTAAATCATGCAACGCCAAATTGCGAAAGCCACCAAAATTACAAAACCATTTTAGCAGGTAGCGCAACCGGAGTCTTCAACGGTAAGATTTTTGTCGAAAAAGAAGCCCAAAAAACAGATGCTTTCCAGCAAAACAATAATATTTTACTAGGCGATAAAGCAACAATTAATGCCAAACCTCAACTAGAAATTTTTGCCGATGATGTAAAATGTTCCCACGGTTGCACCATAGGACAATTAGACGAAAGCGCTATGTTTTATATGCAACAACGTGGCATTCCTAAAAAAGAAGCCAAAGCATTATTAATGTATGCCTTTTCCAACGAAGTGATTGAAAGCATCAAAATTCCAGAACTCAAAAAGCGAATTACTAAAATTATAGCTACTAAACTAGGTGTGAATTTAGGGTTTGATTTGTAGAAAATAGTTTGTAGTAAAAAAACCTATTTTATACTTGAAATAACGCCACTCAAAAACTCATTAAAATCAAAGTTCTCGCTCAAACCCATTCTTACTATAACTAAATCTTGACTTGGTAAAATTGCAACCATTTGCCCTTGATAACCGCTGGCATAATACATGTTTGCTGGAACATCAGGAAATTTTCTACCAGCGTTTAACCAAAATTGAGCACCGTAATTTCCGTTAGAACTATTGGTAGGAGAAGCTACATAATTTGCCCAACTTTCGTCAAACAATTGTTCACCATTCCAATTGCCTTTGTGTAAATACAATAATCCAAATTTTGCCCAGTCTCTAGTCGTTGCCCAACCGTAAGACGAACCTACAAAATTCCCTGCCATATCAGTTTCCACTAAAGCGGAGCTCATTCCGATTTTATCTAATAAGCTACTGTACCAAAAATCTAAATACTCCTGATGTGTTTTAAATTGTTTTCTCAAAATTCCAGATAATAAATTGGTTGTTCCAGAGGAATAATTCCAAGTATTGTTTGGTTTACCAACGAAAGGTTTATCTATTTGTGATTTGGTCATGTCTTCTGCCTGAAAAAGCATTGCAGTAGCATCACAAATTTTATCATAACGTTCTTCCCATTCCAAGCCAGAGTTCATATGTAATAAATCGTTAATAGTAATTTTTTTGCGCTCATCGTTTTGCCATTCTGAAATTGGCGCCGGTTTTATAATATCGAGTTTTCCTTGTTTTTGTAGAATTCCAAAATAAGTCGCAGTTAAACTTTTTGTCATCGACCAACCCAAAATTTTCGAGTTTTTATCAAATCCATCGGCATATTTTTCGGCGATGATTTTATTTTTATAAATAACTATTACGGAACGAGTGCGTTTGTTTTTTTCATTTTTTTTATCAAAAGCATTGTCAATAACAATATTTAATTTGTCATAATCAATATTTGAAAACAGCGTATCTTTTGGCTCTAAATTTCCATAAGGAAAGGCTAAATTGTTTCTAGTTTTGTTTCTTTTTGGAACTTCATAAGGTTTTTTTACATCAAATTCATCATTGATTAAGGTTGCGCCTAATCCTTCACGGTAAATGGCTTTCCGTGTTTTTAATCCATAAACACTGGAAGTTACAAACCTTTGCTTGTCCTCTATTTTATTCGTTGCCCAGTCTATTTTATCAATATCATTGTCGCCTTGTTCAATGGTTTTCAAATTTCGATCATCAATAAAATGTCCGGATGCCACACTTTTAGACGAAAATCCCGAAATTAAATCGAGTTGAGGATAAATTACAATTCGCAAATAAACCAATACAATTAGCAAAATAACACTAAGAACCTTGAGGAATTTTTTCATAATAGTAATGAGTTAAACTAGTTTAGTAAATGTAAAAAAATAAATGAATTATTAACAACTGTTTGGTAAAATAACCGTTCCAGTTTTATTACTTTTGTATTTAGAATTTTTCTAAATAAACAGATGTTAGACATACAAAAAATCAGGGCTGATTTCCCAATACTTTCACAACAAGTTAATGGCAAACCGTTAGTCTATTTTGATAACGGGGCAACTTCACAGAAACCGCAAGTGGTCATTGATGCGATTTCAAAATATTATAAAGAAATCAATGCCAATATTCACCGCGGAGTGCATACGTTGAGTCAATTAGCAACTGATGCCTACGAAGAGTCGCGCAGCAAAATCCAAAAGCACCTTAATGCAAAATTGGCATGTGAAGTAATTTTTACTTCAGGAACGACACATGCTATTAATGCTGTTGCAAATGGTTTTACGTCACTAGTAAAAGCTGGCGATGAGGTTTTGGTATCTGCTTTAGAACATCATAGTAATATTGTGCCTTGGCAAATGCTTTGCGAAAGAACGGGAGCAACGTTACGCGTTATTCCAATGAATGAGCAGGGAGAATTGATACTATCAGAATTTGATAAAATGCTTTCGGACAAAACGAAAATTGTAACCGTTAATCAGATATCCAACGCATTGGGAACCATCAATCCAATCAAACACATGATTGACAAAGCCCATGAAGTTGGCGCTGCAATTTTAATTGACGGCGCACAAGCGGTTCCTCATTTAAAGCCCGATGTTCAAGAGTTAGATTGTGATTTTTATGTGTTTTCTGGACACAAAATTTGCGGACCAACAGGCATTGGAATTTTATATGGTAAAGAGGAATGGCTACGCAAATTGCCCCCATACCAAGGCGGAGGAGAAATGATAGCAACGGTTTCGTTTGATAAAACCACCTATGCCGATTTGCCTCACAAATTTGAAGCAGGAACACCAAATATCGAAGGCGGAATTGTACTGGGTACAGCCATTGATTATCTTAATGAAATAGGTTTTGACAACATTGCGCAATACGAACATGAATTGCTAGAATATGCGACAGAAAAATTGTTACAGATAGAAGGATTAAAAATTTTTGGTACTGCAAGAGAAAAAACTTCCGTAATTTCGTTTAATATTGATGGAATTCATCCTTATGACATTGGCACGATTATAGATAAATTAGGCATTGCTGTAAGAACTGGACATCATTGTGCGCAACCAATTATGGATTTTTATAAAATCCCAGGAACTATAAGAGCAAGTTTCGCGTTTTATAATACTAAGGAAGAAATAGATTTAATGATTGAAGCGGTTAAAAAAGCAAAAATGATGTTATCTTAAAAATAAAAAAATGAAAGCAATCTCATTGATTTTACTAACCATTTTCCTTGGAAAAAGTTGTACTTCCCAAGTGCAAAATGACATAAAAAAAACCACCATTCAATACACTGCCTCGACACGTGGTTTTTTTCAAAAAATAGTAGTGGCTAATCAAAAAGCAACCATTTCTAGAGACAGAAATGGCAAAGAAGCCCCAAAAGAAATAACAATTTCAGATGCTGATTGGAAAGAACTAGTAGCTGCTTTCGAAAAAATAAATTTAGATGTATTACCGAATTTAAAAGACCCAACACAAAAACGATTTTATGATGGAGCGGCCATTGCTCATTTGAAAGTTAGTTATCAAGATAAAAATTATGAAACTAAAGATTTTGATAACGGATTTCCGCCGCAGGAAATAGAAAAACTAGTCAATAAAATTGTTTCATTAGCCAAAGAAGAGTAACACGGAAATAAATTAACTAAAATGACAATAGAACAAATACAACACGACATAGTTGATGAATTTTCGATGTTTGACGATTGGATGGAGCGCTACGAGTACATCATTGAACTTGGAAAAGGATTGCCAATTATAAAAGAACAATACAAAACCGAAGACAATATCATCAAAGGCTGCCAGTCGAAAGTTTGGGTTCATGGAGAACAAAATGAAGATAAAATAGTTTTCACTGCCGATAGTGATGCCATTTTAACCAAAGGAATAATTGCCATTTTAATTCGTTCATTTTCCAATCAAAAAGCAGCAGATATTTTGGAAGCTAATACGGATTTTATAGATGAAATTGGACTAAAAGAACATTTATCGCCAACACGTGCCAATGGTTTAGTTTCGATGATAAAACAAATAAAAATGTATGCTTTGGCATTTAATGCTAAAAATTAGAATAAAATAACAAACTTCAGCAGAGATGCTGACACGAGCGCAGCGAACTGACGCAGTAAAATAAATTCAGCTTAAATGGAAGAATTCAAAGACGAAATTAACTTAGGAGAAAATGTGGTAAAAACCTTAAAAGGAATTTACGACCCAGAAATCCCAGTAGACATTTACGAACTTGGTTTAATCTACGATGTGATGATTAACGAAGACAACGATGTAAAAGTTTTGATGACCTTAACTTCGCCTAATTGCCCTGTGGCAGAAACGTTACCTCGCGAAGTAGAAGAAAAAATCCAAAAAATAGACACGGTAAAATCTTGTGAAGTGGAAATCACTTTTGACCCACCATGGAGCAAAGACTTGATGAGCGAAGAAGCAAAATTAGAGCTTGGGATGTTATAAAATGCAAGATGAAATTGTAAATAAAGTTGCTAATTCTGCACTCGAGGTTTTCGATTTGGAAGATTATTATCCAATGGGTATTCGAACACAAATTGATATTTCACAATGGTTAATTGAAGGTTTTCTGCTCAAAGAAAAAGACTTTCGCGAAGCATTGAAAAACTATGATTGGGCACAATTTCAAAATCACTTTGTGGCTATTCACTGTTCTACTGATGCGATAATTCCAGCTTGGGCAACAATTTTAGTTACAACATATACTTCCCCTTTTGCAAAAAAAGTAGTTTCAGGAAATTTAAATGATTTAGAAACATCTCTTTATCAAGAAATTTTATCTAAAATTGATTACACAAAATACGAAGATAAATCAGTTATCTTAAAAGGCTGTTCTAAAAAACCTGTTCCCGAAAGTGCTTATATTATGGCAGTACAAAAGTTACAGCCTTTTGCCAAGAGCATAATGTATGGTGAAGCTTGTTCAGCAGTTCCGCTTTATAAAAAGAGCAAATAGCCAATCTAGTTATTTTGTAAAAATAAAATTTTCAACATTTTTATCTAAAAGCCTGTTCTAAATCAGCTAATAAGTCATCAATATCTTCAACACCTGTGCTTAGTCTAACCAAGTCATCGGTAATTCCTATTTCTTTTCGTTTGTCTTCCGGTATAGAAGCATGTGTCATTAGCGCTGGGTGATTTGCCAAACTCTCTACTCCACCTAAAGATTCTGCTAAAGTGAAAACTTTTAATTTTTCTAAAAAAGATACAGCATCAGCTTTTTTTCCTGATTTGAATGTGAAAGAAACCATACCTCCAAAACCGCTCATTTGTTTTTTAGCAACTTCGTGATAAGGATGATCAGGTAATCCTGGATAAAATACTTTTTCTACTTCGGGATGATTGCTTAAAAAAGCAGCGACTTTTTCTCCGTTTTCACAATGTCTTTGCACCCGCAAATGCAAGGTTTTAATTCCACGTAAAACTAAGAAACTATCCATCGGGCCTAAAGTTCCTCCTGTAGCAAACATTTGAAAATGCAATTGATCACCAAGAGCGGCATCTTTAATGACTAATGCTCCAGCAATGACATCACTGTGTCCCCCAAGATATTTTGTAGCAGAATGCATTACGATATCAGCGCCTAAATCTAATGGTTTTTGTAAATAGGGTGTGGCAAAAGTATTATCTACAGCAAAAAGGATATTGTGTTTTTTAGTGATTTTAGCGATTTCAGCAATATCTGCCAATTTCATTAATGGATTGGTTGGTGTTTCTGCCCAAACCAATTTAGTGTTTTCATTAATCAAAGATTGGAATTTTTCCATATCATTCATATCCACAAAATGGAATTTAATACCACTATCTTTATAAATTCTTGTGAATAAACGATAAGTTCCACCATATAAATCATCCATAGCTATGATTTCATCACCAGCTTTGAAAGAACGCAACAAACAATCGGTTGCCGCTAATCCTGATGAAAAAGCCAAACCACGAGCACCATTTTCTATGCTCGCCAAAGCATCTTCCAGCGCTTGACGCGTTGGGTTGGCAGCACGAGAATATTCATATTCGCCTACAGGTTTTCCTGGGGAAACTTGGGCGTAGGTTGAGGTTAAAAATACCGGAGGCATTACGGCTCCGGTAACTTCTTCATGGTGTTGATTGCCATGTATAACTTTGGTATTGAATTTCATTTGTATAAATGTTTTTAGCAAAGATATTTTAAAAATTAAGATGACAATAATCCTTTGACGGAAGATTAGTAGTCATAAAAAGTTTTACTTTTGTAAAAAGAAATTTATGACCAACAAAATATACTATCTCGCTTCTTGTGATACTTGTAGAAAAATCATAAAATCATTGCCAAAAAGTGTTGATTTGGTTTATCATGATATAAAACAAGACCCAATAACCGAAAGTGAATTGGAATACATGAAGACACTTTCTGGCAGTTACGAAGCTCTTTTTAGTAGAAAAGCACAACTCTATAAATCGCTGGATTTAAAAAATAAATCGTTGACCGAAGAAGACTATAAAAAATATATTTTAGAACATTACACTTTTTTGAGTCGCCCGGTTTTTATTATTAATGATAAAATTTACATCGGAAATTCGCAACAAAATATGTTGCAAGTATTGAAAGTGTTGGAAAATGTCTAGAAGAACTTTAGCACTTTTTGCGGCAACATTAGTTTCTATAATTTATGGTGTAACCTTTACTATTGCCAAAGATGTAATGCCAAAATTTGTTCTACCATTTGGATTTATCACGATGCGTGTAGGAGGTTCAGTAATTCTATTTTGGCTGGTTGCTATTTTCGGGCCTAAAGAAAAAATTGAAATTGGAGATTTTCCCCGAATTATTGGCGCAGCCTTCTTTGGTGTGGCTTTAAACATGCTTTCTTTTTTTAAAGGTTTGAGCTATACCTCTCCGATTATGGGTGCCGTTTTAATGGTAACCACACCCATGATTGTATTAGTTCTTTCAGCATTTATAATAAAAGAACGCATGAAAAAACGAAAAGTTTTTGGTCTGCTATTAGGATTGGCAGGAACCATAACTTTAATCCTCTACGGAAAATCGGTAGCCAATGCTCCTAACGCTTCTTTAGGTAATTTATTGGTTTTTACCAACGCTTTTTCTTATGGTATTTACTTAGTAATTGTAAAGAAATTAATGGATAAATACAATGCTTTTACTTTTGTAAAATGGATTTATACCTTCGGATTTATTATGGTTTTGCCTTTCGGATGGAATGAATTTCAGGCTATTCAATGGGCTATTATTCCAATGGATATTCTCTGTAAAATTGGATTTGTAGTGGTTTTTTCTACTTTTATTACTTATTTATTCAATTTACTTTCCATGCGGGAATTATCTCCAACCACAATTGCGGTTTTTGTTTATTTGCAACCATTTTTCGCAACCGTTTTTGCAATTGGTTTAGGAAAAGATGAGCTTACAGGGGTTAAAATAATTTCGGCAGTTTTAATTTTTACAGGAGTTTATTTGGTAACACAAAAAAAGTAGTTAGTCGCGGTTTTCAGTTTTCAGTTTTCAACATAGTAATTACTATTCCTTAATTATAAAAAAGCTAGATTAATTTTTTTATTTTTAAAATGTAAAGTATATTTGTCTTTTAAATAAGTTAACTTTACTAATTAAATCTTTTTGTATGTCAACAACAATTAAATTATTGCCCTATCACTTTAAAAAAATTGGAGTTTTATTAATCCTAATCACTTTTATTTTAGCAGTAATTTTAAAATTTTTCCATTTTGATGATTATTTTAACAAAAAAGTATTAGGTACTGTTATTATAGATTTATTAATAATTTTTTGTTGTATGATTATTTTATCAAGAGACAAAATAGAAGACGAAATGACAATTTTTATTCGTTTAAAAGAATTTGCAGGAACTTTTTTTGGAATGGTTGCAATGGTAATTGCAAGAAATATTATGGATATTGCTATGGGTGATAACCCTAAAGACTATTCAGCAACGGAACTAATCTTTGGAATGTGTTTTCTTCATTTGACTTTTCATTACGTTAATTTATGGAAAAACAAAAAAGCAAATAAAGAATAAAGTGTGAAAAATTATATCAAAGTTGAAAGAGCCAAGATAAACATAACTCAACAAGAGTTAGCCAATGCTGTTCAAGTTTCTAGACAAACTATAAATTCAATAGAAACTCAAAAATATGTTCCTTCTACAATATTATCATTGAAAATAGCATTATTTTTTAAAGTAGCCGTTGAGCAACTTTTTGAATTGGAGATAGAAGACTAACTAGAAAACTGTAAACTGCCACTGTGACTGCTAACTTTTTAAGTATATTTGTAGTTATTAGAAAACACACGAATGATACAATCCATGACAGGTTTTGGTAAAGCCACTTTGCAATTACCAGCCAAAAAAATTACTGTAGAAATAAAATCGTTGAACTCCAAAGGGTTGGATTTGAATACACGTATGCCATCTGTTTTTCGTGAAATGGAATTGGGTTTACGCAATCAGCTTTCAGCTCGATTGGAACGCGGAAAAATAGATTTTTCATTGTATGTTGAAATTACTGGTGAAGAAACTTCATCAAAAATCAATGTGCCGATTGTCAAAGGTTATATCAACCAGATGAAAGCCGTAATTCCGAATGCTGATGAAACAGAATTGATGAAAATGGCTATCAGAATGCCAGATGCATTAAAAACAGAGCGAGACGAAATTGATGAAAACGAGTGGAAAAAAATTCAGACCGTCATTGATGAAGCTCTAGAAAATATTGCACAATTCAGAAAAGATGAAGGCGTTTCTTTGGAAAAAGAATTTTTGCATCGTATCGCTAATATCATGACATTAATGAATAAGGCGGTTTCATATGATGCTGAACGAGTAGCAACAGTAAAAACCAGATTGAGAACGGCTTTGGATGAATTAAAAGAGAATGTAGATGAAAACCGTTTTGAACAAGAGTTGATTTTTTATCTTGAGAAATACGATATTACCGAAGAGAAAGTTCGTTTGGAAAATCATTTAAATTATTTCATAGAAACCCTTGCTGGAACAGAAGCTAACGGTAGAAAACTCGGTTTTATAACACAGGAAATGGGAAGAGAAATCAATACTATGGGTTCTAAATCCAATCATTCAGAAATGCAGAAATTGGTAGTAATGATGAAAGACGAGTTGGAGAAGATTAAGGAACAGGTTTTGAATGTTCTTTAAAGAAAATAGAAAAAAGAATATAGAAAATAGACAAAACATCTTCAGATACTGGAATTAATTCAGCACAAAATGCAAAAAGGAAAATTATTAGTATTCTCAGCACCATCAGGTTCAGGAAAAACAACTATAGTACGATATTTATTAGCGCAACCTGAACTGAATTTGGAGTTTTCTATTTCGGCAGCAACTCGTGAGCCAAGAGGAGAAGAAGAGCATGGGAAAGATTATTATTTCATGTCGATTGCCGATTTCAAAAAACACATCAAAGCGGAGGATTTCATTGAATGGGAAGAAGTGTATCGCGATAATTTTTATGGCACCTTGAAAAGCGAAGTTGAACGTATTTGGGCCAAAGGTAAAAACGTAATTTTTGATATTGATGTGGCTGGTGGACTGCGAATCAAACATAAGTTTCCCGAAGAAACACTGGCCGTTTTTGTAAAACCACCAAGTGTAGATGAATTAAAACGTCGTTTAAAAGAACGTTCTACAGAAACCGACGAAAAAATCAATATGCGTATTGCGAAAGCACACGTAGAACTAGCCACAGCGCCTCAGTTTGATACTATCATTAAGAATTATGATTTGGATGTAGCAAAGGCGGAAGCTTATGAGTTGGTTAAGGACTTTGTTAAAAGTTAGTAATTTGTGATTAGTAAATAGTAATTGGTTTAAAATGAATAATATTAAATCATATAAAGACCTTTTGATTTGGCAAAAAGGTATTGTTTTAGTAGTTAAAATTTACAAATTAGTTCAAACATTCCCACAAGAAGAGTTATACTCTTTAACTAGTCAAATAAAAAGATCTTCCGTTTCTATTCCTTCAAATATTGCTGAGGGTTATGGTAGAAATACGGATAAATCTTTTAGTTATTTTATTGATATTTCAAGAGGCTCTTTAAACGAATTAGAAACCCAACTTATTATTGCTAAAGAATTAGAATTTATAAAGAATATTGATTTATATCATGAAGTATTATCTTTAATCACAGAGGAATCAAAAATGATTAATGCATTTTCTAAAACACTTAAGTACTAATCACTATTTACTAATCACTATTTACTTGAATAATGAAAATCGGATTGTATTTCGGCACATTTAATCCAATTCATGTTGGGCATTTGATTATTGCTAATCATTTGGCGGAACATTCTAATTTGGAGCAAATTTGGATGGTCGTAACACCACATAATCCACTCAAAGAAAAAAACACTTTATTGGATGATTACCATCGATTGCATTTGGTTCACTTGGCAACAGAAGAGTATCCAAAAATAAAACCTTCTGACATTGAGTTCAAATTGCCTCAACCTAATTATACAGTAAATACATTAGCTCACTTAATGGAAAAATATCCTCAACATGCCTTTTCTCTAATCATGGGTGAAGACAATTTGAAGTCATTTCACAAATGGAAAAACTACGATTACATTTTGCAACATCACGATATTTATGTTTATCCAAGAGTTTCACTTGGAGAAGATAATTCAGAGTTTAAAAATCATCCTCGCATACATAAAATTGATGCTCCAATAGTTGAAATATCGTCCACTTTTATTCGAGAAAACATTAAAAACAAAAAAAATATTAGACCCTTATTGCCTCACAATGTTTGGGAATATGTAGATCATAATAATTTCTACAAGAAATAAGTTAACATTACTTTACCACTCGTTCCATAAAGTGTTTTGTAACTTTGTATTCTAAAACAAATTTGCCATGTTAAACTTTGAATTATACAATCCTACCAACTATGTTTTTGGGAAAGGACAAACAGAAAAATTATCAAAATTAGTACCTACCAATGCTAAAATTCTTTTGGCTTATGGTGGAGGAAGCATTTTTAAAAATGGTGTTTATGACCAAGTTAAAGCGTCTCTAGCAGGTTTTGAAATGGTTGAGTTTGGTGGCATTGAACCCAATCCAAGGTTTGAAACTTTGATGAAAGCGGTCGAAATTGTAAAATCTGAAAACATTACATTCATACTTGCTGTTGGTGGAGGAAGTGTGATTGATGGCGTAAAATTTATTTCGGGAGCTGTCCACTTTGAAGGAAATCCCATTGATATTTTAAAAAACAGAGTTTTATTTACAGATATCACTAAAGTCATCCCATTTGGAACGGTTTTAACTTTACCGGCAACAGGTTCTGAAATGAATTCTGGTTCAGTAGTTACTATAGAAGCAACTCAAGAAAAATTAGTTCTTGGCGGTAGTGCATTATTTCCAAAGTTTTCCATTTGTGATCCAAATGTGATTGCCTCGCTACCAAAAAGACAAATTCAAAATGGCGTGGTCGATGCTTTTACTCATGTGATGGAACAGTATTTAACCTACCCACATGATGCACTTTTACAAGACAGAATAGCCGAAAGTATTTTGCAAACTTTAACAGAAATAGGACCAAGTGTTGTTGAAAATCCAACCGATTATAAATTGGCCTCCAATTTTATGTGGTGCGCTACCATGGCATTGAATGGATTAATTCAAAAAGGAGTTCCTTCAGATTGGGCAACACACATGATAGGTCATGAATTGACTGCTTTATATGAAATAGATCATGCTAGAACGTTGGCAATTATTGGTCCAAACTTGTATAGAGTTTTATTTGAAACTAAAAAAGATAAACTAGCCCAATATGGTGAAAGAGTTTGGCAAGTTACTGGAAATTCTATCGAGGAGAAAGCAGAAAAAGCAATTCAAAAAACGGTTGATTTTCTTCACATAATGGGAATGAAAACAAAACTTTCTGAAAATACAGACAACTACCAAAACACAGCAGCTTTTATTGTCAATCGTTTTGAAGAAAGAGGGTGGAAAGCCCTAGGCGAAAAACAAAATGTTACGTTAGATAAAGTAAAAGAGATAGTTGAAATGAGTTATTAAACTATTTCTAATTGGAATAGTGCTGTTTTTTGCGTTTCATATTTTTAAAAGTTCACATTTTATCATCTAAAAATGAGTATTTTTGAAACATTAAAAATTCATAATTCATGAGTGATTCTCCAAAATTTGCAGTTATTGGCGGTGGAAGTTGGGCAACAGCAATAGCAAAAATGCTTTGTGTTAATTTACCAGAAATAGCTTGGTACATGAGAAGTCAATCTGCAATTGACCATATAAAAACAGAGAAACACAACCCTAATTACCTAAGTTCTGTTGAGTTTGATGTCAATAAATTACTACTTACTAATGATATCAACGAAGCTGTTGCTTATGCCGATTATTTGATTTTTGCTATTCCCTCAGCTTTCCTTAGCACAGAATTAGAAAAACTCTCAGTTGATTTAAAAGATAAAGTAATATTCTCTGCCATTAAAGGTATTGTTCCTGAAACGTTCCTGATTGTGGGAGAACATTTTAATAAAAAATTTGATATCCCATTTGAAAATATTGGTGTCATTACAGGTCCGTGTCACGCGGAAGAAGTAGCCTTGGAACGTCTTTCTTACTTAACAATTGCTTGTGGCGATGCAAAGAAGGCAAAAGTGGTAGCAAAAGTTCTTGCTAGTAACTACATTAAAACCAAAATCTCAGATGATATTATAGGCACCGAATATGCTGCTATGTTAAAAAATATTTATGCCATTGCTGCCGGAATTGCACATGGTTTGGGTTATGGTGATAACTTTCAATCTGTTATTATGAGCAATGCTATCAGAGAGATGAAAAAGTTTATCCGAAAAGTACACAAGATGAAACGTAACATCAATAATTCGGCTTACTTAGGGGATTTATTAGTAACTGGTTATTCTGTTTTCTCTAGAAATAGAATGTTTGGAAACATGATTGGAAAAGGTTACACCGTAAAATCAGCAATGATGGAAATGTCAATGGTTGCTGAAGGCTATTATGCTGTAAAAAGCGCCTACAAATTAAACCAAGAATATAAGGCACAAACGCCAATTATAGATGCTGTTTATGAGATTTTGTATGAAGGGAAAGAGGCTAAAAAAGTATTTAAGAAACTAACTGAAAAACTAGATTAAGATGAGCGAAAGATGGAACTACCAAATTAAAATTGGATTGTTTTGGGGTTTATTCATGTCAATAATGTCAATTTTTATGAGTGAAAAAACTTTGGCTGAAGAAATGGGGAACAGTAATATTTATTGGAAACTTATTCTAAATGTAGTTGTTGGAATATTTGTAATGGGTTATCTTTTTTGGAAAGGAAAAGATCCAAAAAACAACAGTTGGTCTACTTTTTTTAAAAGTAATAATAAAGAAAACGAGAACTAGTAATTTACATAACTATTACTCCATCCATGAACAATATCGGAACTTCTTCTACATAATCGGGAGTGATGGATTGAGCTTTGAAGATGAATTTCTTATCATATAATGTGCCGCCTATAAAGTAAGTTACCATAAATTCATTGTTTAATCGCAATACTTTATTTTCAATCATCTCAATCTTCACAACAGATACTGCCGGAATTTGCATAAAAGCATGACGTAAGAGCGCTGTTTTTTTCATTTCTCCATCAAGTGTTCCAAAAGCTTTAGAAACGACCATTACGCTGTCTAAATCATAGTCAGAATCATTCACAAGATATACATTCCAAACCTTATCCATGAAATCATCACTCCATTCTTGAATGGCAGCAAGGAAAACGTTTTCTACGGTTGGAATTAATATGTCGGATTTCATAGGATTGTTGATTTTTGATTAACGATTTTTGATTTTAGAAGTTATAAAAATCTACATTCCACATTCGTCAATCATCATTCTTAAATCTAAATACTCGATTTGAATTGCTCTAAGAAACGCACGTCGTTTTCATAAAACATTCGAATATCGCTTATTTGGTATAATAACATAGCAATACGCTCAATTCCCATTCCGAAGGCAAAACCATTATATTCTTCAGGATTGATACCACAGTTTTTCAATACATTTGGATCAACCATTCCGCAACCCATAATTTCTAACCAACCCGTTCCTTTAGTGATACGATAGTCAGTTTCTGTTTTCAAACCCCAATAAATATCTACTTCTGCACTTGGTTCAGTAAAAGGGAAATAACTAGGTCTCAAACGAATTTTCGATTTGCCAAACATTTCTTCGGTGAAATATAAAAGTGTTTGTTTTAAGTCGGCAAAGGAAACGTCTTTGTCAATATACAATCCTTCTACTTGATGAAAAATACAGTGAGAACGGGATGAAACCGCTTCATTTCGAAAAACTCTTCCTGGAGATATAGTCCTAATTGGCGGTTTATGGTTTTCCATATAACGCACTTGAACTGATGACGTGTGTGTTCTTAATAATACATCTGGATTTGTTTGTATAAAAAACGTGTCTTGCATGTCTCTTGCAGGATGATATTCTGGTAAATTTAAGGCAGTGAAATTGTGCCAATCGTCCTCAATTTCTGGACCTTCGGAAACGTTGAATCCTATGGTGGAAAAGATATCAATAATTTGATTTTTTACTAATGATATTGGATGACGTGAACCGATGGTAATGGGCTCAGCAGGTCTTGATAAATCGCCATACAAACTTTTTACTTCTTCTTTGCTTTCTAATTCTTGTTGAATGGTTTTTACCTTCTCTTCGGCAACCATTTTCAACGTATTGATAACTTGACCAAAATCTTTTTTCTGGTCGTTCGGAATATTTTTAAACTCAGAAAATAGTTCTTTTAACAAACCTTTACTTCCTAAGTACTTGATACGAAAAATTTCTAAAGCTTCTTTATTTTTTGTATTGAATGCTTTAGCTTCTTCTATGTGTTCTTTAATCTTATCTATCATCAGTCATTTTGTAAAAATGCAAATTTAGGTAAAAGTTCTGATTTTAGAATGATGATTAATGATTGCTGATGGCAGATTTTAAAAAAAACTTCAAAAATCTTAAATCGTTAATCTCAAATCATCAATCAATAACTTCTCTTTCCATAAAATAGTTTACAATGGCTTCTTTCATCAAAACTGATTGTTCTCCAGCTTTTAGTGGCGGCAATTCTTCTTTTACATTGTAGTGTGGCCAACCTTCTTTATCAAAAAAATCGAATTCATAGTACCCATAAGGTTCTAACAAACGACAAATAGCTATGTGCATTAAGTTGAGTTTTTCATCTTTTTTAAAAGTTTGATGAACTTTACCTAATTCTTGAACACCAATCAAATATATTATAGCGTCTAAATCTAAAACATCTCCTTCAGCAAACTGATTAGAAAGGATTTGTACGACCTTTTCCCAGCGGTTTTTTAATTGTTCGTCTCTTGACACGTGAATTATGATTGTTGATTTACGATTTAAGATTTTTGAAGGATTTAATCGAAATCAAAATTAGTTTGCAAAGATACACATACTGAATACTAATTCTTTATTTCTTTTATAGCATTTTCCTCAATCCAACCAGTAGTTTCATCAGTAAGTTCGATTTTTTTCCAGTTAGCAATGCTTTCTAAAATATAAACTTTTGTTCCTTCATGTAAAAGAAACGCATCATTACTAGAAGCTTTTGGTTCGCTTTTTACAGAGGTAGTTTCTGCAAAAACTATGGCTGGTTTTTCGTTATTCATTCGGTTTTTTTCATAAAAACCCGAAGCAGCACTAAGAAATATACCGAGTAACCAAACGAACATTCCAAAAAAGAAAATACGTTTCAAAATTGTTTTTTCTGAAAAATAATAACCAGCAAAAAAAGCTAAAAATAAAAAAGCAAATACAACGGCAATCCATGCCCAAGTATCATAATAATATTTTGAGGTAAAATCAGCAATCATTTTGTTGAAACCAACTTTAGGAATGACTTTGATATCATCAATAGCCATTTTTCGCGCAAAATCAAGGTTTGTTTTAATTTCGTTATCATTGGGACTTAACAGTAATGCTTTTTCATAATTGTAAATAGCAGGAGCCACTTTGTGTAATTTGTAATAACAATTGCCAAGGTTAAAATACACTTCAGCCGATTGTTTTTTTGAGTTTATGATGTTTTCAAAACTTGAAATTGCCGCCTGATAATTTTCTTTTTGGTAGTATTGATTTCCTTGTTCAAAAGGAGATTGTGCCGCTATAATTTGTGTAAAGAATAACAATAAAAAAAATAGTTTCTTCATGATTCTAGTTATTTAAGTTGTTTTTCAAGTTCTGAAATAATAGCAACAGCTTTTTCATAATCTTGTTGAATGGCGCTTTCCGAGGATATAGCATATCGAGCTAATTCACAATTTTCAGTCAACCTGATAAAATCAGAAATCGTTTCAGATTCAGCATTTTTAGATTTAAGAATTTCTGAAATTTTTTCTTTACTCATATCCGAAGTTTCAATATTGAGTTTTGCTTTCAGGAAGTTGTGTAATGCTTTTTCCAAAGCAATATAAAATGGTTCTTTATTGCCCAAATGCTTTTTGGCTTCTGATAAATATTTCTTCGCCAAAGCGTTTGATTTTTTGATTTTATTGCCTAGTATATCATTGTCTGAAGCTTCTTTTCTTCGTTTACCAACAATTAATAACGGTATGGCTAAAAATGGTAACATTACCAAAGAATAAAACAAACTTGACCCAAGAAAATCATCTTTTACCTTTGGCTCTAAAATTGTTTGCTGTTTGTTGTAAGCAAATGTTTTTGCTACTTCTATTTTGTTTTTGGCAACATTATTTGGATTTGTTGTTCCAGAACTTGCAACGCTTGGACCATCTAAAACAGTAATGGTTATGGGTTGAGATGCTATTGTTTTGTAGCTATTTGTATTTAAATCAAAATAACTAAAGCGCAACGGTTTTATTTGATAATTGCCTTTATATTGAGGAATTATGGTGTATTTGTCAGCAATTTTTCCCGTCATTCCAGTTAATGGAGTTGATACTTTTTCATCGTGAACTGGATCATACATTTCCAAAGCTGAGGGTAAAACAGGTTTTGGTAACGTAAATAATTTTAAATTTCCGGTACCTACTACACTCAAATCTAAATCAAAAGACTCCCCATTTTTTAATAAGGTTTTAGAAGGTTTCACTCTAAAATCAAAACGTCCAACCGCACCAGTAAAATCATCAGGTTTCCCTTTTTCTGGCAATGCTTTTACAGTAATAATTTTGCTTCCGGCAGAAACTCTCTTGCTGTCTTCGGTCATCAAAGCTTGTCCCCAAAAATTTCTTCTGTTAGTTGGTACTTGACAATCTATATCTAAAGAAAGCGGTTCAATTTCTAGTTTTCCTGATTTTGTTGGATATAATACGGTTTTTCTTAATACTACATAACGATAACGCTCGCCTTTGAACATACCGTCTTCGGCTTTTAGTTGTTTGATATCAATATTTTGGCTCCAAAAATCATTGTATTTTGGTTTGTTTAATTCTCTCCAATTAGTTATTCCAATATTGTAGCTGAAATATAATTTATAAACTACAGTAATGGGTTCGTTGAGGTAAGGATTTGTTTTTGAAATATCAGCAACCAAATAAAGATTATCATCGGCACTGATGGCGGGCATTTCGTTTGGATCTTTTGGAATTTCAACCGCATTAGTTACGTTGATTTTTAGCGGCGATGTTTTATAAACTTGACCGTTGATTTCAATTGAAGCTTGTTTTATCGTTAAAGCTCCTTTTTGTGTTGGCAATAAAATATAAATATAGGATTTATTAAAGGTACTTCTTCCGTTTATCCATGATTGGCTAACCGATTGACTTGGTCCTCCCACAACCCTTAAACCTGAGGCTTCAAAATTTGGCGGCTGAAAGTTATCTCCATCAGCATTCATGGTAAATTCTATACGAAGTCTTTCGTTGACACCCAAAGAATTTTTGCTCACTTTGGCTTCAAATTGTACTTGAGCCCAAATTGAATTGGTCGTTAAAAATAGTAATATTATTATCCTTCTCATTTTCAAATTTTCAGATTAACATATTTTCAAAATAGATATAGAACTACCAATCTTTTTCCGCTTTTTTTGGATTAGCTTGTACTTTTTGTTTGTTTACCTTATCCTGAATTTTTTTTTCTTCATTATTGACAGCATCAAGCAAATTTTCTAATCGTTGTTTAGAAACACCATTAGGTTGTGGTTGAGGTTTGTTTCCGTTTTGATTTTTATTGTCTTGTTGATTTTTATCGTTTTTGCTGTCTTTTTTGTCCTTGTCTTTATCGTTTCCGTCTTTTTTATCGTCTTTCTTGTCTTTTTCCTTATCTTTATCCTTTTTGTCTTTTTTGTCGTCTTTTTTATCTTTATCCTTGTTCTTTTTGTCATCTTTCTTTGGCGGATTGTTTTTCAAATATAATTTGGCCAAGGCATAGTTATATCGAGTTTCTTCATCGTTTGGATTGTTTCTGAGCCCGTTTTTATAGGCCTCTACGGCACCTGAATAATCTTTCTCTTTCATCAAAGTATTGCCTAAATTGTGAAAAGCTTGGTGTTTTTCTTCACGAGTTTTAGCATTTTTAAGTGCTTTAGCATAATGATATTTAGCTTCTTCTGCTTGATTTTGTCTATAGATAGCATTTCCTAAATTATATGGAGCAATAGACTTCTTGGGATTTTTAGCTTCTGAAATACGGTATTCTGTTTCAGCATCAGCATAATTTTTTTCAACGAAGGCATTGTTCCCTTTCGGCAAATTTTTATCGTTTTCCTTTTTTTGGGCTTGCGCTAGAAAGGAAATCAGAATCAGACTATATAAAAATAACTTTTTCATTTATTCCTTTTCGTTAAATAAATTCATTTTTTTAACCCAATTGGTTCTCTTTTCTAAAATAATAACATCTAAAAATAACAAGAAAAAACCAAAGCCTAGAAACCATTGAAACTGCGATTTGAAATCAGCCATTTGCGTACTTTCAAATTCTGTTTTTTGTATATTATCTAAAGCATTTTTTACATAATCTAAAACGGTTTTTGTAGAATCTCCATCTACATAACCGCCTCCAGTTGCTTTTGCAATATTTTTTAGTACTTCTGAATCTCTCTTGGTGATGACAACTTCGCCATTATCATCCCTCTTAAAACTAGAGGTTATTCCGTTTTCTTTTAATGGAATTGGTCCTCCTTTTTCAGTTCCAACTCCAATAGTTATTATTTTTAGCCCTAATTTTTTTGCTTCTTCAGCAGCATCAACAGCATCGTTGGAATGATCTTCACCATCAGTAATAATGATGAGTAACTTATTAGTTTTATCTTTTTTATCTATGAAAGTTGTGGCTAAATTTATTGCTTGGTCTATTGATGTTCCTTGTGCTGAGATTACCCCAGGATTCATTCCTTGCAGAAACATTTTGGCCACACTGTAATCTGTTGTAATTGGCAACACAGGAAAAGCACTGCCAGAATATGCTATAATTCCTATTCTGTCACTTCCAAGATTGTTGATAATTTGAGAAACTAATTGTTTACTTTTTTCTAATCGACTTGGTGCCACGTCTTCGGCTAACATACTTTTTGAAACATCAATCGCAAAAACAATATCAATTCCTTCTCTTTTCACAGTTTCTAGTTTAGTACCAATTTTTGGATTCACTAAACCAATAATTAAAAAAGTTATAGCCAAAAGCACAACTACAAATTTCAAAACTGGTTTAAAAATAGATTTCTCTGGACTTAATTTTTTAATTAAATCTAAGTCGCCAAACTCGCGTTGTTTTTTTCTTTTCCACAATTGAACATACAAGAAAAGCATTGTCAATACTGGAATGACAATCAAGAAATACAAATACCCTTTTTCTTCTAATTCGTACATAATTGTTTTATATAAAACTTCTATAAACAGTGTTTCTTAATCCAAATTCTATCAAAACTAAAATACCAGCTATCCAAACAAATGGTCTGTATTTTTCGTCATAATCATAGAATTTTAATTCTTGAATTTCAGTTGTTTCTAATTTATTTATTTCGCTATAAATAGATTCTAATTTGCTATTGCTGTTCGCTCTGAAATATTTCCCTCCTGTATTTCGGGCAATGGCTTGCAATAAATTTACATCTATCTCAACTGGCATCATTTTAAATAAAAAGCCGCCATTTGGCGCATAAGCATAGGGAAACATAGCATCACCATTAGTCCCAATACCAATAGTGTAAACTTTTATACCATATTCTTTAGCAATTTGCGAAGCTGTTTCTGGCTCAATAAATCCTGCATTATTTACACCATCAGTTAGTAGAATTATAACTCTGCTTTTGGCTTTGCTATCTTTTAATCTGTTTACAGCCGTTGTTAAACCCATTCCAATTCCGGTACCGTCTTGCAGCACGTTATCATATTTTATGCCATTGATTGCATCTTGAATAATAGCTTTATCACTAGTAACAGGTGTTTTAGTGTAAGCTTCGGCAGCATAAACTACTAATCCTATTCTATCATTTGGTCTTCCTTCCACAAAATTGGCGGCTACTTTTTTCAGTGCTTCCATGCGGTTGGGTTTTAAATCTTTCGCCAACATACTTCCCGAAACGTCAATCGCCATTACAATGTCAATTCCTTTTGTGGATTTGGTTTGGCTGCTTATGTCAACTTTTCTTGGTCGTGCCATGGCTATAATCAAAGAACTAAAGGCTAACAACCGAAGCACAAATAAGAATGGTTTTAGTTTAGCCAATAATGATTTTTGTGATTTAAAACCATTCACGGAACTAATTTTCAATGTAGCGGTTTGTTGTTTACTTTTCCAAATTTGCCATGCTATAGCCAATGGAAGTAATAGAAACAACCAGAAAAATTCAGGATTTAAAAAACTTACTTCTTTCATGATTATTCTGTTGTTTGTAATTCTACTGAATTCAGCATTCTTTCTGCTATTTGTT
>Ga0114958_10000131_pt1 | contig 61504 bp, 49 predicted proteins | sample C_130208_EF_Meta_FD_89577 | JGI IMG/M metagenome (GOLD analysis project Ga0114958, IMG submission 89577) | Freshwater microbial communities from Lake Croche, Canada to study carbon cycling - C_130208_EF_MetaG | ecosystem: Environmental > Aquatic > Freshwater > Lake | place: Lake Croche, Canada... | reverse complement strand
TTGGGGCGCGTTCAAACAGAGCCTTCCAACCGAGGCACGACTCTGGTGGATCGAATCCGGCGGACCCCGGGCTTACACTGAAGCACTCTTTGCACCCGCGGATTATCTTGTCTTCGGCCGGGAAACGGCGGGGTTGCCGGCCCGATTGCTGGCGGAAAATCCGGACACTTGGCTGCGCATCCCCATGTTCAACCCCGCGGCGCGTTCCCTGAACCTCTCCAACTGCGTGGCTCTGGTGCTCTTCGAGGCGCTGCGGCAACAGGGATTTCCAGGAGGCTCTTAGCGTTTTCGTTGAATTAAAATCACTGATTCGTTGACTGGAATTCAGCATTCTGGTTTAACAGACGGGTTCATGAGCATCCTACACCGCCGCCGGGTCCTCAAGGCACTGATGTTGCTTGGGATTTCGGCGTTTTTCCTTTTGAATTCATCCGGCGCCGGCGCCCAGCCCACGCTGGAACAACGGGTGGCGCAACTGGAAGCCGCACGCGCTCCCCAAGCCGGCGGCACGGTCAACTCCGGGGATAACGCTTGGGTGCTGGTCAGCTCGGCCTTGGTGCTCATGATGACGGCTCCGGGTCTGATCCTGTTCTATGGCGGCTTGGTCCGCACCAAAAACGTGCTATCCACCATGGCGCACAGCCTCATTCTCATGGCGGTCGTCTCGGTGCTGTGGATGGTTTACGGCTACAGCATGGCGTTTGGAACGGGCAACGCATTCTCCGGCAACCCCTTTCAATACTTTCTCCTCCAAGGTGTCGGCGGCGCCCCCAATCCGGATTATGCCCCAACCATACCGCAGCAAAGCTTCATGCTCTTCCAGATGATGTTCGCCATCATCACCCCCGCCTTGATCAGCGGCGCGGTGGCCGAGCGCATCAAGTTCAGCGCCTATGTGCTGTTCACCGTGCTGTGGGTGACCGTGGTTTATTTCCCCCTCTGCCATATGGTGTGGGGCACCGGCGGTCTGTTCAACTGGGCACTGGGCGGGCGGCTGCCCTTGCTCGATTTTGCCGGCGGCACAGTGGTCCACGTCAGCTCCGGCGTCTCGGCCTTGGTTTGCGCCCTGATGCTGGGCCGGCGCAGCGGGTTCCCACACCAACCCATGGTGCCTCATAATGTCGTCCTAAGCCTGATTGGGACGGGATTGCTCTGGGTGGGATGGTTTGGATTCAACGCCGGCAGCGCGGTCAACGCGGGTGGGCTAGCCAGCAGCTCCTTTGCAGCAACCCACTTTTCCGCCGCCGCCGCCGCTCTGGGCTGGGCCATGATGGAATGGCTCTTGAAAGGTAAACCCAGCGTTCTGGGCGTCGCCTCAGGCATGGTGGCCGGACTGGCCACCATCACCCCGGCCGCAGGCTTCGTCACGGTGCCCGTCGCAGCACTCATCGGACTGGCGGGCGGGGTGGCCTGCTACTTTGCAGTGACCAAGCTCAAACACGCCCTGGGCTATGATGATTCGCTCGATGTGTTCGGCGTCCACGGCGTGGGGAGCATCGTTGGATTGCTCCTTCTGGGCATTTTTGCCAGCGCGACGGTCAATCCGGCCATCGCCAACACCTTTCAAACCGCCGGCCACCCCGTTTCACTGGCTGGCAGCTTCACCCAACTGGGACGGCAACTTCAAGGCGTCCTTTTCACCGCCGCCCTGGCCGCCTTGGCGACTTTTCTTATCCTCAAAGTGGTGGACAAACTGGTGGGACTGCGCGTGTCCCCAGAGGACGAATACACCGGGCTGGATCTAAGCCAACACGGTGAAACGGCCTACAACGATTAATTACCATGAAAAAAATCGAAGCTATCATCAAACCCTTCAAACTGACCGATGTGAAGGAAGCCCTCAACGATGCGGGAATTCTGGGTATGACCGTGACAGAGGTCAAAGGATTCGGCCGGCAGAAGGGCCATACGGAAATTTACCGCGGCAGCGAATACATTGTGGATTTCCTGCCCAAGATCAAAATTGAAATGGTTCTGCCCGACCACCTCGTCAAGGAAGCCGTGGATATCATCAGCAAAACGGCCCACACTGGAAAAATCGGCGACGGCAAAATCTTCATCATCCCTGTCGAAGACGCACTGCGAATACGCACCCAGGAAAAAGGCGACAACGCTGTTTGAGTCCAACCCGGAATGTTGGCCCCTTGGCCCCGTCTTAAACACCGGGTTTTGAACCGCCCCGAATAAAGAAAACCCCGGGAAAACTCTTGCACCTGCCCCCGGGGCACACTAGGATTTAACTCGCTTTCGAGTGAGTCTGAACCCTAAGGGGACTCGGATTTAAAAAGCTTTGGAAAGCTCAAAAGTTCCCGTTGGGTTGGTAGCTCAGTTGGTAGAGCAGTGCCCTTTTAAGGCATTGGTCCGGGGTTCGAGTCCCCGCCAACCCACCACTTTAAAAACCTCACACCTCCAAATCAGCCAGCTAAACCCGCCAAAAAGACACCGTAACACTCAAAGCCGCCGTTCTCTTTGCTGTTCAAGAGAATTTCAAAAAACGACCCATCCCCGCAACCCGGAGAGTTGCAAATTCCACCGCCAGACCGCCAAGACTCCCCGCACCCTTCACGGGATCCCTTGCCCGGCTCGAAAACGCGCAGTCGCCCCCCGGGTTCACTTGTGCAACACCGTGTTGCACCCCGTCAGCTCCGGATCGGACTGCGGAAAATCAAGATTGTAATTCAGCCCTCGGCTCTCATGCCGCTCCAACGCGCTGCGGACGATCAACTCGGCCACAGTCGCGATGTTGCGCAACTCCAGCAGATCGCTGGTCACAATGAAATCCCAGTAATACTCTTGGATTTCCTCCTGAAGATTGGCGATGCGTTTCTGGGCGCGTTGAAGCCTTTTGTTGGTGCGCACAATGCCCACATAATCCCACATCAATCGCCGGATCTCATCCCAATTATGGGCCACCACCACCATTTCATCGGGATTATGCGCGTCGCCGGATTGCCACGGCGGAATGCGAAAAACCGGCGGGGCGGGGGACTCCACGAGAATCCCGGCCGCCGCACGGTGGGCACAGACCAAGGCTTCCAGCAGCGAATTACTAGCTAAGCGGTTGGCCCCGTGCAGCCCGGTGCAGGCCACCTCGCCCACGGCGTAAAGCCCCTCAATCTGAGTCTGCCCATCCATGCCTGTCACCACCCCGCCGCATTGGTAATGCGCGGCCGGAACCACCGGAATGGGCTCCTTGGTGATGTCGATGCCGAAGCCCAGACAGCTCTGATAAATGTTGGGGAAACGCTCGATAATGAATCTGGCGGACTTGTGGCTGATGTCCAGCAGCACGTATTCCGCCCCGCTCTGCTTCATCTCCGAATCAATCGCCCGGGCGACAATGTCCCGAGGGGCCAGAGATTTCAATGGATGCGCCGCATCCATGAATTCCCGGCCGTCCACCGACTTAAGCACGCCACCCTCGCCCCGCACCGCCTCGCTGATAAGAAAGGATTTTGCCTTGGGATGATAAAGGCAGGTCGGATGGAACTGGACAAACTCCATGTTCGCAATGGAAGCACCGGCCCGGTAAGCCATCGCCACTCCGTCGCCGGTGGCAATGTCAGGGTTGGTGGTGTAGAGGTAGACTTTGCCGCAACCGCCCGTGGCCAGAAGCGTCACCGGCGCCGCGAAAGTCCCCACCCGTCCGCTGATTTTGTCCAGCACGTAAACCCCAAGACAACGGTTCGGCCCGACATATCCCAGCTTCTGGCTGGTGATGAGGTCAATGGCGACATGGTTTTCAAACACGCTGATGTTGGGCTGTTGCGCGACTGCGTGAAGCAGCGCGCGCTCAATCTCCCGGCCCGTGACATCCTTGGCGTGGAGAATGCGCCGTTTGGAATGCCCCCCCTCCCGGCCCAGATCCAACTCCTGCGCGCCGGAAGAGTCGGGGATCTGACGTTCACTGAACTTCATCCCCAACTCGATCAATTCCTGAACACAGGAGGGCCCTTCCTCGACAATGCGACGGACGACCTGTTCGTCGCAAAGACCGGCCCCGGCCTCAAGCGTGTCGCGCACATGCAACTCGAAGGAATCCTCCTTGCTCGTCACGGAGGCGATCCCTCCTTGTGCGTAGTTGGTGTTCGACTCCGCGCGGTTTTTTTTGGTGAGGATGGCCACACGCCCGTGCGGGGCGACTTTCAGCGCGAACGACAGCCCCGCAATGCCGCTGCCCAGCACGAGATAGTCAAACTGTTTCATTTCGCCAACAAGGAAGCGGCACCAGCCCGGGAAACACAAGGCTCAACTCAACACCCGCCCGTCGGACCGGAGCACCAACAAGCCCCAAGGACCTTCCGCTTGAGGCGGCCTTTGAACGCCGCAACCCCCTGAATTTGGGCAGACCTACCCGCTCTTTCGCAGGACGCCCCCTCCGACAAGAGCCCAACGACTCTTCCCCTATCGAAATCACAAACGCATGTTGTCAATCAACCGCGTGGAACCCACAAACACAGCCAAAGCCGCTTGCGTGCCCGGAACGACCTGACTCACCGGCTCCAGGCTGTTCGGATTGAAAAACTCCAGATAATCCAGCCGCACCTCCGGTTCGGTGGCGATCAACTTCTTCAATTGCTCTAGCAACCGGACGGCCTTGACCGGACTGCCTCCCTGCACCGCCGCCCGGGCTGCTTGGAGCGAGCGCCACAGCACCGTGGCCTGACGCCGCTGATCGCCGGCCAGATACTTGTTTCTCGAACTCATCGCCAGCCCGTCCGGCTCCCTCAACGTGGGAGCAACGATGATTTTCACCGGGAAATTCAGATCCGCGGTCATGCGCCGGATGACGGCGGCTTGCTGGAAATCTTTCTGACCGAAAACCGCCACATCCGGCAGCACGCAATGGAACAACTTGGCCACCACGGTTGTGACCCCGCGAAAATGCGAGGGCCGCGACGCGCCCTCCATGCTTTGCGTCAGTTTTTCCTCAACCACAAACGTGCTGTAAAGCCCCTCCCCCTTCCCGGGATACATCGCTTGATCATCTGGAGTAAACACCGTGTCGGCTCCCGCCTCGCGGCACATCTGCAGATCGCCTTTGAGATCCCGAGGATAGCGGGTAAAATCCTCTTTTGGCCCGAACTGGGTCGGATTGACGTAGATGCTGACAACCACCTTGCCGCCCACCCCCACAGCGCGGCGGGCGCGCAGGATCAGGCTGACATGACCGGGATGCAGAAAGCCCATGGTCGGCACGAAAGCAATCCGGAGTCCGGCATGCTGCCATTTCCGGGCCAGCCGCTGCATGGCGGCGATCTGAGCTACAACTTGCATGGTGTGAAGTTGGAACAGGCCTGCCCTGCAATCAATCCGAATCCAGCCGGATTGAGCGGCTGGAATCGGATCAATGGCTGAACCAGCAACGAAGACAAATCAGTGGAGTGTTCATCCAACCTCGGCGGGGAATGAATATTTTTCCACCAATGTTTTAGTATGATATATTTCCGGGTTGACCTGCCATCCCCAAGATAAAACACAGCCATCCAATCAAACTGGCACTCGGTTCAGGCTTTCCCGCCAACACATCCAGATCCGCGCCGCTCTGGCAGACAACGTCGCACTGAACAAGAATGCCGGCAGTCCAACCGAGGATCAGTCCCTTTACAGATAGTTCAGCTCCGACCAGGGGGCTGACGCTTGCGGGCCAATTCCCTCATCAATGCCGGGAGCGGCAGGGTATTGATCACATCCGCCCTGGTCAGCCAGCCCTTGCTCGCCAGCCCCGCGCCCAGCCGGAGATAGCCGACATGATCGAGCCGATGGGCGTCGCAATTGATGACGCATTTGACCCCCTTGCTCTTGGCGTAAGGCCACAACCGCCAATCCATGTCACACCGTTCCGGTGCGGCATTGAATTCAATCCAGGTCCCCGCAGCCGCGCAGGCGTCAATCACCGCATGGGCATCGAATTTGTAGGGTTCGCGAGCCAGCAGTAGCCGTCCGCTCAAATGCCCCAAAGCGTGGACATAGGGATTTTGAGCCGCCCGGATCAGGCGCGTGGTGGTCTCGGCCTCGGTCTCCGCCAGACGCTGATGAATGCTGGCCACGACCACGTCGAGTTCTGACAACACCTCGTCGGTAAAATCCAGCTTCCCGTCCTTTAAAATATCGACTTCGGTTCCTGTAAGCAGCCGGAAATCCACGCCCTCACTGGCCAGGCGCTGGTTGATCTCGCGGATTTCCCGTATTTGCTGACGCAGGCGTGCAGCCTCCAGACCATTGGCCTGAAAAGAACTCTTGGAATGATCCGTCACCGCCCAGTAAGCCAGACCCAGCTCGTCCATGGAGGAAGCGATTTCCTCCAGAGTCTGGCGGCCGTCGCTCCAAGTGGAGTGGTTGTGCAACGATCCTTTGAGGTCGCCCCACTCGATGAGGCGCGGCAGTTCTTCCTTTTCGGCAGCCGCAAATTCGCCCGCATCCTCCCGCAGTTCAGGTGGAACAAAGTGCAGTCCCAGCCCGGCAAACACCTCCTCCTCCGTGCGGCACTCCACCATCAATGCAGGATCGCGCGTCTCCTCCGTGGACCGGAACAGGCCGTATTCATTGAGGCGCAATCCGCGCTCAATGGCCCGCTGACGCATCGCAATATTATGCTCCTTGCTGCCCGTGAAATAGAGCAGGGCGAAAGGATATTCAGTGTCGCTGACCACCCGCAGATCCGACTGGATCCCGCCCTCCAACAGCACGCTCGCCTTGGTGTCCCCACGGGCAATGATGCTGATAACGGCAGGCTGGCTGGTGAAGTGGGCGATCACTTCCGCGGGTTTTTTGGACGAGGCCAGAAAATCAATATCTCCTATCACCTCGCGGTTGCGGCGCAGGCTGCCGGCCGCACTGCACCGGATCACATCAGGATGCCGCCGCAAATCCTCAAGCATCGGTTCCGCAACCCGCAGCGCGTCGGCGTAAAGATGTTGAGTGGCATAGGCGCGCCGGCGGGCGATTCCATCGAGAATATTCGACTGGGTTTTCTCACCGAACCGCTCCAAGCCGGCCACACGCCCCTCGCGGCAGGCCTGTTCCAGCGCCTCGACACTTTCAACTCCCAGTTCGCGGCGCAGCACAATTATTTTTTTCGGGCCCAACCCCGGCACCTCCAGCATCGCCATCAAACCCGCAGGAACGGACGCCTTGAGCTTTTCGTGGTAATCCAACCTGCCAGTGGTGACCAGCTCGGTGATTTTCTGCTGCAAGGCTTCGCCGATGCCTTTGAGCTCACCAAGCCGGTTTTCGGCGACGATTTTGGCAAGCGGCTCGTGGAGGGTTTCAATCGTCCGCGCCGCGCCGGCATAGGCCCGCGTTTTAAATGGGTTTTCCCCCTTCAACTCGAGTAATATACCGATCTCAAGCAGAATCTCGGCAACCTGTGCTTTGTCCATGCGGAAACTATGGCGTTCTGGAAGCCCGGTTCCAAGTGTCAAGTTCTCACAGCACCGCTGACAATCCGCACCGGACCGGTATACTCCGGACATGACAAAGCAACAGCGGATTCCCATCGCCCTGACCATCGCCGGATCTGACAGCGGCGGCGGAGCGGGTGTTCAGGCGGACTTGAAAACCTTTCAGGCCTTGGCTGTCCACGGCACCAGCGTGCTGACTTGTGTCACCGCCCAAAACCCGAAGGTCCTCACCGGCATCCAGCCCTGCAGCCCGGACATGATTCTCCGGCAACTTGATGCGGTCTTCAGCGAACTGCCCCCGAAAGCGGCCAAGACCGGCATGCTCTACTCGGCATCAATCATCCACGTGGTCGCGGACTATTTCCGCACTCACCGCAAGACACCGCTGGTGGTGGATCCCGTCTTGGTCTCCACCAGCGGCACACCGTTGCTGAAGGGCAACGCCCTCCGCATCCTGGAAAAAGAACTCCTGCCCTTGGCCACTCTGATCACCCCCAACCTCGACGAAGCCGCGCTGCTGACCGGACGGCCACTCAAGTCGCTGGAAGATTTGCGCCGGTCAGCTCGGGAGATTCAGGGGAAATTCGGCTGCGCGGTGCTGGTCAAGGGCGGACATCTGAAAAACACGCGAGAAGCCGCCGACATTTTTTTCGACGGCACCAGCGAACTGCTGCTAACAGCGCCTTTTGTGGGCGGGATGCCAACACACGGAACGGGTTGCACCTACTCGGCGGCGGTCGCGGCCTTGCTGGCTCACGATCACCCGCTCTCCGAGGCCGTGGCGGGAGCAAAGGAACACATCACACAGGCTATCGCCAATAGTCAACACGTGGGGCGGCATTGGGTGCTAAACGCGGGCTGGAACGCAGCGGGCCGGGCAAAAAGCGGAAGAGGCGAAACGAAGTGCGGGTGCTCCTCCTGCAAACCAACGCGCTGAATGCAGCTCCGGCAAAACAGTCGAAACCAAATTCCATTCTTTTATGTGTTACCACCTCAGGGGCCTGCGCGCAAAAAAACGCCCGGCATCCTTCCAGTCAAACCCCGGTTAAATCCAAATGAGGATCCGGGTCTGTCAGCAGAGGATTCACCTCAAAGGCACCCGATACCAAGCGCGCCCGCCATTCCGAAATGAGCCCAAGAACACGGTCTCGATCCAATCGCTCGTGCACCGGAGGGTATTTAAGCAGATTATCCTCGGCGAGCCGGAAGAGAGCGGCGGCGGGGCGAAGGCGGTTTTTCTGGAGATGCACAAAGGCTCCAGCCAATTGAATCAGCCCCTTGTAAAAGGAATAGTTGGCGCCCTGACGCTGCGCCAGCCAGAGTTCCTCAAGCACATCGTGGGCCTCGAAGAAAAGCTGCCGGTTGAAACACTCGAAATACCCAAGATAATGCGCATCCAGCTCCCGGCCGCGGAACCCGTCAATCATCGCGGCAATTTTGGCGCTTTTATGGCTCACCTGTTCAGCATGCCGGAGGCTGACGGGAATTTGAAGCAAAACCACACAGCCCACAATGCGAACCCACGATTCCGGTCGGTGCAACTCCAGAAGAGGAAGCTGATTTTTAAAGAGTGATTTCCGGAGATCTGCGTATAAGTCTTGAGAGGCTGTTAAAAAACGGTTTTCCGGATGAAAAACCCTGCCCAAAGCCCAATTGTCTTGAAGGTCGTTTTTTCAAAACATGTCTTTTCAACAGCTTGTTAAGCGGACAATAAAATTACCAGCGCCATCCGGAGAGAGCAGAGAAGCTCTGAGTGATGCGGCACTTTGACGAGCAGCACCTCAAGCATCCGGTTTACGGCACTTCGAAGGTGTCGGTGCTTCTGAGCCGGGATAATTTGGCCGTCAATCGCAAGCGGGTGATGCCGTCTGTTGCGTTTGACGGGGATCGAGGCGCTTCACCGCAAGCCTAGGACCAACCTTCCGGGGCCTGGCCGCCAAATTGAGTCTGCATGAATCCCGGCGCCCACGGCGTCCGGATGCACGACATAAAGGGCGGGTCAATGGGGTTATCCCCCTGCCGCCCAGTTATGTCCATCAACTCTGCCCCGCAAAAAGGGCGCGCCTCGGCCATCCCACACAACCCCGAAAACCCGTTGAATCCGCCGCCGCATTGCGGCTCCAAGTAGTGTTTTAATTTGCTTTATCAGGGATGGGCGCGGAGGAGGTGGATGAGCGGGATATTTCCGTGTTCAGGCTATTTCTTTCCGGCATGCACCTTGGCGGCGACTTTCAGGCGCAGACCGTTCAAGCGGATGAATCCGGTGGCGTCGTCCTGGTTATAGGCCTTGGTCGGGTCGGCTTCCATCGTGGCGATGTGGGGATTGTAGAGGCTGACCGGGGATTTGCGGCCGCTGACCATGATGTTGCCCTTGTAGAGTTTCACGCGGACCGTGCCGGCCACGTTCCTCTGGCTTTCGGTGACATAAGCCTGCAGGGCATGGCGTTCAGGAGCATACCAGAAGCCGTTATAGACCAACTCGGCATACTTGGGCACAAGGGCATCGCGCTGGTGCATGACTTCTCGATCCATGGTGAGGGATTCCATCTGGCGATGGGCGAAATGGAGGATGGCGCCGCCGGGGGTCTCATAGACGCCGCGGGATTTCATGCCAACGAATCGGTTCTCAACCATGTCCACGCGGCCGACGCCATGCTTGCCGCCAAGCTTGTTCAACGCCTTCATCACACCGAGCGGATTGAGATTCTTACCATTGACCGCCACGCAATCGCCTTTGACAAAATCCAATTCGACAAACTCGGCCTTGTCCGGCGCGTCTTCCGGCAGCACGGACAGCGTCGTGAAATAGTCACGGTTCTTTGCGTCATAGGAGTCATACCAGGGGTCTTCCAAGATGCCGGCCTCGTAGGAGATATGCAGAAGATTGCGGTCCATCGAGTAAGGCTTCTTGGCGCTGGCCTGCACCGGAATCTTATGCTTGGCGCAGTAATCGATCATCTCCTGGCGTCCAGGGAATTCACTGCGATAGCGCTCGTCACGCCAGGGAGCGATGACCTGCAAGTCCGGCGCGAGCGCCGCAGCGGTCAGTTCAAAGCGGACCTGATCATTGCCTTTCCCAGTCGCTCCGTGGGCAATGGCGTCGGCCTTCTCCTTTCTGGCGATCTCCACCATGCGTTTGGCGATGAGAGGGCGGGCGATGCTGGTGCCAAGGAAATATTGGCCCTCGTAAATCGCGCTGGCCTGAATCATCGGGAAGATGAAATCACGCGCGAATTCCTCCTGCAAATTGTCGATGTAAATCCTGGATGCACCGGTCTTCAGGGCCTTCTTTTCCAGGCCGTTAAGCTCCTCCTCCTGACCAATGTCAGCGCAGAAACCGATCATCTCGGCATTGTATTTCTCCTTGATCCAAGACATGAGGACCGAGGTGTCGAGACCGCCCGAATAAGCTAAAACAATTTTCATCGCGTGAGATTAAACCGCCAAGCCGGGCGGAACGCAAAGCGGAAATGCGCGGAAATGCGGCCGGTCAACCGTGCGTCAGGGACGGACGGGGTTCAAGGAAGGACGCCCCTGTTGTTTCGCGCCCACTGGACATTTCCGTCGGTACGAACCAGATCATAGCGGATGCTGGTGTTGCGCAAATTTTGGACATGCCCGTCAAAAAAAGCCGCGCTCACCCGTCCGCCGTGCCGCGGAACTGAACGGGAATCCCCCACATCGTAATCCACGACATCGCTGGGCACGCGGAAATAGGCGTAACCGGTGGCCGGAACCTCAATCCAATTGTCGGCGTTGCTTTCACTTGGATTGGAGATCTGCCCCGCATCGGCAAAATCAATAGACTGTCCGGGCTTGGCCACTTGGCTTTCCTTGCTGGTGGCATAGACAGGAGAACCGAATCCGGGCAGGGGAGCGATCCATCCGTATTCGGGATAATTCATTCCTATCCCCAAGGTATGGGTGAGGCTGACGGATCCGCCAAAACTGCCGGTGGCGGGCCGGGTGAGAACCGGGCAATCAAAAGTCTTTTGCGCCGGAAGATAGCCGCCCAGCCGGAGTTTGTCCGGCCACCACAAACGCCCGGGCGCTTGAATGACAAAGCTGGAAGCATCGTAGGCCCAAGCGCCCCAGGCTGGGTTGCCCTCCTGAATCCAGAGCGGAACCATCACCCCGCTGGCGTCGTCCAGATACATTTTCGTCGCAACTCCAACCTGCCTCATGTTGTTAAGGCAGGCGGAGGCCTTGGCGGATTCTTTGGCCTTGGAAAGCGCGGGCAGAAGCAGCGCAGCCAGAATCGCGATAATCGCGATGACCACGAGCAGCTCAATCAAGGTGAACGCTCGCCGGAATTTCATAAAACACACAAAGGCTCAAAGACAACAGGGTTGATAACAGAAACACACTGGCAAGGTCTTGGGCTATTGCCAGCCGTGCATGGAATCGTAACGGAAGGTCATTTCGTTCGTTTCGTAGCCGCGGTACCATTTGGCCCGGCCGTCCGCGAAAAGGAGGTTCTGGCCGAGGGAATGAACCTGCCAGAGTTCATATGGCGAGCCATTCACCGCCCCTCCCACACAGTTCTGAGTGTAGTCATCCTTGTCGGCATCCAGCGGATCGAAGCTTCCGCCGCCGCTCACATTCGGAATGCCGCAGGTGTCGCCGGACAAGACATAGGCTGAGTGGAACCGGATGAAAGTGTCTTTGACAGGCGCAGCAGCTCCGGCAGCAACGAATGCCGCACGGTCGCCGTTGAAATAGTTGAATGGTCCGCGCATACCAGCCGGGAGTTGCACATTGCCGGGACAGGTGAAAACGTTCGTGCCCCCGGTGTAGGAAACAATCTGCTCCATCCAGCCGGGCTTTCCGGATCCGCCAGGCCTCGAGACATCGATGGCGCCCCAACTGATGGTCCCTCCGGATTCGGGATAGAATTCGTTGTTCTCATCCGCAAACATGCGCATGCCCAAGCCCAGTTGATGCAGATTGGAAACACAGCTCGTTTTCCAGGCCTTTTGCTTGGCCGCCGACAAGGCGGGGAGAAGCATGGACGCGAGAATCGCGATGATGGCGATGACCACCAACAATTCGATCAAGGTGAAAGCCCGCTCGACGCGCATCCATTAGCTGACGGGCAATGGAATGGGCCGATTCAAATTATTTTGGAGACACTGCCAGCTTGCAAAGAGGAAAGTCCGTAGCGGCGGACTGGGGATTAAAATCACCGACTGCAGTGTTGGTGACTGGTTCTAAAGGCCATCACTGGCATGACGCCCCGGCACATCTGCAGTAAAAAAACGGCGTTGCAGTGGCTGCAAGCCGGCCCCGATGGAATCAGAAGTGCGGCGCGACCTCATCAAGAGGCCAATTGGGACGCACTTCGTCATCCCATGCTGTCATGGCGGCGTGTTTAAGTAATTTGCGCTCAGCCAGAATCCCTATCATGGCGGCATTGTCCGTACAGAACCCAGGCTCGGCCAGCCGCAGAAGAAGCCCGTTGCGGGCGCAAGCCGCAGCCAATTCATGACGCAAGGAGCGGTTGCAAGAAACCCCGCCCGATGCGGTCACGCATCGAACCTTGAGGCGGCGGGCTGCTTTAATTGTCTTAGCGACCAGAACCTCGACAATGGAGGCCTGTATACTGGCACACAAATCCCGCAGGTGCCCCGGGTTCTCCAGCAAAGCAGGGTTGTCCCGAAGAAAATAGCGAATCGAGGTTTTCAAGCCACTGAAGCTGAAATCATCGTTTACATCGTGAACCAAGGGCCGGGGAAACCCGAAGGCTTTGGGGTTCCCCTGCCCCGCCAAGCGATCAATCACCGGCCCTGCAGGATAGGGCAAGCCCATGAGCTTGCCGGATTTGTCGAAGCATTCGCCGGCGGCGTCGTCGAGGGTCCCCCCCAACACGCGGTGCTTCAGCTCGCTGCAGACATGAACCAGCATTGTGTGACCGCCGCTGACGATGAGGGAGACGTTGGGCTGGAAGCCGCCGAAATCCGCCACCGGCGGATTGCCCGCGATCCAGGGCGAATAAAGATGCGCCTCGTGATGATGCATTCCCACAAAAGGTTTGCGCAGCATAAAGGCCATTGCCTGGGCGGCCTTGAAACCGGACATGAGGGCACTGGGTAATCCGGGGCCTTGCGTGGCGGCCAAAGCATCCAGTTCCACGGGGACAAGTCCTGCCTGGTGCAAAGCCGACCGGACAACCGGCATGAGGTTGCGCAAATGCTCGCGGGCGGCCAGTTCGGGCACCACTCCGCCATACTCCTCATGCAATTTGATCTGGGACGAAACCACGGAGGAGAGAATCCTCCCGTCACGCACCACCGCTGCGCTGGTTTCATCGCAGGAGGTTTCAAAAGCAAGCAGGATCATTAGCGGTTGTGTGAAAGGAAAATAAAGCCAGGGCAGGTGGCCGGGCTCATAGTCTAAGACACCGGAGCGGAGCGATCATTTGCCCGCCATTTTACCGGCACGGGCCGGCGGCTTTTCCGAGGTGCGTTCGCTGAAAATGAGCATGCCTTGGAGCAGGTCCGCAGCCCGCTCCAATTGCGGGTCGCGGGCGCTTTGCACCCGCTCACGATCCTTCTCATTGAGCGTTTCCAAACCGCCCGGCGAGCGCTTGAGCAGTATGTCACGCTCCTCCTCCTCGGAAACCGCCACGGTGATGTTCGGGGAGATGCCAGCCTCATGAATCACCTTGTGGCTGGGCGTGTAATAACGGGCGGTGGTCAAACGCAACGCGGAACCGTCCTCCAAGGGGATGATGCTCTGCACCGACCCCTTGCCAAAGGTTTTCTCACCCAGAACGACAGCGCGATGCAGATCCTGAAGGCAGCCGGAAACAATCTCCGCCGCGCTGGCACTCATGCCGTTGGCAAGAATGACAACGGGCATTGGGGCGCCCTCGTCGTTGACCAGTTCGTCGCCGTGCCCGGCGGCGCGATGGACCGCATTCTGACGGGAGTTGCGACCCTCGGTGGAAACCACCAACTGTCCGCGCGGCAAAAACTTTTCACACACCTCCACGGCCTGATCCAGCAAGCCGCCCGGATTCCAGCGCAGGTCCAGAATGAGCGCCCGCATCCCCTGCCCTTTGAGTTTTTTCAAGGCAGTCTCCAGATCGTCACTGGTCTTCTCGCCGAACTGCACCAGCCGAACATAGCCGATCTTGTTGTCGCCGAGCGGAAACTTCTTCTTGCCGTTGATGTCGACGACCATGTCCACGCTGATGACGGCGCGTTTCAACTTGAATTCCTTCACCAGCCCGCTGGAGGGGCGCTCAATGGTCAGGCTGATTTCGGTTCCGGGCTCGCCACGGAGTAATTTCACAGCATCCTCCAACCCCATCTTTGCGGAGTTCTTGGCTCCAATCTTCACAATGCGGTCTCCAGACAAAATCCCCGCCTTGAATCCGGGGGAATCCTCCATGGGCGCAACCACCGTGACGAAGTTGTCCTTGTGGGCGATGATGATGCCCAGGCCGCCGAACTGGCCCTCGGTGTCGTTTTGGAGCTCCTTGAACTTCTCCGCATCCATGAATTCGCTATGCGGATCCAAAGTGTTGATCATTCCCTTCAGGGCGCCATAGACCAGTTGCTGATAGGTCAGATCCTTGCCTTCGACATAATCGACGCGGACCTTTTCCATCACCTCGGAGAAGAGCTTTAGATTGGGGTAGGCGGAATCCTTTTCGGCGGCGGCGGCGCTGCTCAAATAGGTCCGTACCCCCAGAAAAAGATTGGCTGCCAGCACGGCGGTGACCAGCCCGAAAATGAAACGTCGCTTCATAACAATCAAATCAACTTCATCTGACAATAGGGGGCCGAAGAAGTCTTTGCAAGGAGCGCCAACCCGGCGCCACCCGCCGCGGTAAACAAACCCGCTCAGCGGCTGGCCGGGCCCCGCCGCAGTAGCATTTCAATGTAGGGCAAATCCTCGGCCCGGGTCACCTTCGGATTCGGATCGGTGCTTGCCACCAACCGCACCGGCTGACCGATCAATTCGCACGCAGCGGTGTCATCGGTGACCATCAGGTTCCGCAGCCGGACTTCGGAGAGGGCGCACCGGAGGATTTCCAGACGAAAGATCTGCGGGGTTTGCACCGCCCACAGTTTCGACCGGTCCAGCGTGCGATCCACCAGCTTGCCATCGGCAGATTCCTTGATGGTATCGGTGACGGGCTGGGCGGCGACGGCAGCGCCGGTTTCACGCGCAGCGGCCAGGGTTGCCTCTATCAAAGCCTCGCTCGTGCAGGGGCGTGCGGCATCCTGAATGGCAACGAACCCCGCATCGGAAGACACGGCCTCCAAGCCGTTCCAGACCGAGTCCTGACGCTCCTTGCCACCGACGACGAGCCGGAAGTTGCTCCGGATCTGAAACTGTTTGGCCAATCCTTCAAAGACCGGCTGCATCCCGTCCCGGACGACAATAATGATCTCATCCACGCAGCGGGCAGCGGCGAAGACTTGCCAGGTATGAACAACCACGGGCTTGCCGGCGAGTTCCAGGAAAAGCTTGTCGACATTGGGACCCATTCGGGTGCCCTTGCCGGCGGCAACGATGATGGCTGCGGTCCGAATTTTTTGTTCTGTGCTCAAGAACGAAAATCGTAACCGTGCCGCGGCCGACGCGCAACAGTTCCCCAAGTGTCTGGCAGAAACGCCTTGGTGATGACCCGAAGGATCTCTTGGCATCTCTCCGCCAAACAACGTTTTAGACGGCAATGCCTGCGTCAAAGGCTCTCAGAATGCTCCTGCCTAGTGTTCCAGCTCCGCTGGCCGCCGGGTTGGGAGCCGTTCGAAGAGACATCTGCCAGGAGAGCAGCTCTGCCGGGACAAGCCCACCGGAGAGTAGCTTTGGTTTGGCCCCAGATTTTCAAGTGCCACAGAAGGTGCGGCAAACAGGAGTCCCGTGTGGCGGCGGATTGCGCAATTCATCGGGTTGACCCGCCTCGTCGTAGGGTTTGGACAAAGCAGTCTGGATCCGCTCGAAGGGAGCAAGGTCATTGCTGCTGACGGCCGCGTCCAAGGCCGCCTCGACCAAATGATTCCGGGGAATCACCGCAGGGTTATTCTCGTTCATAAGGCGAACGGATTCGCTCCATGTCTGGGGTTGCCGGACCAGGCGCTGAGCCCAACGCGCCCGCCACTCTGTGAATGCACCGCCCAAGGGAGAGTCGAGCTTGGAGTCAGTGCTTTTGGAGAGGTTCCGGAAAAAGCAAGTATAGTCGGCACCGGCCTGATGCATGCCGCGGAGCAGTTCGTCGGCGAGATCAGCGTCTTCCGTTTCGGCATTGAAGAGTCCCAGCTTGGCCCGCAGGGCGGCGAGCCAGTAGCGCTGAAAACGAGTATGGAAGGATTCCAGCGCCCCGTTGGCCAGGTCTAAGGCGATCTCCGGTTCCCTGTGTAGGAGAGGCAACAACGCTTCCGCAAGCCGGGCGAGATTCCAGGCGGCAATCCGGGCTTGCTGACCGAATGCATAACGGCCCTGATGATCAATGGAACTGAACACCGTCGCCGGATCATAGGCATTGATGAATGCGCAGGGACCATAGTCAAGAGTTTCGCCGGATAACGCCATATTATCGGTGTTCATCACGCCGTGCACGAATCCAACCCGAAACCATTGAGCCATGAGGGATGCCTGGCGTTCCATCACCTCCTCCAGAAGTGCAAGCGCGGGGTTATCGGACTCCATCCGATCTGGGAAGTGGCGCCTGAGCGTGTGATCGGCCAAAAGTCGCAGCGCGTTGACCTCACCCAGGGCGGCGAAGTATTCGAAGGTGCCAACCCGGATGTGGCTGGAGGCAACACGGGTCAGGATCGCGCCGGGAAGAATTTGTTCGCGAAAGACCGGCTCGCCGGTCGTTGTCACCGCGAGGCTGCGGGTGGAGGGGATTCCGAGCGCCTGCATGGACTCGCTGATCAGGTATTCACGCAGCATGGGAGCCAGAGCGGCGCGGCCATCACCCCGGCGGGAATAGGGCGTGGGACCGGAACCCTTCAACTGAATGTCGAACCGCTCACCGGAGGGCGTCCGGTGTTCCCCCAATAGAATGGCTCGTCCGTCGCCGAGGCGGGCAAGATTCCCGAATTGGTGTCCGGCATAAGCCTGTGCGATCGGCTCCGCGCCGGGAAGAATCCTGTTTCCCGAGAAAAAAGCGGCTGCATCCGGGCCTTCAAGGGCGGCGGGGTCCAAGCCGAGGGATCGGGCAAGGGAGCGGTTGAGGATTACGAGACGCGGTTCAGCGACCGGAGTGGGGTTGACCCGGGCGTGGAAAATTTCCGGCAGGCGCGCGTAGGAGTTGTCAAAATTCCAACCCGAAAGTCGGGCAAAAGTCTCAGAAGGCATGGACATGAAATAGAAAGAGTCCTACCGGCACAAACTCCGGCTGGAAGGATAATGCATAGCGGTTGAACATCTGAACCGGAGCATGTCGGAAGACGACCGCAAGGCTGGAAAAAACGCCGTTACGGAGCATGTCCGCGTTGTTTGGTTTATCATATGGGCCTTCGTTGCGGAGGAGCTGGCGCGAGCGTCACGCCTCCCGTTTCAGCTCGATTCGGATCGGTTCCTTAACATGCAGTTCGCTCTGCGGGAACGGGATTTCGATGCCCGCCTGCTTGAACTTGTCCCAGATGGCAAAGTTCAACTGGCTGCGAAGGCGCTCGGGCGAATGAACCAAATCGGAGCTCCAGACGCGCAAAAGAAAATTGATTGCGCTGTTGCCAAACTCCTGCAGGTTCGCCGACGGTGCCGGATCCTTCAGCACATGCGGATTGGCCGCCGCCGCCTCCAGCAACAACCTCTCCACCACCCGCACATCGCTTCCGTATGCCACGCCAATCGGTATGGAAAACCGAACCTTCGAGTCCACCAACGTCCAGTTCGTAACCCGGTTTGACACAAATTCCGCGTTGGGCACAATGATGATGATGTTGTCGTTGGTAAGCACCGAGGTGCTCCGGGCCCCAATCCGCGTGACCCGGCCAACAGCCGATCCCAAATCCACCCGGTCACCCATTTGAATGGGCCGCTCCGCCAGAATGATCAGGCCGCTGATGAAGTTGTTGACGATATTCTGCAACCCGAACCCGATCCCCAGGCTCAGCGCCCCGGCGACGACCTTGAACGAACTCAAGTCCACCCCCAGCGTCTCCAGCCCGATCACAAACCCGAAAACCAACACCACGTAGCCTACGATTCGCGCTATGGCGTACTGCAATCCGGCTTCCAGTTTTGTGCGCGGCAACACCCGGTAACGCAGCACCTGCCTCGTCACCCTAGAAGCCGCGAGCACAAGCGCGATGATGACAACAAACTCAATCAAGTTCGCCAGCGACACCGTCGCCTTCCCCAAGGTCACAAGGGGCTGCATCAAAAATTGTCCACTCTCTCTCCAGTTCATCTTTCCACCCTAACAAACCGCCCGCCCCGCGTAAATCGCAACCGCCCTTGGCACCATCACCATGATCCGAAATGCGAGTCGGAAACATGTCACCGTTGCAAGGCCAAGCCCCGAACCGAGGCGATGCGGCAGCACAGACACCCGGGCAACTGAAAGCACGAATTGACACGGTTTATGGCTCCTGCAACGCACGACCTCAGAAGTGCCAACCCCTCCGGTCTGAGCATCCATCATTGTCAGTGATGTCCGGCGCTGACCAACGGGATCCGGGCGAAGTTGTTGCCGCAGGCCGACAGAATCGCTACATTCCAGATTGCCATCCGTGGCCGGCCAAGACTGGCTTTGTCAATTTGCATCGCGTATGATTCCTCTTTCCCTGCCAGCCGGCTACACCCGCATCAAGCACGTGCAAAGCTTCGTTGAACTTGTCACCACCCCTTTCAGGGACGGCATCAATGCGCTCTGCTGGCAGCGCGCATTGACGGGAGATTTCCACGAAGTGGTGCGGCATCTGGGCAGCATCGAAGGAATCCATACACTCGAGGATTCGCAACTGCTCTCACTCCCCATGAATCATGCAGGCAAAGTGGCCATCGACATGATGCTCGCAGACCTACGGTTGCTGCGGGAACACGATCTCGCCCCCGTCCTGAACTGCATCCAAGGCTATCCTCGCGACGAAGAGCCGGGCCCAGTCCCGACCGATGTATTCTCCTTCCACGCGGATAGCGCCACGGTTGAAGCCGACACCTATCTTTGCACCTACCACGGAGCGGCAAGTGAAGGCCTGCGGAACGACGAGGCGCGACGGCGTGTGGATATTCCAGAGACCCGCGCCCAGCTTCTCAAGCTCTTTGGAGGTGAAGATGGCGAGGGCTTCCGGAACTACCTGAATGAAAACTGCTACGATCTCCATTACGCCCCTGTGACAGGAGCAAGGCCTTTTGCCTTCGGCTTGGGCAATCTGTGGCGCATCGCCGTGGACTATCCCGGAAGTCCAGTGCCTCCTTGCATCCATCGCGCTCCGGACACGCTGCCAAGCCAACCGCCGCGGCTGCTGTTGATCAGTTGAAAAACAAAAACTGCGAGGGCGATGTTTCCATGCCTCTCGAAAGGCGCAGGTGATGGCGGCCGGGAAACTCCTGTTTGTTTCAAGCAGCAGGGCGCCAGTCGAGAACCTTCAACTGAACCGAACTTCGGCCGTTGAATTCATTCACCGCAGGAGCAAAGGCAAGATCGAATCTCCCCACCGGCAGGGATTTTTCGCCCCCATTCCACCAGACCGCCTCATGGGTGGCAACGCCATCGGTCACCCAGAGTTTCACATGCTGACGATCCGCCCCCATACGCTGGAGCGGACGCTGATGGGTGAGAGCCCGGGCGAAAAACTGAACTCCCGGATTCCCCTGCCCGGTCGGTTTGAGGCGGTCCAGTTCCTTCAGACTTTCCAGGCTGATTTCCTCCAAACCAACCTCGGCATCCAAACGCAGAGGGGGCAGCAGATCAGCAGTCTTGAGGGAGCGGCGGGCAATGTCATTGAGCCGTTTGCGCAAGGCGTCGATCTTCTCCGGCGCAACGCTCACGCCTGCGGCCATAGCATGACCTCCATGCCTTATGAGAAGATCATCACACTCACGAAGAGCTGCCGCGAGATCGAATCCAACAATGCTGCGGCCCGATCCGCGCATCTCGCCATTTTCACCGCCGATGATGAGGGTGGGCCGGTAGAACTCCTGAACAACGCGGGATGCCACAATCCCAACGACACCGACATGCCAGAGGAGCTGTCCCTCGACGATGACCCAATCCGCTGCCGGATCGAATTTGGCGCGGATGGCTCCAAGAACCTCATCGACAATGGTGCGTTCGATCTTCTGACGCTCGCGATTCCGGGCGTCGAGTTTTTGGGCAAGGGGCATGGCCTCGGCCTCACGGGTGGCCAGCAGCAACTGCAGCGATTCCTCGGCGGTCTCCAGACGACCGGCAGCATTGAGCCGGGGCCCGAGCTGGAATCCAACCTCATAGGTGCCTATGGGGGACTGAGTTTGAGCCACGTCCTTCAACGCCAACAGGCCGGGCCGCTGAGTGGTATTCAATCGCTCCAGCCCGGCGGAAACGAGGATACGGTTTTCACCTGTGAGCGGCACGATATCGGCGATGGTGCCCAGCGCCACCAAATCGAGCCAGGGCCGGAGGTCGAACTCGGCCGCGCCGGGGAGCGCGGTTTGGCGACCGCGCTTGACCACGGCGTGGGCAAGTTTGAAAGCCAGACCGGCGGAACACAACTCGGTGAAAGCACCGGGCTTGCGCGCGTTGGAAAAATTGAGGAGTTGGGGGTTGACCAAAGCCGCAGCGGCCGGAGCGGGACTCGACACCTGATGGTGATCCAGAACAATCACGTCCACGCCCTGTTGCTTGAGCCAATCGATGGAGTCCACGGCCGTGGAACCGCAGTCCACCGCAAGGAGAAGTGTGGTGGGAAATTTCCTCAGACAATTCTCCACTCCATCTTGACTCAGTCCATATCCCTCATCGAGGCGATGCGGGAGATAGCTGTTAACAACCCACCCCAGTCTACCGAGGACCTCGGAAAGCAACGCGGTGGATGTTACGCCATCCACATCGTAATCCCCGAAGACAACCAAGGATTCGCCGCGTTCACGGGCCTGAAACAGGCGGTCAACGGCGGCCGCCATGTTGGGTAGGGCAAAAGGATCAGCAAGCTGTTTGAGCCGCGGGGTGAGAAAGCCGGCTATGAGGTCGGGATCGCAATGCCCGCGGTTGATGAGGCACTGGGCGAGCAGCGGGGAAACCGCCAGTTTTCGGACCAGTTGACCTGCGGGTAGCGGTTGAGGAAGGGCTGGGGACCAACGGTATTTCATGAGCCGGAAAGCAATTTGAGAACAGACTGCCAGCCATGCGCAAGGAGATGGAGAACCAATCCGGCGATAAGTCCGAAGAAGACAAGGTTGGCGACGACGCAGGCGTAACCGACCCAGATCAAGACGCCGTCCTCCTCCATCATGCTGGCAGCGATGAGGATGATGGCGTAGCCAGGGAGGGAGTTGGAGAAAAAAAACGGAGGCGATGGCAGGGGCAAAGCCAAGAGACAGGCCAATGCGGCGATGAGGAGGGCGTTGAGGGTGCGGGCCGGAGTTGAACCCAGCCAGGCCGTGCGCCGCGGCTTGATAACCCTCTCGAGCACCCGCAGGAATCGAATGCTGCCACCAAGCAGCTTGGAGGCGCTGCCGGGTGAAATCACGCGCTCACCTAAAAAAGAGGGCAGCCGGGTCGACTGCCCCAAGGCAAGCTGGAGTGAGAGTATGCCTATGATACCGCCCATCAGCGTGCTCAAGCCCGGCAGAGCAACTGGAACCACAAAGGGCAGGCACAGGAGGATGATGAAGAGGTAGCTTCCACGAGCCTGAGTGCGCTGCAGCAGACGGTTGAGCGAGAGGCCGGGCGGCGCCACTTCCTCGCACAATATCGCGGAAAGCATTTCTGAAAGTGGTTGGTGCATACCTTGGGCGCAGGAGGACTCCCCTCCGGCAATTCATCCTCCCTCACCGAACGGAGGCTTGTCCACAGCAGTTTTTCTGGATTGAATCAAGGAAAGGGTGATCGAGACCAAAATAATACCGAGCACCACGGAAAGGGCGGCCCCATCCGGTATGTCGTACTGGAACCAAAGCGGTTGACGGGCATGCGGGTCAATTAGCATCTTCACGCCAACAAAGACCAGAACGAGGGAGAGTCCGTATTTGAGGAAACGGAACAAGCCGATGGCCCCGGCCAACACGAAATAGAGTGAGCGCAGGCCCAGAAGGGCAAACACATTGGAGGTGAAGACGATGAAAGGTTTCGTGGTGACAGCGAAAATGGCGGGAATGGAGTCGGCCGCAAATATCAAGTCGGTGGTTTCCACCAGCACCAATACCAAGGCAAGGGGTGTCAGGGCCTTTCGACCATTCCAAACGGTGGTGAACTTCTGTCCATCCAAGCCGGGGGAAACAGGATATAATTTCCGGGTAAGCCGAAGAATGGGATTTTTGGCGGGTTCAACCTCAGTCCCGGCGAAACACATTTTAGCCCCGCTATAAATGAGGAACGCCCCCAGCGCATATAGAATCCATTGAAGTCGCACAATGAGGGCCACCCCCAACCCGATGAGCGTCCCGCGCATCACCAAAGCGCCGAGGATACCCCAAAAAAGAACCCGGTGCTGGAGCCGGCCGGGAATTTTGAAGTAGGAGAAAATCAGTGAGATGACGAAGACGTTATCCATCGAGAGCGAAAGCTCGATGAAATATCCCGTTAGAAATTCAATCGATTCGCCCCCCCCGCGCAGAGGTCTGAGCGCTAAAGCAAAGAGCATCGCCAGGGTGAACCAAGCGATGCTCCAAGTCAGAGCCTCACGAAACCTTACAACATGGGCTTGGCGGTGAAGCACCCCCAAGTCTAAGGCCAGAAAGACAAGCACGCATGCGATGAAACCGACCCAATGCCAGAGACCGATTACAATGACCGCAGGCATGCTTGCCGGCTAGGGCTTGGCGGGGGAAGGTTGGCCTTCCACCGCCACTTGTCCGGTGCCAATCTTGGGCCGCTGGCCCTTGTGCCACCAGAGGACGATTGCGCTGGCAATATAGATGGATGAGTAAGTGCCGGTGATGATGCCCACCAGAAATGTGAAGGCGAAATCATTAATGGGTCCACCGCCGAAGATGTAAAGAGCAGCCGTGGCAAGAAGCACCGTGCCGGAGGTGATCAGGGTCCGGCTCAGCGTCTGGTTTAGCGCCTGGTTCATCAGTTCCCGGAACGATCCGCGCACGCCCAGCTTCAAATCCTCACGGATCCGGTCGAATATCACGATGGTGTCATTGATAGAGAAGCCAATGATAGTCAAGATGGCGGCGACAGTGGTCGCGTTGAGTTCCCGACCTGCCAGGAAATAGCAGCCCAGGGTCATGAGCACGTCATGAATGATTGCCACCACCGCACCCACCGCGAAGGAGAACTCGTAGCGGAAGGCGACGTAGATCAATATGCCAAACATGGCCAGTAGCGATGCTAGAATCGCCGTCTCTTGAATCTCCTGACCCACGGTGGGACCGACGTGGTCGGTGCCGATGACCTTGAACTTGGATTCGGGGAAGACTTGCTTGAGCGAGGAAGCCACCTTGGAGCTCACGCCCTCCCCAGCCTTGGTGTCGGCGGTGTTGCGCACCGTGACCCGAAGGGTATCGGTGGAGGTGCCGATGTCGTGCTGATAAGAGACCAGCACATCGCCGGAGCTGACCTTGGTCGCCGCCTCGCGCACTTTGTCCACGCCGATCTTGTGTTGCTGGTCAAAGCTCATGGTGATGGTGTCACCGCCGGTGAGTTCCACTCCGAGAACGTTGTGGCCGCGGACAAACAGTCCATAGCTGTTGCCAGCGATGATTAGCAGCCAGGAAGCCATGAAGGCGGGAACAGCCAGCTTCATGAAGTCCAGCTTGGTGGACTTGATGAAATGAAGCATGGGTAAAGTCTTGAGAATGTTTTTTGCGATGAGATAGTCGAATATCAACCGGGTCACCACCAGGGCGGTGAACAGGCTCGCCGCCACACCGATGGTCAACGAAACGCCGAAGCCCTTGACGGAGCCCGTTCCCATATTGATGAGGATGATGGAGGAAATGAGTGTGGTGACGTGGGAATCGAAGATGGTTCCGAAGGCGCGGTCGTAACCGGCCTGTAATGCGCCGCGCAGAGACTTGCCCTTGGCAGCCTCCTCGCGAATGCGTTCGAAAATCAGCACGTTGGCGTCCACCGCCATGCCAATCGTAAGAACGACGCCGGCGATACCGGGCAGTGTAAGGGTGGTTCCGATGGAACACATGACTCCGAGGAGAATAATGATGTTGCAGATCAGGGCCACGTTAGCCACCAAGCCGGCCAGCAGATAATAAACCATCATGAACGCAGAAACAGCGATGACACCGTAGATCGATGCGCGGATACCGCTGGCGATGGAGTCCTTACCGAGGGTGGGATCAACGTCATTCTGGCTGATGATATGAACGGGAGTCTTCAGGGGGTTTTCCAAAACATTGGCCAAACCAAACGCCTGCAACTCGGTGTAGTCGCCTTGGATCACACCGCTGCCGCCCTCGATGGCAGTCCGGATGACAGGAGCGGTCTGCAGCTCGCCGTCGAGCACGATGGCCAGCTGGTGGCCGACATTGTCGCGGGTGATTTTGGCAAAGGTGTCTGCGGCCTTGGGATCCAAGGTGAAGGCGATTTCCGGACGGCCCACATTGTCGCGGGTTACTTGGGCCATCTTAATGCCGCCGACCATTTCGGGGCGGCGTTTCACGAGATATTTCTCGGCTTTTTTCACCCCGGTCTGGGATGTTTCAACATGGGTCAGGACTTCGCAGCCGGGGGCCATCAATCCTTGGGCCAGAAGCTCGGTGCTCTTTTCATGCACCATGCGAAACTCGAGGTAGGCCACTTTCTGGATGGTGTCCTTGGCATTGGCTTGAACCTCCTCGGAAAGCCCCGGCAGCTGGATCAAAATCCGGTTGTCACCCTCCGGCTGGATCACAGGCTCGGCCACGCCAAACTTATCAACGCGCTTGCGGAGAACCTCCATGGCTTGGGAAACGGCCAGCTTCGTGTCGACCGCACGCTCAAGACGGTTGGTGTCCAGTTCGACCAGAAAGGCTGTGCCGCCCTGAAGATCAAGGCCGAGCTTGATTTTGCCGGCGGCCTCGCGCTGCAGGCGGTTGAGAACATAGGTGGTGGGATGGGCCTCATTCTTGGCGTCGAAGAAGGGGAAATAACGGGCCAAATCGTTGGTGGCGATGGCGTCTTGGAGGTTGCCATAGGCTCGCTCAGGCAGCTTTTTCTGCATTTCCTGGGCGCGACCGACAATGCCTTTGAAGGCCTCATCCCGGTTCACGCCACGCTTGCTGAAATACTCCACCAGATCCCGCGCCTTGGGCGGATACATTTCAAAAGCCGACCATGCGAGGAGTCCAAGAATGACGACGAGTTTCCAGAAGTGATTTCTATTCATGGGGAAAAAGAGAATTAAGATTCAACGCCCTCACCGGATCGCTCAGTGATCTCGGTGATGGCGGCTTTGGTGATTTCAAACTTGGCGTCGGACGAACGAATAGAGACGGATTTTTCCTTGACGCTGATAACCACACCGATGATGCCGCTGGAGGTCAGGATTTTGTCACCCGCTTTGACCGAAGAGAGCATTTTAGCCTGCTCCTGCGCGCGTTTTTTCTGAGGACGGATCATCAGAAAATAGAACATGACGCCGAAGATAACGAACATGCCAATCGTCTGGACCAATTGTCCTTTGGGATCGGGTTGGGTTCCGGCTGGGGTGGGTGGTTGGCCCAAGGCCAAAAGGGCGGTGAATTTTATAAAATGCATACCTGTTTGCTAAAACGAAGGTCCAATCTAATGAACGCTGCCCGGCCTTGGCAAGCCTTATGACGAGATTCAAGCGCCTATTACCTCTCCCGTGGCGCGATTCTCTGCGGATTTTAATCCTTCCAAAAGCCACACCCAGCCGCCAAAGTCCATCCTTCCTCCTGCCATGACCAATAAAACGCCGTCGAGCTGCCGGGAACCGGAGAGTCGGCGCCCATTTTACCCGCCGCAACGCCGGGCTCCCATAGTCCGGTAGAAATCTTGGAAGTCCGAGTTGCCCGTAACATTTCGGACAGAAACAGATGTCCTTTGAACAAATCACCGCAACCAACCTGCTCAAAACCCCACAGTCCAATCAGGGATGTATATGAAAAAGCCACGCTTGCGCGTGGCTTTTTCGATTTGTCCTTAGGAAGGAGGCTTATGCCAGCCCCTCTTCAAACCCACCTCCCAAATGGAGGTATTCTTTGATTTTACGGCGTTCGTAGCGGTGTTTCAGGGCTTTTTTGGGTTGATCAATGGTTTTTCTAAACGAGAACTTAGGATCCCTTACGGCTTCAGTCATGGTTTCAGCAGTTTTTGGCATATGTTGATACCTTTCAGGAACTTGTTAACAGCCAGAATGATGCCAACATCCCCCTATTTCAAGCCCTCCAAGCACTCTTGAACCGATGTCGGAACATTTACGCTGTCTTTGATCAGACCAGAACGCGAATATTATCGTTCAATTTTTTTGAATCTCAACTTCCTCATTCGCTTTTATTCCGCCCAAACCCTTTTTGTTTCGTCTTCCCCTCCCCTGCTCAAGGGATTGAAATCTTAGTCTGCATAAAAAAAACGGCCTCCGCGAACGGAGGCCGTTTGGCGACAATGTCTTTAATCCCTTTGAGGATCAGGTGCGGGCGGCCGGTTTTTTGGCTGCCTGATCCAGTATCGTGGTCAGAACGCTGTTGGGGACCTGGGCAAAACTCAACGGTTCCATCGAGTAAGAGGCACGCCCCTTGGAAAGGGAGCGAATGGCCGTGGCATAACCGAACATCTCCGCCAGAGGAACATTCGCATTGAGCACGGTTTGACCATTCTTCGCCTCGATGCTGACAATCGTACCGCGACGACGATTGATGTCACCCAAGAGATCGCCCTGATATTCGTCGGGGGTGGTGCACTCCACTTTCATCAGCGGCTCCAGCAAAATCGGGCCCGCCTTCTTAAAGGCGTCTTTCAAGGCGAAAATACCAGCCATGCGGAAGGCCAGCTCGTTGGAGTCGACTTCGTGGAAGGAACCATCCACAACCTCGACTTTAATATCGATGACCTGATATCCGGCATAAACGCCGCCTTTGATGGCCTCTTGGATCCCGTCAATGACAGCCGGAATGTATTCCTTTGGAATCGTGCCGCCGACGATTTCGTCGACCACTTCGACGCCCTTGCCCTTTTCGTTGGGGGTGACGGTGATACATGCGTGTCCGTATTGCCCCTTACCGCCGGACTGACGAATGAATTTACCCTCTCCTTCGGCATTCTTCGTGATGGTCTCACGATACGCAATCTGAGGAGCGCCGGTATTGGCCTCCACTTTGAACTCGCGCTTGAGCCGGTCTATGATGATTTCCAGATGCAACTCACCCATGCCGGCAATGATCAGCTGGCTGGTCTCCTCGTTCGTAAAGCAACGGAAAGTAGGATCCTCCTCAGCCAGACGCTGCAGTCCCTCGGAGAGCTTGTCACGATCCTGCTTGGTCTTGGGCTCCACTGCCATGCTGATGACCGGTTCCGGGAACGTCGGCGGTTCGAGTGTGACGTCAAAATCCTCGTCGCACAAGGTGTCGCCCGTCGTGATGTTGCGCAACCCGACCAGCGCGGCGATGTCGCCGGCGTAGACCTCGTTGATATCCTTGCGCTCGCTGCCCTGAATGACCATGAGTCGGCTGACGCGCTCGCGTTTGCGGGTGCGCGGATTGTAAATGGTGTCCCCCTTCTTGAGATGGCCGGAATAGACGCGGAAGAAAACCAGCTTACCCGCATAGGGATCAGTCCAGAGCTTGAAGGCCAGGGAACAGAACTTGGCATGGTCGGTGGTGGGAACTTTCACGACCACCTCCGTGCCCAACTCATGTCCTTCAGCCCCGGGAATATCGATCGGGCTGGGGAGATAGTCGATGACCGCGTCGACGAGGATTTGCACGGCTTTCTTCTTGAACGCCGAACCGCACAGCACTGGAACAAGCTCGATCTTGCAGGTCAAGCGGCGGATGGCCGCCTTGAGGATAGGCGCCGTAATCGGCTTTTCTTCCAACACCAGATTTTCAATCTCCGGATCCTTGTTGGACACGGCATCGATCAATTCAGCGAGCGCCGCCTCGGCCCGCTCTTTTTGAACCGGGTCAAGATCTTTGACCTCATAAACCAAGCCTTCCGTGGTGAGATCGCCTTCGCCCCAAATGACCGCTTTCTGATTCACCACGTCGATCACGCCAGCGAACTGCTCCTCGGCCCCGATCGGCAGAAAGACGGGAAACGCATAAGCGCGCAGCTTGGTGCGCATGTCGTTGAGGGCATTGTCAAAGTTCGCCCCCATGCGGTCCATCTTGTTGACGAACGCAATGCGGGGAACGTTGTATTTCGTCGCCTGACGCCAGACGGTTTCAGATTGAGGCTGAACGCCCGCCACGCCGCAAAACACTGCAACAGCTCCGTCCAGCACGCGCATGGAACGCTCCACCTCGGCCGTGAAGTCCACGTGACCCGGGGTGTCGATAATGTTGATGCGGTGGGCAATGTTGTTGAAAGCCTTGTAAATCTGATCTTCCCCGGGCTTCACGGTCTTCTGTGTCCAGAAACAAGTGACCGCCGCGGAAGTGATCGTGATGCCGCGCTCTTTTTCCTGCTCCATCCAATCGGTCACCGTATTGCCGTCATCCACATCGCCGATCTTGTGAATCAGCCCGGTATAAAACAAGATCCGCTCGGTCGTGGTGGTCTTGCCGGCGTCAATGTGCGCGGCGATACCGATGTTGCGGGTGCGCTCCAAGGTGTATTCACGATTGGGCGAATTGGGGGAGGTGATTTCTGCGCTCATCTTACAATTTTCCGGTCAGGTTAAAGTGGTAAAAAAAACGCCCCGGCGTTTTACCGTCGGGGCGTCATGGGAAAGTTCTGCTACCAACGGAAGTGGGCAAAAGCTTTGTTGGCTTGAGCCATCTTGTGAACGTCGTCGCGTTTCCGGATCGCGTTGCCCTGCCCTTGGAAGGCTTCCATGATCTCAGCGGCCAGCGCCTCCTTCATTGGAATCCCCTTGCGTGCATCGGCAAAATCCACCAGCCAGCGGAGAGCAAGGGCGAACTGCCGGTCGCTGGTGACTTCCACGGGCACTTGGTAAGTGGCGCCGCCCACACGGCGGGGCTTGATCTCCAAACGCGGTTTCGCATTGTCCACGGCGCGCTGCAGGATTTCCAGCGGGTTGGAGGCGGGGTTTTTCTCGCTGAGCTGATCGAAGGCCCCGTAAACAATCCGCTGCGCTGTGCTCTTATTGCCGGAGCGCATGACGGTGTTGACTAGGCGATTGACCAGAGTGCTGCCGAATTTGGCATCACTGGTGACTGGGCGTTTGGAGGCTTGACGTCGTCGGGACATGGTTGATTAGTCGGTTAAAAGTTGAGTCGGTTTAGGCGGCCTTGGGTGCCTTGGGGCGCTTGACGCCATATTTGGAACGGCTGACGCGGCGCTTTTCCACACCGGCGGCATCCAGAGTGCCGCGAACAATGTGGTAACGAACACCCGGCAAATCCTTCACGCGCCCGCCACGCACCAGAACAATGGAGTGCTCCTGCAAATTATGGCCCTCGTCCGGGATATAAGCGATCACCTCATAGCCATTCGTAAGCCGCACTTTGGCCACTTTACGCATTGCCGAGTTGGGCTTTTTGGGAGTGCGCGTCATGACCTGGATGCAAACGCCCCGGCGAAAAGGGGAATTTTCCAGCGCCGGCGACTTGGACTTGTATCGGATTTTAGTGCGGCCCTGGCGGACCAATTGATTAATTGTCGGCATTCGCTTTTAAAATTATTTCGTTCTCTGCTGTCTTTTTGAGACAAACTGAATCCGGACTATAGCAAGCCGCCGCATCGGCGCAACCTTTTTTAAACACATTTTCTCCCGCACCCCTTTCACCCAGTCCGGAAGCGGCCGGTCTGGGTGAAACGCATGGCAATGCCCCGGCTAAATTTTACTTAACCCATGCCCCATTCCACCGATTACAGGTATGAAAACACGGCGACGGCTTGTACTGCAAGCTTCAGCCGCAAATATCACGGCGGGAATTGGAATGGGATTGTGCTTGCAGCGGGCTCCCTTAAAGTGGAGCTATGAACCGCCTGACCAAGCAGGAGCAACTGGTAATCTGCCTTGCGGCGCTCCTACTGCTCACCGGATGGGCGGTCAAAGTATGGCGCGCCGCGCACCCGCCCAAAATTCAGACCACCGCCCCGGCAAACCCCTGACATGCAGCAAATAACCTTCGAACAGGCTCTGGAGAACATCCAAGCCCGGGACCCGCGCTTCCACCGCGACTCCTATTACTTTGTGCGTGAGGCCCTTGACCACACCCAGAAGTGCATCGTGAAGGAAAACCGGGGCCAGCTCCGCCACGTCAGCGGCCAAGAGCTGCTCTCCGGCATCCGTGACTTTGCCTTGGCGCAATTCGGTCCCATGGCGCTCACGGTTTTTGATGAGTGGGGAATCCACACCTGCCGGGATTTCGGCGAAATCGTTTTCAACATGGTGGAAACAGGTTGGCTCGCCAAGACCGAGACGGACAGCCGGGAGGACTTTCAGGACGGCTATGATTTTAATCAAGCCTTCCGGAACCCCTTTTTACCCAAGAGCAAGTTGAAATCCACGCCCGACCCGCTGGCATGCTGATGCGCCATTCCGCGCAGGGCGACCGGCTCGCACACAGGCTCATCAGAGGAAATCCCGCGGTTTCCAACCCTCCGCCCTTTCCGCATCAACCCCGGCGCGGATGATCCACCTCGGAATTTCCACCCCGATACTTCCTGCTCTTTCAGGATGCCTTCAACCGCCCGCCTGGAAGGATCCGTGGCAGCCACACGCTCGCGCATTTCCAAGCGCGGACGGCTGGCGCACCAAATTAAATTGCCCTGAATGCATTTCTGAATACCTTTTCCATCCAATTTGAATTGAAAATGACCAACCCGCTCCCTCCCCACGAAATCCCCGCCTGCCCGCCCGGGGTAAGCCTCACCACACTCGAAAACGGCCTGACTGTGATAATCCGCGAGGATCACAGCGCCCCCGTTGTTTCCGTCCAGGCTTGGTGCGCGGCCGGCAGCATCCATGAAGGTCGATGGCTGGGGTCCGGCCTGTCCCATGTGCTGGAACACATGCTTTTCAAAGGCACCACCACCCGACCCGGCAGCCGGATCGACCAGGAAGTGCAGGAGGCTGGCGGATACATGAACGCCTACACCAGTTTCGACCGCACGGTCTACCACATCGATGTCCCCAACACCGGCACCCGCACTGCCATAGACATCCTCTGCGATATCATGCAGCACGCCAGTCTGCCACCAGAGGATCTGGCCAAGGAACTGGACGTCATCCGCCGTGAAATGGATATGGGACAGGACGACCCGGGCCGCCGTGCAAGCCGGCGCCTGTTCGAAACGGCCTACACCCGCAGTCCATACCGCTTCACCATTATTGGCTACCCCGATATTTTCAACGAGCTCAAGACGGAGGATATCCGGCATTATTACGAGGAGAAATATGCGCCGAACAATGTCTTTTATGTGGTGACCGGCGACGTGCAACCGGCGGAGGTAATGGCGCAGATCCGACAGGCCTATGCCAAGACCAAATCCCGGGCCCTGCCGCCCGTGGTGCTGCCCGCCGAGCCGAGGCAGACAGCCCCGCGCGAGATCATCGAAGAGTCGGCCGTTGAAATCGGCCACCTGCATTTCGCCTGGCACATCCCCGATGTGCGCCATCGGGACGTGCCGCTTCTCGACGTGCTGGCCACTCTGCTGGGCAGCGGGCGCAGCTCCCGGCTGTATCAGGAAGTGCGTGAGAAGCAGGGCGTGGTTCATCACGCCGAGGCTTGGACCTACAGCCCCGGAGCTCCGGGCCTCTTCGGCCTGAGCGCAATGGTGGATGCGGAACAATTCTCCGCCGCCTGCCCGGCGCTGCTGGCCGAGGTGGAGCGGATGAAAACCGCCCCAGTCACCGCCGGCGAACTCGACAAGGCTGTCAAACAGTTCATCTCCGCCACCCTGGCTTCGCGCAAAACAATGCAGGGACAGGCCCAGGATCTGGGCGGCAACTGGCTTTCCGCCGGCGACCTTAATTTTTCAGAACGCTATCTGGCAGCCGTCAAAACCATCACCCCGCTCGAGTTGCAGCGCGTTGCCCGCGAATATCTCACCCGGGAAAACCGCACACTCTACGCCCTGCTGCCGACCGGCACGGCCCCCAAAATTGCGGCACCGGATCAATCCAGCCGGGACCAGGCGGTTGAGAAATTCGATCTTCCCAACGGCCTGCGCCTGCTGGTCAAAGAAAACCACCGCCTGCCCTTTGTCGAATTCCGCGCGGTGTTCCAAGGCGGCGTTCTGGCCGAAACCGCCCAGAATAACGGCATCACCCAACTCATGAGCCGACTGCTCCTCAAAGGCACCACCCGCCGCTCCGCCGAAGACCTCGCAATCGGCATCGAGTCCATCGGCGGACACCTTGACACCTACGGCGGGAACAATAGTTTCGGCGTGAATGCCGAGGTGCTGAGCGCTGATTTTGCCATCGGCCTCGATCTGGTGGCCGACGTCCTGTTAAATCCCACCTTTCCGGAGGCAGCGCTGGAACGGGAGCGGGAAGTGCATCTGGCCGGCATCCGGGCGCAGAAGGATCAATTGCTAAAAAGCGCCGGGAACGCCATGCGCCGGGCGCTCTTCGGCGACTCGGATTACGGCCTCGATTCCTTGGGCACTGACGAAACAGTTCGCGCATTGTCCACCGCCGGACTAAAGGCGCTGCATGACCGACTTGTCACCCCGGACAACTGCGTCCTAGCTATTTATGGGGATATCAACCCCGCCGAAGTGAAAGCGGCAGTCGAAAAAGTGCTGGGAAATTGGAACCCCTCCACCACCCGTCCCGCCCCCCGCCCCCACTCCACTCATACCCCGGTCAAACGCGTGACCACCGTCCGCGACAAGAAGCAGGCCGTCTTGGTCATCGGCTTCCCCGGCACAACCCTCCACGACGGAGACCGCTACGCGCTCGACCTCTTGCAGGAGGCCTGCAGCGATTTGGGATCGCGCTTGTTTCTGCGAATCCGTGAACAACTGGGCTTGGCCTATTATGTCGGCGCCCAACACATGGCCGGACTGGTGCCGGGATATTTCAGCTTTTATGTCGGCACAATGCCCGAACAGGTTGAGCTGGTTGAAAAAGAATTGCTCCATGAGGCGGAACTTCTCAGGACCGAAGGACTCACCGCCGACGAACTCAAACGCGCCAAAGCCAAAATCATTGGCCAGCGCAAAATATCCCGCCAGGATCTTGGAAATCTGGCCATGAGCACCGCTTTAGACGAACTCTATGGTCTGGGCTACCAGCACACAGAACTGGATGACGCGCGGATTGAGGCCGTCAGCCTGGAGCAAATCCGCATTGTGGCGGGCAAATATCTCCGCCCAGAAACCTGTGTGGTATCAATCATCCGCCCCTGATAGAAATGAGGCGGCTGAGAAACCAAACTCAACCGCCCCATTCGCACACCTACCATGAACCCGTGGCAGACCAACCCCGATCTGCAAAGCTACAATGGCAGATTCAGGGCAACCTGAACATCAGCAGTAATACCGATTTGGAACACTTGTTTTTGCCGGACGCCGCTCCTAAACCCGCCCGAAAAGCCCCCCCACCAGCTTCCACGCCTCGAAGAAACACGGCCAACTTCGCCATCCGCTCCGACCTACCCTCTTGCCCACCCCATCAGCATCGCCTACCGTCCCCGGACAAATGAACCTAGCCCAGGCATTCGCCGACGCCGTGCGGAGAAATCCGAACAAGACAGCCCTTTGCTGGGGTGACGCCGAGTATACATTCGAGCAACTCTTTGCCCTTACGCTGGCGGTGTCTGCGGCGTTGCGGCATTCATTCGGGATTCGACCGGGCGACCGCGTGGCGGTCTGGCTGAAAAACCGGCCGGAGTTCGTCCCGGCGTTGTTCGGTATTGCCCAAGCCGGGGCGGTGATCGTGCCGATCAGCCATTTCCTGAAACCGGAGGAAATCGCTTTCATACTTCGGGATTCAGGCGCAACAACGGTGATCAGCGAACGGAGCTTGGCAGAGGCTGCCAAGGGCGTCTCGACCCTGCTCCCCAGCCTGCGGTTCAGTCTAGCTGAGGATTTTGAAAGTCTTCCTGTGCCGGAGGAAACGGCCGTGGATCGGAATGAGAAAGATCTGGCGGCGCTGCTTTACACCTCAGGCACCACCGGACACCCCAAAGGGGCGATGCTCACGCACGGCAATTTTCTGCACAACGTCAACAGCTGCCTGCTGGCGCTGGATATTCGCGCCGAAGACCGGATTGTGGTGGCGCTACCGCAATTCCACAGTTTCATGTTCACGGTGGGGACCCTGACGCCGATGCTGGCAGGGGCGGGCATTTTGCTGCTTAAAACCCTGCACCCCTTCAAGCAGGTGCTTGAAGAAATCACCCGTCATCACGGCACGATCTTGCCGGCGGTGCCCTCCTTCTATCGAGCCCTGCTGGGCGTCGCGGACTTCGGCAAACTCCCCCTCAAACTCTGCGTCAGCGGCGGAGCACCGCTGCCGCTGGAACTCTACCGCGCTTTCACCACTCAGTTCCCCTTCCCCTTGCGTGAGGGTTACGGCCCCACCGAAAGCAGTCCGGTCGCAACCGTCAACCCCATCCATGGCGAAAACCGCCCGGGATCCATCGGCAAACCCATCCCTGGCGTGGAATTGAGCATCCGCGACGAAACGGGCCTGGAACTGCCCACGGGCCAAACGGGGGAAATCTGCATTCGCGGCGGCAACGTGATGCTCGGCTATTGGAACCAGCCCGAAGAAACAGCCCGCGCCTTGCGTAAGGGCTGGCTCTACACCGGCGACATGGGCCACCGCGACGCCGATGGCTATTTCTTCATCACCGACCGCAAAAAAGACATGCTGCTGGTCAATGGTATCAACGTTTATCCAAGAGAGGTTGAAGAAATCATCCACCAGTTTCCCAATGTCAAGGAATCGGCGGTTGTCGGATGGCCCGACCCGCGGCGCGGCGAGCAGCCGGTGGCATTTGTGGTGCCGACGGAGGAAATTCATCTGGAAGAGATGGCTTTGTTGAAATTCATCCGGGAAAGGTTGGCGGATTACAAAGTGCCACGCCGCGTGTTTTTCGTTGTTTCCCTCCCCCGCAATGCCACAGGCAAGATCTTGAAAACCGAGCTGCGTCAGGCCCGCCCCGACGGATCAACGCCACCGGCCACGACCTGAGCCGAAAATTCCCTGGCACCTGTTTATAAACCTATGGCGTCAGGAGTCGGACCCACCCCCACCATGTCCGAGCCGGGGCGCGGCGGCACCGGGTCGGCCACATCCACTTTTCCACCCGGCCCGAGGCTGCCAAACTGCACGGTCCAACCCTCTTCGGCTTGACGGTTGAGGAGCAGCCTGCGACGGTCTTGGCGCTTGGCACCAACTCCCGTAACGGTCCCGGCAAGCACTTGGTTTACCCCGGTCTTGCAAACTCCCGCCCTGCTCACCCTACTGCGGCGATTGGAGAGTGGCGGCACCGTGTCGCAACCCGGCATTCCCCGGGCGGCGCAACCCTATTTGGCCGCCCTCCTCCGGGAACTTTTACCCACCCGCCCCCTGGTCGTCGTCACCGACGGACTCAAAGCGCAAGAGAGCTTTCAGCAGGATTGGGACACTTGGCAGGCGGCCGGCCGGAAAGCGGAAAGCGGGGATTGCGGACTGCAGAAAGGCGCGCCCAGCGTTGCCTCTGCTGCCCTCCAACCCTCCGGGTCCGGACTGCTTTTTTACCCGGCCTGGGAAATCCTGCCCCATGAAGGCCGGCTGCCTCATGCCGATGTCATCAGCGAACGCTTGGAAACACTGGTGGAGCTGGGCAACACGCCATGCCGCGCCACACCGGCTCCGGACATCGTCACCTCCGTGGTCGCGCTGCTGCAAAAAACATTTCCGCCGGAAACACTCCGCAACCGCACCCGGCAACTCCAGAGGGGCGACCGGATGGATCCTCTGGATCTGGTGGAGTGGTTGGAATTACAGGGCTATGAACCGGAGGCCCAAGTCACCCAAAAAGGCGATCTGTCGCTGCGCGGGGGCATCCTTGACGTGTTCCCCCTTACCAGCGCCTGGCCCGTGCGGCTGGAATTCTTCGGGGATGAACTGGAATCACTGCGGCATTTCGACCCGGCCACACAGATTTCACGAGAGTCGATCCCCTCAGTGACCTTGCCGCCGGCGGGGGAATTGGGTCTCTTCCGCAAGCCGCAAGCCGACAACTCCTCTGAGGCACCCACCCGCCTGACCACTTTGCTGGAGTATCTGCCACCCGAAACGATTTTCCTGCTCAGCAACCCTGCGCAACTGGAATGGCACGCGGAAGCCTACAAAAACCAGATTCCGCCCGGCGACCCTCTCTTCACGACTTGGGCGGCCATTAAGGCAGAGTTGACCGCGCGAGGCATGACCGTGCTGGAAGTGGGCGATGACGAACCGGCCGCGCCCGGACCGGAAGACGTCGACACCCCGCAGGCCGGGATGAAGAGTGAAGAACTTTTTTGCTCGTTGGAATCATTCCGGCCCCTGACCGGACGGGCACCTGAGCCGGCGGTGGCCGAAGCGCAGCGCCGCGAATTTTTCGCGCAACTCCATCGCTGGCTGCGCCAGGGCTGCCGCGTGCATGTTTTTTGCAACAACGATGGCGAACGGCAACGCTTCATCGAAGTCTGGGCGGAACACGGGCTCACCCCGTCAATACCGCAGATAACCGAAGCCGGCGCGTCAAACCCGCTCGCACCGGAACCCCACCTCGGAAGCCTCTCGCGCGGTTTTCTCTGCGAACAGGCCAGACTAGTGGTGGTGACCGATGCGGAGATTTTCGGCCGCTACAAAGTCCAGCGCCCGCGCCGGCTCAAGTCGCCCCACGCCCAAGCGGCCCGGTCCGTACTGGACATTGATTTCACGGAACTGGAAGAAGGCGATCTGGTTGTCCACATTCAGCACGGCATCGGGCGTTATCTCGGACTCAAGCGCCTGCCCTCGGCACCTAGGCCGGCTCGCAGCCCCGTTCCTGACCCCGCAATCCAGCCGCCAGAGGAGCTTGGAGCAGAATGTCTCGTGATCGAATACGCCGCCAGCGACCCGGCCCTGGAACGGCCCAAACTTTACGTGCCGGTGACTGAAGCGCATCTGGTCGGCAAATACGTCGGAGCCGGCAAGGCCACCCCCCCTTTGAACACCCTGGGCGGAACCCGCTGGATCAAGGCCAAGGAGCAGGCCGAGCGCGCCGTGCGGGACGTCGCCGCCGAGCTGCTCACCATTCAGGCCGCGCGGGAATCGCAACCGGGCCATGCCTGCTCGGCCGATGTTCCTTGGCAACGGGAATTCGAAGGCTCTTTCCTATTTGAGGAAACACCCGACCAGTTGCGCGCCATCAACGAGACCAAGGCGGACATGGAGCGGGCCAAGCCAATGGACCGACTGATCTGCGGCGACGTCGGCTTTGGAAAGACTGAAGTGGCCATCCGCGCCGCCTTCAAAGCGGTGATGGACGGGCGGCAGGTGGCCATTCTAGTTCCCACAACGGTGCTGGCGCAGCAGCACTACAACAATTTCCGTGAGCGAATGGCCGATTATCCAATCCGGATTGAACTACTGTCCCGGTTCCGAACCCGGCGCGAGCTGCAACGCGTGGTGCGCGATCTGCCTGCCGGCGCGGTGGACATCGTCATAGGCACCCATCGTCTGGTCCAAAGCGACATCGCCTTCAAGGACCTCGGACTGGTGGTGATCGACGAGGAACAACGCTTCGGGGTGCTGCACAAGGAGAAGTTCAAGAGGCTGCGCAAGCTGGTGGACGTGCTCACACTGAGCGCGACCCCGATTCCGCGGACGCTCTACCTGGCGCTCACCGGAGCGCGGGACATGAGCACGATCCAAACCCCTCCTCACGACCGCCTGCCCGTCGAAACCATCGTCACCCAGTATGACGAACGGGTCATCCGCGATGCCATCCGGCGGGAACTCAACAGGGGCGGCCAGGTTTTTTTCCTACACAACCGGGTGATGACCATCCACGCCATGTACCAGAAACTGCAGAGCCTTGTGCCGGACGCGCGCATCCTCGTCGGCCACGGCCAGCTCGGGAGCGATGAACTCGAGGATGTGATGACCAAATTTGTCAACGGTGAGGCCGACGTGCTCTTGTCCACCACCATCATCGAAAGCGGCCTGGACATCCCCAACGCGAACACCATCATCATCGACCGGGCGGACCGGTTCGGACTGAGCGAGCTCTACCAGTTGCGCGGCCGGGTCGGTCGCTACAAGCACCAAGCCTATGCCTACCTGCTGCTCCCGCGCCATGCCCGGTTGCTCACCGACGCCCGCAAACGGATCGGTGCCCTGAAGCAATACTCCACTCTGGGCAGCGGCTTTAAGATCGCCATGCGCGACCTGGAGATTCGCGGGGCGGGCAATCTGCTCGGCTCGGAGCAGAGCGGGCACATCACCGCGGTCGGTTTTGATCTTTACTGCCAGCTGCTCAAGCAGAGCGTGGCGGGGTTGAAGGGGGAGAAGTTGCCGCCACGAGTGGAGGTGCGGGTGGCGCTGGATTTCCTGCCCGAGGCCGGCAAACTCCCTGAAACCTACGCCCCGGAATCACAGCACCGGGTTGAAATCTATCGCAAACTGGCCCAAGCAACGGATAGAACATCCTTGGACTCATTGCACTCGGAGTTAAGAGACCGCTTCGGCCCGCCTCCACCCGCGGTGGAACTGCTCCTGCAAACCGCGGAACTCAAGATTCTCGCCTCCGAACGCGCCGTCGGCACCATAGAGGTCAAGGAGGACAAGCTGATGCTGACACGGCGGGGCGACTTGGTGATGGTGGGGGGGAAGTTCCCACGTTTGACCAAGAAAGCCCCGCCGGCGCGATTGAAAGAGATCAAGCGCCTGCTGCTGGCGCTGTGAACCTCACTTCTTGGCGGAGCAAACCGTGCAATGGGCGCAGTCGGTGTGCTGCTCGATGCAGCACTTGTGACCGCAAGCGGGCTTACTGGAGCAGCAGGCTTTTTCACCGGCGCAACCCGTGACCAGAGCGGTGACACAGACGAACAGAGAAAAGAATTGGATGAGTTTCATGATGGACTTCGACGTATCGGGTTTTGATTGTGTTTCCTGGCTTCAACCCGGCCACAAGACCGGGGTGGGCCGATTTCATGCAACGGTGCAACCCAAAGACGCCGGTTGTCAAGCGCCATTGGCCCAATACTTTTGGCTTTTTACCCGGCCCGCCCTCGTGTTCAATGATATCGATTATGAGCCAAACACATCCGCTGACAACCACGACCTTCGAGATCCCCTGCTACCGCGTGGTCCGCTCCTTCGGCGTGGTTCGCGGCATCATCGTGCGCTCCCGGTCCTTGATCGGCAATATCGGGGCCGGCATCCAGAGCCTGTTCGGCGGCAACATCTCCATCTACACCGAACTGTGCGAACGCGCCCGGGGTGACGCCTACAACCTCATGCTCCAACACGCCGGCCAACTGGGCGCCAACGCCGTCATCGGCATGCGCTACGATGCCACGGAAGTGGCCCAGGGCATCACCGAGGTGCTCTGTTACGGCACGGCGGTCTTCGTGGAACCGCTCCGCTAATTCCCCTTCCGACCCGACACTTTACAGCCTTTGCCCCGGTCCGGGGCTGCGACCATGAAACAATTGAGGGATGATTCGCTGGTGGGGCGGGTTCTGGCGTGGACCGCCCACACGGTGATCCACCACCGCAAGTGGGTCATCTGGTCGCAGGTGGTACTTTTCATTGCCAGTGTGGCCTACACCTGCCTGTTTTTGGAATTCGACTCGAACCGGGACAACCTGGTGGGGTCGAATGAAAAGTACCAGCACTTTTTCCTGGACCTGAAAAAGGAGTTCCCGCAGCAGGACGACCTGCTGGTGGTTGTCGACTGCGAGAGCCCCGGAAAAAGCGGACAGTTCATCGAACGGCTCGGGACCAAACTGGAATCGGAGACGAACCATTTCACCAACCTTTTCTACAAGAAGAACCCCAAGATGTACGGGTCCAAGGCGCTGCTCATGGCCTCGGAGAACGATCTGGTGGAGCTGCGCAAGATGCTGCGGGACTTCCGCCCCTTCATTGACGAGTTCTCCCACGCCACCAATCTGGTGTCGCTCTTCGACATGGTGAACCGCCAGTTCCGCACCGCCAAGCGCGAGGAGAACGAGCAAACCCAGTCGCTCGTCAAAGCCCTGCCCGCCCTGAAACGGATCGTCGACCAAGCCGATGCCTCGCTCCATTGGGGGGGCAAACCAGTCTCCCCGGGCATCGCCTCGCTTATCGACACGGGCAGCGGGGCTGAAAGCGACCTCTACATCACCATCGGCAAGGGCCGGGTCTTCCTGCTGACCCTGCAGCCGCGCACCCTGCCGCCCCTGGCCGACCGGAAGGATAACGACAAGCGGCAGGACGATTTCAACGCGGCCTGCGTCAGCCGCCTCCGTCAACTCGTGACCCAAACACAACAGGAAATGCCCGGCCTCAACGTCGGAGTTACCGGCCAACCCGTCCTGGATAACGACGAACTGGAGCAATCCCAGATCGACACCACCCTGGCCAGCATTGTGGCGCTAATCATCTGCGCTTTGATTTTCATCTACGGCTACAACGAAAGCGGCCGCCCGATCAAAGCCACCCTCTGCCTCGTCGTGGGCCTGGCCTATACTCTGGCCTTTGCCACACTGACCATCGGGCATTTGAACATTCTGACAATCACCTTCGTCCCAATGCTCGTCGGACTGGCCATCGATTTCGGGGTGCATTTGATCACGCGCTATGAGGAAGAATTGCGCCATGGCCGAAGCGAAGAGTCGGCGCTGACCAAGGCGATGGTCTACACGGGCCAGGGGATTTTCACCGGGGCCTTCACCACGGCGGGCGCTTTTCTGGCCATGGGCCTTACCAATTTCAAAGGCATCCAGGAAATGGGCGTCATCTGCGGCAGCGGCCTGCTGATCTGCCTCATCCCAATGATGACCCTTTTGCCCGTATTACTGCTGCGCGGCCGGCAAAACGTGCTCGACCATGCCGGCAAACACGTCGAGCGCCCGGACCGGCGCGCCCAGATCGAAGCTATCTGGCTCAATCACCCCATCATCGTCACCATCCTGATCGCCGGCACTTGCCTGCTCGCCCTGCCCCAGCTCAGAAAGGTCTATTTCGACTACAACCTGCTCCACATGCAGAGCCCAATCCTCTCCTCAGTCAAGACCACCGACAAACTGGTCAACTCCGGCCAATCCCTCCTCTTTGCTGCTGTCATCGCCGATTCAGCCCGGCAGGCCGTGAGCTTGGAGCAACAGATCACCAATTTGTCCGCCGTCGGATCCGTGGAATCGATGGCCGGGCACCTCAGCGAGGATCAAACCTCCAAACTCCGGCTGGTAGGCGAGATCAAACAAGACCTCGCCAGCCTGCGCTTCGATCCGCCCGATGCGCACCCGGTAAACATCCCAGAATTGAGCCTGACGCTCTATTCCCTCTATGGATATTGCGGCGCGGCACTCGCGGAAATCGGCACCAACGAACCGGCACTCAACCGGCAGTTGACCAGCCTGCGGGGATCCCTGGCGACCCTGCGCAAAGACATGCTGGCAGGAAACGGACCGCAGCAGGAAACAACCAGCCGGCAGCTCGGTCTCTATCAGCAGGCCCTCTTCGATGACCTGCGCGAAACATTCGAGGCCTTGAAAAACCAGGATGACAGCGGACCTCTGAGGGCCGAGGACCTACCACCGGCGCTCCGGCACATGTTCGTTGGCACCACAGGCAAATTCTTGCTCCAGATCTATCCCAAGGAAGACATCTGGCAGCGCGGCAACCAGGAGAAATTCCTCCAGCAGTTGCGGGCCGTCGATCCCAAAGTGACAGGCACCCCGGTTCAACTCTATGAATACACCGAGGTTCTAAAGAAAAGCTACGAGCAGGCAGCCTGGTATTCCTTGGCGGCCATCATCGTTCTCGTCCTTATCCATTTCCGAAACCTCTCCTCGGTCCTGCTCTCGCTCCTTCCGGTCGGCATCGGCGTCGTCTGGCTCGGAGGCCTGATGGGATTTTTCGGCGTGCCCCTTAATCCCGCCAATATCATGACACTGCCCTTGGTCATCGGCATCGGCGTCACCAACGGAATCCACATCTTGAACCGCTTTGCCGAAGAGCAGCACGCCAGCATACTCACCCGCAGCACCGGCAAGGCCGTGCTCGTCTCCGGCCTGACCGCCATTGTGGGATTCGGCAGCCTGATCCTCGCCAAGGACCGGGGCATCTACAGCTTGGGCTGCGTGATGGCCACCGGCGTGGCGGCCTGCATGGTCGCCGGGTTGATCCTCCTGCCGGCACTGCTCAATCATGTGCTGCGCCGCCGAAGCACCCGGTCCGACTTGCCCAAGTAGGCCGGACCGTAATCCAAACGGAGTTCATCCCGCCACCCACGGATCACCCCCCGCTTTTCAAAAGTGTCCCTATAGACCGGGCATTTGCAAAAAAGCGCCCTCACCCGCGAGGCGGGGCAACCCTTGAATTCCAACTCAATGTTCACCCGTGCTTTAGGCCCCCGCCACGCCTTGCTTCCAGATTCAGTTTTATTCGGATATTGAACGCGGCGGGGTTGCCCCCTACTGTGCGTCATGGGAAAAACCAAAATACCGGCCACAGGCGAAGGCTTTCTTGGCGAAATCATGGTCCACAAAATCTCCCGCTCTCTGGGCGTCGTTGAAAATGTGGCTCAGGCCCAGTCCGGCTGGCCCCCGCAGATCACCCTCAAGCTCCAAGACGGCTCGGTTAAAAAAGGCCGCCTCAGCGATTTCCGCGAAGCCAGCGGCACCGAGCGGAAAAAACTCTCTCCAGCCTGAACACTCAAAAGTTCAGAACGGCTTGGTTGCCTCATTCGTGCGCACCAAAACCTTGCCGCGAACCCATCAACCTCCTTTCCCGAACCGCTCCAGCAATCCGGCCGGATTGCCCAAGACGTTGCTGCCAGCCCTTTCAAGCGGCGTTGGGTGTGGTGAACTCCGTTTAGGCCCAACCGCTCCAGTGCGACAATCCTCCTTGAATGAGAACCTCAATCAGGGATTGCTTTGCCACATGCCGCCAGGACGCCGGCTGCCGGCCGGAAACAGACGGAGGATCATCGAATAGGTCCTGACAACCCACCCGGCCGCAGTGAAGTCCACGCAACGGGATCGCCGACCGGAAAAGGCATCCGGATTGGCTTTGCCGGTCGCGGTTGAACGGGAAAAGCCCCCGGATTTTTCACTCCCTGAACCGGGATTCAACCGTTCCCATGACAACAGGTTTTTTCACCAGTATGTCCGCCGTTGTCATACCCGCCACCCCACAATCCATCCAGATAACGACATTCAACGACGATCCGCATGACCAAGCTCAACGACCTCCAGCTGCCGCCGGAAATGGAAACGGCTCTGGATCAATGTATTCAGGCCTTGCCGGACAAGACCCTGGCCGCTCTCGGAAAGCATCTGCCGGGAGGTTTCACCAAACCCAAGCTCATTCTGGAAAACATCCGGAAGCTGGCCAAACGTCCCGCAAACCTGCCCGTCTGGCTCATCGATACCGTCAAAGAGAAACTTCCGCTTCGCCTGGGAATCGAGGATATCGCCCCGGAGGTTTTGACCGAGCGCTTTGATGATTTTGCGGCAGTCACCGGCCCTGCCCTTTTTCTGCTGACCTTGATGACTAGTGACCGGGCCGGTCTGCGCAAGCTCGGGATCGACCGGCTTGCCCTGGCTTCAAAAGCCTTCACTGAGGAGGAGAAAAGGGCGGCTGCCGAGCGCTGCGCAGGCTGGTTCTTAAGCCGCTTCGGATCCATGGCCGGATCACTCTCCAAAGGAACTCCGGTTCATCCAACCATTCCCGACCCACCACCCGCAGGGCAAAGGAGGGATTCAAAGCCTGAAGACTGCACGGACAAAACGCTCAAAGACCTGCGCGACAAGTTGCAAAAGGAACGCACTGCCAGGGCCGAGGACAACCGGAAGGCCACCGCCCAATGGCAGGCCGAGAAGCAACGCCATGCCGACCAGCTCGCCAAGTTGACCCAGGCACTCCACGAAGTTGAACTGCAAAAGCATTCACTGGATCAACAACTGGTCTCGGAGCGGGCTGAAAAAGCCGCCACGATACAGTCCGGTGTTAAAGAGGCACTCAACGCCTGCGAACGCAAGTGGTTGGCGAATGCGGTCGATCTGGAGCAGTTCCTGAGGTCCACCACTGCAGATCATTTGATCAGCCGGGTCACCCACGCGCTTGAGGCCCAGGGGCATCAGGACTTGCACACGGGCAATCGCCGCCACCTGCAAAAGCGCCTTGGCGAACTGCGTCAGGCCGCCCATCTTTTGGCCGATGCCAGCCTGAATGCCATCAACCCGCTGCGCGAACTGGCCCCGCTCCGCGAAGAAGTCGGGCATGAAATCGAGGCTATCGAAGCCAAACTGGGCCCGGCACCCAACATGGACGCATTCAGCCGGGGATTGATCGATAAAATCCAGAATTCCACCGACTTCACAGGACTCAGGGAAACCAGCGATCTGCTGGAGCGCCTGGGAACCCTGAAACTATTAGGCGCCCAGCAGCAGCAGCAGCTCCACGAAACGTTGCAAAGACGCAACTGCATCCTCAATTCAAAACACCCCGCCGCACCCAGTGAAGAAACCCTCCACTGGCTTTCGCTTCAAGGATTGATCGAGCGCAACGCCGAATGCGAGCTGCTGATCGACGGCCACAATGTTCTGTTCAATCTGGAAGTCTTCGCCAGTCTGTTGGAGAACGGAAAACCGGGTGAAAAGACCCGTCAACATCTGCTATTGGTCGTTGGCCAGCTTCAAAGAAACCGGCCAAAACTCCATACCCGCATCGTTTTTGATGGCCCGGTGCGCTCATTGGAAAAAATCCATCCTAATCTCCAACTGGAATACAGCGGAGCCACCGGCACAAACCGGGCCGATGATGTCATCATTAACCGGCTGGCCTCAAAAACCCTGCAGAACCTCAACCTCCGCCGCTTTGTGGTGACCGACGACCGGGGGCTCCAGCAGCGGGTGCGGCAAAGCGACGCTTGTTACGTGCCGCTGGGCGGTTTTGAGGCCATTCTGCGGCATTTCAAGTGCCTAAGCTCAGTCACAGCCCCCTGATCAAACCCGCCATCCGCAAAATGAAAACGGATCACCACCTGATCCTCAGCATCAAGCGCAATCCTTTCGATGCCGACCGGGCACCCGTCCCGAAACTTTCACACTGACAACGAGGCCCGAGAAACACCCGCGGCAAGCCGAGGGAAGGTCATACCCAACAGCACACGCCAAGAAAAAACGGTCTGGATATTGGGATTAGAGTTTATATTGGGGAATTTTCAACCACTCCCCTCCCTTCAAAGCCGATTGATGGGCCACAATTCCCGCGGCAGTGAGATTAAGGGCCATGGAAATGTCCACAAGCGGTTGGCGGTTCTGAAGAATGGCATTGATGAACTCATTGGTCAGATGACCATGCGATCCCCCATGGGCACCTGGAGACATTCCCGGCGGCAGCGGCGGACGCCTGATGTCGGGCACTTGCTTTTCAAGCCCCTCGTATTTCCCGTCAAAGGAGCCGCGCTGACCGCGGACCCTCCCCTTTTCCCCGCCCAAGCCGGGAGTATCCCAACTCACGGCCATCCGCGCCATGCCCCCCTCGCTGGTCCGCAGAAATGCGATCTCGCTGCCAAAGGCATTCTGGTAGGGATTGTTGGCGGGTTTCAAATGTTCCACCCTGCTGGGAACGCCCAGGCAGGAAACCTCCGTATAACTGCCGCCGGTGATGCAATTGTAATAGGCGTTGGAATGGGTTGGATACCACTGGGGCGGCAGGCCCACCCGCCATCCCTTGAAGGAATCGATGGGCGTCTCCATATAGTGAAAATATTCCCCCTCCGAATACAACAACTTGCCCAACCCGCCCGCCCGGTAGATCTGCCGCATGGCCGTCAGGTCCTCATGGAAGGCCGACGTCTCAAACATCATGTATTTGAGCCCGCTGCTTTTCACAGCCGCAAAAAGCTTTTCCCCATCCTCCAATGATCCGAACATTGCAGGCACCGCCGATGCAACATGCTTCCCGTGCCGCAGAACCTCGATGCAATGCCGGGCATGACTCGGGGCGTCTGTGGCCACAAACACGGCTTCGATGGAATCGTCCTTCACCAATTGTTCCAGCGAGGGATAGGTTTTGGCGCAGCGGCAGGCCCGGGCCATCTCCGAACAGCGCTCCGGCAGCAGGTCGCTCACGGCCACGACCTGCACATTGGGGTGATCCTGAAAACCGAACTGGGCCCCAAATTGGCAGACCCCGTAGCCCACCAGCCCGACCCGTATCTTGCGATCGGACACAGGTTGCCAGTCTTTGGAGCTGTTCGGATCGGCAGCCGCTCTCTCAAAGCCTTGAATCGGAGTCGGGGCGGCAAAAGCCCCGGCACCGGAAAACCCGAGGGTTGCCGCACCCGTGAGAGCACCGAATCGATGCAGAAAACCGCGGCGCGAATGGGGAAGAAACAAGCCATCCTTGAAACCAGCAGCTGCGCCGCAAAGAAGTTTGGTTGTCATGAGTGGCCAGAAAACTGGCCTGCCAGCGCCGCGAAGTCAACGCCGACAAACGACGGACCGCGCTTTTTGCGGCCCCGCAGTTATCCCCCGTTCTGGGATCCGATTGAGATTGGTTTTTAGAGAGGGACTGGTTTAGACTCTGGGCTTGATAATGGAACCATTGAGCAGCTCGCAAATCAGCAAATTCAAGTCCACGGCCCAGCTTCTGGAGCCGATGCTTAAAATCGGTAAGGCCGGCTTAAGCGACGGGTTCATCCGGTCAGTGGACACGGCCTTGGCATTGCACCCGCTGGTGAAGATCAAGTTCTCCGAGTTCAAAGAGCAGAAAAAAGAACTTGCCCCCCAGCTGGCTGCGCAAACCTCCAGCCACCTGATAATGCGCGTGGGCAATGTCATGGTCTTGCACCGGCCCAGGCCGGCAGCAGCCAATCCCAAAAACCCCGAACCCTCGGGCGACTGACCTAGGGCTCAGGCGCAATCTTGATCAGCCAACCCTGCTATTGAAAAGAATAATCTAAACGGTTGATCCGGTGCCCTTCTCAATTATTATCAGATTTCTCTGGTGCCAACTGTCGCCATGATAAGCCCCCGAAAATTGTTTTTCCTGGTGTTGGCAGGCTCTCTGGCCCTGCCCTGGCCCTGCTCGGCCGCACCGGTTGAAAAGGAGCAGCAGCTCGGGCCGCTGATTCAGGATTTCGATCTGACACTCTCTCCGGGCCATCGCACCGAGATGGTCGGACCGCTTTTTTACAGTGAAACCAAGGAAACCGCCACCCTGCTGGCCTTCCCCCCCCTTTTTTCGATCACCCGGGACCCCGGAATGGATTCCACCGAGGTGGACTTTGCCTATCCGGTGATCACTTACCGCCGCTACGGGACGGAGCATCGCTGGCACTTCATGGAGGTGCTCAGCTATGCCGGCGGTGAGGATCAGGAACACACCAACACCACCCGGTCCACATTTTACCCGTTTTTTTTCCGGCAACGGTCTGGGGACACGAACGAGGATTACAGCGCGCTGGCCCCTTTTTACGGGCATGTCAAGCACAGGCTTTTCAAGGATGAAATCTTCTTCGCGATGTTTCCCCTCTACGCCCGGACCCGGAAGGGGGATGTGATCACGGAGAATTACCTCTACCCCTTCTACCATCAGCGGCACGGCAACGGACTGGAGGGCTGGCAGTTATGGCCATTTCTCGGCCATGAACACAAGGAACCGACAACCCGGACCAACCGTTTTGGAGACCCCGAACTGGTCCCCGGCCATGACCGCCGCTTCGCATTGTGGCCCGTCTATCTCAACACCCTGAGCGGGCTGGGGACAACCAACGCCCGGCAGGAAAAGGCCTTGATGCCCTTCTACAGCCTGGTCCGCTCCCCCCAGCGGGACTCCACCACCGTGGGTTGGCCGTTCATCACCCACGTGATCGACCGGGAAAACCACTATAATGAGTGGCAGACCCCCTGGCCGGTCATTGAGTTTGCGCGGGGCGAGGGCAAAACCACTTCCCGGATCTGGCCGTTTTACAGCCATGCCCAGACCACCAATCTGGAAAGCCGCTTCTGCCCTTGGCTGCTTTACAAATACAACCGGGTTAAAGTAGACACCTTGGAGCGAACCCGGACCCGGATCGCCCTCTACCTCTATTCGGACGTAACGGAGAAAAACACGCAGACCGGCACAGCCTTCAACCGCCGGGATCTGTGGCCGCTCTACACTTGGCGCCGGGAGCCGAACGGCAACCGCCGCCTGCAAATCCTGGCCCCGGTGGAACCGATCGTGCCCAACAACCGAAGCCTCGAGCGGGATTACTCACCGATGTGGTCCCTCTGGCGCTCGGAGTACAACGCCACCTCCAAGGCGTCCTGCCAGTCCCTGCTCTGGAACCTCTTTCGGCAGGAAACCGCGCCCGGCACGAAAAAAGACTCGCTCCTCTTCGGGCTTTTCCAGTATCACTCCACACCAGAGGGCGTGTCCCGTCGCTGGTTTTATTTTCCGGCACACCAAACCCGCCGCGCGCCCCAAACCGCCCCGAAATCAAAATAAAGCCACGGTATGTTTCAAAATATTGGAGAAATGGTTTTGCTTTTCTGGCGCACGCTCCTGGCCCTGCCTCTGGCTTGGCGCCAGCGCGAGAAAGTCTATGACCAGCTCTTTGAGATCGGCAACGCCAGCCTGCTCATGGTCTGCATCCTCTCATTTTTCATCGGCGGCGTCATCGCACTCCAGACCGGCCCCGTGCTCGTCGGACGCGGATTCACCAGCGCCGTCGGCGGACTGGTCGGCATCTCCATCGCCAAAGAACTGGCCCCTGTCATGATGTCCATTCTGATTGCCGGCCGCATCGGCTCGGCCATGGCCGCGGAAATCGGTTCCATGCGGGTCTATCAGGAGATCGACGCGCTGCGGACCATGAACATCAACCCGATCCATTACTTGGTGCTCCCGAGGATAACAGCCATTGCATTGGCGCTGCCGCTGCTGGTGATTTTCTCCATCTTGGCCGGCTGGCTGGGCGGAGCCACGGTGTCGGCAGCCAACAGCCGGGTTGACATTGCCTTCCAGGCCTTTTTCCAGAATCTGCGGGAGATCGTCGGACTGAGGGAGGTTGCCAACGGCGTGTTCAAGAGCTTTTGCTTCGCATTGGTGGTGGGCGTTGTCTCCTGCCACCAAGGACTCATCACCATCGGCGGGCCCCGAGGCATCGGCCGCTCTGTGACCAAGGCAGTCGTGAACTCCATCGTGCTGATTGTCATCCTTGACTACGCGCTAACCCGACTCCTGTTAAAGTGATGAGCCATTCCCACTCCAATTCCGCAGCTGTCAGTGTTCAAGTCCGCGGGCTGCGCCGCAGCTACAACGGGCAGGAAGTCCTCAAGGGCTTGGACTTCCAGGTGAAGCCCGGAGAAATTTTCGTCATCATGGGCCCCAGCGGCAGCGGCAAAAGCGTCCTGCTCAAACACATCATCGGACTCGAGATAGCCGATGCCGGAGAAATCCTCATCAACGACGAATCCATCCAGTCTCCCGGGGTGATGGAAAAACACCGCATGGCCATGGTGTTCCAGTCAGGGGCCCTGCTTAACTCCTTGACCGTGGGCGAAAACGTCGGGCTCTATCTCAGTGAGCACCAACTACTTGCCCCAGCCGATATCGGCCGGGTGGTTTCGGAGAAGCTGGAGGTGGTGGGACTCAAGGGCACCGAGGACAAGATGCCCAACGAACTTTCCGGGGGCATGAAAAAACGGGTGGCCATCGCCCGCGCCCTGGTCGTGGAACCCCAGCTCATCCTTTACGATGAACCCACCAGCGAACTGGACCCTCTCTCCGCCGTCGTCATAGGCGAGGAAATCCTCAAGCTCAAGGATCGCGTCCATGTCACCACCATCGTGGTTTCCCATGACCGGGATCTGGCCTTCGGCGTGGCAGACCGCATTGCGGTGATCAATGACGGCCGCATTGTCAGCATCGGCACCCCGGAGGAGATCAAACACATCAGCGACCCGCTGATCCGGAAATTTTTGACTGCTGATTTCAAACGACCCGATTCCCGTTAAGACAAGATATGAAAAACTCCATCGAAACCCGGCTCGGCATCTTCGTGGCCGTCATCGCGCTCTCCGCTGTGTTCATCTTGGACATCGTCGGCGGACTGGAAAACTTCAAAAGCGGCTACCACATCTCCGCCCTGTTCAACAACGCCCAGGAACTCAAGGTGGGCGACCGCGTCAAAATGGCGGGCGTGGAGATCGGCCGCGTGGAGGAGATCAAGTTGCGCGACAACAAAGTGGTCGTAACCATGAAGATCCACAAGGACGCCGGGGTGAAAACCGACAGCACCGCCACGGTGAAATTCACCGGCCTGATGGGCCAGAATTTCGTCGCGATCGACTTCGGCTCTAAAACGGCCCCGGTCGCGGATGACACCACAGTCCTTGCCGCCAACGAGCAGGCCGATCTGAGCAGCCTCATGGCCAAGCTTGACAGCGTGGCCAGCGGCGTGGAAAACCTCACCAAAAGCTTTACCGGCGACAAGATCGACAACCTGCTCGGACCATTCACCGATTTCCTCAAGGCCAACCGCGAACCCTTGACCGCCACCATCGCCCATCTCCAGTCCATTTCCTCCCAGATTTCCGAGGGCAAAGGCACCGTGGGCAGGCTCATCTTCGACGACGCACTCTACAGCACCGCCCTGAACACGGTCTCAAACCTTCAGAGTGCGGGTGACGAAATCAAAGCGACCGTGACCGATGCCCGCAAAGTGATCGGGCAGATCAATTCCGGCCAGGGCACCATCGGCAAGCTGGTGAAGGAAGAGAAACTCTACAACGAAACCACTGAGTCAATGACCAACCTGAAAGAAATCCTTCAAAAAATCAACCAAAGCCAGAGCACCGTGGGCAAGCTGATCAACGACCAGGATTTCCTCCGTGATGCGAAATTAACCCTGCAGAAACTCGACAAGGCCACCGAGGGGCTGGAGGATCAGGGACCGATGAGCGTGCTGGGCATCATGATAAACAGTCTGCTCTGACTGGGGTCGGGACTACCCCATGGGTGCCAGTCAGGCATTTTTCAAGCCGTGGCAAACTCGTGAAACCTCCGGGAAAGGAGACGTGAATTGTCGGTTGTAAGCGCTCCAGCAGCTCCTTGATGCGTTTCTATCAACTGCAATCCCTCCTTCGGCCCCAGAATGAGCGCCGTGGTTGTGAGCAGCCCGGCAATCGTGCAGGAGGGCGCCACAACCGATACCGCCCGGCAGCCGTTGTCCACCGGATAACCGGTGCGCGGATCGATGATGTGCCCGTAGCGCCTGCCATTGATCTGGAAGCAGCGGAAATAATCCCCTGAAGTGGCCACGGCATGGTCGGTCACCGCGACACTTGTCCAGCATTTCCCCGGTTGCGAGGGATCTTCCAATCCGATCAACCAGAATTTTTTGTCCGGTGCCGCTCCCTTTACCCGCACATCCTGACCGAAATCAACCAGCACATTGGCGATCCCGCGCGACACAGCCAGATTAATCACACAATCCACGGCATACTCCTTGCCGATTCCACCCAAGTCCAAGCACATGCCGGCACGGGGCAGGAAAACCGCGCCGGGCCGGCGTTGGACCTTGCTCCATCCCACCAATTCACGAGCCGCGCGAATGACCACCTCCTCAGGAAGCACCGGGGGCTGCGCCTTCCAGTTCCACAACCGGATCAAGGGCAGCGCCGTCGGATCGAAAGCGCCCCGGGTGAAAAAAAACAAATCCTGGCACAACGCAAGCAGCCGGTCCGTTTCAGGATCCGTCTCCACCCATTGCCGGCCCGCCGCCTCATTGATCCGGCCAATGAGGCTTTCGGGCAGGTATCGGGAATATCGCGCCTCAAACGACGCCACCCAGGCGACCACCTCACGCTGGAAATCCCGAATTGCCGCCGCCGGCGCTCCATGGCAGTTAACGGCACAGCGGGTGCCCATCGCATGAAATGAAAGCTTCTCCAATCCGCGTTCCGAACTGGTTTGCACGCTGCCGGTGATGCGGGTCAAAACGTCGCGCGCGGAAGCGGCGCCCCCCGGAGACTGCTGGAGATTACTCATTGTGTTGATGCCATTGTTCGCAATTCCTCCTGTGATAGCCGAAGAGGGCTGCCAACTCCACTCCGTTTATTCCCAAATCCGGCAGGTCAAACGCCCCGCCCGCACAAAGCGGTTGGCAGCGCTCAAACTCCGGCTGCGATGCCGACCCCCTTCGAAGGCCGAATTTCAATTTCCCAAATTCTTGAGAATGAATGACTAAAACTTCCCCCTTGTGTTCAGCCACCCGGTCCGGTTTTGTTCCAACTCGGGCTTTGAACGGCTGCCGGCAACGGAGCCCTGTTCGGCCATTGCAAAACCAAGAACCGGATTTCCGAATCCCTCCGCGCCCATCATTTTGACCGGACGCAGGCAATGCCGCGCCCTCTGGCGAATTGGTTTTGACTCGGTGCCAGACTGCTATACCTTAGTGGCCGGTTTTTTTAGGACATCAATTTTTATGGCAAAGCTGACAATTCGGGATCTGAACGTGCGAGGCAAGCGTGTTTTTCTGCGCGTGGATTACAACGTGCCGCTGGTGGAAAAAGACGGACAGATGGTCATCACCGATGACACCCGGATCCGGGAAACCTTGCCCACACTCCGGTTTCTGATTGAACAGGGCGGACGTCTGATTCTCACCGCCCATCTGGGCCGGCCCAAGGGACAGCGCGAATCCTCGATGTCGCTGCGCCCGGTTGCCGGACGTTTGGCCGACCTGCTGGGCTGCCCGGTGAATTTTGCGGATGACTGCGTCGGTGAAAAGGTGGAGTCTCTGGCCGGCGAACTGCCTCCCGGGGGCGTGCTGCTGCTCGAAAACGTCCGCTACCACCAGGCCGAGGAAAAAAACGACCCCGCCTTTGCCGGACAACTTGCCCGTCTGGCCGATGTCTACGTCAACGACGCTTTCGGCGCCGCCCATCGCGCCCATGCCTCCACCGAGGGGGTGGCCCGCATCGTCGCCGCCCGCGGCGGCCAGTGCGCGGCAGGCCTTCTGATGGAACGGGAATTGAAATTCCTCGGCGATGAACTCGAAAACCCCGCTCGCCCCTTCGTCGTCATCCTCGGCGGCGCAAAAGTCTCCGACAAAATCAAGGTCATCGATCGACTACTGGAAAAAGCCGACACGATTTTGATCGGCGGCGCCATGGCTTACACGTTCCGGTTGGCGCATGGCGAGAAGGTGGGCAAATCCCTGGTGGAGCCGGATCACACAGGAACCGCTCTGGCCGCCGAAGAGAAAGCCAAAAAACTCGGCGTCAATTTCCAACTCCCCACCGACACCGTCATCGCCACTCCCGTGGACACCGGCAAGGTGAACAAAAAGGGCCGGCCGGTGTTTGAGTTTGTCGATGTGCGCACCACCAAAACAGGCATCCCCGACGACGCCGAGGGCTTCAGCATCGGCGAGGAGACCGCCGCGAATTATGCCCGGATCATCCACGGAGCCAAAACCATTCTCTGGAACGGACCGATGGGCATGTTTGAAGATGCCCGCTTCGCGCCCGGCACCAATGCCGTGGCCCAAGCCGTAGCCGAGGCGACGCAGAAAAACGGAGCCAAAAGCATCATCGGCGGCGGCGACAGTGTCAAAGCCATCAACAACATCAATCTTGGCGATCAAGTGACCTTCATGAGCACGGGCGGCGGTGCGAGCCTGGAGTTTCTGGAAGGCGCCGTGCTGCCGGGGGTGGCCGCGCTCTCTGACAAATAAACCGCCCCCTCCCGGACGGACAGACCAGAGCCGGATCGCTCAGTCTCCCGTCCTCTGAACACTTTGACCGCGTCCCAACACCATTCAAATGAATAAAGAACGCAAACTGATCATTGCAGGCAATTGGAAGATGAACAAAACCGTCGCCGAGGGTCTGGACCTGGTGCATGGTTTGAAATTGGAACTGGCCGGCGTGAAGGAAGTGGACATCGTTGTCTGCCCTCCCTTCACGGCCCTGAGCGAGGTTTCCAAAGCCATCCTGGATTCCAACCTCCGGCTCGGAGCGCAGAACATGAGCGAAAACGGCCTGGGTGCCTACACCGGCGAGATCGCCGCCGGCATGCTCAAGGAATTTTCCGTCCGCTACGTCATTCTCGGCCACAGCGAACGCCGCCAATATCAGAAGGAATCCGACGCGCTGATTGCCAAAAAGGCGGCCTCAGTCCATGCCGCGGCGCTCAAGCCGATTGTCTGTGTGGGTGAGACCCTGGCCGAGCGCGAGTCCAACCAGACCGAACAGGTGCTCGACACCCAGGTGCGCGGCAGCCTGTGCGGACTGACCCGGGAACAAATGGTGGAAACGGTCGTGGCCTATGAACCAGTCTGGGCCATAGGCACGGGCAAAACGGCCACCACCCAGCAAGCCCAGGACGCCCACGCCTTCATCCGCAGCCTGCTGGCCAAGATGTTTGACGAAAGCATTGCCAAAAAGGTGAGGATTCAATATGGTGGTAGCGTCAAGCCGTCCAACTCGCGTGAGCTGATGAGCCAACCCGACGTGGACGGTGCCCTTGTGGGCGGCGCGGCGCTGGAAGTCCGGAGCTTTGCCGATATTATTAAAAACTCAATTTAGAGGCGTATTTATGGCTTTTTTCATCGGTTTTCTGACTCTTGTTCTGATCCTGGCCTGTGCGGGATTGGTTTTGTTGGTCCTCATGCAACTACCCAAAAAAGACGCCGGCGCGGGGCTGGCCTTTGGCGCGGGTGCCACCGACGCCCTGTTTGGTGCCGGGTCGGGAAATTTCCTGACCAAGGCCACCAAATACTGCGCCGGCACATTCTTCGTGCTCGCCGTGGTCATCGGAATGCTCGAGAACCGTTACGCCCAGCGCAGCAGTTCCGAATTCCGCGAGAACCTGCAGCAGCAGATGAAACAGCCCCTCTCCTCCCCGGCACCGGCCAGTCCGAAGTCGGCCTCCGCACCGGCCAGCAATACGGCCCCTGCCGCCGCCCGCTGAACAATGTTTCCAAACGCCCCCTCCCCACCCCGCCTCGAACCTTCGAAGCGCAGCGAGTCGGGTGCTCCGGGCCGCAACCTGTGTTGCGGCCTTTTTCTTTTCCTCCCACTCCTCTGCCTGCTGGCAACCGCCTGCCACCCCGAACCGCCCCCGGACCTCACCATTATCAACGGCCTCGAACCCGAATCACTCGACCCGGCCATCATCACCGGCCAAGCCGAGATGCGGATTGTCCAAGGCCTCTTTGAGGGCCTGACCCGGCTGGATCCAAAAACAGCAGACCCCATTCCCGGGCTCGCAGAACACTGGGAAATCTCCCCGGACCAATGCACTTACACCTTCCACCTCCGCACCAATCTGCTCTGGTCTAGCGGCGAACCTATCACCGCTGCGGACGTGCTCTATTCTTGGATCCGCGTGCTGGATCCGGCCACAGCATCGGACTATGCCGGCCAGCTTTTTCACCTCAAGAACGGCGAGGCTTTCTACGCCGGTAAAATCAAAAACCCCGACCTCCTCGGAATCCACGCCCCGGATCCCTTCACAGTCCGCGTGGAACTGGAGGAGCCGACAGCCTTCTTCCTTGACCTGTGCGCCTTTTCGACCTTGTCCGTGGTGCCGCGCCAGACCATTGACCGGCATGGCGATGCTTGGCTCAAAACCCGCCCCCTGCCCAGCAGCGGCCCTTACGAACTGACAGCCTGGCGGATCAACGACAAAATCCGGCTCAAAAAAAACCCCCGCTACTGGGACGCCGCACAGACGCGCTCCGCAATCATCGACTTCCTGCCAGTCGGCTCGCCCAACGCCGCATTAAACCTCTATGAACGCGGCCAGGCAGACATCGTCTGGGACAAGGAACTGGTCCCCACCGAACTGCTGGATGTCCTGCTAAAACGGCCCGATTTCCACCCGTTCAACTACTTGGGCACCTATTTCTTCCGCTTCAACGTCACCCGCCCCCCCTACACCGACCCCCGCGTCCGACAGGCCTTGGCCTTGGCGATAGACAAACAGCGTCTGGTCCAGCGTATCACCCGCAACGGCGAGCCGATCGCCTCCCACTTTGTGCCGGATGGCACCGCCCGCTACACCCCGCCGGCGGGACTGGGCCATGATCCAGCCCGGGCCCGAAAACTTCTGGCCGAGGCGGGGTTTCCCGGCGGCAAGGGGTTCCCACGCGGCGAATACATGTTCAATGCCGCCGCCGGAGGTTCGGCCAAAATGCACGAGAAAATCGCCGTGGAACTCCAACAGATGTGGCGTGACGAGCTGGGCATTGAGATCGAATTGCGCCAGTTGGAATGGAAGGTCTACCTCAGCGCCCAGTCTCAACTCGATTACGACCTGACCCGCTCCAGTTGGGTGGGGGATTACAACGACCCCAACACCTTTCTGGAAATGTTCACCAGCGACAACGGAAACAACCGCACCGGGTGGAAAAACGCACGCTACGACGGACTGATCCGCAGCGCCAACCGCCAGACCGATCCGGCCGCCCGTGAAAAAAAGTTTCAAGAAGCCGAGCTCTTGCTGGTGCGCGACGAACTGCCGATCGTCCCCCTGTTCTTCAATGTCGGGCTCAACTACTACGACCCGGAAAAAATCCAAGGCATCTGGCCCAACATGATCGACCAACATCCGTTGCAGTTCATCCGGCGCAAACCCGAAGCCGGCACCCGCCGGCAACACTAGCCATGTATTTTCTGCGCCGCATCGCCTTCACCCTGCCGCTCCTGCTAATCATCAGCGCTCTGGCCTTTGCCATGGTCCACGCCGCCCCCGGCGGCCCCTTTGACCGGGAACGGGTGCCGGCCTCGCCCGAAATCGAGCGGAATCTCAAGGCCAAATACCATCTCGACGAGCCGCTCTGGCGGCAATACCTGCGCTATCTGGGTGATCTGGCGCACGGCGACTTCGGGCCTTCCTTGAAATATCGCAACCACACGGTCAATGACGTCATCGCCCAGGCGCTCCCGGTGTCCCTGCTGCTGGGATCCTTGGCGCTGGGATTCGCCCTGGGCATCGGGCTGCCAGCCGGTTATCTGGGTGCGGCGCGACAGGGACAATGGCAGGATTTCACCAGCGGCTTCCTCTCCCTGCTGGCCGTGTGCGTACCGGGATTTGTCATCGCGCCACTACTTGTCACCCTCTTCGCTCTCAAATGGCGTCTGCTGCCTGTCGCACTCTGGGAATCCCCGTTCCACGCGATTCTACCGACTGTGGCACTGGGGCTTTTTTATGCAGGAAAGGTGGCGCGCCTGCTCCGCGAAGGCATGCTCAACACGATGCAAAGCGAGTTCATCACCGCCGCCCGCGCCAAGGGCCTGGGTGAAAACGCGATCCTCCTCAAACACGCCTTCCGCCTGGCCATCCTGCCCGTCGTGTCCTATTCAGGCCCCATGCTCGCCGACCTGCTGACCGGCTCCTTTGTGATCGAAAACTTCTTCCAGATCCCCGGCTTGGGCGTGTATTTCATCAACAGCTCGATCAATCTTGATTACCCGATGACAGTGGGCCTGGCGCTGCTCTATGCCGGGCTACTCATCGCTTTAAACCTCGCCGTCGACTTTGCCTACCAACTGCTGGATCCACGCGTGAAATATGAATGAAACGGCCCGAAGCACGCACTCACACAACAACGGCCTGCCCGGCGTAGCCCGATCCGCCCCGGCAACAGACGCGCCAGCAACCACCCCCGACTCCCTCCAAAGTCCGGGCCGGCGCGCTTGGCGGCGCTTCAAAAAAAACCGGCCCGCCCTAACCTCGGCAGGGATCCTTATTGTCCTGCTCCTGAGCGTTGCGCTCTGGCCGGTCATACTCCAACTCGCCGCCCGCCTCGGCCCCGCCGGTGCCGCCTTCGCCCATATCCATAATCCAGATCAGCTCTCGGACGCCCAATTCGCCCCGCCAGGGCCCGGACACTGGTGCGGCACCGACGGACACGGACGCGATGTGTTCTCGCGGATTCTTTACGGCGCGCAGATATCCCTCCTGGTGGGCGGAGTGGGCGCCAGTGTCAGCCTGGTCATCGGCGTGCTCTGGGGCGCCATCGCCGGCCTGGCCGGCGGCCGCCTCGACAGCGTCCTGATGCGGATTGTCGACATACTGTATTCCCTGCCGTCGATTATCTTTGTGATTGTGCTGCTGACCACCACGGGACAGATGCTCAAGGCTGCGAGCTGGGTGCAAGAGTCCCCCGGGCTGGCAAAAGAGCTGCGCCTGATGCTCTTGTTTATCGGGCTGGGCGCTGTTTCCTGGCTAACTATGGCGCGCATCGTCCGCGGCCAGGTCCTCTCGCTGCGAACCCGCGGATTTGTCGATGCAGCCCGGGTGCTCGGTGCCGGCCCGTGGCACATCCTCACCCGCCACATCATTCCCAATGTTTTCAGCGTCGTAATCGTTTATCTCACACTGACCGTGCCGGGCATCATTCTCTATGAATCGTTCCTGAGCTATCTGGGTCTGGGCGTGCAACCCCCCATGGCCAGCTGGGGTTCCCTCATCGCCGAGGGCGTGGACCAGATCAACCCCATCCGGATCTACTGGTGGCTCATCGCCTTTCCGGGGGGCGTGCTGGTGATCACGCTCCTGGCGCTGAATTTTCTCGGGGACGGCCTGCGCGACGCTTGGAATGTGAAAGGATCGGCATGAGCGGCCAGGTGCCCGCAAAATTGTCTCGCCAAACGCCGGCCCACCGGCAAACACTCCCAGCCTGTTTTGAACCATGACTGAGCAAATTGTCATTTTGGATTTCGGGTCGCAATACACCCAAGTCATCGCGCGCCGCATCCGCGAGTGCAACGTCTATTCCGTCATCCTGCGTTACGACACGCCGGCGGCGCAAATCGCCGCCTTGGCCCCCAAGGGAATCATCCTCTCCGGAGGTCCCTCCTCGGTCTATGCCAAGGATGCGCCCCTGCCCGACCGGGCGGTTTTCAAGCTGGGCGTGCCGGTTCTTGGCATCTGCTACGGCGTGCAGTTGCTGGCCAAATTCCTTGGCGGCCATGTCGAAAAAGGACTCAAGCGGGAATACGGCAAGGGCACACTCAGCGTCCAGGACGGCGACTGCGCCCTCTTCAACAACCTGCCCAAGGAACTTCAGGTCTGGAACTCGCACGGCGACAAGCTCACCAAGCTCCCCAAGGATTTCGTCGCCGTGGCCACCACCGAGAACTCCCATTACGCCGCCATCGAGCTGCCGTCCAAAAAATTCTTCGGCCTCCAGTTCCATCCCGAAGTCGCCCATACACCCCGCGGCAAGGATATTCTGGCCAACTTCGTTCAGGGCGTTTGCGCCTGCGGTAAAAACTGGACCATGCGCAATTACGTCGACCAGGCCGTGGATGAAATCCGCGCCCAGGTCGGTAAGGAAAAGGTCATCCTCGGCCTGAGTGGCGGCGTCGACTCGAGCGTCGCGGCGGCCCTCTTGCACAAGGCCATCGGCAGCCAACTCACCTGCATTTTCGTCAACAACGGCCTCCTGCGCGGACGTGAGGCCGACGTGGTGCGCGAGGTCTTCGGCCGCCATTTCAAACTCAAGCTCCAATACGAGGAATCCTCCAAACTCTTCCTCGCCCGCCTCAAAGGCGTGACGGATCCGGAACGCAAACGCAAAATCATCGGCAAGGCTTTCATCGAGGTCTTCCAAGCCGCCACCCGGCGCGCCGGTAAAGCCAAGTTCCTCGCCCAAGGCACCCTCTACCCCGACATCATCGAGTCAGTCCCCATCGCCGGCAATCCGGCGGCAATGATCAAGAGCCATCACAACGTGGGTGGACTACCCAAGAAAATGAAGTTCGCGCTGGTCGAACCCCTCAAGTGCCTCTTCAAGGACGAAGTCCGCCAGCTCGGCATCGAACTAGGCCTGCCCAAGGAAATTGTCTATCGCCAGCCATTCCCCGGCCCCGGCTTGGCGGTGCGCATCTTGGGCGAAGTCACCCCTGCCCGTTGTTCAATCCTGCGCAATGCCGACTCCATCGTCGTGGAGGAGATGAAGGCCAGCGGCTTGTATTACGAGATCTGGCAAAGCTTCGCCGTCCTGCTCCCCGTGCGCAGTGTCGGCGTCATGGGCGACGAACGCACCTACGAATACACCATCGCCATCCGCGCCGTGGAGTCTCAGGACGGCATGACGGCCGACTGGGTGAAACTCCCCTACCCGCTGCTGGAGAAACTTTCCAGCCGGATCATCAACGAGGTCAAGGGCGTCAACCGCTGCGTGTTTGACGTCACCAGCAAGCCTCCAGGCACCATCGAGTGGGAATAGGTCCGTTGCCACAACCGCCCGGACACTTCGAACCGGCCTTATACACCCGTTGCTGCCCCCATGCTCCGCAAGGAGATGATCCCGGCAAGCCCCGTTTAATAGCCCGCTCCGCATTGCAAGGAAAGCGCCGCTGAACGGAACGTAAGCAGTCCTCACCCTGATGACATGCGGACCGTTATGTCAGCCGTTAATCCAATCCGTGTCCGATGAGAAAACGCCAACCAACCGCCACCCTTAATGGCAGGTGACTCTTGATGATTGAATCCCCCTCCCCGGTGAAAATCGAATGTTGCGGACGGACGCTCTGCAAACACCTCTGCAAACACACTTAGATTGGCGTCCCTACAATGACTGAAGCAGGGAATCTGCCGGCGTGGATGCCTTGGGTCCGAGGCAACCCGTGGAGTTCCGTTCCGCACCCGACCCCAGGCATCGGAAGATGCCGGTGCCGGCGCGCTCGCAAACCGGCACCTCACTTTCTGAGTCTGCCATGACCATCCAAAAAGCACAAACAGTCAGCGCTTTTGTTGGCC
>Ga0114958_10000130_pt1 | contig 62029 bp, 48 predicted proteins | sample C_130208_EF_Meta_FD_89577 | JGI IMG/M metagenome (GOLD analysis project Ga0114958, IMG submission 89577) | Freshwater microbial communities from Lake Croche, Canada to study carbon cycling - C_130208_EF_MetaG | ecosystem: Environmental > Aquatic > Freshwater > Lake | place: Lake Croche, Canada... | reverse complement strand
CTGTTGCTTATAATAAATTACCAAAAAACTATATACTTGATTGCCAAGGATAGTAAAAATTAAAATAATTAAATAGGAATACAAATCATTGGGTGTTTTTACCCACAGATATAAAAATAATAATGCGATTACTTTTACAATCATCGAACGCAATGCAATGGTTTTAAAATCAGCCTTACCTGCATAATACCAATCGGTATATGTAAAACTTAATAAAACCAGACTACCTGCCATCAAATACATAGATTTATGTGCACAAAAAAAGGGGATATACAAAATACTCAACACATAAAATAAAGTAGACACTGCACTAGCAATAAAAAAAATACTACTTAAAGATAAAAAAATAGATTTTATTTTATGGTCGTCTTTATAATTTTTGGCTATTTCTTTAACCCCATAAATAGGTATGCCCAAGGCTGCAAAAAGTGAAAAATATTGCGCATAAGAAAAAATAAATTGTACTTCACCTATGCCAGCTGGACCAAGAATTCTTGCAGCATAAGGGAAGCTTATAATAGGAAATAAAATATTAGATATTGACAAGAGCAAGTTGAATAAAAAATTTTTTTTCATGTCTATTTAATTTTCTAACGTGACAATTTTGATGTTGTCAATAGACCAACTTCTTGAACAAGTATCATTCCGCTCACCACCAGCATCACTTAATACCAATTCAAAAGTGGATTTGGTATGTGGCAAACTATGAACAATTTTATAGTGACTGCTTCCCCTGATATTATTTTGTTTACTAAAAAACCCAGGTAAATAAATTTCTTGGGCTTGATTACCAGCCGGACTAGTAGGCACTTGATTAAACCAATTAGGATAGGCTTGCTCTACGGTGCTATCATTTGAAAAACCAGAAATGAGTCTGTATTCACCATCCATCGTCATTACAAAAAGATTATTTTGCCAGTTGTCATGTAAATACAAATCAAATTCTACCCTAACTATCGTGTGGCTGGTTAAGTTATCAAAGGACATGCTTGCACTACTATTATTAAATGTGCCTAAAACTTTATTATTTTGAAAGGTGGTTATTTTATTAAATGGAAATACACCATAGTTTATATCAGTAAGCCAACCAGCCGTAGTAATTCCTTTAAGATTTCCGTTTTCAAAATTGTTATCGTAAATGGTCTTAATATGGGTTAAATCTTTTACACAACCATTTAAAAGGAAAAAGGCTCCAAATAGGTAAAGCAAGCCGACAGGGTTTTTTTTTAACTGCATAACCAAATTGTGATTTAATCAAAAATAGCTTTACTTCTTCAAAGTACCACTTCAATTTAATTTAGTCTTACATTGCATCATATGTTTTTGTTTCCACTGCTCTATATTATTCTTTTTATAAGCTCCCTTTACTTTTTAAAGGAGAAGCAACCAAACGGTATTTTTATTTTTACTTTATTTGGACTGCCTATTTATACTATTTCCTTATCCATCACTCAAATGTATGGTTTTACTCAACTAGTGCCGGTGCTACAAACATTTAAGGAAATAATAATTATTGTATTTTTTATTTCAGCTTTTTTTCAAATTAAAAAAAATACGAAGTGGCAAACACTAGATAAAATAATGCTAGTCTTTTTTTGTTATAATTTACTATATATTCCTTTACCTATAGGTGGGTATAGTTTATTTGAAAAAATACTTGCTTTTAAAAGTTTAAGTTTTTTCCCATTGGTTTATTTTACTGGTAGAATTATAGATATTGATAAAATCAAATTGAACAAGGTTTTCCATTGTATTGCGCTACTTACTATTATCGTAGCCATTGTTTTGTTGATTGAAGTAATCACTTACTCACATCTGCAAAGTATCAGTGGCTATGCTGCCTACAATCAATACTTTTTTGATCAAGCTCCTACAGGTGACTTTGACTTATCCTGGACTTTTCAAATTGAAAACGGAATGAAACGTTTTGCAAGTTTATTTTCGACCCCTTTAGAATTAGCTGCAGCGACCCTGGTTTCCTTGGCAGCGTTAGCAGCCTTGGTGACCAATCCTAATAATAGTTTTAGCTTTTCTAAATTTACCTTTGTTGCATTAATTGCTAGTTTATTTTGTATCAATTTAGCATTATCAAGAGCTTCTTTAGCTAGTTATTTGATAATGCTTTATTGTTATGCTTGGTTGACTAATAAAAATATCATTTTAAAAATAATACACTACACATTATTATTTGCTATGGTAGTGTTGGTATTTTTTTCCTTTAACAACGATTTTATAGATTTTATAATTAATAGCATCACATTTACCAACGCATCTAGTGTTGGCCATTTGGTAGAATGGACCAATGGTTTTGACTCCATGATAAAAAGTCCGTTGGGAATTGGCCTCGGTTCATCGGGTCGAATATCCGCTTTTAGTGGTGAAAATGTGGGTGGTGAAAATGAATTTCTTATTATTGGAGTACAAACAGGCATTATTGCTCTTGGCTTATATATTGCAGCTTATATTTACTTAATTAAAAAATCTCATCAAATTTTTATTTCTTCAAAAGGTCGAATTAGAAGATTAGCTTTGTTTTTATTATTACTTAAAATTGGATTAATTATTCCTCTTTTTACTTCAGAGGCAGAATCCTATATTTACATAAGTTACACCACCTGGCTTTTAAGTGGAATATTTATAAATATGGTGAGTAAAGAAAATAGTAAAATTGAAATTATTCATGAACTTATTTAAACTATTTATAGACCATTCCAAAAAAGATTCATTTGTTAATTCAATACGAAAAAAAAGATTTTCCTATCAAAAATTACGTATTGAAAAACTACTTGAAACAAAAGAAACAATTAAAATATTAGATATCGGAGGTGAAATTGATTTTTGGGAAAATATGGATTGGGATAATAATAGATGTACCATTTATTTATTGAATTTAGAACCCGTCACATCAATAAGCCCAAGAAAAGGATATATTCAAATAACTGGCAATGCCCTACAACTCCCTTTTGAGAAAGGGGAATTTGATTTAGTTTTTTCTAATTCTGTAATAGAACATGTGGGAAGTTACGCGAATCAGCAAAGGTTTGCAGACGAGACCCATAGAGTTTGTGATAATTACATGATACAAACCCCCAGTATTTGGTTCCCATTAGAACCACATAGTTTAATCCCTTTATTTCAAGCAATTCCCCATCCAATAAGAGCTATTTTAATTCTATTTTTTAATATCAATTATTTCCCAAAACAAAAAACATATCAAGCAGCATTGGCTACTTCAAAATCTACGCTCATGTTTTCTAAAAAAAGATTTAAAGCTTTATTTCCAGAAGCTGAGATTCAAGTAGAAATGTTATTTGGCTTTCCAAAATCATATACTGCTATAAAAATGTAATCATGTGCTCAAGTCCACAAAAAATTAAAGTAGGCATTGATATTCGGGATTTAAAAATTTCTAAAACAGGAGCACATACCTATTTATGTGAGGTATGTAATCATCTAGATGCAGATTCGAGTATTTTTGAATATTTTTTTCTGGATACGATTTTTCCTATTTATACAGGTTCTAATAAATTATTTAAACTTACTGAACAGCTTTCCTTTTTTATTTGGAAACAAATTACTTTACCAATTAAAGCATGGCAAAAAAATTGTCATCTTGTTTTTTGTACCGATTATTTTGTTCCTTATTTTCATTTTGGATTTAAAACAATGGTTGTTTTTCATGACGCTTTTGTTTGGGAATACCCTGAACATTATAATAAATATTGGCTTTGGATTTTTAATACTATTGGGGTAAAAGCTGCCATTCGTTCCGAATATATTATTACTACCACGCATTACGCAAAACAACAAATTGCTAAGTACTCAGGAATAGATAAAGAAAAATTGATACCCATCTATTTGGGACCTAAAACTAAAACCATTGCAAATGTATCCGATGAATTAACCGATGAAGTAAAAAAATATAACTGGCTTTTTAATACCCAGTTCTTATTACATGTAGGCACTTTGGAAAAAAGAAAAAATATTATTACCCTCATTAATGCCTTTGAATTGTTAATAGTCAATGGTAACAAAACCACCTATTTGGTTTTTGTTGGACAACCAAGTAATAAAGAAACCTTAAACGAAACTTCTTTTTTTCATAAAATTAACAACAGCAAGCTGCTTAGCGAACGCATTATCTTTACGGGTTATTTATCGGACGAAAGTGTCGCAATTTTTTATAAAAAGGCTAGTTTATATGTTTTCCCTTCTATCAATGAGGGTTTTGGCATTCCAGTTTTAGAGGCATTTGCGCATCAATTGCCTGTAATGATTGCAAATAATTCCTGCTTACCAGAAGTAGCCGGCGATGCGGCCATAGCCTTTGATCCTGATGATGAAACAAAATTATTTGAATTGATTCAAAAAGTATTGGATGAACCCAATTTAAGAAAGGAACTAACTGAAAAGGGCATACAGCGTCTTAAACATTTCACTTGGGATAAAACGGTGCTTGAATTAGAACAGGTTTTTCAAAGGGCTTTCGATAATAAATAAAATAAATTTATGGTTCCTTAAATAGATAGTTGGTTATATTTATACTTTAAATAAAGAATATAAAAATATTACACCACATACAATCAAGATTTAAAGGTCATTGGAGTGGAAGAGATAAGTTAATTACCTTTACTAGGCTTGGTATTTTCTTTATCCGTGGCCTATACCATCGTCTATTTTTGAGCAGCGCCAATGGATTGGTTTTAATTGGTAAAAATGTTTCCATTCGATATGCTAGTCATTTAAGTGTTGGTAAAGATTTAATAATTGAAGACAATGTAGAATTAAATTGCCTGAGCATTAGAGGAATTACATTAGGTAATCGAGTTACTATTGGAAAACATGCAATAATTAGACCTTCTAATATGTATGGAGGTACTATTGGAGAAGGTTTAAAAATTGGGAATGATTCTAACATCGGCCCTTTTGCTTATATAGGCTGTTCTGGTTTTATTGAAATCGGCGACAACGTAATGATTTCCCCTCGTGTAAGTCTATTTGCCGAAAATCATAATTTTGAAAATTCCAAGATTATTATGAAAAACCAAGGGGTTACTAAAAAATTTATTATTATTGAGGATGATTGTTGGATAGCAGCAAATAGTATAATACTAGCAGGAGTCACCATAGGAAAGGGCTCCGTGATTGCTGCTGGATCGGTTGTTACAAAAGATATCCCCCCCTATAGCGTTGTGGCTGGAGTGCCTGCTGAAATTATCAAACACAGATTCTAGGAACTAATCAGTTTCGTTTTTTTAAAATGGATTTTTTGCAGATTTAATGAATACCTTTCTCGATATATGCATATTCTTTTTTTACATAGTTCATCGGACTTTTATGGAGCAAGTAAAATTTTGCTAGCCGTAACCAATCTTTGCATAGACAGGAAGCATCAAGTTACCGTTGTGCTTTCAGAAAAAGGGGAGCTCTCTAAAAAATTAATTGAACTGAATTGTGAGGTGTTAATTATTGACTTATCTATTTTAAGAAGACAATATTTTAACTTTAGCGGGATATTTAATAGAGCTAATGGCTTATTAAAAGCATACCATCGGCTTAAACAAATTTGTCAAATAAAAAAAGTAGATCTTATTTATTCAAATACCACTGGGGTTATTTTGGGTGTATTGGTAGCTTCAAAATTAAAAATTCCACACATTTGGCATGTTCATGAAATTATTGAAAAACCATTTTTATTATTTAGAGTCCTATGTAATTTATTAAATAAAAAAATAAATCGTTCTGTGATGGTGTCTGAAGCGGTAAAAAATCATTGGGCTAAGTTTGTCAACAAATCAAAAATGACCACTATACACAATGGTGTAGATTATTGGTTATTTGAAGATAAAAAAACTACTTTTAGAACAGAACAGAATATACCAGAAGCTGCAGTTGTTATTGGAATGATGGGAAGGGTGCATTTTTGGAAAGGACAAGATTATTTTTTAAAAATTGCTGGAGCATTAAATAAAAAACATTCCAACTTATTCTTTGTCATGTCAGGGGATGTCTTCCCCGGATACGAATATTTAAATGCTCATTTAAATAAAATTATTATTGAAGAGAATTTACAAGGATTTGTAAAACAAGTAAGCTTTCGGAATGATATTCAAAATATTTACAACGCTTTAAATATTTTTATACTTCCATCCCAATTGCCCGATCCAGCGCCATTAGTGGTTGCAGAGGCTATGGCTGCAGGTTTACCAGTAGTAGTGACCAACCAAGGTGGTGCCATTGAAATAATTGAAGAGGATATATCTGGAATTATAATTCCAATAAATGATGCAGTAACAGCTGCCAATAAAATAGCTTATTTAATACAACATGAAGCGTATAGAAAAGAGATGGGCATGGCCGCAAAAGCAAGAGTTAAACAACATTTTTCTAGAGAAAATTTTAATATACAAATAATTAATTTCATTGAAAAAAAGCAATAATAATAATATTTCAATTTCAATTATTGGATCCAGAGGTTATCCTATAGTTTATAGTGGGTATGAAACTTTTGTCAAAGAAGTAGCAGAGCGTTTAGTAGTAAGTGGTATTAAAGTGCGTGTATATTGTCATAAAAATTTATTTATAGAGCAACCTAAAATGATGAATGGTATCGAGTTGATTTATATTCCAACCATTGAAACAAAAATTCTTAGCCAGTTTATTCATTCATTTTTTTCAATGACACATGCTTGTTTTAGTAATTCAGATATTATTTTAGCGGTGAATGTAGCTAACGGCCCCTGGGGCTTTCTATCTAAAATAGGTAGAAAAAAAACAGCAATCAATGTGGATGGAATGGAATGGTTAAGGCCTAAATGGAAGGGACTTGGTGCATATTATTTTAAAATGGCAGCATGGCTAGCTACTCGTTTATACGATTGTATCATTACAGATGCAGAAGCCATGAGGCAGGTTTATTTAAAAGAATTCAAAAAACATTCTATCGTAATTGCTTATGGGGCCAACATAAGATACACAAATGATATCTCTCTTGTAAATAAGCTAGGTTTAGAGAGTCAAGATTATTACTTAATAGTTGGAAGACTTATTCCTGACAACAATGCTGATCTTATTTTAAGTGGTTATTTAGCTTCCAAATCTAACAAAAAATTGGTAATTGTTGGGGACGTATCCTACGAAGACCATTATGCAAGTAATATAAAAGAAAAAGCAAGCAAAAACGTGGTTTTTTTAGGTTATATAAGGGACCAAAATGTATTAGCAGAGTTATACCATCATTGTTATGCTTATTTACATGGCCACGAATTTGGAGGAACCAACCCCACGATGCTTAAAGCCATGGCCTATGGTTGTGCAATTATTGCACTTAATACCGTTTTTAACCAAGAAATGTTGCAAGCGGGGAAATTTGGTCTATTTTTTGAAAAAACTACAGTTTCAGTTTCCTTATCTTTGCAACAGGCGGAGCAGCCCCATAACTGCATGGCAAAACTTAGATCCAATGCTAGAAATGGGCTTACCGATAATTACAATTGGGACCAGGTGTCCAATGCATATATTAAAATGTTCACAGAACTTTTAATATATGAAAAACCAAAAATCAAATAAGTACTTATTACTCAGGTATATTTTTGACGCACCTATTGCTGTATGTGCTTACTTGTTTGCACTTTATTTTTCCGGAATTTTATCTTTATCAGAAAATAATTTTAACAACTACCTTTTTACAGTAGTTGTTATTGCAGTTTGGTATACAGCAGGTTCTTTCTCTAGATTATATGCAGATAGGCGTTCAAATAAATTTTCTGATGAAATTATTTTTATTCTCTACAGCATCATACTATTTGCAATTTTACTAAGTTCAATTTCATTTTTTTTACGATCTATTGTCCATTTTACAGGCGTATTTTTCTTTTATTTAATTTGGGCAATTTTTATTTTACAAACAACTGTGAAATATATTATTAGAAAATTATTGCATGCAGCTATATTTGAAGGATCCTTATTTGATACGGTTTTAATAATTGGAGCTACTAGTGCCGCATTAGAATTTATTGAAACCATACATAAATATTATTATTACGGATACAAGTGTATTGGTTTCTTAGATGATAAAATAAAAGAACTTAACAAAACCAGCTACTTGGGGAAAATTGAAAATTTATCTAATATATTAAAAGAAGGCAAGGTAGATGAAGTAATGATAGCGTTAAATAATAGCAATAGCCAACAAATTCAAAATTGTATTGAGCTATGTGATTATTATCATATTAAAACAAGAATTATTCCAAATATATACCAATTTGCTGGGACAAGTGGTCAGGTAAATAATATTGGCTTACTCCCTGTTATTAATATTAGACCTTTGCCTTTAGACAACAATGAAAATAAAATACTTAAACGAATTTTTGATATTGGGTTTTCAATGCTATTTTTTATCCTAGTCGGTTGGTGGCTATTCCCTTTAATTGCTTTTGCTATAAAATTTTCATCCAAAGGAACCATTATATTTAAACAAGAAAGGTGGGGTTTAAATAATAAAAAAATTATTTGCTACAAATTTCGAACCATGGTGGACCAAGAAAATGATATTGATAGCAATGGGAACTATAAACAAGCATTGCGTAACGACCCTAGAGTAACCAAATTGGGATGCTTTCTGCGCAGTACCAATATGGACGAGCTACCACAATTTTGGAATGTATTAATGGGCAACATGAGCGTAGTTGGACCTAGACCTCACCCCACACCTTTGAATATTGAATCCATGCATACTATAGAAAATTATATGCTAAGACATAACGTTACTCCAGGAATTACAGGATGGGCGCAGGTTAACGGGGCTCGTGGAGGAACAAAGGAAAAAGGAGCAATGCAAAAAAGAATAAATTTTGATTTGTATTATATTCACCGATGGACTTTTTGGATGGATAGTCAAATTATTTTACAAACAATTATTAATGTTCTTAGGGGAGACCAAAATGCCTATTAAAATTTAAATGAAAAATAATTTACTATTTACCTTACTTTTTATATTTATTTTTTTATCCAAAATAGAAGGACAAGATATTTATGAAAATCATAACGCTGAAGTATATAACTATTTAGCCAGAATGGCCCAAAAAGGAATCTTAGATTTCGAAGATCATATTAGACCCCTAACCAGAACTTATTTAAATACATGTCTAGATAGTATAAGTGCACATAAAAATAAACTAAGCCAAATTGAAAAAGAAGAATTGGCTTTTTATATTCAAGAATATAATACTATACAAATAAATCAAAAGCAATTAGAAAACAAATTACAACTATTTAAAAAAGATAAGGTCGGAAGATGGCGAAGCCTTTTTGCAGAAAATCAAAATTCGCATTTGTATGTTGAACCGGTATTTTCAGGCGCTATTGTAGAAGGAAAAGGTATTAGTTACAATCAAAAAAGCGTTGGGTTACATTTTTTTGGAACGGGTGGAAAACATTTTAGTTATCAGTTTTTTGCAAATAATTACTACATAGATGGTAAGGGTTATGATACCACAAGATTATATTCCAATGAAACTGGTTTTATTAGAAAAGACAGTTCAAATCATAAAAATTTAAATTATGCTGAATTTAGAGGGAGCATTAACTATAAATATAAAAATGTAAATATAAGTTTTGGGCAAGACCATTTTTTGTATGGTTATGGAGAAAATGGAAGAGTCGTATTGTCTGACAAAGTTCCTACTTTCCCTTTTTTTAGGTTTGACTATAGTCCTTTCCCTTGGTTAAGATTCAATAATACGCATGCCTGGTTAAATTCTAAAATAATAGATTCAAATAAAACTTATGGAACGGGGAATGACATTTATGGTGGTATACGCGAATTATTTATTCCTAAGTTTATGGCCATGCACAGCATTCTAATAAAAGCTGCAAAAGGATTAGATATTAGTGCTGGTGAGTCTATCATTTATAGCGATCATTTTGATGTAGGCTATTTAATTCCCATTATGTTTTTTAAAGTGTATGATGAAATAGCAAACAACAGTCATATTCAAGCGGGGTCTAACGAACAACTTTTTTTTAACATAAGTAGTCGAAATCAGTTAAAAAATACGCATTTATATACCAGTATTTTTATTGATGAAATGAGTAGCATTTTTAACAAGTTTAAAAGTCGCAACCAATCAGGATATACCATTGGTGCTGCTATTACAGACTACCCTATTAAATATTTAACCTTTAATGCTGAATATACACGTATCAATCCTTTTGTTTATAACAACCTAGTACCTGCTCAGACTTATACAAGTCATGGTTACAGTTTAGGTGATTGGATGGGTAATAATTCGGACCGGCTTTTGTTTTCAATTAAATATACTCCAATTGCAAAATTAAAATTACTATTTCGTTATCAGTCCTTACAAAAAGGTGAAAGTGGTAGCATGGTAGACCAATATTTGCAAGAACCTCAGCCTGCTTTCTTATTTGGAAAAATTTTGAAGATTGACGAAATGTATACACAAGCCTCTTATGAATTATTTAATGGTTTAATTTTTAAGGCCTGGTATAGTAGATGGAAGAACGATGTATACAGCTGGAGCTTGGGAGTTAATTACGGTTTTTAATATTATAAATGATTTATTTAAATTTTAAAATGAAGAAAAAAAATACAACCCAATTTAATAAGTTACTAGCATTCATTGCTTTTCTTATTATCATCGGGAATCAATCCTATGCCCAAACGAATAATACGGGTATAGCCAGTTTGAAATTAAGTAAACTTTCAGATCAGCAATTATTAAAATCTTGGCAACAAACACAGCAATCTGGTTTATCTGAATCAGAAGGCATAAATCAATTGGTAAGAAAAGGATTAGACCCAGCAGATGTAAACGCTTATAAAAAAAGATTATTACAATTACAAGGCATGTCTAAAGCAACAAATTCTGGCGCAAAAAATTTAATTAAAGATTCATCAAGTTTTATGCAAGATAGTACTTGGGTGTTTGAAATACCTAAAATTAAAGCTAAATCGCGTTATTATGGATATGAATTCTTTAGCAATCCTTCTCCCTTATTGCAACCTGATGCTCGTATTGCAACGCCATTAAATTATGTGTTAGGACCTGGCGATGAATTGGCAATAAGTATTACGGGCACCCATATAAAAGATTTGAATTTAGTAGTGAGCCCGGAGGGAAATATTCAATTAGAATACTTTGGATTTATTGCTTTAAATGGTTTAACGATACAAGAAGCAATTAGAAAAATTAAATCAAAAATGTCTACTGTATATAGTCAATTAAACAATGGGCAAGATCAATTATCAGTTACCTTAAGTAATATTAGATCCATTAGAATTACGGTGATAGGAGAAGCCGAATACCCTGGTGATTATGTTATGAATGCTCAAGCTGGATTTTTTAACGTACTTTATTTATCTAACGGGCCTAATGTAAATGGTTCTTTACGTAAAATTGATTTAATTAGAAATAATAAAGTAATTGATAGTGTCGATTTTTACGAATTTTTACAAAAAGGGATTACACAAAAAAATATACGATTACAAGACCAAGACATTATTAGATATAGAATTTATCAAAAAAAATTAATACTAAGTGGTCAAGTAACCCGTCCTGCTATTTATGAATTGATTGAAAAGGAAACACTTGCCGATGGATTAAATTATGCAGGTGGAGCAAATTCAACAGCAATAAAAGACATGGCTAAAATAGTACAAAATGATACTCGAAACTTATTGGTCAAAGATGTGTCTTTTAATGATTTTATATTTACCATTCCTCGTAATGGGGATTCTGTGTTTATTGATAAAATATTGGATATCTATAGCAACCGAATTGTTTTAGAAGGTGCCGTTTACCGGCCGGGAAATTATGAATTAACGGACCAATTAAGTGTTGGAAAATTAATAAAAAGAGCAGATGGTTTAAGAGAAAACGCCTTTGTCAATAGAGGCTATATAAAGAGAAATAGACCAGGTCAAGAACGGGCTTTAATTTCCTTTGATATTAAAAAAATAGTAGCAGGTGTAGTTCCTGATATTTTATTATACAAAGAAGATACCATTTTTATAGCTACAGCTGATGAAATAAAAAACAACTTAATGGTAAGTATTGCAGGGGAAGTTAAAAATCCGGGTAATTACGCATACCGTCGTGGTATGCAATTAGAGGATTTAATATTAATGGCCAATGGATTTAAAAATGATGCGGCCAATCATAAAGTTGAAATTTCAAGGCTTAGTAAAAATAAATCCGATACCTTGGCAAATCAATTAATAGATATAATTATTGTTAATGTAGATACTAGTTTAAAATATTCAACCGAAGTAAATTCGCTAGAACCAATGGATTATATTTTTGTACCTAAGTTATTGAATTATAAAAATTTAGGAGCTATAAAATTAGGAGGGGAAGTGTTGTATGCTGGTGAATATTCACTTGAAAAAAGAAACGAAACTTTGCAAGAAGTAATTGCTCGTGCTGGAGGAATTTCTCCATATGCCGCACTTGCCGATGTGCAAGTTTTTAGAAATTCATTGCGTATAGGTACGCCAGAATTAGGCAATATGAAAGCAAATGATGCTTTATTATTGCGTTCTGGAGACAGTATTTATGTGCCTAGAAACGAACCCTTCGTAGAAGTAAAAGGGGCAGTTTTTAATCCTCAAATTTTAAGTTACGAATCCGGGAGCTTTATGTCTTATCTATCTAAAGCAGGCGGTGTAACTGATAAAGGGAATTTAAAAAAAGCTTATGTTCAATATAGTAGTGGAATCAATCAAAAAATAAGACATTTCTTATTTTTCAGAAATTACCCTAAAATTTATCCTGGAAGTAAAATTATTGTCCCAGAAAAAACAGAAATAGATCGTAAAGGAATGTCTATCATCGAAGTATCTGCTTTAACTGGATCCCTCTCCGCCCTTATTAGTTTAATTAGTATTCTTAAAAAGTAATTTAAAATGAATCACCCTAATAATAAATTGGAAGAAGCTCCTTTACTAATTTCTTCCATCCTAGAAAATTTGATCTCTTATTATAAAGCATTAACGAGGCATTGGAGATTTTTAGTCCTCATGGGCATTATGGGTAGTGTTTTAGGTACCACTTATGTTTTGATAAAAAAAAATACGTATACCGCTTCTACCACTTTTGTAGTAGAAGAAAACAAATCGGGTGGTGGTGGAATAGCCTCTGCCATAGCAGGACAGATTGGAATTGACATTGGAGGTGGATTAACAACTGGTAGCGGTTTTTTACAAGGAGACAATATATTAGGATTATTAAAAAGTCAATCCTTTATTAAAAAAGCATTGTTGACTAGGGTTGACGCTATTAATAAAAGCTCCTTGGCCGATTTATATGCGGAAGCATATGGATTCAAAGAAAAATGGTTAAAAAGTAATAAGGTCGGTTATATTGTAAATTTTAATGGGAACCCTTCAAACAATGTGAGGTTAGAAGATAGCTTATTACATGTCATGATTAAACGAATTGTAGAGAAAGAAATATCTATAACAAAGCCTGATAAAAAACTAAGTTTATTTGCGTTAGAAGTAACGACCCGAAATGAAAAATTAAGTTTCCTTTTGTGTGAAAAATTATTAAAAGTAACTTCTGAATTTTATATTTCAACAAAAACGATGCGTATTAGAGGAAATGTAGATAGATTGCAACAACGTACCGATAGTTTAAAATTACTACTTAATCAAAAGACAAATTCATCTATAGATGCAAGCAGAGATTTAATTGACGCCAACCCTGTATTTTCTCAAAACAAAGAAGTAAGTGCAGAAATTGCTAGTAGAGATAAGATGGTACAAGCGACTATTTTTGCTGAATTGACAAAAAATTTAGAGGCCAGTAAAACTACTCTTTTGCAAGAAACACCAACCATACAATTAGTAGATACACCTGAAATGCCTTTAAAAAAGAATGAGGCAAGTTGGTTGATATCCATTTTAATGGGAGTTGTTTTAGTAGACGCAGTTGGCATCATTGGTTTATTCTTTTTTAAAAAAATAAAAATTTAAAATCGGTAGGCTAAGGATGCATGTGTATGAAAATTAAATAGATCGTAGCCGTTTTTATAATATCCCTGCCCTTCCAAAATATACCATTCATAATTTAAAGCTCTAATGAAACCCATATTAGCGTTAAGTAAAAAACGTTTGTATTGATAGTTTGCAATAAAGTTAGTAGATACATCTACCCAATGTCTTGTAGCATCATTGGTGACAATAAAAGCGTTATAATAAAAATCATTATTATGTACCAGTCTACTAAATTGTACGCCTAATTTCGTAAACCCTTGTACAAAACTTAGGCCTATTGTTTGCATATTACTTCCAGGCCCAATAGCTGCTCCTAAAATTTGGCCTTCCTGGGTGTATCCATGTTGTACCAAATCACTGGTATACCAACTTTTCCCTTGAAAAGTTAAATCGGTAGTGGGTAATTGAAGTTGAGTAAGTTCAGCCGCTAATTCTATGAATCTATGTTTACGACTAGCTTGTATAGGAATCAATTTTCTTATCCCAGCAACATACGCCCTCGGGTAACCACTTTCATTGACAATATTTATAAGGGTAGGTATTTTGTCATTCCGCCCAAATTCAAAATACATTTCTGCATGGTCTTCAGGCATTACATAGCGAGAAAATAAAGAACCCATTGTTGTAGCCTTTTTCCCTGCGTATCCATAACTCACCGTAGTAAATCCAACAAAAAAATGAGGTGTCCATTTTGGTTGCCAACTAAAAACAATTCCTTGAATATTTCTTGCAGCTCTTGGCTTGGGTTGATAGAGTAATTTTCCATTGTCATATCGGTAATGATCGGGAGGTAAAATATTTGATGCATCTAAGCTACCAGCAATGACTTGCCATTCAATTGACCCATATTTTGTAAGGATTGGCTCAACCGTATTCACTGTAAAATGCTTAAAGCCTGCAGCATTATTGCTTAGAATTAATGCATTAAATCGGCCAGGACCCCACCATAAATTTTCATTGGATAATCCAAATTCAATTTTTTTAAAACGGTACTTTAAACTGGTTTGGCCTAACAAAAATTTTCTATACGATCCGGTTCCAAAGCTTTCAGGATTATCAATTTTATTTAACCAGTTATAATATTGTTTCCAAAACACAGGGTAATGTTCGGTTGGAAAAGTTTCAAAAGATAAATTTTGAGCAGTAATATATTCAGGTTTAATATTTAAAGTAAGGTTCCCAAATGCAATTTTAACTCCTCCAGATACTATCCATTGCATCCCTTTACTAGGAATCATAGATCCATCATTGCTTCCGTATGGAATTTCACTATTAAATTGGGCAGTTCTATTGAATGGTAGAAAAGAAAGATTTATTTTTTTATACTTTAATAATATGTTTTTATAACCATTTATAGAATCGAGTATCCTTAAATTAGAAGAAAATGAATTGATGAGTAAACTATTTTTTAAACCAATTTCGCTATTTAATTGTGCTCGTCTAATAAAATCGGATGCCCCATCCCCTAGCATAGAACTAGATTGTGCAATATTTTGTTCAATAATAAAACTAAGAATAAAATAGAGTAAGCATCTTTTCATGAATTATTTTTATTTACTAGGGAATAGATATTGTATACTAATTTTGCTGTGAAAATTTATTTTATTTAAATCTTTTTCCCACCCATAATTGGTACTATTAATAAATTGTAAAGCAGCTCTGATAATATAATTTTTATATTTCACTTGCGGCAGTAAACCTAAACTTAAATCAATCCATTTATTGGTATGAAATTCTGGGTCCCGATCGGTTCGCTCAAATAGGATCCCTAATTTCGTATAGCCCTTTATCCAGCTAGCAGAAATAATTTGTTTATTAGCTCCATAACCTGCACCGGCTCCTAGTATTTGATTATAATTGGTATACCCTTGGCCTATGGTACCATGTTCATACCAATTTCCTGCATATCTTAGAATGGCATCAGGTGATTCACTTAATTGAGTTATTTCAGCATTAAAATCAAGGTAAGCGGAATTATTTAAAGTTTTTAATTTTTTAAACCCAATAACATGTGCCGAAGAATGAGTTGGGGCCATTAAATAATCGCGGGTATTCGCACCATAATCATTAAATCCATATTCAACATACCATTCTGCTTTTGATTTGGGCATTACCCAGCGAATAAAAAATGAAGCTAGTTGATCTGTTTGTAAAGTATCATCTCCCCAGTCATTTTTTTTCTGTATGGTTTTACTAAGGATAGGTAAATATTTACTAAAAAAACTATTTGTGCCAATATTCAAGTCTTTCTCATAACGATTCAAACTTCTATTGATGCCTATAAATAAACCTGGAACCCACTTAGGATGATAACTTAAAATATAGGCATTGGTATAACGTGAATTATTAACAAGCGTTGAATTTGATTTTAAATGCATATTTTCATAAGGCATAGCGGTATCATTTTGTAATCGACCGCCAATTAATTGAAATTCAAAACTACCTATTGGTGTTTTGATTGGTCTATTGGTTTTAAAATAAATATGTTCAAAACCCGGTGCATTGTTGCTCATTAAAAGGGCACTCGTGATTCCAGGACCCCACCATAAATTTTGAGTACTAATTCCAATACTAAGCGCATGAAAGGACAAACTAATATTAGATTGACCAAAAAATAATTTTTTATACACCCGGTTATTACTAGCACCATATAAATCATTGTGTTCATAATTTATATTGGAAGCATAAATATATTCTGGTTGTAATTGAAGTTGTAAAGGTCCTGCTTTCGCAAAAAAACCTGCACTAATTTGGGACTGATATCCATTGGCTGGAATCATGGAACCGTCATTGTACCCATAAGGGTGATGGCTATTGTATTGATTAATAAATGAAATAGGCAAAGGTTTCCAATAAAAAAATGTACGTTTATTAGTTAAACTTATTTCTGTGGATTGAATGGTAAAAGATTTTAAAGAATCTGAACCTTTTAAAAGATTTTCGTTTCTAGCATCTTGACTAAGTAAAGAGCCTAATTCATTATTTTGAGCAATTCCGTTAATTGATAAAGCAAAACAAATAAAAAAAAATATTTTATTTAATAGTTTCAATGAGTGCTAATAATTTTCATCGGAATTTTTTATTACAAATAAATATAATCACTTAACACCAATTTAAACATTATTTAGCCAAATAAGCTTAAACCAATCTACCCTATTTTAAAAAATAAAATAAAATACGGGGTCTAAATAAATATTTACCTAGTCAATCGGTAAATAGTCAAGGCTGCTCTTTTAATTAAATAGGGGAGTTCATTTAAATGAATGATTTCTCCCGGAGCATGGGCGCCTTTGCCAGAAGAACCTAGTCCATCAATACAATCTACATAAGCAGCAATATATGAAATGTCCCCGGCACCACGAGATCCTGGGTCGCCTGCCACTGTTGGCCCTACACCCATATCTTTTGTTACCTTAATAATTACTTCTAAGACTTTATCATTACCTTCTGTAGGAGCCATACTGGGAATGCCGTCTTCAAACTGGATGGTCGATTTTGTTCCTATTAAACTTTCGTTTACAATGGTTTGCATTTTTTTTCTAGCATTCAATTTTTGTTCTTCTGTTAAAAAACGCAAGTCACCTGTAACAACAACCGCTGGTGAGATAATATTTGTTTTACCAATAGCCGTTCCAGTTGCTTTGGTTTCATCATAATTCATTTCTGAACCTCCAATAAATACACCCGGATTAAAAGTTAAATATTTCTCTGTACTTAATTGGACTCTAAATTCATTGATGATTCTTGCAGCTTCATAAATAGCACCATAGCCAGCATAGGGTGTAAACACGCCCGAACTATGTCCTGTTTTTGCTTTCACATTTAATAACCAACTACTTGCTCCTCTTCTTGCAGTTGCAACACTATTTAATCCATTGGCGCCTTCAAATGCAAGTGCAATTTCGGTTTGCTTCGCCGTTTCTATAAAGTCGCCTCTACTTACTTCGATTGGATTTCCTGCGTGTTCTTCATCGCCTGTTAAATAAGCAATGATGTTGGCATCCTTTAGTAAACCTTGTTCCTGCAAGGCTTGTAAAGCAATAATCATAACTACATCACCCCCCTTCATATCGGTCACTCCTTGACCGGTAGCAGTGGAATCATTTAACATGGTGAAAGGATTGGCTGGCATGTCCGGTTCAAATACAGTATCTAAATGTCCTATTAAAAAAAGTTTTTTTCCTTTATTGATTTTTGCTGTTTCTTTTATTTTGTTTTTTTTATTTGGATCAATTGCAGCATTATTAAATCCGGTACTTGCCACCAAATGTCCAGCACGACGCAAAGAATCTGGCATTGGAATCCATTTAGTTTTAAATTTTGCTTTTTCAAATTCTCTAGCAAAAATAGCACCTACTTTTCTTACCCCTGCAATATTTAAAGTACCACTATTGATGTCTGCCGATTCTTTTAAAAGCGCAATGGCCCTAGGCATATTGGCATCAATATATTGTATTATTTTTTGCTCCTCTTTACTTAAGACAATGGATGGTGTAGTACTTTGTGCATTTACTGATAGTTTACTACCAATGCAAAAACTGATGACAGCGATGGAATAGAATACTATTTTTTTCATAAAATTTGTTGGGTGTTTTAGGCAAAACCCCTTTTTGAACTGTTTTGTTAAACTTAATGTTTACTCAATTTAGTTCAATTCATTATTATTTTAAGAAATTTCTATTGCACCACACCCTCGGTTATAATAACATCACTTAAAGCACCGGTGCAAACGCCTTTTATTGTGATGCTTTCGCCTGTCTTTTGTGAAATGGCTTTTGTGCTCGTTAAGGTTACAGATACATTTGAGAAGGAATCTGCGTGACCTAATAATAAAGTAATTTTACCTTCTTGATTTTTATCAATATTTAAAATAGTGAATTGATGGCATTTAAAAATAGATCTTTATTATTTGTGATATAAGTTTTAGCACTATTGTAGTCACCTATATAAACATTTGAAGATCCTGTTTGCGTTCCATGGCAACCTCCACAATTATTTGAGAGGATGGTTTGTATAGCTCCACTATAAGTAAAATTGGTTGTGTCACAAACATTGGTACATTGTGTATTTAAAGCGCCTTGATCTATCCATTTTTTAATGAGTGCTATTTGGGTCGAGCTCATTTGTGCGCTGCCGCTAGGTGGCATATCTCGACCAATAGTTGTATAGTATTTACTACTACCTGAATTTTTTGCTTTGATCCCATTCATAATATGCCCATAATCGGTTGTAATTACGCCCTCTTTATGGGTAGTTGCATTGTGACACCCTGCAGATCCACAATAACTTACATACAATGGTAAAATATCTGAATTAAAACATACAGTATCTGAAACCCTAAACGGTGAATCACTGAAAGGCTTGGGTGGGGTGACTACTAAGATGGTATCTATTGAAATACTAGAATTAATGGAAATATTTCATGTTGACAAGCAACAAAAACAATGCAAAGCAAGACTAAGATGGTAGTAGAGAAAAATATTTTACGCATAAAGAACTGACCTAAAGATTTTACAAAGATAAACTACTGTATATTAAGAAGATAATAATTTTTTGAGCGTATTGATAAAGTTGAAATTGCTAAAATAAAATATTTAAATTAATTTATTACTTAATGAAACTGCAATGGCACATTAATTTTTAAACTAAAATTTCGCCCCATGTTAAATACCCCAACTCTTCCCGTTACTAAGTTTTCGTCTGTATATTTTAATCTGCTTAAACTATTTTGATAAGCCACGTCGGTTATGTTGTGTGCAAACAGGGAAATACTAAATAATTGTTTTCCATTTTTTATTACTTGAGTTCCTGCTCCTATATTAATTAAGCTATAACCTGGAGTTTTTGTTTCGGTATGATAGCCTGTGAATGCATTTTTTTGTTCAGCAATATTATCCAATTGAAAAGATAAATAAGTATTTTTATAATGGTTCAGTTGCTTAGCAAATTCGTACCTAAGTTCTGATATCCATCTAAAAGTAGGAATATTAGGTAAGTTGGTACTTCCATCTACTGACTTATTAAAAACGCCTCTTACATAAGACAATGTGTTTTCAATATGTAATCCATCTAATGGATGTGGATGAATATCAATATTCCCTTCTGCTCCATATAAATTAGCATTTTGTTGATTGTAAGCAAAAGCATAAAACTGTTTACTATCTTTTATTAGAATTGAATCACCTCCTTTTGCAGACAATAATTTTTGATAAAAAATATAATCTGTTACCATATTATAAAATAAATTACCTGCAATTGAAATATGCTCGTTACTCCATTCGGCCCCTAAATCAAATTGTAAGCTTTTTTCTGATAACAAATTATTGTTACCATATTCATATCTATTGGTTCCTTCATGTGCTCCATTACTACCCAACTCGGATAAATTCGGCGCTCTATAACCTCTAGCCACGTTGAATTTATACACTACATTGTTTTCAGCTTCGTAGGTAGCACCAAAAGAACCAGCTAAATCGCCATAATCTTTTTGTAATCCATTAAACTCAATTCCTTTTTTATCTATTCTTAACCCACCACTTAAATATAACTGATCAACGTGTTTTTGTGTGAAAAAGAATAAGCCTAATTCTACTGCTTCGTATGCTGGTATTAATATTTCTACTCCTTTGTTTTTATTCTCCTGATTCATACCGCTCACTCCTATCGTATGTTTCCAATTATTAGTTTCTGGTAATAAATATTGGAAGGAATAATTTAAAGTGCCCAAATCAAAATACAAACTTTTCTCCATTGGATTTAGTACATTTCCATATTCTTGTCTTTGATTGCGTTGATAAGCGATATTGGCTTTTAATTTTCCTGAGCCCCAATTAATACTATTGTCTAAAATTAGTTTAGTGTGTTGAATAGTTTGATAGGGAATAGTTGGCTCATTGGCATTAAAATCGCTATTGTTAACTGGAATGTTTTTAATACTTAGGCTACTCCCAAATGCTTGCATTACCTCTTTTGTAAATTGCCCTAAGTTATTTCTACTCCCTTCAATCATTCCCAATTTTTGAGTAAATTCACTCACTATAAAATGACTATAGCCCCAGTCTTTTTCTACACCTATTAAAGCACTTCCATTTAATTCACTAAATTTTGAATTAAAAACATACCCATCATATTTATTTTTATAATCGGAAGCTTTTTTACTGGAGCCATTCAATCCCCATACCCAACCATGGCGGTTGCCTGCCAAATCAAAATGATAGCCTTGCAATTGGTTATTACTTTGATAATTACTAAATATATTTCCTTTGATTACTCCTTCTGCTACAGGAACATTTGACACTATATTAATTACACCCGATAAAGCTTCACTACCATAAATAATAGAAGCAGGTACTTTTAGTACTTCGGTTCTAGTTACATTGTATTCATCAATTTCTATTCCATGTTCATCACCCCATTGCTGTCCTTCCTGCTTCACTCCATCATTTAAAACCACCACCCTATTGTATCCTAGTCCCCTTATGATAGGTTTAGAAATTGCAGGCCCCGAAGTTAATTGAGACACCCCTGGTGTTTTAGAAAGGGCATCAATAAAATTGGTAGACGCCCCTTTAAATAAATCATCTTTTCTTAAAATACTTATTGGGGTTGGAGTTCTTTTACTTGAAGTAGCACGTAAAAAACTGGTAACTGTTACATTGGTATTTTCTACTACTTTGTGATTTAATGCAAAATTCTTTTCAAGATTATTTTTTAAATCAATATTGAAAGTTTGTACTGTAAATCCAATATAACTTACTTCTAATAAATATTTACCTGGTAATAAACTAATTTGATAGTAGCCTTTTTCATTTGTGGTTACTCCTTTTTTTAATTCTGGAAAATAGATAGAAGCACCTTGTAAAATTTGACCTGTTAATTGATCTATTACTTTTCCATATATTAAAACTTTCTCTGGCAATGGTTTTGCATGAATGATTGTAATAGAAGAACACAAAAGAAGAAACGTTATTAAAAAATATTTAAACATTAGTTTGTTTTTGAACTTGTTGGGGTGATTATTTCAAAAAATTGTAATTAGACTCCACTTAATACTTTTATAAAAATATTAAGCAACTTGCTTTATTCGATTTATTAAATTGCAGGAGAACCTCTGGAATCTGAGGAAGTATTCGGTTGCGAAAAATTAATCGCGATGAGCGGCGTATTGCGCACTAACGCAATAATAGGATGTACCAAAATAATTTCAAAAGAAAAATCAGCATAAGGAGAAGCCACTACTAAATTTTCATGTGAACAATGCGTAGTAGATTGCTCCACTTGCTCTATAGGTAGCGATTTATGAATGTTGCATTTTTCTTGATCGGAATGTTTGGCAACTAAATCATGGATTGTTTTTTGTGAAGTAATGCTAAAAGCAAAAACAACTAACATGATTAGCGAAATGAAGGATCTTATCGTTTTGTGATATAACATTTTTAAAAAGTAACATAAAGTTACACCAATTAATGAATACTATTAATTATCTAATTGATTTTGAACCTTTTAGCAAAATGAGTCTAATTATAATAGATTGATTTACATATCATTAATCAAATTATACTTGGTCAAATGAGTAAAATCATCTAAATTTGATGTTCAAACATTGAAAATACAAACAAAAAATTAATTCTATGAAATTAGTAGATGCTTTACAATGGCGTTATGCTGTAAAAAAAATGAACGGAACTAAAATTCCTGCCGAAAAATTAAACCTCATTATAGAAGCCACTCGTTTAGCTCCTAGTGCTTTTGGTTTAACTCCTTATTCTATTATTGTAGTGGAAGACGAGGAAACTAGAAAAAAATTACAGCCTGCATTTTACAATCAATCACAAATTGTGGACGGTTCTGCAGTAATTGTATTTGCTGCATGGAATAATGTTACAGAAAAAGAAGTGGCAGAATACATGCAAGACATAGCAGAACAAAGAGGTGTTAGCGTTGATTCATTAAATGAATTTGCTGGTTACATTAACGGTTCGTTAAAAAATTTAAATGCAGATCAAGCAAGAATATGGGCCGACAAACAAGCATACATTGCTTTAGGATTTGGATTAGTAGCAGCAGCTTCTGAACAAATTGATGCGACTCCAATGGAAGGTTTTATACCCGCTGCTGTAAATGAAGTATTGGGCTTACAAGCTTTAGGCTTACACAGTACCGTTGCTTTAACATTGGGTTACCGTGATGCGGCGAATGATTATTTAGTAAATGCTAAAAAAGTGAGACGTGATTTTGATAAATTAGTAATTAATAAATAATTAGAAAAAATATTTATCGTTAAGAGCCTCCAATTGGAGGCTCTTTTTTTATTTTGATTGTAACATCCATTTTTTAAAAGCTAAATAATTCGCTTCTAACGGTATAGACACTTTAGTTTTGTCAAATAAAAATTTAACCGAGGATGGAACTTCAATCACTGCTCCTATTGCATCCTCTACCACTTCTGGAAATTTTACAGGATGAGCTGTTTCTAAAATGATTGCTTTTGATTCGATATTACTATTTGTATTCCTATTTATATTAGATAAATACATCTCTGCTGCTGCAAAAGCCACCGCACCATGTGGATCTAAGGTATAGTGATTGGTTTTATATACTCTTGTAATAGTAGCTTGTGTAATTGCATCATTGATGCTATAACTGCTAAGTGCATGCGTTAGATTTGTAAAATTATTTTCAAGAATTTCCATAATTCTAACAAAATTACTTGGATTGCCCACATCCATCGCATTGGATACCGTTGCAATTGCTTGATGTACATCATATTTTTCAGTAGCTAAATACCTGGTCACTACATCATTAACATTGCAGGCTGCTACAAAATGTCCTAAGGGTAAGCCACTTGCCTTGGCCATCATCCCCGCACATATATTGCCAAAATTACCACTGGGTACCACCACGTTCATTACTGGATAACTTCCTTCTGCATCTTGGTAAAGTTTTACCCATTGTTGCCATGCAAAAAAATAATACAATTGTTGTGGCAACCATCTTGCTACATTGATTGAATTGGCAGATGTTAAATTATATACTTTATTTAATTCACCATCCATGAAAGCTTCTTTGACCATGGCTTGACAGTCATCAAAACTTCCCTCTACTTCTAAAGCGGTAATGTTTTGCCCACAAGTAGTTAATTGTAATTCCTGTATTGGACTTACTTTCCCTTTGGGATATAATATAATTACTTTCACCCCTTCCACTCCTAAAAATCCATTGGCTACCGCACCTCCCGTATCCCCACTAGTAGCTACCAATACCGTTGTAGGTTTGGTTGTAGCTTTTGTTATTGGACTTAATGCAGATGCTGCTTTATCTTGTTTTGAAAAATAACCTAAACACCTGCTCATAAATCTAGCACCGACATCTTTAAAAGCTAAGGTCGGCCCATGAAATAGTTCAAAACTCAAAATGTTTTCTGTAATAGCTACTAAAGGAAAATCGAAATTAATTGTTTCTTCACATATTTTTTTTAAAGAAGCGTCATCAATTGTGCCGCCCACATATGGTTTCATAATTTCAAATGACAAACTAGCTTTGTCTAATGTTTTAAACCTTTCGATTTGAGTAGGTGTGAATTGAGGAATTTCAGTTGGAAAATACAATCCCTTATCAGGCGCTTGCCCAGTGATAGTGGCTGTTTTAAAATTTACATTAGGGGATTGTTTACCTAAACTATAATACTGCATAATTAATTAATTCTTTAATAAAATTCACATCTAAACTTCCACTTCTACACCCACTTGATTAATGGTGGTTACATAGGTATGGTGCGGTAAACCTATTCCATCATAGAATTGGTTCATTTTTTTCTCCACTGCTAATGCTATTTCTTTTGTTTTGCTTAACATAAAAATGGAAGGGCCTGAACCTGATATCCCTCCTCCCAACGCACCAGTTTGCTTACACACTTTTTTTAAGTCGTCAAACCCTGGAATTAATATAGATCGAATGGGTTCAATAATTACATCTTCCAATGACCTGCCAATTAAATCATAATCTGCTTTCATTAATCCTGCAACTAATCCTGCTATGTTTCCCCATTGCTTAATGGCATCTTTTAATGAAACTTGTTGCTTTAATATACTTCTTGCATCGGCAGTTCTTACTTCTATTTGTGGATGTACTATGGTTACATGCAATTGCGGCGAAGGCAATGCAACTACTTCCAAGGGGAAAATAGATCTTACTAAAGTTACCCCACCAAAAATACAAGGGGCAATGTTGTCCGCATGCTTTACACCCGATGCTACTTTTTCGCCATTCATTGCAAAACGGACCAAATCATCCTTAGAAAATATATTACCTAATAAATAATTAGCGCCTACGACTGCACCAGCTGAACTAGCTGCACTAGACCCTACACCGCTACCTGGTTTAATTAACTTATTAATTTTTACTTCGAATTTTATTCTTGTAGTTGAATTAGGCAGACTTCCACCACTTAATGGAGAAATGGAATTATTCAATAAACTTTCCTTTATTTTTTCATCATATTCTTCTAATAATGCTAGCAAAGCAGCCCCTGCTACATTTTTTTCTGCATCAGTTGGTAATTGATATGCATCTAAATTAATAATGGTGATACTAGGATCATTACTACATCGTTCCATCCATCTTATTTCCATTTCATCATATGGATTGTTCACTGCAAAGCCCAATATATCAAATCCGCATACCATGTTGGCTACGGTAGCTGGTGCTTTTATTTTTATCCATTGATTTGCAGGAACCATTTTCTAATTATTATTTTTCAACTTTATGAAAGCGTTATACTCTTGCTGCTCTAATGATATCTGCAAAAACACCCGATGCCGTTACATCCGCTCCTGCACCTGCACCTTTTACCACTAGTGGCAACTCTGGATAACGCAAACTATAAAACAATACCAAATTATCTTTACCATATAAATGATAAAAATCTGAACTTGGTTGTATGTGTTGCAAACCTACTTTAGCGGTCGTATTTTCAGTGTTTTCAAACTTGGCAACAAATTTTAGTTTACATCCTTCAGCAGCAGCGGCAGCATATATTTTTTTAAAATGTGCTTCTTGTTTTTCCATTTCATTGTAAAAATCTGCTACAGATCCATTAAAACAACTTGCTGGTAAAAAACTATCATTAACGATATCGGTCATTTCAATTCTGCTTCCTGCTTCGCGGGCCAATATCATTATTTTTCGCATTACATCTGTTCCACCTAAATCTAATCTTGGATCTGGCTCGGTGTAACCCTCTTCTTGTGCTTGTTTAACCACCTGTGCAAAGGTTTTTCCATCAGCTCCCCCCGCATAATTGTTAAATACAAAATTTAAGGTGCCGGATAAAACTGCTTCAATTTTATTAATTCTATCTCCGCTTCTGATTAAATCATTTAAAGTACCTATAATAGGTAAACTTGCCCCCACGTTTGTCTCAAATAAGAAAGAAGCATTGAATTCTCTAGCCAATGATTTTAATTTGGCATAATGCGCATAGGGAGAAGAACAAGCTATTTTATTACAGGCAACAACAGATACTGCTTTTTCTAATAAAGCAGTATATGCATTAGCTACTGTTTCATGTGCGGTTACATCTACAAATATGCTATTTCTTAAATTGTTATCAATTATTGCATTTACATAATCGGTGATGTTTCCCAATTTAGCCTCTTTTAATTGCTCGCGCCAATTAGCTAAGTCTATGCCTTCTAAATTAATTAATTGATTCTTACTATTGGCTATTCCAACTATGTTTATTTGCAACCTCAATGTGTTTTGTAAATAAGTTATTTGCTTTTTTATTTGCTCAATTAATTTTCCACCCACATTTCCTGCACCAGCGATATATACATTTACTTGTTTGTAGGAAGTTTCAAAAAATTCTTCATGTAATACGTTAATGGCTTTACGAACATCTTGTGTGGCAATTACAGCAGAGATATTTTTTTCTGAAGACCCTTGTGCAATAGCTCTTACATTAATACCATTGCGTCCTAACACGCCGAACATTTTGCCACTCACTCCAGGATGACTTTTCATTTGTTCTCCTACCAACGCCAAAATAGAAACAGCTAATTCTATAATTAAAGGTTCTACTTTATGTGTATTTATTTCTTGTTCAAATTCAGCATCGACTGCTATTTTTGCTTGATGTGCATCCTGCTTATTTACCCCTACACAAATGGAATGTTCTGATGAACTTTGTGTTATTAAAATAATATTGATTTGTTTTTTTGCTAAGGCGTCAAATAATCTTTTTGAAAAACCAGGTATACCCACCATTCCACTTCCCTCTAAACTCAACAAACAAATATCTTTAATGCTAGATATGCCTCGTATAAAACTTTTATCCGATGCAGATTCATTTTTTATGATAGTTCCTTTATGGGCAGGATCAAATGTATTTTTTATCCAAACTGGTATGTTTTTTTGCATCACCGGTTGTATAGTAGGGGGATAAATTACTTTTGCACCAAAATGAGATAACTCCATAGCCTCTTGGTAAGATATTTCTGGAATCTCTTTTGCATTTTGTACCATTCTTGGATCGGCAGTCATCATTCCACTTACGTCTGTCCAAATTTCTAATGCAGTTACGCCCAATGCTGCTGCATAGATCGCACCTGTATAATCAGAACCACCGCGACCCAAAGTAGTCGTATTATTTTCTACATCAGAAGCTACAAATCCTGGTGCCATGTATAAATCAAACTTATTTTCTGCGACCTCAAAATAGTTTTGTATGGTTTTATAAGTCAAATCTTTTTCTATGGCTGCATTAAAATAATTACTATTTGTTTTGATTAAATTTCTAGAATCAACCCATTGTTGCTTGATGCCCTTTGATTCAAAAGTGGCTGAAATAATTTTAGAAGATAATAGTTCGCCATAGCTTATTATTTTGTCTTGCATACGCATAGACAATTCTTTTAGCATAAACAATCCTTCACAATTCAACTCTAATTCATTGGTTAATTGTTTTACCATACTTAATGTAGCACTTTGTTGTTGTATAGGTAACAAAGCCCTTACCACTTCTAAATGTTTTTGTTCAATGGTTTGAACTATTGTTTTATAAGCTTCGTTTCCTTTTGCAGCAGTTTCAGCCAACATTAACAATTGATCTGTAATACCACTCATGGCAGACACCACTACAATAGTGGGTTCTTTCTTTATACTATTCAATACAATAGCAATCATTTTATTAATTGCTTCTTCACTTCCTACCGAGCTTCCGCCAAATTTTAAAACCTGCATAACCCTTACTTTTTAAACTATTTTATATTAAGTACCCGTATATGTTATCGTCTTTATTTATTTCGTCGAAATTGATTTGATATTTTTTCAAATTAACAATCAATGCATTGTAGTCTAACTTTGATTTCAACTCCAATCCCACCAATGCTGGTCCCGCCTCTTTATTGTGTTTTTGAATATATTCAAATCTCGTAATGTCATCATCTGGACCCAAAACTTTATTCACAAACTCTTTCAAGGAACCTGGTCTTTGAGCAAATCGAATTAAGAAATAGTGTTTTAAACCTTCATAGGTTAAAGACCTTTCTTTAATTTCTTGCATGCGGGCAATATCATTATTTCCCCCACTTACAATACAAACAATATGCTTTCCTTTTATTTGATCTGCATAATCGTCAAGCGCTGCTACCGACATCGCCCCCGCTGGTTCTACTACGATGGCTTCTTCATTATACATTTGTAATATAGTAGTACATATTTTTCCTTCTGGTACTAGATGCATATCGTCTATGGCATCTTTACAAAAACTAAAAGTAATATCTCCCACTCTTTTCACTGCTGCGCCATCCACAAACTTATCTATATTTTCTAATTCAACTGGCGCTCCAGAATTTAATGCCCAAAACATACTTGGTGCACCTTCTGGCTCTAGTCCAATTATTTTTGTAGCAGGCGATACCGCTTTAAAATAAGTTCCTACTCCTGCTGTTAAACCACCGCCGCCAACTGGTAAAAACAAATAATCAATGGCTGAGGTTGTCAATTCTTTAATGTCTTGTAAAATTTCTACTCCAACTGTTGCTTGACCTGAAATGATGGCTGCATGATCAAAGGGGGGAACAAAAGTCATTCCATTTTCAATAGTATAGGCTTTTGCTGCTACCGCTGTATCATCAAAAGTATCTCCCACTAATTTTACTTCAACGAATTCTTCCCCAAACATTTTTGTTTGATTTACTTTTTGTTGTGGCGAAGGAATTGGCATAAATACAACTCCCTTTACCCCCAGTTTTTTACAACTGTAAGCAAACCCTTGTGCATGATTTCCGGCACTTGCGCATACGACTCCTTTGGCCAACACATTTGCTGACAACTGACTCATCATATTATATGCGCCTCTTATTTTATAAGATCGTACAATTTGTAAGTCCTCCCGCTTCAAATAAACACTGCACTGGTATTTTCGGGATAAATTAGCATTGTATTGAAGGGGGGTATGATTCACCACCGACTTCAATCTTACTACTGCTCCCTCAATATCCAGTACAGGTTTTTCTAAACTCTTTGCTTCACTCATATTTTATTTTGCAGGTTGATTCTCTGGACGTAAACTTCTTACAGTTTTTCCAGCTTGCCACATTTCACTATTGTGTAACTCGGCAAGTTCCACCTCTAATTTTTCACGGTAATCTGCTTTACTATTTAAATCAATTGAACGAGCAGATTCTTTTCCAGTAGCTACGCTGTTGTATAAATCGCTAAATACAGGCAAAGTAGCATCACGGAATTTTTTCCACCAATCCAAAGCACCTCTTTGAGCAGTAGTAGAACAATTGGCATACATCCAATCCATTCCATTTTCTGCAACTAGTGGCATTAATGATTGTGTTAACTCTTCTACTGTTTCGTTAAAAGCTTCAGAAGGAGAGTGACCATTTTTACGCAACACTTCATATTGTGCAGCAAAAATTCCTTGAATTGCACCCATTAATGTTCCACGCTCTCCTGTTAAGTCAGAGAATACTTCTTTTTTGAAATCGGTTTCAAATAAATAACCTGATCCTATAGCAATACCTAATGCAATAACTCTATCCCATGCTTTTCCAGTAGCATCTTGGAAAATTGCATAACTAGAATTTAAGCCACGACCTTGTAAAAACATTCTTCTTAAAGAAGTTCCAGAACCTTTTGGAGCTACTAAAAATACATCCACATCTGCTGGAGGTATGATACCAGTTTGCTCATTAAATGTGATACCAAAGCCATGAGAAAAATACAACGCTTTCCCTTTCGTCAAATGTTTTTTAACGGTTGGCCACATTGCAATTTGTGCAGCATCACTTAATAAATAACATATAATGGTTCCTTTTTCTAAGGCTTCTTCTATTTCAAATAAAGTAGTGCCTGGTACAAAACCATCCGCAATGGCTTTATCCCAGCTTTTAGAATTTTTACGTTGCCCAACAATTACATTTACTCCATTTTCTTTTTGGTTTAATGCTTGTCCTGGTCCTTGAACACCATAACCTATAACAGCAATGGTTTCATTTTTTAATACTTCTTGTGCTTTTGCTAATGGAAACTCTTCACGAGTTACTACATTTTCTTCTGTTCCGCCAAAATTTAATTTTGCCATTTTACTTTAAATTTAATTTGTGTTTTTTTATTATTTAATGAATTGATTATTTTAGTTTAGTTTAGTTTAATTTTTATTGAAATTTTATTTGTTAATTATTTACATCGTAAATACCGTTTCTCTTTTCCCCAGGTATTCATTTTCAATAACTTCCTCACTAGGTTCTCTCTTTTCAAAATCTTTTAATTTTTCATGAAAACCACTACTTTCTTTTATAATTGCTACCCGCGCGCTTCGTACAAATTCTACCAATCCAAAAGGAGCTAACGCTTTCATTAATTTATTGGTTTCTTCTCTATGCCCGGTGGTCTCAAAAACGATAAAATCTTTTCTGATGGCTACGGCTCTTGCACCATATTCTCTTAATAACCTTTCTACCTTTACTTTCTCGGTAATTTCTTCGGATAATACTTTATACAATGCCAATTCCTGCCATACTATTTCGTCATTGGTATTAAAATAGGCTTTTAATACTTCTACTTGCTTTTCAATTTGTCTTACCACTTTTAATACCACATCACGTGACTCCCTTACTACAATGGTAAAGCGATGTATGCCTGTGATTTCAGAAGGGGAAGTATTTAAACTTTCGACATTTATTTTTCGACGCGAAAAAATAATGGCAATACGATTTAACAAGCCTACTTGGTTTTCGGTATATACGGTAATCGTATATTCTTCTTTTTCCGTATTTATTTCCATGTTCTTTATTTTTATATTTTATGTCTACTTTAGTCTGATTTCACTTACGCTACATCCTTGCGGTACCATAGGAAATACATTGTTTTCTTTTCCAACCATTACTTCTAACATATAAGATCCTTTGTGCGATAACATGGTTTGAATGGCTTTGACAAGCTCTTTTCTATCCTCTACTTTAGCGCCTTCAATACCATAGGCTTTTGCAACCATTACATAGTCGGGGCTTTCTATATCGACAAATGAATAACGTTTCTCATTAAATAATTCTTGCCATTGACGTACCATGCCTAAAAACTGATTATTTAAAATCATGATTTTGACGTCCACCCCTGTTTGCATTATGGTACCAAATTCTTGAATGGTCATTTGTATTCCACCATCTCCAATTACTCCAATCACAGTTCTTTCGGGTGCGCCAAACTTTGCTCCAATAGCAGCTGGTAAACCAAAACCCATGGTGCCTAATCCACCAGAAGTAATATTACTTCTGGAATCATTAAACTTCGCATACCTACAAGTAACCATTTGATGTTGTCCTACATCGGTCACCATGATTGCATTACCGTTGGTAGTTTCATTCACAATTCTAATTACCTCGCCCATGGTCATTTCTTTTCCAGTAGGATACAATTCTTCTTTGATACATTGATCATATTCTTTTTGAGTATACTCAGCAAATACTTTTAACCACTCAGTTCTATCTTTTTGTTGTATGCCTAAAGTAAGCAAAGGCAAGGTTTCTTTGCAATCGCCCCAAACACCTACTGTTGCTTTTACATTTTTATCTATCTCGGATGGATCTATATCTAAATGAATCACTTTTGCTTGCTTTGCATACTTATCCAATCTTCCTGTTACACGATCATCAAATCGCATACCAACTGCTATTAATACATCACATTCATTGGTTAAAACATTGGGACCATAATTTCCGTGCATGCCCAACATACCTACATTTTGTGGATGATCGGTTGGCAAGGCACTTAATCCCAATATGGTCCAAGCGGCTGGTATACCCGATTTTTCAATAAATTTTTTAAACTCTTTTTCTGCATTTCCAAGAATCACCCCTTGTCCAAAAATAACCAATGGTTTTTTTGCATTATTAATTAAAGCAACTGCTTCATCTATGTAATTTTTTCGAATCACAGGTGTGGGTCGATAACTTCTAATATGATTGCAGTGTGTATACCCCTCATAATCGAAAGATTGTATTTGTGCATTTTTTGAAATGTCTATTAAAACTGGTCCAGGTCTACCACTTCTTGCCAAATAAAATGCTTTGGCTAAAATGCCTGGAATTTCAGTAGCATCGGTTATTTGATAATTCCATTTTGTTACCGGCATGGTGATATTAATAATATCTGTTTCCTGAAATGCATCAGTTCCTAATAAGTGGGCAAATACTTGTCCTGTGATACACACCAATGGAGTACTATCTATCATAGCATCGGCTAATCCAGTTACTAAATTAGTTGCACCTGGTCCACTGGTGGCAAAAACCACACCCACTTTGCCAGATGTACGCGCATAGCCTTGACCAGCGTGGATTCCACCTTGTTCATGTCTAACCAATATATGTTTTAGCTGATCATTATAATCATACAAGGCATCATAGATGGGCATAATAGCACCACCTGGATAACCAAAAATGGTATCCACTCCCTCCGCTATACATGCTTCTAATACTGCTTGTGAACCTGTTAATTTTTTTGTTGCCATAAATTTATTTTTTAAGCCTGGTCAGTGACACATCCTTCACTTGCATCTTTTACCAACTGTGCATATTTCCATAACACTCCATTCGTTACTTTTAAAACAGGTGCTGGTTGCGCAGCTCTTCTTTTTGTAATAATTGCTTCCTCTACTTTTAAAGTAATGGTTCGTTTAGGAACATTCAATTCTATCGTATCTCCATCTTCTACTAATCCAATCAGGCCTCCTTTATAAGCTTCTGGCGTAATATGTCCTACTACAAATCCATGTGTTCCTCCACTAAATCTTCCATCAGTAATTAATGCCACTGACTTTCCTAAACCTGCACCAATAATAGCTGAAGTTGGTTTTAACATTTCAGGCATACCCGGTGCGCCAATGGGTCCTACATTTTTAATAACTACCACATCACCTGGTTGTATTTTTTTTGAATTAATGCCTTCAATTAAGGCATGCTCTCCATCAAAAACACGCGCTGGTCCTTCAAATAATTCTCCTTCTTTACCAGAAATTTTAGCCACACTTCCTCCGGTTGCTAAATTGCCATACATAATTTGTAAATGGCCTGTTGCTTTAATTGGATTTTCTTTTGGATAAATTATTTTCTGTTGATCAAAATCTAAACTTGGTGCGGCAGCTAAATTTTCTGCAATGGTCTTTCCAGTTACCGTTAAGCAATCTCCATGTAACCATCCTTGTGCCAACATATATTTCATTACAGCAGGAACGCCACCATATTGATGTAAGTCCTGCATTAAGTATTTTCCTGAAGGTTTAAAATCGGCCAATACCGGAATTTTATCACTAATAATTTGAAAGTCATCTTGAGTAAATGTAACGCCGACACTCTTGGCCATTGCTATCATATGCAATACCGCATTCGTACTTCCACCTAATACCATAATTACCGCCACTGCATTTTCAAATGCTTTACGCGTCATAATATCACGCGGCTTAATATCTTTTTCTAATAATAGTCTAATGGCCTTTCCTGCATCTCTACATTCTTGTTGTTTTTCTTCACTCAATGCTGGATTTGAAGAAGAGTAGGGTAAACTCATACCCAATGCTTCAATAGCAGCTGCCATGGTATTAGCAGTATACATTCCACCACAAGCGCCGGCCCCAGGACAGGCGTGTTCTACAATCCCTTTAAAATCGGCTTCCGATAATTGACCTGCCATTTTTTGTCCCAATGCTTCAAATGCGGAAACAATATTTAAATCCTGCCCATTGTAATGCCCTGGTGCAATGGTTCCTCCATACAACATAATAGAAGGACGATTTAATCGACCCATGGCAATCAAAGATCCTGGCATATTTTTGTCGCAACCAGGCACGGTAATAAGTGCATCATAATATTGTGCACCACAAACAGTTTCAATACTATCTGCAATTACATCTCTACTAACCAATGAATAACGCATCCCATCCGTACCGTTGCTCATGCCATCGCTTACTCCAATGGTATGAAAAGTCAATCCTACTAAATCATTTTCCCAAATACTTTTCTTTACCTTATCGGCCAATGCGTTCAAATGCATATTACATGTATTTCCATCATAACCCATACTCACAATACCAACTTGCGCTTTTTGTAAATCGGCGTCGGTTAATCCAATGCCATAAAACATAGCTTGCGCTGCTGGTTGTGTTGGATCTAATGTGATTGTTTTTGAATATTTATTTAGTTGCATTTTTTCTTTTTTCTTTGCTTTAAAAATTGGTTGATAAAATTACACCCCTTTTATCGCTTAACCTTAAGACGAATGTTTGTTAGATGATAGTTGACTTATGTAATCTTTCGTGGTGCACATGCACTTCGCCCGTTACATGCTTTTCTATAAACTCACAAATCAAATCTCCAATGGCGGTGGTGGTATAGCTATTGATTGGATCTATATCCTTAGTTACAAAACCACTGTTCAAACACCAGGTGGCTGCCTCTCTTACCAAATTAGCTTCTTGGCTTAATCCAAAATGTTCCAATAACATAGCTGATGATAAAATAGAGCCCAATGGATTAGCAATATCTTTCCCTTTTGCTTGCGGATAAGATCCATGAATGGGTTCAAATAAGGCCACTGTATTTCCAACCGATGCAGATGGCAGTAAGCCCAATGAACCTGCTAATACCGATGCTTCATCACTAATGATGTCTCCAAATAAATTTTCGGTCAACACCACATCAAACTGAGCTGGATTTAAAATAATTTGCATGGCTGCGTTATCAACAAATAAATAGTCAACTGCAACTTCATTATATTCTTTTGCAATGGATTGTACTACTCTTCTCCACAAACGAGAAGTTTCTAATACATTGGCTTTATCAATTAAAGTTAGTTTCTTTCTTCTTTTTTGTGCATGCTTAAATGCCAAGTGAGCAATGCGTTCTATTTCCACCACCGAATAGGAACAATTATCTGTTGCTACTGTTCCATCTTCACTTAAACTTTTTGCACCAAAATAAATACCACCAGTTAATTCTCTATAAATTACAAAATCTACCTGCTCTAAATATTTTGGTTTTAGTGGCGTTAAATGTTGCAAGGCAGTATAAGTGGTAACGGGTCTTATATTAGCAAACAATTGTAATTCTTTTCTCAATTTTAATAACCCTTGCTCGGGACGAACTTTAGCAGTGGGATCATTGTCATATTTCGGATCGCCAATGGCGCCAAATAGAATGGCATCACTGTTCAAACAAATTTTTATTGTTTCGTCTGGTAAAGGATTGCCCGTTGCATCAATAGCACACGCGCCCATCATCGCATGCTCATAACTAAACTCATGGTTAAAATGTTTAGCAATGGTGTCCAACACTTTCATAGACTGCTGCGTCACTTCGGGTCCAATACCATCTCCTAATATCACTGCTATTTTCTTTTTCATACACTTACTAATTTTTTCGTTTCTATTTATTCTTTAATTTGTAAACTTATTTACTGATTTGCTTTTTCGTAGGCTTCTATTTCTTCTTTTATACTTAACAAATAATCGATATCGTCATATCCATTTAGCAAACATGTTTTTTTATATACATTAATTTCAAATTTTTCAGAAATGCCTTTTGCATCAATCGTAATAGTTTGTTTTTCTAAATCTACTGTTAATGTATCGGAAGCATCCAATGAAAATATTTGTTGTAAAAAGGCATCCGAGACCGTAACAGGCAATACGCCATTGTTTAATGCATTGTTTTTGAATATGTCTGCGAAGAAACTTGATACAACCACTTTAAAACCATAATCTTGAATACTCCATGCAGCATGCTCGCGTGATGAACCACATCCAAAATTCTTAGCCGCTACTAATATATCTCCCCCATATTGTTTTTGATTCAACACAAAATCGGTTTTGGGCTTTGCTTCATCATCATTTTCATATCTCCAATCTCTGAATAAATTTTTTCCAAACCCATGCTTAGTAGTAGCTTTTAAAAAACGGGCAGGTATAATTTGATCTGTGTCTACGTTTTCGATTCGTAAAGGAATAAACCTACTTGTTATTTTTTGTATTGATTGCATACTATTAATTTAAAATTTCTCTTATGTCTGTAATTTTCCCTGTTAACAAAGCCGCAGCTGCTGTTAAAGGGCTTGCCAATAAAGTTCTCGCTCCAGCACCTTGACGACCTTCAAAATTCCTATTGCTGGTACTAATACAATATTCTCCAGCAGGAATTTTATCTTCATTCATTCCTAAACAGGCACTACAACCTGCTTGTCTTATTTCTACACCTGCTGCTTCAAAAATTTTATCCAAGCCTTCTGCTTTTATTTGTTTAGCAACTTCTTGTGATCCTGGCACAATTAAAGTTTTAATACTAGGATGCTTTTGTTTTCCCTTGATAATTGAAGCCACCAATCTAAAATCTTCAATTCTCGAATTGGTACAAGAACCAATAAATACATTTTGTACAGGCATTCCTAATAAAGATTGTCCTGCGTTGAAACCCATATATTTTAAGGCCTTTTCGTAATTTTGTTTTTCAGTAGCATCCCCAAAACTTTCTAGACTAGGCAATGTTCCTTGTATTGATAAACCCATACCTGGATTGGTTCCATAAGTAATCATTGGTTCAATGTCTCCTGCTTTGATATTGATTTCCATATCAAATTTTGCATCTGCATCTGTATACAATTCAGACCAAGCTGCCAATTTTTGATCCCAAGCTTCCCCTTTAGGCGCAAACATTCTACCTTTCATATAATCATAGGTAATTTGATCGGGGGCAATCATACCTCCTCTTGCACCCATTTCAATACTCATATTACAAATGGTCATACGTGCTTCCATACTTAATGCACGAATAGCAGAACCTGCATATTCTACAAAATAACCCGTGGCACCACTTGCTGAAATTTGTGCAATGATGTACAAAATGATGTCTTTGGATACCACCCCATTTTTTAAGTTCCCATCAATATTAATACGCATCACTTTGGGTTTGCTTTGCATGATACATTGTGCTGCAAATACCATTTCCACTTCGCTGGTACCAATACCAAAAGCAATTGCACCAAAAGCACCATGTGTAGAAGTGTGACTGTCACCACATACAATAGTCATACCCGGTTGGGTAATGCCTAACTCTGGCCCTATTACATGAACAATCCCTTGGTATTTGTGACCTAGTCCGTATAATTCAACACCGTGCTTATTACAATTTTCAATTAAAGTATCTACTTGAAATTTTGATAATGCATCTTTAATAGGCAATTCCTGATTTAGCGTTGGTACATTGTGATCGGCAGTAGCTACAATTTGTTTGGGTCTAAATAATTTTACCCCTCTTTTTTCTATACCCGAAAATGCTTGCGGACTGGTTACCTCGTGAATTAAGTGTTTGTCAATGTAAACAACTGAAGGACCATCTTCAATGATTTTTACTACATGCTGGTCCCAAATTTTATCAAATATTGTTTTTCCCATTTTTAACGATTAATTTTTTCTTAGTTTATTTTTTATACCCTGCTACCATTTTTTGTAAATCTTCTTCTTGTACTTCTTTCTTTTGGTCAGCTACTTGTACAAAAATTGGATATAAAATATCAATGTCATTTCTAGTAAATTCAAAACCTAATTTATGAAAACGATGCGCTAATGCACTTCGACCGCTTCTTGCCGTTAATATAATCTTACTATCTTCCGCGCCTACTTCTGCTGGATTAATAATTTCGTAGGTTTGCGCTTCTTTTAAAAATCCATCTTGATGTATCCCTGATGAATGAGAAAAAGCATTGGCACCTACGATTGCTTTGTTGGGTTGTACCATCATTCTCATTATTTCTGAAACTTCTTGGCTAATCGGATTTAATAACTTTGGATTAATATTGGTGTAATAACCTAAATCTTTGTGTTGATTCAATACCATAACCACTTCTTCTAATGCGGTATTCCCTGCTCGCTCACCCAATCCATTTATCGTACACTCTATTTGTCTTGCTCCACCCATTACACCTGCTATGGAATTGGCAGTGGCCAAACCTAAATCATTGTGGCAATGACAAGATAAAATAGCTTTTTCAATGCCTGAGACATGGTTTACTAAATATTCCATTTTTGCTTGATATTGATAAGGCAAACAATATCCTGTGGTATCAGGAATGTTTAAAGTGGTAGCACCAGCTTTTACGACGGCTTCAATTACTGTAGCTAAAAATTCATTTTCAGTTCTACCAGCATCTTCTGCATAAAATTCAACATCATCTGTAAAATTTCGTGCCAACTTAACAGCAGCAACTGCACGTTCTATTATTTCTTCTCTTGTACTATTGAACTTGTATTTGATATGTAAATCGGAAGTGCCTATTCCTGTATGTATTCTAAAACGTTTGGCAGGTTTTAATGCTGCTGCTGCTACTTCAATATCATTTTGCACCGCACGAGATAAACCACAAACCACGGTATTTTTTAATGTTTTTGCAATTTGATGTACCGATTCAAAATCTCCAGGACTAGAAACTGGAAAGCCAGCTTCCAAAATATCTACCCCTAATTCTTCTAAACGAACCGCTAATTCCAATTTTTCTTTGGTATTTAATTTGCAACCTGGCACTTGTTCTCCATCTCTTAAAGTGGTATCAAAAATGAATACTTTTTGGTTCATAGCATTGATTTACAATCGTTTATAGATAAAAAACGGGCTTTTGGCCCGTTTATTGCTCAAATTTAACCCTAATTAACAAGTAATTCACATTATAATTATTGCTATTTTACATTATGTAATAAGGTAAAATTTTGATTAAATATTTGATTTTCAATAACTTGAACATAAATTAGCTACGATGCCCAACCTAAGTACGGAAGCAATATTTATTTTAGTCAAATCCTTGGAAAGGGCTGAGAAACGCAACTTCAAATTGTATATGAAGCGAAATTCAGCATCTGCTGATTTAAAAATTATTCAACTTTTTGATGCTTTGGATAAGATGAAAGAATACGATGAAGAGGAATTATTGCGTAAAAACGAGTCCATACAAAAACAACAACTCTCCAATTTAAAAGCACATTTATACGACCAAATTTTAGCTAGCTTAAGAATTGTAAAGCAAAGTGAAAACATTGATTTACAAATTCATGAACAATTAGACCACGCGAAAATTTTATACAATAAAGGTTTGTACATTCAAAGTCTTCGGTTATTAGAAAAAATAAAAACACTTACAAAGCAAAATAATCAAGTTACTTATTTATTACAAGTTTTATTTTTAGAAAAGAAAATTGAGTCCTTACATATAACGCGCAGCATTCAAGATCGTGCTAGACAATTAAGCGAAGAAATTGATGATGCAAATATTAGATTAGAACATATTGCCAAAATTTCTAATCTTTCTTTACAATTATATGGTTGGTATATTCAACATGGCCATGCGCGTAATAATGAAGATAGACAAGCATTGGATACTTTAATGCAAAATCCAATTTTAGAGCAAGTAAAATTATCAACTGGTTTTTATGAACGTCTGTATCGTTACCAATGTCATTGCTGGTATGGATTTATTACACAAGATTTTTTATTGCATTACAGGTATTCTCAAAAATGGGTTGACTTATTTGAGAAAGAAGAAAATATGAAAGTAAATGAGACGGCACAATATATTAAAGGATTACATAATTTAATTAGTGCTCATTTTGATTTAAGAAATTTTCAAAAATTTAATGATACCATTTCCATTCTTGAAAATTATAGTAATACACCTATCGTATTAAATAATAAAAATAATTTAATACAAAGCTTTATCTATTTATACATCGCTAAGATTAATAAATATTTTTTAGAAGGAAATTTTAGCGAAGGATTGTCTATGATGCCCATGATGGAAGCCAAGTTAAAAGAAGTTGAACTTTACTTAGACAGCCATAGAGTGCTGGTATTTTATTATAAAATGGCTTGTTTGTATTTTGGTGCGGGTAAACCTGCTAAAGCCATTGATTATTTAAATCGTATAATTAATTGGAAACTAAACCTAAGAGACGATTTGCAATGTTATGCTCGTTTATTGCATTTAATTGCTCATTATGAAATGGGCAATATGGAAATAGTGAACTATTTGTCTAAATCAGTATACCGTTTTATGTATAAAATGAAAAATTTAAGTACGGTTGAAGAAGTCTTGTTCAATTTTTTACGTAAATCAATTCAAAGTGGAGGAGAATCCAATAGTTTATTGTCTAATAAGGAAACTATAAAAAAATCATTTACAAATTTATTGGAAACCTTACAACCTCTTGCAAACAATAAACTAGAAAGTAGGGCCTTTATGTATTTAGATATTATTTCTTGGTTAGAAAGTAAAATTCAAGTTAAAGAAGTGCAGACTATAATAAGAGAAAAATTTTTAGCAAGAAATTAAGGCTCTATTTTTCTCGTCGCTAAATTAAATATTTCTCCTGAAGACATCATTTTAAATGGTTTTACAACGTGGCCCCATTGTTTTTTTTGAGCTGCCCAATCTTCTGAATCATAGATCATCGCATAGGAAACTCCCCAGATTTTAAATTGACCTGCTTCCACTATCATAGCAGTTGACTCATCCAAGCCTACCCCTAATATAGATGGATATTGTTCTACAACGGGAATTAAATCAAATTGACGATTACGCGCTAATACGTGTTGATCTATTGCAGTATTAGTCATAAATGAAAAGGCAGGTTTAAAATGATAGATTTGAGTTAAATCATTTCTAGCATCCCCGCCAATTAATAAAGACCCCATGATGGTTGCGCCTGCTGATGTCCCCATAATTACCCCACCTCTATTTAATAATGCTATAAACTCATCATATAATTTGGTACCTCCATAAGCAGCAGCAATTAAATCTTGATCTCCACCACCAAAATACAAACCCTTCGCCTGACGCATTAATTCAATATTTTTAGGGTCGTCAGCTATTTTTTTATCTCGCGTATGAATTGTTGAAAGATGAGTAAATCCTCTAGTGCTAAATTTTAATAAATGTTCTCCCTTTTGAATGTATTCCTCATCTTCCGTCGCAGTCGGGATATAAACAATGGGTTGATCCTTACCTCCACAATAATTCGCAAAAAAGGTAAATAAAGAATCGGGGATGGTACCCCCGCCAATGATGATTAATTTTCCTTTTGAATTAAAAAACGGATTAGGTGCAACTAATTCATTATTTTGTGCAAGTAGTTGAATACTAAAAACAAATATTAAAATAGTGGAAAGGAAAAATGATCTATTTCGATTATGCATACATTAACTCGATTTCTTTTTCAAAATGTTCTAAAACAACTTTACGTCTGATACTTAATTTTGGGGTCATCTCGCCATTGTTTACGTTCCATTCTCTAGGAACTAGCGCAAATTTCTTCACTTGCTCTACTTGATTAAATAGTTGATTGTACTCTTCAACTATCTCTTCCATTAAAGTAATAACCAACTGATTTTTTACAATGGATTCATTGCTGACATATTCTACGCCACTATGCTTTGCCCATTCTTTTAATTTTTCAAAAGAAGGTACAATTAATGCAGATACAAATTTTTTATTGTCTCCTATCAACATGATCTGCTCTATAAAAGCACTTTCTTTCATTTTATTTTCAATAGGCTGAGGTGCCACATATTTACCCCCACTGGTTTTAAATAATTCTTTTTTACGATCTGTTATTTTTAAAAAACCGCCAGCCTCTTCTACAACGATATCTCCCGTATGCAACCAGCCATCAATAATAGTTTCAGCAGTTAAATCAGGACGCTTGTAATAGCCAAGCATAACACTTGGTCCTGCCACACAAATTTCTCCATCTGCTTCTATTTTGTAGTCAACACCTTCAATTACTTTTCCTACGGTTCCAAATTTAGTTCCTCCGGGGGTTCTGAAATTTAAACTAATGATCGGACTATTTTCAGTTGGACCATAACCTTCATAAACTGGAATTTGTGCAGCATTAAAAAGGCGCATTAATTTTACTTGACATGCGGCGCCACCTGTTATAATAAATTTTACATTGTTTCCAACGGCTTCACGCCATTTTACAAATATTAATTTATTTGCGAGTTTTAATTGCGTACGATACCACCAACTACCTGGAAGGATATTATCATACTTTTCACCCAAGGCAACTGCCCAAAAAAATAATTTTCGTTTTATGCCTGTTAATTCCTCTCCTTTCATCATTATTTTTGCAAACATTTTTTCTAATAATCTTGGAACAGTTGTGAAACCATCTGGACATACTTCTTTTAAATTTTCCCCAATGGTATCCAAGCTTTCAGCATAATAAATACTCAAGCCGCTAAACATATAGATATAGGAAGCCATTTTTTCAAAACTATGGTTTAATGGTAAAAAGCTTAAGACTTTTTGTTCAGGGGCATCATAAAATGGAAAAGATTTTTTTCCCATCATCAAATTGAAGTACACATTTTTGTGCGTTAGCATGACACCCTTGGGTGTACCCGTTGTACCTGATGTATAAATAAAGGTAGCTACCTGATCTACAGGTATCGTTTTTTTAATCACCTTCACTTGTTCAATAATAGCTGCATCCTTAATAAATAAACTGGTCCAATGTTTGGCACCCGCTATTTTATCAAAAGTGTATACCTCTTTTAAACAAGGTACATATTCCTTTATGGACATCACTTTATCATATAGTTCTTGATTACTGGCAAACATATATTGCACGGATGCATCATTTAAAATAAAAGTAAGTTCCAATGGATTGGTCGTAGGATAAACAGGCACCCAGATAACACCAATTTGTTGAGTTGCCATATCTGCAATTAGCCATTCAGGGCGATTGCTACTGATGATCGCAATCTTATCACTTCCTTCCGCCGTGAAATTATTGGCTGATAATCCCAGGCTTAACAAACCAGCGCTAAGCTCATTGGCAGTTTGTGCTACTTCCTGTGTTGAATACTTTCGCCAAATTCCATTTTCTTTTCCAGCCAACATCGCTTCTTTCGGAAAATTTGTTAATTGATAATCAATACAATCAAAAAGTCTTTTATATTCCATATAGCAGGTAAATATTTAAATTACAAATTACTAAAATGGAGGCATAAAAATGAATTTTTATAAATTAAATCCATAAAAAAACCAACCTTATCGGTTGGTTTTCAAGTATTTCCTATTTTAAAATTAATTTATTTATTTATAAGCCAGCCCATGGGGTGTCAAGTTCAACAATTTCTTTGATTTAGGCCTGAATCAAATGGGTCAATAAGCCGTCTCGTAATTTTGGCTCAAACCAAGTACTTTTTGGTGGCATTACTTCACCCGCATCGGCAATATTAAATAATTGATCTATGGTTACAGGATACAAACTGAAAGCTATTTCCATTTCTCCGCTGTCAACTCTTTTTTCAAGTTCTGCTAATCCACGGATACCCCCAACAAAATCAATTCGTTTATCTGTTCTTTGGTCTTGGATATTCAAACGCTTGGCCAAAATATGGTTAGACAGTAGGGTTACATCTAAGATGCCAATTGGATCTGTTGTAAAAGTTCCTTCTTTGGCAATTAATTGATACCATTTTTTATTTAAATACATCCCAAAATGATGCAGGGCACTAGGTTTAAAAGCAGTGTCTTGTGGTATTACATCAAATTCATTAGATAAGGCTAATATAAATTCTTCCGCGGTTTGACCATTCAAATCCTTTACCACCCGGTTGTAATCCATGATTTGCAATTGATTGGAAGGAAACAAGGTTGTTAAAAAATAAGGAGAGATTTGTTTTTCGCCAGCTCCAACCTTGGATTTATTTTCTTCACACAATGCAACTAATACTTTTGCTGCAGAGGCAGCACGGTGATGCCCATCGGCGATATAAGTAAACGGTACTTCTGTTTCAAAAATATTGGTGATTTGATCAATCAATGTCTCATCACTGACTGCCCAAACGGTATGCTGTATGCCATCATCTGAAGTAAAATCGTATACTGGTGTTTTATTGGTTTTCCATTTATCTATCAAAGTATCAATACTTTCTTGATTGCGATAAGCTAAAAACACATTTCCAGTTTGTGCACCTGTAGTTTTTATATGATTTATGCGGTCTAATTCTTTTTCTGGACGTGTAAACTCATGCTTTTTTATAACATCATTATTATAATCATCAATACTACTTACACAAACCAATCCTGTTTGTGCACGATCATCCATAATTAATTGGTAAATATAATAGCACGGTTTAGACTCTTTAAACAACACATCACGTTGAATAAAGGCAGTTAAATTATTTAAAGCCAATTCATACACTTCTGCGCTATGAATATCTGTATTTTCGGGCAACCCTATTTCGCTTTTTGTAATATGTAAAAATGAATATGGATTACCAACTGCCTCTAATTTTGCTTCTACACTATTTAATACATCGTATGGTTTAGAAGCAACTTGTTTTGCTAATTGAGGCTGTGGTCGCACTGCTTCAAAGGGACTAATTTTTGCCATGGGCGCAAAGTTCGTTCTTTTTTACGAAGATTTAAATTTTTTCAGCGAATGATTTCATCAAGTCGCAAAATGCTTGAACACTTGATAATGGTAATGCATTGTACATGCTTACACGTATGCCTCCCACGGTTCTATACCCTTTCACTCCAATCATTCCTTCGCTTTTACACAAGGCCAAAAACGGCGCTTCATGTGCTGGATTTTTTAAAAAGAAAACTGCATTCATAATGCTTCTGTCTTCTTTGGCGATAGGACAATAAAAAATAGGTAGGGTGTCAATGGTATGATATAATAAGTTAGCTTTTTCAAGATTTCGCTTGCCCATTTGTTCTAAACCACCTTCCGATTCTATCCATCTTAACGTTAATAAACTTACATAAATAGAAAAAACAGGCGGTGTATTTAAAAGTGACCCTGCTTCAATGTGTTTTTGATAATTTAATATTGCTGGAATTTTTCTATTTATTTTTCCAAGGATTTCTTTTTTCACCACCACTATCGTTACTCCTGCAGCGCCCATATTTTTTTGAGCCCCCGCATAAATTAAATCAAATTGGTTAAAGCTAGTAGGCCTGCAAAATAGATCGGAACTCATATCGCCAATTAGCAAAGCATTGGTCTGTGGATATTGATGCCATTGAGTTCCCTCCACCGTATTATTGGTTGTAATATGTAAATAGGTTGCATTATTTGGAATGTCTAACTGCTTATTAATATAAGTATGTTTTTTGTCCGAGGTATCCGCTACCACTTGTACAGGACCAAATAGAGTGGCTTCTTTAACGGCTTTATTTCCCCAAACTCCATTATCACAAATGGCAGCCAATCCGTTTTCTTCTAATAAATTCATGGGCACTTGCATAAATTGCATGGTAGCACCGCCTTGTAAAAAAAGTACTTCATACGCATCATCTAAACCCATCAACCTTTTAATCGTTTGTTGTGCCTCGGTCACCACCTCTACAAAATGTGTAGTGCGATGTCCTATTTCTAAAATAGATAATCCAGTATTATTAAAATTATGAATTGCAGCGGCAGCTTGATCTAAAACAACTTGTGGTAAAATTGAAGGCCCTGAATTAAAATTGTGCAATTGCATAGGATATCAATGTGTTTATATTTTATGAATAGTTTGATCTTCCTTCACAGAGGATGAAAGGTTATCTCTTTTATCAAAAGATGCTTTTGCATCTTTTTCTTCATCAAAAGATGATAAAGAAGGTTTTACTCTGTCATCAGAAGTTAGTGTTACTCTTTCATCAGTAGATAGTGTTACTCTTTCATCAGTAGATAGTGTTACTCTTTCATCAGTAGATGCTTTAGCATCTACTTCTTCATCGACAGCTGTAACGCCTGCTGAAATAGCATATTTCATGGCTTCTGCTGCATTGAAATGCTTTGGTAATTTTTTTGTTTTAGACAATGGAATAATAAACGAAATACCTGATATCGCGTAAGAGTGAGGAACATAAACAGTTACATGATCTTTTAATCCTAAGTGTTCACAAGACTCTTGAGTGATAAATCCAATTCTCCATATATCTGCTCCGTCTATACAAATCAGGACAGGCTTGTCAAATTTTTTCTTATTCCCAGCAAATGCTTCTAAAAAATCTTTAACCGAGGAATAAATAATTTTTACACCTGGTGTTTTTTCTAAAATCTTATCAAATATCGACATTAACCTTTCTACAAAAAATAAGGAAGACAACCAGCCTACCAATAATACCAAAGTAATTGCTACCACAAATCCCAATCCAGTCACTTTTGGTATTTGACCATTAACAGTAGCAAATTGAAGCGGAAAAAATACATTAAGTACATTAGGTAAAAAGTTATCTACCCAATTAAATAAACTCACCACCACCCAAATCGTTACTCCAATGGGCGCCAATACAATTACTCCCTGAAAAAAGCGCTGAGCTAATGCTGTTAAAATTTTTTGCTTGATGAATTGGTGCCTTATGGAGGGCATTGGATGCTTGGTTTAGAACTCAAATTTCAAACAATTTTGCCATTTAGCATAAATAATAAAAAAATAAGACTAGAAACTTTGAAAACCAATGCGGTTTCCTTAGTTTTGCGCCTCCAAAACCATGTATGCAAGATAGAATTCTTAATAAAGCCTGTGAATTGATGTTCCAAAATGGGGTGAAGCGGGTTACTATGGACGATTTAGCCAATCAATTGGGCATTAGTAAAAAGACCATTTACCATTATTATAAAGACAAAGATGCTATTGTAAGTTCGATGGTGGAGCAAGAGTTAACCAATCATGCTGTTTTATGTAAACAAAGTTTAATGATTGCAGAAAATGCAGTTCATGAAATATTCTTGTTAATGAGTGTGGTACAAGAAATGTTTAATAGAATGAACCCACTTGCCTTATTTGAAATTGAAAAATATTATCCTGCCGCATTTGAAAAAATTAAAAAACACGAGGAAGATTATATCTTTTGTATGATTCGAACCAATTTAGAAAAAGGAATAGCAGAGGGATTGTACAGAAAAGATGTAGATGTAACAATACTCTCTAAATACAGACTAGAAACTGGTTTAATCCCATTCGACATTCATGTTTTTGCGCCCAATAAATTTGATATACTAAAAGTGAATTTACAAATTATTGAACACTTTGTTTATGGAGTGGCCACTTTAGAAGGGCATAAATTAATGGATACTTATAAACATAATAAAAATATACAACAACAAGAAAATAAAATATAGCATGAAAAATTTATTCATCGGCTTAATTACTTTAATTAGTGCGCTTAATGTAATGGCGCAAACGGACAAAACTGTCCATGCATTTAGTTTAGAAGAATGTGTGGCTTATGCACAAAAAAATAATGTACAAGTTAAAAATACATTACTTTCCATTGATGCACAAGTACAAACCAATCGGGAAATAGCTGCCGCTGCTTTCCCTTCGATTGGGACCAATTTGGGTGCAACAGACTATACAAAAATTCCTACCTCTCTTTTACCTGGTCAAATTTTTGGTGGAGCACCTGGCACTTTTATTCCAGTTCAATTTGGTACCAAATTCAATGCCAACTATGGTGGTAACTTCCAACAACTATTATTTGATGGTCAAGTTTTTGTAGCATTACAAGCTAGTGAAACATCTATAGAAATGCAAAGAAAGAATGCGGCCGTAACGGAAGAAGCAATTAAAGCAAATATTTATAAAATATATTATCAACTATCTGCAAGTAAAACACAGACAAATATTTTGGATGCTAACATAGAACGTTTAAATAAATTAGCACACGATGCAGCAGTTATGTACAAAAATGGATTTGCAGAAAAATTAGATGTAGACAAAGTAACCGTTCAATTAAACAACTTGCAAACCGAAAAAATTAAAGCCAATAATAGTATTGCAATTGGATTTATGGGTTTAAAAATGTTAATGGGTATGCCTGTTAAAGATAGCCTTGCTTTAACTGAAATAATTAATGAAGAAAGTTTAAGCACAGATGTTTTGGTTGAAAATGAATTTCAATATGGTATTAGAAAAGATTACCAATACTTGAATACGGTTAGAAAATTAAGCGAATACAATGTTAAACGTTATCAACTTAGCTATTTACCTACTTTAAGTTTATCTGGCGCCTATTCAAAAAATGCAATGAGGTCAGAATTTGATTTTTTTGAAAAAGGTAGTTGGTTTACCACTTCTTTCTTTAGTTTAAATATAAACCTTCCTCTTTTTAATGGTTTTGCTAGAGATGCAAGGGTGAAAAGAACTAAAATTGAATTAAAGCAAGTGGAAAATCAAATGGATGCTTTAAAAAATAATATCGACAATGAAATAACGCAAGCTAAATTAAACTATATCTCCTCTTTTGCTACAGTTCAATTTCAAAAGAAGAATATGCAATTGGCGGAAAATGTATTTCAACAAACTAAAAAGAAATTTGAAGCAGGTATGGGCTCTAATACAGAAATATCAGCTGCTCAAGCAGATTTAGTGAGCGCTCAAAATAATTTTATGAACGCTTTATATGCTGCACTAATAGCTAAGGTAGATTTATTAAAAGCCTCTGGTAAATTATAAAATTGTAAAAATAAAAATAATAAAATATTAAAAATAAAATAATGAAAAAATTCTCAACAGTATTATTAAGTTCATGTGTACTATTCTTGTTAGCCTGTGGGGGTGGAAACAATAGTCTTGAAAAACAAAAAGCAAATTTAGCCGCCTTAAAAAAACAAGGTCTTGAATTAAATGTTAAAATTGCTACGCTCGAAAAAGAAATAGAAAAAGCAGGTGGCGCAGAAGCAGCCAAAGCCATTTTAGTAACGGTAGCACCAATTACTACACAAGATTTTACACATTATATTGAGCTTCAAGGTAAAGTTGAATCAGAGAGTGTTTCGTATGTAACTCCACGCGCTGGCGGCGGGCAAGTAAAAGGCATCTTTGTTAAAAGAGGTGACCAAATTAAAAAAGGACAGTTATTATTACAACTAGACAACTCCTTGTTAAAACAAAGTGCTGCAGCAGCCACTTTAAATATTGAAACTATAAAGTCTCAAGCCGCTTTGGCAAAAGCAGTATACGAAAAACAAAAAAATCTTTGGGATCAAAATATTGGAAGTGAAATTCAATTACTTACTGCTAAAACCAATGCAGACGCCTTAGCGAGTCAGCTAAAAGCAGCAAACGAACAATTGGGTATGGTAAAAGATCAGTTGGCATTTACAAGTATTTATAGCGATGTAGATGGGGTGGCTGAAGAAGTAAATGTTAAGATAGGTGAACTTTTTATGGGCCCTGGTCAAATAAAAATTGTAAACACCACCCATTTAAAATTGACCTCTCAAGTTCCAGAAAATTATGCAGGAAAAATAAAAGTAGGTACAGAAGTGAGTTTGAATTTCCCTGATATTCAAAAAATTATAAGTACTAAATTATCTGTAGTAGGCAATGTTATTGACCCATTAAATAGAAGTTTTTATGTAGAAACAAAATTGCCAGTTGACAAGAATTTTAGAACCAATCAAATGGTACAAGTTAAAATCAAAGATTACGAAAAAAAGAATGCAATAAGCGCTCCCATTAATTTATTACAAAATGATGAAAAAGGAAAATTCATTTATGTAGCCGTTACCGAAAACGGAAAATTAATAGCGCGTAAAAAAGTAGTTAATGTTGGACAATACTATGGTAATAACATTGAAATACTTACTGGCTTAACTGCCGGAGATAAGATTGTCACAGAAGGCTATCAAAGTTTATTTGATGGTCAAAACATTACCACTTCTGATAAATAATTATAATAAAAAGCTCAATAGATTAATATGTCTACCATCAATAAAATAAAAGAAAAGTTTAAGGAATTTAAACCCACTTCCTGGAGTATTACCAATAAGACTTCGATCTATTTGATAATGTTATTCCTAAGCTTAGGGGGAATTTATCAATTCTTGACACTTCCCAAAGAACAATTTCCTGAAGTAGTCATACCCAATATTTTTGTGCAAACCATATACGTTGGTAATTCACCAAAAGATATTGAAAACTTAGTAACCCGTCCCATTGAAAAGCAAATTAAAAGTATCAGTGGTGTAAAAATTAGTAAGTTCACTTCTACTTCTCAACAAGACTTCTCGGCTATTACTGTTGAATTTAGTACAGATGTAAAACCGGAATTGGCTTTACAAAAAGTAAAAGATGCTGTAGATAAAGCGAAAGCCGATTTACCTAATGATTTAACACAGGATCCTAGAGTAATAGAATTGAATATTAGTGACATGCCTATTATGTCTGTTAATATTAGTGGGAATTATAGTCCCGTTCAATTAGCAAAATATGCAGACGATTTAAAAGATAAACTAGAAGGTATTCCGCAAATCAATAGAATTGATTTAGTGGGTGCTCCTGAAAGAGAGTTTCAAATTAATGTAGATAATTTTCGTATGCAAAGCTCAGGCATCACTTTTGATGACATTAGCGCCGCCATTCAAAGAGAGAACCTAGATTTGTCGGGTGGTTTATTAGAAGTAGGAAGCATGAACCGAAACCTTCAACTAAAAGGTCAATTAAAAAATACGAACGACATTGCCAATATTATAGTGCGCAATACCAATGGCGCTCCTATTTATTTAAGAGATGTGGCTACTATTAAGGATACCGTTAAAAACAACGAGAGCTTTGCGCGATTAGATGGTAAAAATGTATTGACTTTAAATATTATTAAAAGAAATGGAGAAAATTTAATTGCGACTTCCGATGCAGTGAAGAAAATGGTGGAAGATGCAAGAGCCAATGATTTACCTAAAGATATAAAAGTGGTCATTTCTGGAGATCAAAGTATTAGAACCAGAAGTTCATTTACAGATTTAGTAAACTCCATTGTAATTGGATTTATTTTGGTATTGATCGTATTAATGTTTTTTATGGGAGTAACCAATGCGTTTTTTGTTGCTTTATCAGTACCACTTAGTATGTTTGTTGCCTTTGTATTATTACCTGCAGGAGACTTAGTGGTGGGTTCACATATTACCCTCAACTTTATGGTATTATTTGCCTTATTGTTTGGACTAGGAATTATCGTGGACGACGCCATTGTGGTGATAGAAAACACACACCGTATTTTTGTTCAAGGCAAAGGAAAATTAACTGCGACCACCTCGGCAAAAATGGCTGCGGGTGAAGTATTCGTTCCGGTGTTAGCTGGTACCATAACTACCTTAGCACCATTCTTTCCCTTATTATTCTGGCCGGGTATTATAGGTAAATTCATGGTGTATTTGCCTGCAATGTTAATTTTTACATTGGCTGCATCCTTGGTCGTAGCATTTATTATGAACCCTGTTTTTGCTGTTGATTTTATGAATCATGATGAAGAAAAATCAACTGCCCCTAAATCGGCCATTTTTAAAAGAAAGAATTTTTGGATTCCTATTGGTATAGGAATTTTACTCGACCTGATGGGATTCACTTTCTTAGGAAATTTATTGATCTTCTTTATGATATTAGTGGTAGTTAATAAATATTTTATTACTGATTTAATTGAGCAGTTTCAAACCCATACACTTCCTAAATTAATGGAGAATTATGAAAGAATATTACGTCGTGCATTGAATGGGTGGAGGCCAGTTAAATTAATTGTAGGTACTTTTATTTTATTAATTGTCTCCCTTATCATTTTTGGAATTAGCATTGGTACGGGCAGAGTAGGTATTGAATTTTTTCCAAAAGGGGATCCAAACCAAGTATTTGTATACTTAAAATTGCCAGTAGGTAGTAAGGTAAATTATACCGATTCCGTTACCAAAATAGTAGAGCAGAAAGTAGCAAAAGCTTTGGAAATCAGTAAAGATAAAAAGAACCCACTAGTGGAGAGTATCATAAGCAATGTAGCAATTGGTGCTAGTGATCCAATGACTGGGGATAGAAGTACAAGATCAGAACTTGGCCGTGTACAAGTGAACTTTATAGAATATGAAAAGCGCAATGGAAAATCAACAGCACCTTATTTAGATGCCATTCGTGCTGAAATGAAAGGAATTCCTGGTTCAGAAATTACCGTGACTCAAGAATCAAGTGGTCCTCCTACAGATCCTCCTATCAATATTGAAATACAAGGAGAAGATTTTGATAAATTGGTTAAAACATCCGTGGGATTAAAAAATTATTTAGACGCTGCACAAATTCCAGGTATTGAAGGATTAAAAATGGATGTGGATTTAGTTAATCCTGAATTGACCTTAACAGTAGATAGAGACCGTGCTTTGATTGAAGGGGTTAGCAGTGCTCAAGTGGGTATGCAAATACGTACAGCCTTATTTGGTAAAGAAGTATCTACCATTAAAGATGGCAAGGATGAATATAAAATTCAATTGAGAAACGAAGAGCTACAAAGAAAAAATTTGGTAGATCTCTTAAATATGCGTTTATCATTTAGAGATATGGCAGCAGGAGGAATGGTTAAAAACATACCCATTAGTTCTCTTGTTAAAGTAGAGCCTACCAACACTTTTGGGAGTATTAAAAGAAAAAATCAAAAACGTTTAATTCAACTTAGGTCAAATGTTAAACTAGATCAAGGTTATAATCCAACCGCAGTAAATGTCGTGATAGCTCAATATATTGAAAACTTTAAAGGTATCGCTGATGGGGTTACGGTTAAACAAACTGGGGAGAATGAACAACAATTAGAAACGGTAGCATTCTTAGGTAAAGCACTTATTATAGCTTTAATGCTTATTTTATTAACCTTGGTTTTACAATTTAATTCTGTGTCTAAATCGGTTATTATATTAACAGAAATTTTATTCAGTATCATTGGCGTATTCTTAGGGTTTTCTATTTTCGGAATGAAAGTATCTGGTGTGATGACTGGATTGGGAATCGTGGGCCTTGCTGGTATTGTGGTAAAAAATGGAATATTAGTGATAGAATTTGCTGATGAGTTAAGAGCAAGAGGATATAAAACAAGAGAAGCCGTAATACAAGCCGGCAAAACTAGAATTATTCCTGTATTGTTAACTGCCCTTGCTGCTATTTTAGGTTTCTTACCAATTGCAATTGGTTTTAACATCAATTTTGTGACTTTGTTTAGTGAGCTTAACCCCCATATTTTCTTTGGTGGAGATAACGTTGCTTTTTGGAAACCATTAAGTTGGACCATTATTTACGGATTGGCTTTTGCCTTTTTTATGACTTTATTTATTGTGCCAGCCATGTATATTATTGCAGAGCGATTGCGAAGACCTATGCGCCGTCATTTTGGTGGGAAATGGATTAGCTTTCTGGGCATTCCTCCATTAACATTTATTTTTATTCCTTTAATATTTATTACTACATTTATACATAGAAGAAATGAAAAAAGAAGAAATGCAAATAATAATGCTAACGGCGATAAAATAATTAATGGTTCCTGGTTTTAATATAAATTAACAAAAAAAGTAATTATGAAAAAAAATGTTACAGGTAGTTTATTATTATTGTGTTTTTTATCTATGTTAAATCTAGCATGTTCAAATAATAATTCAAATAATAATTCAATGTCGACAGCTAAAATTACTACACAAAGTTTTGGGACTTTTGAAGGTAAACCGGTAACAGAGTATACTTTAACCAATGTGAATGGAATGCAAGTAAGTTTAATTAATTATGGTGGTACCCTTACCAAAATAATTACACAAGCAAAAGATAGTACTTGGGGAGATGTCATTACTGGGTATGATTCATTAGCAGGTTATATTCAAACTGGCAATCCTTATTTTGGGGCCTTAATTGGAAGATATGCTAACCGAATTGCTAAAGGAACCTACACGATTGATGGTATTGTATATAAAGCTGCTCTTAATAATAATGGTCAATCATTACATGGTGGATTGAAAGGCTTTGATAAAGTGGTATGGGATGGAGTTGTATTACCAGGAGATAGTAGTGTTCAGTTAAGCTACGTAAGTAAGGATGGTGAAGAAGGATATCCTGGTAATTTAAAAGTACAAGTGGTTTATACTTTAACTGCTAATAATGCGGTTAAGATAGAATATACTGCTAGTACCGATAAAACCACAGTACTTAATTTAACCAATCATGCTTATTTTAATTTAACGGCTGGTAAATCACCTAATATTTATGACCATCTTGTACAAATAAATGCAGATAAATATACACCAGTGGATACCTCTTTAATTCCAACTGGGGAAATATTAGATGTAAAAGGTACGCCAATGGATTTCACTCAACCTAAACGTGTGGGCCAAGACATTGATAAAGTATTGGGTGGGTATGATCACAATTGGGTTTTAAATAAAGGGGAAGGATTACAAGAAATTGCCAATGTTTACGAGCCAACTAGTGGTCGTTATTTAACGGTAGCTACTACTGAGCCTGGGATTCAATTTTATTCAGGTAATTTTTTAAAAGGAAATTTAACTGGTACTAAAAATGGAATTATTTATAACAAACATTATGCATTAACCTTGGAAACACAACACTTCCCAGATGGACCCAATCAACCTGGATTTCCAAGCACCTTATTAAAGCCAGGTGAAACTTACCAACAAACAACAGTGTATACTTTTTCGACTAGATAATAGGTAAAAAATTCGATTACATAAAAGACTAGCTTTATAAAAAAGCTAGTCTTTTTTATTTTTGTAAATGGGTGCCCTCTTCGATACAGGTAACATACACGACTAATTCTTTATTGGTATGTTTTGAATAACTTGCAGCTACTTGTTTGGTAACGACCTCGAGGGCAGATTTTTTAATAATATTGATGGTGCAACCACCAAATCCAGCCCCCATCATTCTAGCACCTATTACATTTTCATTGTCCTTTACAGCCTCCACTAAAAAATCTAATTCTGGACAACTTACTTCATAAAGGTTTGATAGGCCTTCATGCGTTTCAAACATTTTTTTTCCAAATGCCTGCATTGCTCCTAATTCTAAATCCACTACCGCAGCCTGTACGCGTTGTATTTCTGAGACAATGTATTTACATCTCTTGTATATATTAGTGGCCGTATTCGTATTTGGGCCAAGATAGAATTCTACTTGCTTCATAGTAACATCCCGCAAAGTTTTAACTTGTGAATGATATTTTTTAATTAATTGAACTCCCAGCTCACACTCTTGTCTTCGTGTATTATATTCCGATGAAGCTAGTGCATGTTTTATTTGAGTGTCAAACAAAACAATGCTATAATCGGTTAAGTCTAGTGGATAATAGTGATAATCTAAACTGGCACAGTCTAATAAAATTACTTGATTTTTTTGCCCATGTAAACTTGCAAACATGTCCATTAAGCCACATTTAACCCCTGCAAAATCATTCTCTGCTTTTTGAGCCATCAATGCCATTTCCATTTTATTGAATTGCAAGTTATACAATTCATTGAGAGCAAATAATACCGCACACTCCACTGCAGCAGAACTAGATAAACCTGCACCACTTGGAATATTTCCTTTTACACAAATATCAAATCCATTATGAATTGCTTGTAATTGTATAGTGTTATGATTTTTACTAGTAGTTATTTTTTGGATAGCTTGATACACCACACCAATAATATAATTAACCCATTGGGTTGAATGGGGCTTTAAATTTTTTGTGCTTACTGTTTCTTTTTTATTTAGGTCAATAGCCGCCATATGAATATTTCCATCTGTTCTTTTCCCAATAGCTACTTCTACATATTTATCAATTGCAGCAGGCAATACAAATCCATTATTATAATCGGTATGTTCCCCTATTAAATTGATACGACCTGGCGATAGCACTACCAAATTTGGACTGTAATTGAAATGAGTAGAAAAATAAGTACTGATAGCTGACATGTAATAAGTTATTTGTTTTTAAACTTTTATTAAGCAATTTGCTGCGGCCTCAAGGGTTTCTGTTTTTTTTGCAAAACACAATCGGATTACTTTATGATCGGTAGCATTTTGATAAAAAGCAGACATAGGTATTACCGCTATGCCAAAATCTTTGACCAATCTTTCTGCAAATACTTTATCCGATTCTTCAGATACCGCTTGATAGCTGTAACTTTCAAAATAAGATCCTGAGGAAGGAATATATTTTAATTTTGTGTGTGCTAATAAACTTCTTAAATAATCTCTTTTTTCTTGGAACAAAGTGCCCAATGTTAAATAGGATTCTTTCTTATTCATATATTCTGCAATACCTAATTGTTTTGGGGTATCACAACTAAATGCATTAAACTGATGCACTTTTCGATATTCTTTCATTAATGCAGCCGGTGCAACACAATAACCTAATTTCCATCCAGTACAATGATATGTTTTACCAAATGAAAAACAAACAAAACTGCGTGCAAATAAATCAGGATACTTTATTGCTGTTTCATGTTGCTTATTATCAAATATTAAATGCTCGTATACTTCATCGCTAATTAGGTATAAATGATGAGTAAGCACTATATCTTGTAATTTTATTAAGTCTTCTTTTGTCATAACTACTCCCGTAGGATTATGAGGTGTATTGACTAATATCGCTTTTGTTTTTTTAGTAATGGCTGCGTTAACCTTATCCCATGGAATGGTATAATTAGGAAATTCTAAAGCAATGGGTACCACGACTCCTCCATTAAAAGTGATGTTAGGAATATAACTGTCGTAAGCGGGTTCAAAAATAATAACCTCATCTCCTGGATGAATAATGGTGGAGAAGGCAGTAAAAATAGCATAAGTACCTCCTGGGGTAATTGTTATTTCTGATTCAGGATTAATATCCGTCTGGTATAAATTGTTTATTTTTTCCGAAAGGCGCTCACGTAAAATAGGTACCCCATTCGTATGTGCATATTGATTACCTCCAGCATGCATAGCATTGGCAACACAGTTTATTAATGTTTCACTCATTGGAAAATCTGGAAATCCTTGTCCTAAATTAATGGCATTGTGTTTAACGGCTAACTGGCTCATCACTGTAAAAATACTCGTGCCAATATTAGGGAGCTTAGATTGCATCATTAAAGAACTTTTAAAAATTAAGCTGATTGGATAAACGCATTAATTCTATTTCTGCAATTTTTGCCGCATAACGTAAACTGACTAGTCTAAATCCAGCATTTTCAAAACTTTGTTGGGCTTGTTTAACCTCTACTAGGGTGGCTTGTCCTATCTGATATTTTTGCATGACCAGTCCTAATAAATCTAGTGACATATTATAGTTGGATTGTTCAATTGGAGTTTGTGTTAAATTATTTTGATAGGATTGATAAGTTTTATACAACGCTGTAGTCATATCTTGCGCAGTACTTTTATATTGTATTTTAGCTGTACTGGTATTTATTTTAGCATTTTTATAATTACGTTTAGACGCAGTTCCTGCATAAATAGGCACAGATAAACTTACACCTAGATAAGGCCCATACGACTCATTCAATAAACTAAACCCAGCTGCGGATTTATTATTACTGTAATTATATCCTGTATTGGCTCTTAATGTTGGATACATTAAGGCTCTGGTTTCTTTCTCAATATATTGATTGATATTAATTAATTGTTCTGCAGTTTGCAAAGCTGGATTGGCTTTCATTTTTGCTTCTATATCAACTAATTTTATTTTATCATATACAACAATACTATCCTTGATAATTATATTTTCGTTTGGAGCCATGACCATCGTATTTAATAAATCTGCTTTAGCTTGATCTATAATCAATGACTGATTTTGCTTCGCTTGAATTAAAGCATTTAAATCTATATTAGATTGTAAAAGGTCTGCTTGATTGGCCATTCCCACTTGTGCTTTTGTTTTAACAATTTCTAATCTTTGTTGACTTGCATCAATTGATTTATCGATGGTAATTAAAAACGATTGTTGGCGAACGACATTATAATATTGTTGCATTACTAGTGAAACTGTATTTTGCATTTGCGCTTCTAATAAAACGCTATTTTGTTTTTCAATGGCTGCTAATTTTTCTTTGGTAGCGATAATTCGATATCCATTAAATAAAATGATGGAAGCAGTTAGTCCACCAGTTAAGGTGGTTCCTTCTACCCCTGTTCTAGTAGTATTACGAGCAGGATCAGCAAATTGTTGTTGTAATGTACTATTAGATTTATTCTCAACGGCCGTGGCAGCAATTGTAGGCAAGGCTCCTGCTACTCCAAAATCATTATTGTTTTTTGCTATCGCCAAAGAATTTTCAACCAATTGAATATCATAACTATTTTTTAAAGCGGTTTTAATAGCTTCCTTTAAAGTCATGGACGTTTGCGCATTCCCCTTTATTGAATTATTTAGCAATACTAAACAAGCGATAAAAAATATATAAATTGATTTTTGCATATTATAAAATTAGGTGACCCTATAAAAAAACAAGTATAAATTACATCAGTGGTGAAATTAAATAACCAAGGTACCTATAGCCGCACCTTGTACAACTTTTAATAAATTACCTGGTAAGTTCATGTCAAATACGATAATAGGCAATTTATTTTCCATACATAAGGTAAAAGCAGTGGTATCCATTACTTTTAGATTTTTAGTGATGCACTCTTGAAAGCTAATGGTATCAAATTTAACGGCTGATGGATTTTTTTCTGGGTCACTATCATACACCCCATCTACACGAGTTCCTTTTAATATCACATCGGCCTTCATTTCAATAGCCCGTAAAGATCCAGCAGTATCTGTAGTGAAATAAGGATTTCCTGTACCTGCTCCAAAAATAACCACCCTGCCTTTCTCCAAGTGACGCAATGCTTTTCGACGAATGTAGGGTTCAGCAATTTGGTCCATAACAATGGCAGATTGTAAACGAGTATAAACTCCTATTTTTTCAAGCATCGCTTGTATCGCCATGGCATTGATCACGGTCGCCAACATACCCATATAATCACCATGTGCACGTTCTATGCCACTATCTGCTTCATTCATGCCTCTATAAATATTTCCACCTCCAATTACAATGGCCACTTGAACACCTAGGTCTATCACTTGTTTAATTTCATTGGCATATTGTTCAATAATCTTAGGGTCAAATGGATCGCCATTTTTTTGGCTTCCCAATAAGGCCTCCCCAGATAATTTCAATAAAACTCGCTTGTATTTTGGCAGCATAGCTATACATATTTTATAGTTGCAAGATAAGAATTTTGAGGCAAGAAAAAGGGTCCCAATTGCTTGGGACCCGACTATTTAATTAGTGCTGTAATTATTCGTTTTTTACTACTCAAAGCGCCTGTTTATGGGGTGCTTTGAAAAAATCATTTGACAAAAAGATTGAAAAAATTATATTCTTTAATTTTTTTAATCTTACCCTAAAGCAACACGTTTGAATTCAGTTACTTTTAAGTTTGCATCCACTGATTTTACATATTCCCCCACTGTTTTACCACCATCTTTTACAAAAGCTTGTGCCAATAAGGTTTGCTCTTTGAAGAAAGAATTAATTTTACCTTCTGCAATTTTTGCAATCATCTCTTCAGGTTTGCCTGCCATTTTAGGATCTTCCTTCATCGTATCTATGATAATGGTTCTTTCGCGGGCTATAGTTTCAGCTGGAACCGATTCAGGATCTACTGCTACAGGATTCATTGCAGCAATTTGCATTGCTAAATCTTTACCTACTTCAGCAGCGTCTGAACTTAATCCAACTAATACACCCATTCTGTAAGAACCATGAATATAAGAAGCTACATAAGGAGCGTCTACTCTTTCAAATTTAGCTACTCCAATTTTTTCACCGATTGAAGCTAATTTATCATTTATCATGTCTGACACTTTTGTACCATTCACGCTTACTTCATTCAATTCTTCAGCAGATTTTACATTGTTCGCAACTGCAGCGTCAGCAATGCTTTGCGCAAATGCAACGAATTCCGCATTTTTAGAAACGAAATCGGTTTCACAAGAAATACAAACTACAAAACCTGTTTTGTGATCGGAAGAAGTTTGTGCAATAATTACTCCTTCTTTCGCTTCCCGATCGCTACGCTTTGCAGCGACTTTTTGTCCTTGCTTACGTAACCAATCAATTGCTGCTTCAAAGTCATTGTTTGTTTCTGTCAATGCTTTTCTGCAATCCATCATGCCAGCACCTGTTGCTTGTCTTAATTTATTAATGTCAGCAGCTGTTATTGTACTCATAAATTATATTTTTAAATAAGTGTTTTTATTAAATTTTGATAGGTACACTATCAATTAAATACAATTGGGTCATTAGTATCCCAAGGACACCAACAACCCAATTGGATAATTATTTATTTACCTGCGGGGCGACGTGTACTTTGGATACGACGCTTAGGCGCACCTGGAGCAGTTGGAGCTGCACCAGCACCACGCTTACCTCTTCCACCTTCAGCGTTCGCTTCCGCTTCCATACGTTTTGCTTTGGCTTCGTTTTCATTGTTGCCCTCTTCTGTTTCGCTTTCGTCATCTTTAGAAGCTTGACGCTCTGCTAAACCTTCTGCAATGGCAGCAGTGATATAGTTGGTAATAATTGCAATTGATTTTGTTGCGTCATCATTAGCAGGTATAGAAAAATCAACTTTGTTTGGATCACAGTTGGTATCCACCATTCCAAAAGTTTGAATTCCTAAACGCTTAGCTTCCGCTAATGCAATGTGCTCATGTCCGATATCCACAAGGAATAAAGCAGCTGGTAAACGGCCCAATTGAGCGATTCCACCTAATACTTTTTCCATTTTATCTTTATCGCGACCTAATGTCAAACGCTCTTTTTTGGTTAAGCTTTCTGCACTACCATCATTCAACATTTTTTCAATGCTTTGCATTTTCTTAACGCTCTTACGAACGGTATTGAAATTGGTTAACATACCTCCTAACCAACGCTCTGTTGCATAAGGCATGTTTACTTTTTTAGCACACTCACTTACAATTTCTTTTGCTTGCTTTTTAGTTGCAACAAACATAATTTTTTTACCGCTCTTAGCAATTTGCTTTAAAGCAGCTGCAGTTTCTTGTAAATGATCAACTGTTTTATTTAAATCAATGATGTGTATCCCTTTTTTCTCAGCGAAAATATAAGGCAACATCTTAGGGTTCCACTTCTTTTTAAGGTGACCAAAGTGTACGCCGGCCTCCAGTAATTGCTGTTGTAGTGAAGTGTTATTTTCCATTTGTATAATTTGTTGTAATGAATTAATGTTAAAATTGTTGGATTAACGTTTACTGAACTGGAAGCTTCTACGTGCTTTTTTATGTCCGAATTTCTTACGCTCAACACTACGAGGGTCACGCGTTAATTGTCCAGCGGCTTTTAATGTAGGACGTAATTCAGGATTCAATTCAATTAATACACGAGCAATACCTAATTTGGCTGCCTCTGCTTGACCTTTTAAACCACCGCCTTGCGCGTTGATTATGATATCATATTTACCCACCAAGTCAGTCGTTTTTAAAGGCGCTTCTACTTGATTTTGTAAATATACTAATGGGAAGTAAGCTTTGTAATCTTTATCATTCACGGTAATTTTTCCACTACCCTTACTAACAAAGACGCGTGTTACTGCTTCCTTACGACGACCAACTGCATTTGTTTGCTTTTCCATTTATTTATATTTGGAATTAATTAAAATTTAAATT